>Ga0182030_10019525_pt1 | contig 12884 bp, 17 predicted proteins | sample 812S3MmetaG_FD_121299 | JGI IMG/M metagenome (GOLD analysis project Ga0182030, IMG submission 121299) | Permafrost microbial communities from Stordalen Mire, Sweden - 812S3M metaG (Illumina Assembly) | ecosystem: Environmental > Terrestrial > Soil > Wetlands > Permafrost | place: Sweden... | reverse complement strand
TGAAGTCCTCGAGGAACCAGCCCAGCCCATAGGCACTAAAATGCGTTCTGCCGAGAGCGGGCCACTTGCCGATCGGCGGCACGATCGTCTGCGGCGTCCACATCAGCTCGCTCTGCGCCACGCTGAAGATCCTTGGACCCTCGATTGGCTGGCCACGCCGGAGCTGGGTCAGCTGCCACTTCGCGAGCTGCGTCACGTTGCATTGGATGGCAGCCGCCGCAGCACTAGCGCTGGTGTCATCGGGTGTTATTGGAACCACCTTGCCCTCAACTGACGCGTGCGGTGACGCCTGATTGCTGTGGTCCGAAACCCGCTGCGGGAGCGCGACGCACGGAGCCATGTTCAGGGGGGTCAGGTTCGCGTGGTGACGAAATCGGCCCACGTTTCGCCCGTGATCGCCGGAATCAGTTCACCGGCGACGACGTACAGGTTGTTGTCGTAGGCGTAGGCAGCCCGGAAACCGGCCGCGGGCTTCAAATATCTCAGCGCACCGAGAATGTCCTTGGTGGTGAAGTCGGAATTTGGAAAAAACAGAAGATCGCCGGCGCCCAACCCCAAGCCGCTCCTGTGCGTCACAAGATCCCGGATCGTAAACTCACGGGTAACATATGCATCGTAGAGTCGAAACTCCGGGAGATAGTCAATCACCTTGTCGTCCCAGCGGAGTTTGCCTTCATCGACCAGGATCGCGAGTGCAGCGGTCGTGAATGCCTTCGTGTTTGAGGCGATGCCAAAGAGCGTATCGGCATCGACTTTGCCCGGAAGCCCGAGCTGCCTGACGCCATAGCCCTTCGCAAACACAAGCTTGCCGTCCTTGACGATGCCAACCGCAATACCCGGCACCTGGTAGGTCGACATTGTCCGCTCCACCAGCCGATCGATGTTGAGGGACCTGAGCGGATCGGACGTCGCAGCGCTGGCGGACCCTGTCAGGACGCCGAGGCAGGCGACGAATAGCGGCAGGCGGGTAATGGGCGCAGGAATTCTTTTGACTGACATCTGATGCATTTTCTCGATGATGAGCGCCGAGCAGCAAGTGTTAAATTCGCCCAGTGACAAACAGAACAACAAGCATCTGAAGATCGCAGCGTGCTCTGTGACCGCGGACACTCGTGAACACACGTCCGAGAGTTTGTAAAAGCGGCAGCCAATCCTAACCAACGTCTGCGAACTATGCGCCAAGCGGGCGCTGGGAATCGAACCCAAGCCAGATCAATTCTGATTTCCGAATGGATCAAAACTTCCCACGAAGCCCCGACGGTATTCAGTTGGGTTTCCGGGGCTGCACAGCGCTGTCCTTGCTATCGACGGCGGGCCATGAAATCCAGCACCGAAGAGTTAACAGGCTGAAGTCTACACATCCGGCTTAGGTATCACTCCCAACTGCATCATCAGACCTAATGTATCCATAATGATGCGGGTGTCCTGGATTTTTCCGCTCTCGAATCGGTCGATTACCATGCCCCAGACCTTTACAGGACGATGCGTAGCAGGCACACCAAGAAACGGACCGCGATGGGTTCCGGTCCACTCGAATCGCGTGAGAACCTTATCTCCTTCGGAAATCTGCTCGTCGATCGTCCAGTGCATGTCGGGAAACGCAGCTTTCAGTCCACGCAACACGCCTTTCAGACCTTCAATTCCTGGACCCTGGCCGGGAAAGGGAACCTGCTCAACCATGTTCTCCCAGAAGAACTGATCAACAGCGTCGATTTCCCCTCTGTTTATAACGCGCTCGATGAATTGCCTTACGATGTCGCAATGTGTCTGCATTGTTTTTGACTCCACTTACGTAGTGACTCACCCGCCGAAACTTTATCGAACAGACCCCTAGAGTGGTCGCCATACCCAGGTTGGCGATCACGCCCATCGGAAAAACTCCCTGTCATTTCAGAGCGCCGGTTCGGCGTAGCGCTCTTTTCATTTTATGATGAACGGGCCCGGCCTCGACAACGGAGCGACAGGACGAACGTCCACCAACGTCCCGCCGGTTGTAAGCAGGAGATCATTGGCTGGCGTTGGCCAGCGACGGCGGAAAGTGGAGCGGGCGATGGCAATCGAATGTATCGCTAGGGGACGGTAAGGCGGAATCGAGGGCATTCGTCCGATTGACGCACCGTCACCGCGTTGGCGTTGCCGGAGGAAATGATCTTTTCACGAGTCCTCTTTGTGGCGCAACGCCTGCACCACCAAACCTAGAGCTGGCGAGGCGCGACGGCTCGCATAGTACAGGTGGTACCCCGGGTAAGTGATCGCCCAGTCGTCCAGAACCTTGACCAGCCGACCGGCCGCGACGTGTTCGGCGACGATATCTTGCGGGGCCCAGATCAGTCCGTGGCCCATCACGGCCGCCTCTACGATCAGGTTGCTGCCGTTGAAGACGAGGCGCCCCGTGACATGTGCAGTCACGCGACGCTCGCGACGTTTGAACTCCCAGTTCATCAGCCCGCCGTGGGTGGGAAGGCGCTGACGGACACAGTCGTGTTCGGTGAGATCCTGCGGTGTCCTCGGTCGCCCTTGTCGCGCCAGATATGCCGGGCTTCCCACCACCGCCCTCCGCATGTCGGGCGCCATGCGAGCCGCGATCATGTCCTTTGCGATGTCGCCGCCCAGCCGCACGCCGATGTCGATGCGCTAGGCGACGATGTCGGTGAAGCGGTTGTCGCTGCTGATCTCGATGTTGATGTCCGGGTATTTGGTCAGCCAGGGCTCCAACCTCGGCCAAATCAGAGTGCGCGCGGCATGTTCCGTTGCCGTGATCCGAACCGAGCCCGCCGGCTTGCCGCGCAGTTCGCCCAAAACCGCCAACTCCGCTTCGATGTCCGCAAAACGCGGCCCTACAGCCTGAAAAAGCCGCTCACCCGCTTCGGTCGGTGACACGCTGCGCGTCGTGCGATTCAGCAACTTCAGGTCGAGCCTGCGCTCCAGCGCACGGACCGTCTGGCTAAGGGCGGACTGGGTCACCCCCAGCTGAGCCGCCGCACGGGTAAAGCTGCCCATGCGTACCACCGCAGCGAAAGCAGATAAGTCGTCAAACTTAGCCATTGATTAGTAAAGCTAATGAGCGCATGTCGATATAGCAGTCTAGTCATCTAATGGCAGCCTGCCTAGAGTGCACCATGGAAGTGGACACTGGGGCACGCGCATGAAGACACGGCGATTAGGTAAGAGCGGCCTGGAGGTTTCGGCACTCGGACTCGGCTGCGATCATGAGGCATACGACCTTAACTACACGATCCTGCGCCCGGGTTGATTCACGCAGGATGCAAGGATCGAATTCCGGATCGGCGAGCCGTTTCAGGGGCACGACGTGTCACTGGTCTGTCGGATCTCATCGTCAAACTGGCGCTGTCGCCAACGCTGCACACCCGATCCAGTCTGGGTGTGCTGCGGCTGAACTGCAACGAAACAAAGGACCATCATTATGAAACAGAGACAACTTGGCATGAGCGGACTTGAAGTCTCCACGATCGGATTCGGCTGCATGGGGCTCAGCTTCGGTTATGGTCCCGCGACCGATAAGAGCAGCGCCATCGCGCTGATTCGGGCGGCGTTTGAGGCCGGCGTGACCTTCTTCGACACCGCCGAAGCCTATGGTCCGTTTACGAACGAGGAAGTCGTCGGTGAAGCACTGGCCCCGATGCGAGACAAGGTCGTGATCGCGACCAAGTTCGGCTTCCAGAAGGGTGACTCAACGCTCGGCATGGACAGCCGCCCGGAGCGTATCCGGGAGGTCGCCGATGCCGCGCTCACGCGGCTGAAGACCGACCGGATCGACCTCTTCTATCAACACCGCGTCGATCCGAGCGTGCCGATGGAGGACGTGGCCGGGACCGTCAAGGAGCTGATCCGTGAGGGCAAGGTCAAGCACTTCGGTCTGTCGGAGGCAGGCGTTGCCTCGATTCGCCGAGCGCACGCGGTCCAGCCCGTCGCGGCGGTACAGAGCGAATACTCGCTGTGGTGGCGTGCGCCGGAAGCCGAGGTGTTGCCGCTATGCGAGGAACTGGGCATCGGTTTCGTTCCCTTCAGTCCGCTCGGCAAGGGATTCCTGACCGGCAAGATCGATGAGCAGACGACCTTTAGCAAAGGCGACTTCCGCAACATCGTTCCGCGCTTCTCTGCCGAGAATCGAAAGGCGAACGGGGTTCTGGTCGAGCAGCTCGGATCGATTGCAGCGACCAAGAAAGCAACCCAGGCGCAGATCGCGATTGCTTGGCTTCTGGCGCAAAAGTCCTGGATCGTTCCGATCCCGGGTACCACGAAGCTGCATCGCCTGCAGGAGAACGTCGGCGCTGCTGCGGTCGAGCTCACTGCAGAGGACTTGCACCGAATCGGCGACGCCCTCGCGCAGATCACCGTGCAGGGGGATCGCTATCCAGCGAGCCTTGCAGCCCGCGCCGGTCGATAAGGAGCGTTGCAATGGCCATCAGCGAAGCAGCCCAGCGCAATCATGACGCAATGTTTCCCGATCACCACTCAACATTGAAAGTCACCGATCCCGGGTTGGTCGAGCTGTTCGACAACTGGGCATTCGACGAAGTGATGGGCGACGCGACGCGCGATCCCAAAACTCGCCTCATGGTATAGCTGGCCGCCATCATCGCCTGCCAGGCACTCGCTGAATACCGCGTCATGCTGGGCGCGGCGCTCCATGTCGGCGTAACGCCGGTTGAGGCCAAAGAAATCGTCTATCAGGCAATCCCGTACGTCGGATTGGCTAAGGTATTCGACTTCCTTCACGCCACGAACGATGTACTCACTAGAGGCGCTTGGGTTTCACCTGTCGCGGCGGAAGCGCCTGAACATGGTGGGATTGGTGTCAACGGGCGATAGGCCATCCCTGGCTATGACTGCCTCACGCTCGACTTGATCATCTTGTATCTCTGCTTGCCGGGCCCAAATCCGTACCATCACTCAGCGAGAGCTTCGCAATGATTCCGGCGCGGTGCTCCGTGAGGTTGAGGCCGGGCGAACTGTCATCGTGAGCCGAAACGGCCCGCCCGTCGGAAAGTTGCGGCCGATCAAACGACGTCGCTTCGTGCCTCGCGCGACCATCGCAGATGCGGCGGGAAGCAGTCGGAATGACAGCTCATTTGTTCTTACCGTTGCTCCAAGGCGAGTGCGGTATATTGGGGTTTGAGCGTGCATTGCTATATGCAAACAGACTTTGAGTGAAGTCTCTTGAGAAAACTTCCAAATGCAAAGGGACGCGCACGAACGGTGCGTCCCAGACTTGAACTGAGCAAGCCAACAGCCGCCTTGATGCGCAAGCTCGAGGTCATGCCGGGCGCCGTTTCGAAACCCATGTCCGCCCCAAGAGCATCCACGCCCGGCGTCTTGATCTACAAGGTCATGGGGAAGATGTTCGCCATCTTGTCCCTCCGAGGCATCGAGAACGTGATCTTGAAATGCGACCCGAATCTAGCGCATGTTCTCCGTGAGCAATACGCCGGGGTCGGCCATCGCTCCCACTTAGACAGGCGCTACTGGATCAGCGTGAATCTCGATGCTGACGTACCGACCGACGAGGTCGCACGCCTCGCGGAGCACTCTTACGGACTGGTGTGCTCTAACCTCACCCGAAAACAAAAGGCCGAGTTGGCAGCGATGACGCCTACCGCCTCGCGCAAACGTCAGGTTCCGCACTCTTGATTGACTGCTAACGAGCGGTTCAAAGGATCGCATAGGGTCCGATGACGGACGGATTAGACCATCGAGAACGCACTCGACCGAGGAGCCGATCGAGGAATTCGATCGAAACAACGGTGGTAGCCGCGTCAAGACTTTGGGATCCGGGCGATAAGCACGGGCGCGTCCCAGGACAACGCAGGGACACGCCAGCGAACGAAAATTGGAGCGGGCGATGTCGGTGCGACGAAACTAGCGGTTTGTCGCGAATGCCGATGCCAAGTTCATTAGCGTGTCAATTTTCGCCGTACGTAGGGCCACGCGGGGATACATCGATGCGCGAAATCCCTGGCTTGAGCCCTTCGGGAGAGTTGGAGTGCAAGATGCTCAAAAGCGGACGCAGTCTCGACAACTCGGCGACTGCAATCGAAGACTAGACGTTGACGGTGAGGGATTGACGTTTGATTTGAAATACAATGTGCCGAGGATCGTCTTCAACCTCTACAATTTTATATTTATATTCAAGTATGTTCCCCGTCAACAGGATTTCTCGCGCATAGATCCCCAAGAAACACGGATCATGTCCGCAGCGCATGCCGAGGCCGTAGCGATCTATCTTGATCGGCCATTCAGCATATTTTCGGGATTTCTTATACTTGAGTTGTGCGCGGATAGAGCAAAAGCGATCGACATAGAGTTGTTCCAGGTATCCAGCAACGTTTCGCGCCGGCCGACGCGGCGAAAGAATGGACAGAAGGGTGCATGCTAGTCCGTTGTATGGCTGCTCAAAGAGTACCCAGCCCGTTCCATGATGGATCGCCGCTAAATGGGACTGTCGGGAGTCCGAAGCTGCGGTCGGCGCGCAATGCAAATGAGTTTGGTCATGGTGAACCAGCACTAAAGAATCACTGCCGTCCGCCTCAGACGCCTTGGTCGATCATCGGATTTCCATTGCCTATGGCGCTCACCACGAATATGTCGCGTTGAAATTTGCAAAAAGTAGCAGTTCCCAACCGTGGTGTCTGTACGTTAGCCGACATAGAGATTCCATTGGCCACCCAAATGGCCCCGACCCGCTATTTGGCGGCGAGGACCGTTCGCTCGGTCAGCGCGTGTGAAACCACAGTCGGTGAGGGACGATGGCCTTGGGCTCGCGCCGGAATCCACGGCATCGGAAAGCGCGACCGGCTCCTTATTGAACCTCAATTTCGCCTGGGTGATCCGCGCGATGTCCGGAAGATCATCTCGGAGCAGCAGCCATATGAGTCACTTGTCGCTCGATAATCGTTTGTGCCTGCTGCAGTCGCTCGGGTGCCAACTTTGGTGAGGCGATAACTTTCGCGGCCGTGCGAATCGGTGCACGCGGATTGCGCAACTCATGCGACAAAGTGGCGATGAATTCGTCGTTGCGTCGATCGGGCCGCTTGGCTGCGACGCAGCTGCGCTTCAGCGCGTTTTCGGTCGTTAATATCGGTCACTGCGGCTACAAACGAGTGCACGGTCCCCTCCGCTTCTCGGACTGGGGCGTAGATACATCGCATCCAACGACAAAGAGATAATGATGCTGCGGGTCGCAATGAGCGATCGGAAACTTGGCGTTATCATTGATGATCTGCCGCTCCGTCTCTCGCGGGCGGAGCGTGCGTTCGGTGCGGCGGTGCTCGGATACATCCCGGAATACCAGCACCATGCCTTGGTATCTTTCCGTGCTCGTCCACAACGGGCGCCCCAGAATCGGCAATCGCCCGCTTCGTGCCATCCTTCGATAAAAGCCGTGATCAGGCGTAGCGGAGCTCGCCAGCGAGTCATGCAGCTCAGTCACGCGATTTTCCTAATCGCCCTTGTAACCTGCCTCAAGCTGATGTCGAACCGCGAGAATGAGAACGATATCTTCGTCTGGTACCCAGCGATACTTGGCCAGGTAGCCGAACCTACCGCGAGACAGGATCAACTCCCTGCGCCCTTCCTCGGCTTCCCGACCCAGCAACGGATGGTCCGCAAGCAACTCGAAGGCCCGCCTAACGCTGACCATCCGCTCATGCGCAACCTTCGGATTGTGTTCCGCGAGAAAGCCGAAAAGCCGCTCGAGATTGGCGAGCGCTCGGGTCGTTACTTGGACGCGCGCCATGCGCGCTCTCGGGGGCGTCGAGCAGACTTCCCTGCCACACGGGCCTCGAGATAGTCGAAAGCGGCTTCCAACGGAACGGCTTTGCCGCTCTCCATGGCCTCCTTTTCTGAGACTGCCGCATCCTTCGCAAACCGCTCGCGAAGCTCGGCACGGTCCGCCTCCTGGCTCAATACGTCTACCATGAAAGCATGCGGAGTTTTATTCGCCGCACCGGCAAGTCGCTCGATCCGCCGCTTCAGCCCTTCTGGAAGCTTAAGACTCGTGGCAGCCATCGATGCATCCTTGACAATCGTAGGTAGTCAAAAAGTAATACCCTGTCGAATCGAAGTCAAGAAATTATGGACGATGGGAATCGAACCCACGGGGAATGTGCTCCCGGAACAATCGCAAGTGTGATTTTCGTGGCGAATTTTCGCGGTAATGTGCGGCTACGTAAGCCCACGTAGGGATACATCGATGCGCCAGACCCCCGGTCCCAGCCTTCAGTCCCAGCGCTGCAGCGTCCATTAACGCCCCAGCTGCCCGAAACGTGCGTCGCGAGGGCCATGCTGCGCGGGAAAGTTTGTCTAAAACCTTGAGCTACGGGCTGCAGGTCACATCCGTAGGCTACCGATATCAATAGCATGTCAGTCCTTTCATCCATCGCGCGACCTGCGCGAATGGGGGATCCCGCGTGCTGATTCGATGGAAAATCCTCATTGCCGTCGCCGCCCTCTCTTCGGCGGTCGGTGCAGCGCAATACCTCGTGCAACGCGCAGTCATCGAGCCCAGCTTTTCCTCACTCGAGCACGATGCCGCTGTGACCGACATGGACCGGGTCGAGGCCGCCATCAGCCAAGATATGGACCACTTGCAGACCATGTCCACCGACTGGGGCGATTGGGATGGGACCTACCGCTTCATGGAGGACAGAGACGAAGCGTTCATTGCTCATAACATCATGACCGACGCTCTGAAGAACCTTCGGGTCGATGCCATCGCTTTCGTGGATCTGACGGGTAAGTTTGCATGGGCACGTGCAGTGCGATCCGGCACGCTGGAGCCTTTACCGATGGATTTCATCAGCCGCGGGTCGCTGCTCGAAAATTCCGTTTGGAGTGTTGCACTGCGCTCGGCGGCGAAAGTTCGCGCCTACGTGCAAACAGACCGCGGCCTCATGCTCGTCGCGATCGCACCCATCCTCAACGGTAATCATCAGGGCCCGTCGCGGGGATCAGTGCTGCTGGGGCGATTGCTGACCGATCAGGAAATCGTGCGTATCGGGGAGCAGGCGCATGCCGATGTGACGCAGGTTCACTCTTCCAACGGCGGCGCCAGCCTAGCGCAGATCGTCCCGGGTCTTGCAGCGTCGGCCACGGAGGCGTTTCAGGTGAACGACTCCGAGTTGACCAGCTATCGGGTGTTGATGGCAGACACCACGCCGCTTACCATTTTGAAACTCAATACTCGGCATACCATTACAGCGCATGGCAAGACGGCGATGCGCACTAGCCTAGGCCTGATGCTGGTCGGCGCTGTGATCGAACTCCTCGTACTGTTGCTCCTGCTGCACTGGATCGTGGTGCGGCCCTTGGGTCGGTTGGTCGGACAGACGCGCTTGATCGGTAGCGCCACTGGACCAATGAGCGTCGTTGAAGTATGCAGCAAGGATGAACTCGGTGAACTCGCGCTCGAGTTCAATGAAATGGTGGAGCGCCTCGCGCAAATGCAAAAGCGCTTGGTTGACCAGTCATTTAGCGCAGGGATCGCGGAGAACGCCAGTGGCATCCTGCACAACCTCGGTAATGCCATCACCCCCTTGGGCGCGAAGGTGCACGCGCTGCGAGATCGCCTCAAGACCGCGCCCGCCGCGGATATGGCGCTCGTGATGGAGGAGCTCAAGGGTACGATCGACCCGAGCCGCCGCGCCGATCTTGGCCTGTTCTTGCAGATGACCGCCCAAGAGCTCACCGAGATCCTGGCTCTCGCGGTGGGTGACAGTGAGGACATTCTGCGCTACACGCATGACCTGCAGGCCATCCTAATGGAGCAATCGCGGCATTCCAACGCCCCCAAGGTGCTCGAAGTCATGAAGCTTGCGGATCTCATCGAGCAGGGCGCAGAACTAGTGGCACCGGATCTGCGATCGCATTTGACACTCGAGATGGATCCGAGTCTCGCGGACGTGGGTCCGGTGCGGCTCGCGCGCGTCGTGATGCGACAGATTGTCCAAAATCTCATCGTCAACGCGGCACAAGCTTTACCGCCGAGCGGCCGTGGCCAACTATGCATCAGTGCGAAAACAGTCAAAACTGGCGGCCGTTCGATGCTCGAGCTGAGCTTCGCCGATAACGGGGTCGGAATCTCGCCTGAAAATCTTAAGAACATCTTTGTCAAACACTTTTCAACCAAATCCAAAGTCAGCAATGCGGGCATCGGCCTGCACTGGTGCGCGAACTCACTCAATGCCCTCGGTGGCGCGTTGTGCGTCGACAGCCTCGGCCTGAACCAGGGCGCCACCTTCACGATCACAATCCCTTTGGATAAACCGGAAACGCAGCTTGCGGCGGCATGAGAATCCCACTATGAAAACCATTCCGACTCCCACCCTTCGCGTCCTGATCGTCGATGATGAGCCCGCGATGCGCGACGCCTATCGTCAAATACTTTTGGGTAGTCGCAACCACGCGGTCAACGCAGCCAAGTCGGAGTTGCGCGCCAAGCTCTTTGCCGCAGCGCCTGCTCCCTCCGTGCAAGCGGCGGAGCCAACCTTTGAGTTGACCAACTGTGGCGAGGCGCTGAGTGCGGTGGAGGCAGTGCGCCTGTCATTAAAAGAAGGCCGGCCCTACACCTGCGTCTTCTTGGACATGCGCATGCCCCCCGGGCACGATGGCGCCTGGGCGGCGGAACACATTCGTGCCCTCGACAAAGAGATTGAAATCATCGTGTGCTCGGCGTTTTCGGACATCGAGCCTGCGGCGCTCGCGCTGCGCGCGGGCCCGGCGGATAAGATTTTCTACCTGCAGAAGCCATTCCATCCGCACGAAGTCCTACAGGCCGCGCGCTCGCTGGGTCAGAAGTGGCACGCGTGGCGGCGGCTGCGCAAAGTGGCGTTCATCGATTCCCTAACCGGCATTCCGAACCAAGCTTGGTTCAAGGAGAAGCTCGAGGAGGAGGTCGAGCGCTGTTGCGCCGAAAACGATGCACTGACACTCATGTCGCTCGATGTCGATAGCTTTCGGCGTATCAACGATACCCTCGGCCATGGTGCCGGGGATGAAATGCTGCGTGGAATTGCGAGACTACTCAAAACGGATGCGATTCTCGAGCGGAATTCAGCGCAAGGGGCCGCGCCGACGGTCGCCCGACTGGCGGGCGATGAGTTCGCATTCCTCATCAGGGGTCCAGGCGCGGAAGCGTGCGCCAATGCACTCGCCCAACGCATCAAGAAATCCTTGTTGCTCCCCATTGCCGTGCGTAATCGCGAGATCCTGATGACGATATGCGTCGGTATAGCAAGCCTCTCCCGAGACGCGAAAAGCGCGGAGACGCTGCGTCGCAATGCGGGGCTTGCGTTGAATGCCGCCAAAAATTCAGGCCCAGGGAATGTCCAGGTTTATGAGCGGGACATGAACGCCGCTGCGGTGCGCCGGCTGGCTCTGGAGGAACAGTTACGCGGTGCCATGAAGCGCAACGAGTTCTATTTGGTGTACCAGCCCCAGGTGGATTTGGGTAGCGGAGCGGTGTCCGGGTTGGAGGCGTTGTTGCGCTGGGAGAACGGTGAACTGGGCAATGTGCCGCCGCTTGAGTTCATCGTTGTCGCAGAGCAGCTTGGCCTGATGTGCGACCTCGGTGAGTGGGTGCTGCGAACGGCGTGCGCGCAGGCGAGCGCCTGGTGCAGCGCAGGGATATTCAGCGGCATGATCGGCGTCAATGTGTCCTGCGCGCAATTGATCCACATGGACTTTCCCGTACTGGTTGCCAAGGTGCTGAAGGAGACGGGGTTGAATCCAATGAACCTGGAGCTTGAGGTGACCGAGTCCTTGGCAATGAAGGACGAGATTGAAACCGACAAGGCATTTGCGCAGCTGAAGGCGCTCGGCGTAAAGCTCGCGCTCGATGATTTCGGCACAGGCTACTCGAGCTTCAGCCGTCTGCAGTATCTGCCAATCGACCGGGTGAAGATCGATCAATCGTTCGTCTCAGGCATTCACGAACGGGCCAGTGATCGCGCGATGCTTGGGGCGATGATCAAAATGACCCAAACGCTTGGGCTCGAGGTGATTGCAGAGGGAGTCGAAAACCCGCACCAATTGCGCCGTCTGCGCGAGAGCGGGTGTCTCCAGGCGCAAGGGTACCTGTTGAGTGAACCCTTGAAAGTCCTGGAGTTGGAGGCGCTGTTGGCTCGGGCCGCGGAAGCCGGAGATAGCAGCGGCACGTCGCGGATCCGGTCACTGGTGGCGTAAGGGAAGAGGCAGAAACTTAAGTCTGCGTTTTTGGATTGGAATGCCCTTCAAAAGACGTGACATTGATCGGAAATAAGAAAACGCGCTGCCCGGAACAAAGGGCGACGACGCATCGCGAGTCAAACCGATCGAGCGGCCAACAGATCGGACAAATGCCGTACGCGCGTCTGGAAGAACGCACGAACGACCTCCACGCTGTCGCCCATCTCCAGGACCATTTCCTGAGCGGCGCAGCCGGCGCGCAAGTGCGCGGCCTAGGAATGATCGCAGGTGGCGGCTTGAAGCGCGCGAATCTGCCCCAGTACTGCGCAGGGCCGCACCAGGCGATGTCGCAATCGCCCGCTTCGATCCAAGCCCGGTTATAGCGGCATCGACGCCGTGGAAACAGGCGTAAAGCTAAGTCGCGTCCTAAGGCAAATCAGGAACACGCCAGGCAACAAAAAGTGGAGCGGGCGATGGGAATCGAAAATACCGCTCTGATACCCATAATCCTTTGAAATCCAGGTCTTACGAGATTAGCGCAGCCCTGGGTGTGTTTATTGTGTGAAAATCGATGCTACACGAGCCAACGCCAGCCAGTCTCAGCCAAGGTGAGTTCGCCGTTGCAGGCGTGGCCTTTACTGTAGAGCCAAGACCAGTTTGATACCCGCTTCGACTTCGCGCAATGACTCCGCAGGCAATCG
>Ga0182030_10019524_pt1 | contig 12884 bp, 13 predicted proteins | sample 812S3MmetaG_FD_121299 | JGI IMG/M metagenome (GOLD analysis project Ga0182030, IMG submission 121299) | Permafrost microbial communities from Stordalen Mire, Sweden - 812S3M metaG (Illumina Assembly) | ecosystem: Environmental > Terrestrial > Soil > Wetlands > Permafrost | place: Sweden... | reverse complement strand
GATCTGGCAAGCGGTTTTCTAGACGAGTTCAAGCGAGACGACGAGGCCGCGCTCAACGACAGAAGAGCGCAGCATTTCGCTCAGTTGCCCACATAGCGGGGGAACGGTTTAGGCGTCCGCTCGAATCTGCGCCTGGATCTGCACCCCGTGTAGACTCAAAAGGGAGGATTTTGAATGAGTACGAAACAACTACTGGCAGAAATTGAACGCGGCATCAATGCCTTGCAGAAGGCACGCGTCTTGTGTTTGAAAGATGAGGCTGTTGCATCGAAGGCTAAGGCAACCGCAGCTAAGACAGCCAAAGGAACAAAGGCACCAGCAAAAAAGGCAGCTAAGGGCGGCATGAGCGATGAGGGCCGAGCCAGGATCGCCGCTGCTCAGCAAAAGCGCTGGGCCAAGGTTAAGCGGGAAAAGAACAAGGCAGCTAAAGCGGCCAAAGCAGCTTTAGTCGTCCCCGCAGCAGAGTAACTCGCTTTCGCGCGCGCATAAAGGCCCCGAGGCTATCGACCTCAGAGCCTTTATGTTTGGCGGTGACTACCTCGGCCAGGGCATATGGAGCTAAACAGCAAACGCCCCCAAGTGCGGTCATGGAGACTGGCCGGGCGGCATCCCTGCCGCTTCTGTGTTTGCGCGCTTGAAACTGGAAGCTTTCACGCGAACAAATCGTGTGCACCTGGCTAATTGATTCTTATAGACAACTCGATGTCCTCGGCGAATGGAACGGACAGGTAGCCATTTGCGGGCGAGCGCACCCAAGCCAGATACTCGGGGCTGTGATCGGCGTCGTCGGCAAGAATGAACGCACCCGGCCTGAGGCGACTCTCCACCAAGCCCAGGATCTCAGGGTAGAGAGACTTGGCTCCGTCGAGCAGAAGCAGGTCAATCGTTTCGGGCAGATCGCGGCTCAATGTTTGCAGCGCGTCTCCCACCCGGATCTCCACTAGATCAACGAGCCCACCGGCCGTCAGATTGTTTCGTGCCCGCTCCACCTTGGAAGGCTCGAACTCGGTGGTGATTAGGTGGCCGCCGCCATTGTCCCGTAGAGCCGCGGCAAGGTACAAGGTGGAGATGCCGAATGATGTTCCGAACTCGAGGATCGTGCGCGCCCCGCAGCCGCGCACCAACATATAGAGCAGCACTCCGGTCTCTCGCGAGACAGCGAGCGGAAGATCTTTCAGGCGTCCGTAGAAGTCCAGGTATTCGGTTTTGCTTCGCATGCAGCGATCCCGTTCTTCAGGGGAGCTCTCGCCGATTGTGGGTTTCGCCCTGTCCCAGGCCGTTGCAGCCTCATCGAACAGACGGTCCAGCAAGGGTGCAAGTGGGGTAGTGGTAAGAGTATTCATTCATGTCTCCGTTTGAGTTGGTTTCTCTTGTCGTAGAATATGACGAAACACTCGCGTTTACTATTCGCATTCTGACCGCCCATGATCAATCACAGCAGACCGCCGCTTTCCTCAAGAAAACAGCCCAAACAGGCTCGCTCGGCAGAGCTTGTCGCAACGATTCTGGAAGCTGCTGTTCAGGTTTTGAGGATGGAGGGTGCGCAACGGTTCACCACGGCGCGCGTAGCCGAGCGGGCCGGAGTCAGTATCGGATCGGTGTATCAATATTTCCCGAACAAGGCCGCCATCCTATTCCGACTGCAGAGCGATGAATGGCGACAGACGGCCGAGTTGCGGCGCAGCATCCTTGAGGATGCCCAGAGACCGCCGCTTGAGCGGCTGCGTACCCTAGTCCACGCCTTCATCCGCTCGGAATGCGATGAGGCAGAAGTACGCATTGCGCTCAACGACTCCGCCCCTCTCTATCGCGACGCACCGGAGGCGCAGGAAGCGAGAGCCTCGCGAGAAGGCGCTGTCGAGGTCTTTATGCGAGAGGCGCTGCCCGAGACCTCAGTGGCGACTCGTGTTTTGGCGGGCAACCTGATAGCGATGACGCTGAGCGATGTTGGAAAGCACTTCTCGCAAAGTTCTCGAACACCCGCAGAGATCGAGGTCTTTGCCGAAGCCATGGCCGATATGTTTTGCGTCTACCTTGGCAGCCTCGCTCGTGTCTGAGTTTTTGCTTCACTGCGAGTGTCAATTGCCACGATCAGTCCCCGGAACGCCGCAGTGTTCAGTCTAGTGAAAGTCATGGGAAGAGATTGCGACTTCTGGCATCTGGAATGGAACGATGGCCTTGGCCTTCACATGCACTACGCCATCATTATTCTGAAGTAAGCCGTGGATATGAAGGAAACGATGGTGCGTTACGGTCACTCTCTCACGTTCGAATAGATCGGGCGTGAGAATGATGTTGGCGATGCCGGTTTCATCCTCCAGCGAGAGAAAGACAAATCCCTTGGCAGTTCCGGGACGCTGTCGTGCAATCACGCATCCGGCGATATGGATCATTGACGGCAATAAAGAAGGAATTTTGAACGGGGCGTTGGAGTGCCAGAGTGGCAAACATCTGGTACGCTCACAGCTTTTCTCAAGGCAACGAATGCAAGTAGCGGTCAACCTCGTAAATTCCGAGGAAGCGATGACGCGCCTTCTGATCAATGTGATAAGGACGCGAGCCGCTTAGCGGTGTCTGTTCCCTCGGCGGGCGTAAACGAAAAGAGCTTCAGATGAGGTGCCCGGAATACCTGGAGGATTGTCAGATTTAGAGTCAGTTGTCCAACTTTTGGATGCTTAAGAACCTTAGAGCGCTCCACAGGTAGAACAACATCGTGAGCGGACCACCAAGTACGAAATTCCTTGCTCGACTGGCGAAGTGCGCTGGTCACTTCCGCCAGTCGAGGATTACTCGGAACTGAGCCTAACTCGCCACGGAGGCCCATCAGAATGCAGTATGCGAAGGCGTCCCAATCCAAATACAGCTTGCGAAAATACGGATCGGTGAACAGTAGCCACATCAGATTTCTTTCCCGGACAGGCTTGTCGTCGAACTCGCCAAAGACTCGTACCGCAGCTTCATTCCATGCAACCAAGTCCCAGCATTCGTCCACAACATATGCGGGACCTGGTTCGAGGTCGCGCAGCATTCCACGCAGTCCCTGCATCATCACATCGTCGCTCTCTGTGTTGATGGCAGATGTTTGCTGTCCCGCGAGCGCAAACAGATACGTGCGCTCCTGCGGAGCCAGACGTAAAGCATCGGCAAGTTGCTCCAGTGTGCGTGTCGAGACGTTCACCTCTCGGCCTTGTTCGAGCCAGGTGTACCAGGTCGCCCCGATGCCCGCCAGTTCAGCAACTTCTTCGCGCCTGAGCCCCGGAACCTTGCGACGCGCGCCGGCGGGTAAGCCGACTTCCTGCGGGGTCAACCGCGCTCTGCGGGTGCGGAGGAAGTCGGCCAACTCAGCACGCTGCTCCGCATTGAAACTCGTAGACGGTTCATTTGTTACTGTTTGAGTCGCCATAATCCTCCCAATGGTGGTTCATCCAATACCAGGAATAGCAAACACTGGTACCAGCATTCTATTCCCCTTACGATCTCTATGTGAACCTGTGGGGACACGGAAGGTGAGGAGCCGAAAAATGATAGCGCAGCAAGAAAATACGGACAATAACCGCACCGTAATTGTCGCGGGGGCGCATGGCGTTGCAGGCCGCGCGGCATTGGAACACTACGCCACGTTGCCGGGAACAGTTGTATACGGACTCTCTCGGAGGTCGGCGCCAAGAAGCGGAAAAATCCATCACATCTCAGTGGACCTGCTGAACCCGGATGACATTCGAGCAAAGCACGGACATCTAAGCGCAGCCACGCATCTCGTATTCGGAGCCTACATCGAAAAGCCCACGGCTGCTGAGAAGACCGCCGTGAACGTCGAGATTCTTCGGAACCTGTTGGATGTTCTCGAAAAGACCGCCCCGGCGCTGAAGCACATCACCCTGTACCAGGGCGGTAAAGCATACGGCGCTGATCTCGGGCCATTCAAGACACCTGCGCGAGAGGACGATCCCCGGTTGATGCCTCCCAATTTCTACTACGACCAGGAGGATTTGCTGCGTGCGCGTCAGAGGGGAAAAAATTGGCACTTCACTGTTCTGCGTCCAGAGGCCATTTCCGGATTTGCATTGGGCAATCCAATGAATCTGACAATGGTGATCGCAGTCTATGCGGCAATTTCCAAAGAACTGGGCCTCCCGTTGCGCTTTCCAGGAACCACAAAAGCCTATCAAGCGCTCTACCAGATCACTTCCGCCGAGATACTCGCTCGCGCCACCGCGTGGGCAGGCGTGAGTCCAGCAGCGCAGAACGAGATCTTCAATATTACGAACGGGGACTACTTCCGCTGGCAGTACATGTGGCCATGTATTGCAAAGATGTTCGAGATGAATGTAGCTGATCCGATTCCGATCTCTCTCACGGAATACATGGCGGACAAGGGACAGGTTTGGGATGCAATCGTAAAGAAGCACGATCTTCAACCCATTCCATACGAACAGATTGTTGCATGGCCGTTCGGCGATTTCATCTTCCACACTGAGTTCGACAACATCACCAGCACAATCAAGGCAAGGCAGGCAGGCTTTGATGACTGCATTGATACCGAGGATATGTTCTCCGAGTTCTTCCAAAAACTCCGAGCGATGAATGTCCTTCCGCAACTGCACGTTTGAGGCAGTGAAGCAACTCGCAAAGAATAGGAGAAGACGTCATGCCAGAAAAAGGCAATCCCTCCAAGATCGCTGAGAGGCTCAATGCCGTGATCGATGCGGCCGTAAACGAAGAACGCATTGTTGGGGCGGTAGTGTTGGTTGCGCTCGATGGCAACGTTATATACGAGCATGCTGCTGGATGGGCAAATCGTGAATCTCTTCAACCCATGCAGGCAGATACTATCTTTCGTCTTGCCAGCATGACCAAGCCAATCGTCTCCGCCGCAGTCCTCGCTCTCTGCGAGAAAGGCAAGATTCATCTCGATGATCCGATCACAAAGTACCTTCCAGAATTCCGTCCAAGAATGGCCAATGGCCAAGCGCCAGGGATACGGTTATGGCACCTCCTCACGCACACGGCGGGGTTGGGATACGGTTTCGATATTCCACCTGACAACGAACCGTATGCAAGCGCCGGCGTCTCGGATGGTATCGACAATCCGGGCATCGGTCTGGAAGAAAATCTGCGCCGTCTGGCGTCTGTTCCGCTCTTCTACGTGCCCGGTTCAGAATGGCGATATTCGCTTGCTATAGACGTTCTCGGCGCAGCAATTGAACGGGCAACAAGATCAGCATTACCGGAAATTGTCAGGTCGTTGGTGACGGTTCCACTCGGAATGGTGGATACCGACTTCACAGTGAGTGATCCATCCCGCCTTGCAACAGCGTATGCAGACTCGCTGGTTCGCGAAGAACCAGCCCGGATCATGATCGATCCTGATACCTTGCGTAAGGAATTGGGTGGGGTTGTCCACTACGCGCCTAGACGTGCACTGGACACCACAGCCTTTTTGTCCGCAGGCTCTGGCATGGTCGGAACCGCACGGGATTATCTGCGCTTCCTTGAGACTCTCAGGCAAGGCGGCGCACCGATATTACAGGCAGAGACGGCACAGTGCATGGTTGAGGACCAAGTCCCATTGTTGACTGCGGGTGATCCAGGAAATGGATTCGGTTTCGGTTTCGGGATAGTGCGTGACCCGGATGCAGCCAAGACGCCCAAAGGCGTTGGCAGTTGGGGATGGGCTGGTATCTACGGGACTACATTCTGGGTGGACCCTGCGGTGCGCTTGTCAGTAATTGCTTTGACCAATACCGCCTTGGAGGGTGTTACGGGATCATTCGCAGCGAATGTTGTTGATGCCGTGTATGGCAATGAGCGTATGGCACATCAAGATTTCAGCTAGAGCAATCATGTCCAAAATCGAATTGAAACCGAAGAGCGCATAAAAGAGAAGAAGAGCACTCCACAAACCGTTCAAGATCTCCAAGCGCGAGGACGCTCGCAAACGGTGCATCCTGCGATTTACTTCTTGCAAGAGTGGTTTTGCCTGCTGATTGGAACGCGGCAGGTCTCTGCGGTATAGAGCAGGTGTGAGGAGCCAGCGTCCGAATGGCATTTCGGATAATCACGCGCCGAGCCCACGCATGTGAGCACTCTAGAAACACGGAGGAGTCATCCCTCACGCAATCATCAAGGCCGGCCACGAAGCATTGCTCTGCTTTATCGTGATCGGCCGTGAGCAGGAAAGATAGGAGGTACAGACTGTTGGTATCTTCTGCAAACAGCTGGCAGAAGTGCTGACTCGTTGTGTAATCATTCTTGTTCTCTGCGGCGAGCTGGTGTGTAAGTTGGAAGTTCATGGTTGTACTCCCCTCAATCGCTGGCCAGGGTGCTATGCTCACGACACCCTATTTCTTGTAGGTGTCTTCGATGTGACCGACCGATCGAGCGAGGTCCGCCTTGGCCTGATTGACTTTAAACAGAGCCGAGATCTGGTCATCATAGGCGCGGGCAAGCGTGTCCTGCGCGGTCACGACCTCGATATTGTCGGAAGCGCCAGCCTCGAATCGGTCCCGGGCTTGAGTTACCTCTTCCTTCGCGAGATTCAATCCGTCATCCGCGACCTTGACTTCCTGGAGAGCTGCGTCCAGCCTCGCTGTGGCCGTCTTTACATCCTGCGCGATCCGGTTCCTAAGCTCCTGTTCCTCTTGCTTGAGTTGGTCGATGCGCAACGTAGAACTTGTGACTTCGGGCCGGATGCGGCCGCCGGTAAAAAGAGGGATTGAAAGCCCGGCCTGGTATTGATAGGTGGGAATGAGGTTATCGGGTCGATTGCCCTGCTCATTCCAGGTGCCGCTGAGGCTGATGGAAGGGAGGCGCTCGCCACGTGCGCTCGCAAGGTCACGCTTCGCGGCTTCGACACGGCATCTAAGCGCAATCATCTCCGGTCGTTGCGCGTAGGCTGCTTCGATCGTTGCCTCCTGTCCGGGGAATGAGTGATTTACATATTCCTCAGAGTCAGACAAGGTGAGTGTGGTGGAAGCAGGCAGATTCAGCAGGCGCACCAGTTCATAGAGTGCCGTCTGGGCTTCTTCGCGGGCGACGATCAGTGCCTGCTGCTGCCTCTTCAGCTTCTGATTGGCGCGCAGCGTATCGAGCCCAGTTCCTGCGCCGGCATCCTCCAGGTGCGTAGCTTGGTCGAAGAGCCTCTGCGCAAGAGCTACCTGGGCCTCATCCGAGCTGACGGTCGAGTTCAGACGAAGGCACAGCAGGTATTGGTTGACGACCAGTTGCACCATCTGCTCGCGGACCGACTTTGCATCTGCAAGCGATGCCGCATGGGCCGACTGTTCAGCTCGGTAGTGCTCAAGCAGGGCCGCGTTGAATACCGTCGCATTGAACTGGGTTCCGGCTGTGATGACTTGGAATGGGCCTTCATGCTGGGGCAAATATCCGTTCGACCCAGTGGTCGACTGATTGTTAGTTCGGTCGATTGCCTCACTCGCGCTCATGCTGGCGTGGGGCAGAAGAGCAGCCAGAGCCCTGCGCTGTTCCTGTTTCGCCAGCGAAGAGTTGAGCATCGCGATCTGCACGTTCGGATTTTGGCTGAGGACAAGTTGCACACCTTCTCGAAGGCTCAGGGCGCGCAATGTATCCTGTTGAGCCCGGCAGTACTGGAAGGCTGAAGAGATGACGGCGAGGAAAAGAACAAGCTCCAACATGGGAGACCTTCTGCGATGTGTCGAACGATTCATAAGTCGAGTCCTTAAAAGTCTGTCTACGATTGCGGGAATCTGGTCCACGGAAACATGCTCAAAGCAGACCTTTGGCCGCCGGAGCAGCTTTTCGTCGAGTTCGCGGGGCGGTGTGACGCTCTTTGCAACCGATCCTGTGAAGCCGAGCAAGATGGGTCCATCCTGGCATCTGTCCAGGCAGCGGGAAGGATGGACATCGATATGGCCAGCGGAAAGACCGCGCCGCTCAAGCTCTTTTCTCAGGGCCAGGATGATCTCGGATGCACCGCTGGCACCGCAGGAACAGCGGCCATCCACACGAGTTTTCATACATGCGAAGATTCGCAAGGAAGGCTGACTATTCCGCATGGAACGCCTCCGGCGGCGGTGGGGTCTGGGTTTTGCGGATGAAGAGCGTTATGGGAGCGGCGCAAAACGACAGGAGCGCCAGCAGCGAGAGGACATCGATGTAGGAGAGCAACGATGCCTGCTCGCCAAGCTCTCGTCCAATCAATGCAATGGAAGTCGTTGTGGCATCCGCCCACGACTGGCCATGATGAAACAGCAGATCGGTGCCGCGTTCGACCGAGAGACGGTAAGTCTCGTCGCCGGGAGTAAGGTGGGCGACGAGTATGTTCTGGTGAAACTGCGCTCGCCGGGCAAGCAGAGTGGCCGCGACAGAAATGCCGCAAGTGGCTCCGAAGTTACGCGAGAGATTTAGCAGACCGCTGCCAGAAGTAGTCTTGCCCTTAGGCAGGAAACCAAAGGCCATCACGTTAATGGGAACCATGAGTCCAGCGAGGCCAAAGATTTCAAGACATCGACTGGCAAGCACCAGCCAGTACGGTACCTGCAGATTCCAACCGGCCATCAACAGGCATGACAAGCCGTGGATGATGAAGCCCATGATTACCATGTAGCGCAGCGTTATCTTCCTGATCAGTATGGGCATGAACGGCATCACCGCTATGAAGATGAGGGCGGACGGAGAGAGGCAGAGACCTGCCGTTGTTGCGGTCCAGCCGAGCATCTCCTGCGAGAAGAGCGGTATCAGGTAAGTCACTGCGTAGAAGATGAAACCCACCACAAGCATCGCTATGACGGAAAGCGCGAAGTTGCTGTTCTTGAGTAGGCGGAGATCCACGACCGGATGCTCTTGCCTCAGCTCCCACCAGATGAACGCCGTCAGAGCAACGCAACTCAGGACAAAGAAGGTCGCGATGAAATGCGAGCCGAACCAGTCATCGATCTGCCCGCGGTCGAGTACGACCTGCAGGGCCCCGAGGCCGATGGCCAGAAAACTCAAGCCCATGTAATCGAACTTCCTCTCACGAAAGGAAAAGCGGACGAGATGCGGCGGGTCCTGGATCAAACGCGAGTTCAAGATGAAGGCAAGAATCCCAATGGGTATGTTGATGAAGAAGATCCAGCGCCAGGAGTAATTGTCTGTAACCCACCCTCCAAGAAACGGTCCCAGCGCAGGCGCGATCACGGCGGAGATGGAAAACACTGCCGTTGCCTGGCTTCGTTTCTCCGGCGGGAAGGCATCCATAATGATGGCCTGCGAGACCGGCTGCAAGCCGCCGCCACCAAGTCCCTGAAGCACGCGGAAAAAGACGAGCCAATAGAGAGAGGGAGCCAGACCACATAGGAAAGAGGAGATCGTAAAGATCACCACGCTCCACAGGTAGTAGTTCTTGCGCCCCAGCAGACCGGACAGATAGCCGCTCAGCGGAAGCACGATCACATTCGCAACCAAATAGGAGGTCAGTACATAGCTCGTCTCGTCGATGCTCGCCGAAAGGTTCCCGGCAATGTGCACGACAGCTACGTTGACGATGGTAGTGTCGAGAAACTCCATGAACGCTGCCAGCGGCACCGTGGCTGCGAGCAGCCAGGGATTGGTGGCGCGGGGCGCTGACATCGGGACGGAAAGAGTTGTGCTTGCCATAAAGACCTCCTTTCTTTAGCGGCGCGATTCAACGCGTATGGATCGTGACATCGACATTGGCACCCACGCCAACAGTTCCTGACTGCACCGCAGCGGGATCGAGAACGATCTTTACGGGAATGCGCTGCACGATTTTGACGAAATTGCCGGTCGCGTTCTCGGGCGGCAGAAGTGAGAGCCGTGAACCGGTGGCATTGGCAATGGAGTCCACATGACCAGCGAACGTCTTTCCGGTCTCATCTACTTCGATCTCTGCGCGGTCACCCGGTTTGACATGACGAAGCTGTGTCTCCTTGTAGTTGGCGGTGACCCAGATGTCGTGTGTCGGAACAATCGTGAGCAGCGTCTGCCCCGGAGAGACATAAGCACCCTTCTCGACTGTGCGCCGTGTGATCCTACCGTCTTGCGGTGCAATGATCTCCGTGTAGGAGAGCTGCAACCGGGCTGTCTCCACGTTTGCCTCAGCCATCTTCACCGCTGCCTGCGCGCCTGCTGAATCATGAGTGCGGATGATGACCTGCTGATGGTTCGCCTGAGCTTCAATGAGTTGAGCCCCTGCCTGCCGCACCTTCGAGTTAGCGGTTTGCACACCCGCATCCCGGATATCCGCTGTATCGCGCTGCGCGGCTAATGTCTGCTGAGCAGCATCAAACTGACCTTGAGCGCTCCGCTCTGCCTGGACGTAGCGGTCAAACTGGAAACTGGAGATTTCTTTTTTGGCGATGAGAGCCTGCATGCGAACAAGGTCCGCATGGGCGCGCTCATAGTTGGCTTTGCGATCCGCGAGCTCGGCCAAGGCTACTGAGGTATCGGCATTATGGGATTTCTCTGCTGTCTTGCGCGCTTCGAGCAGTTGCGCCTGCGCGGCAGAGAGATTCGCTTCGGCAGCGAGGATGGAACTGTCCGTTGTTCTGCCGGTGAGCGGAACTTCTACCTTGGCGGTCGCCGCTTGCGCCTCGGCGGTCTCAAGAGCGGCCTCTGCGTGATCGAGTTCTGCCTGCAGGTCGCGGGGATCAATTCGGGCGATCACCTGCCCTTTTGTCACGATCTGGTTGTCATCGACGAGAAGCTGACTGATGTAGCCGGACACCTTCGGAGCCAGGGGCACCAGGCGTCCATCGATTTGGGCGTCGTCCGTTGAGACTTGTCCTCGGGTCAGAAACAGATAGGTTCCCCCGAAGACGGCCAGGACAATCACGGCCGCAATGAGGTAGAGACGCGATCTCGAGCGGCGGCTGGTGACAGTGGTTGGAGCGGCGGCAGGTGTGGTTGACATAGGGTCGTCCTCTTGTGAAACAGCAGTTTTAGCTGTCTAAGAAGAACGTTATGTCATTAGGTGGATTGACGAAATGGTGTAGAGGTAAAGGTATAATTGCACTATATGCAATCCACGGATATGAATCTACTGCTCGCACTCGATGTCTTGTTACGCGAAGAGAGTGTCACGGTCGCCGGGGAAAAGATGGGACTGAGTGCTCCTGCAATGAGCCGGACTCTCTTGCGCGCGCGCAAATTGATGGGTGATCCCATTCTCGTGCGCGCGGGTAAGCGGCTCGTTCCGACTCCAAGAGCACTGGAGTTGAAAGGTCGCATTCGGGCTCTGGCAGACGAAGCGCGGTCGATTGTCCACTCCCGGGAAGCGATATCCCTTGCCGAGATGGAGCGCACCTTTACAATTCGGGCTGACGAATCGACTGCAAGTGTATTTTCAACCACGATCATGGAAAGATTGAATGAAAAAGCTCCACGGATGAGACTTCGTTTCCTCTGTCGAACGGATGAAAGCATAGAGTCGTTGCGAGAAGGCAGCAGCGATCTTGAGTTCGTCACAAGGAGTATGGCTGGGCCGGAAATTAAGATGCAGTTGCTCGGTCGAGTCAAGCACGTCGGTGCGGTCAGGGCCGGCCATGTCCTGGCGCGAGAGAAAGTCACTGCCGCTAAATTCGCGGCTCAACGGCACATTGCCGCGGGACGGATGGGCAAGCCGCGAGGACCAATCGATTTTGCACTTGAAAAGCTCGGCTTAACCAGAACGATTGGCCTCTGGGTGCCGTCGTTCCTTCCTGCCCTTGTGGCGGCGGCAACTTCGGACCTTGTCGCGTCTGTGCCCGAATATTTCGCCTCCTCGGCTGTCTCTCTCTTTGGGCTACACGTCTTTCGCATACCTCTGAAGCTAGAGCCCGTCACGATTCTGCAGGCATGGCACCCGCGCTTCGACGCCGACCCCGCGCATCGGCTCTTGCGTGAATGCATCCGTCAAGTCTTTCAAGAGAGGAACGGCATCCGCAGAACAGCGTAGCAAGGACAAATGCCGAGGTTACGGCGTCTCTACCCCTGTTGCCCGATGCCATGCTTGCGCATGCAACGCTGTCGTGTGCCCACAAGCTCTTCAAGTACCCTGCTTACGGCACTCGCCCGCAGTTTGTAGAACTCAGTTCTGCTCACTTGCGGGGCTCCTCAGACTCCGTTGGTCCAGTTCTGCGCCCCCAATGGCCACGATCAGAGGGCCGGCGCCATTGAAAATGCATAGGTAGATCACCGCATCTGCCGCAAACGCCAGCGGCTCAGTTCAAACGTTCCTATCGAAACTACCCCGACCGAAAGATCCAGGCTCAATCCTGCTTCGTCTGCCGGGGCAGTCCCGATAGGAACCTAACGTTTGCCGGTACCGATAAGGGAAGCCAACGGTGGGGTGCCATGTAGTGCGTAAAATAGGCGTATGGAGATAGTGACCATCCGAGTGCTGCGCGCTGGTGACGCTGAATCAGTTGCAAGATTAAGCGCGTCACTTGGGTACCCGACGAGCGCAGCAGAAGTACAATTGCGTATCGAGTTGCTTGCCGACAGCAATGACCGAATAGCTTTTGCGGCGATTCTGCAGGATGCGGTGATTGGATGGATCGATGCCGCCGTAGAGCGGCATCTGCAATCAGCACCGGCAGTGGTGATAGGTGGACTGGTCGTGAGAGATGATATGCGCGGCAAACGAATTGGACAGCAGTTGTGTCAAGCTGTGGAACAGTGGGCCGTGCGGATCGGAATAGCCGCAGTTCGAGTAAGATCGCAATTGAAGCGTTGTGATGCACACCGGTTTTACTTACGCGACGGTTACACACAGGTGAAGATCTCGGCCGTGTTTGAAAAACACCTGCTTCGGTAGGCATGAGCAGTCCAGAGCTTGCTTTTCTAAAATTTTGTTCACAGTTTCAACGATTGATCCTCAAAAGTCTTAGTGCTGTATCTGGAGCGCCCCGCGAAACATCGCG
>Ga0182030_10019523_pt1 | contig 12885 bp, 4 predicted proteins | sample 812S3MmetaG_FD_121299 | JGI IMG/M metagenome (GOLD analysis project Ga0182030, IMG submission 121299) | Permafrost microbial communities from Stordalen Mire, Sweden - 812S3M metaG (Illumina Assembly) | ecosystem: Environmental > Terrestrial > Soil > Wetlands > Permafrost | place: Sweden... | reverse complement strand
GGTCCTGTGCCGCCAGCTTGCGGTCGATGTCGAGGCTTTCCTGATAAGCGGCGAGCGCCCCCGTCTGGTCGCCCGCCAGCCGCTTCACGTCGCCGAGCTTAGTCTGGCTCAGCGACACGTCGCGCTGCGCCTCGGCATTGCCGGGGTCCTGCGCCGCCAGATTGCGGTCGATGTCGAGGCTTTCCTGATAGGCGGCGAGCGCCCCTGCCTGGTCGCCCGCCTGCAGCTTCACGTCGCCGATTCCTGTCGGGCCCACCGCCACCTCGCGCTGCGCATGCGCATTACCCGGGTCCTGTGCCGCCAGCTTGCGGTCGATGTCGAGGCTTTCCTGATAAGCGGCGAGCGCCCCCGTCTGGTCGCCCGCCAGCCGCTTCACGTCGCCGAGCTTAGTCTGGCTCCGCGACACGTCGCCCTGCGCCTGCGCATTGCCCGGGTCCTGCGCCGCCAGCTTGCGGGCGATGTCGAGGTCCTCTTGATAGGCGGCGAGCGCCCCCGCTTGGTCGCCCGCCCGTAGCCTCACTTCGCCGAGCCTTTCCAGCATCAGCAACACGTCGCGCTGCGGCCCCACATTGCCCGGGTCTTGCGCCGCCAGCTTGCGGGCGATCTCAAGACCTTGAGCAGCGGCGCTCGCCGCATCCTTGAGATCGCCAGCCGCAAGATAAGTCACGACGAAACCGCCTAACATGGCTACGCGGCTGCTCAACAGTTCCCGGTTATCGGGCGCAGTCTCGACAAGCTGGTCGATGGTCTTTCGCACCGTGGCGAGAATCCTGTGAATGGTCTCGACCCTCATGCCGGCGACGTTGCTCAGGCCTTCGGCGACATCGAAGATCAGTCCATCGACGGTTTGCTTGGCGGCCGCGAAGTTTCTTTCGGCCGCCGCGCGCTGGTCGGAAGCCACTTTGGCTTCGATGCTGGCCGCGACGCCCAACAGCGCGAAACCCGCCGCCGCGCCCCAGCCGATCATCTGCGCACGATTGGCGCGTTTTCGCGAGGCCTTCACATAGGCAAGCGTCTCGGGCGCCAGTTCATCGCGATATTTGCCGGCCACGTTCTCGGCTTCGGCCAGCGGCAGACCGCGCGCCAGCAGCAATTCGCCGCGACGCTTGCCCGCTTCCCATTTGCGCCGGCTCTCCTCCATTTCCGCGCGGATGCGATAGAAGTCGGCGCTTTCGACCACCAGTCCGCGCGCCCGCGCCCAATCCTCCAACACGCGCTGATGAGCTAGGCGCACCTGCGCATCCGCTTCGAGCCCGCTGACCGTGAGCAGCCGCGCCGTCACCAGCGCGTCGACCAGTTTGCGCGTCGCCGCATCGGGCGCGGCCTGCGCCAGCTGCGCCGCAGTAATGGCCAGCGCGGTCTTTCCGATCCCGTCCTGACCCTGCGCCGGAACGGCAAGCAGGCGCAGCAGCCGGGGCAAGCGCGCGGTCTCGGCCTCGCCAAGCGACGCCACCGCTTTTTGCCCGCCTCGTCGATGATGCCCTTGAGCCCGCCGAGGCTTTCATAAACCTTCAACATCAGCCGCGTTTCGTCGCCGATCGTCTCGCGCCGCTCGAACAGCCGGCTCAACGCCAATTGCACCAGCGGCAGCATGTCCGGCTGGTCGGCGTCGCGCAGCAGCCTTGCGTCAAGGCGCTCCCCATTCGCCGCGTCGGTCTCGAAAACCAGGCCCGCCGCCGCCGCCGGAGCGCGCACGATCTCGGCCAGTTCGACGGCGCCGGGCGAGCTCAGGTCATAGGTCGCGCCGTTTTCCTTGAGTTTTTTCAAAACGGGCTGCGCCAGCATCTGTGGGTAAAAATCGGCGCGCAATGTCGCCACGACCCAGACGCGACCGGTCGCCACCAGCGCGTCGACAAGATCGACAAAGCTTTCGCGCTCCGCCGGGCTGACCGAATCCGCGAAAAGCTCGTCCAACTGGTCGATTAGCAACACCAGATCGCAACGCACCTCGCGCCCATAGGCCTCGCGGTCACGTTCGCCTGCGGCCAAACGCGAAAGCGCATTGATGATTGGCTTGACCGCGGCGGAATCCGCATGGCGCAGGACGGACGCCAGTTCCGCCGGCGTGCGCGAATCTCCCTGGCCGATTTCGGGCAGCGCCGGGCCGCGCCCCTCCTCCTCTTTCGGCAAACCGGATTCATCCTGCAACAGCGCCGTGGCAAGCGCGAAGAACGGTCCGGCGGGATTGTCGCCCGGCCGCATGACCGCGATCCGCCAGCCGTCCACCTCGTTGATGACGCCCGGCGTCGTCAGGCGCGGGATCAGGCCCGCGCGCGCGAGCGAGGATTTCCCGGTGCCGCTCGCGCCGACCACCAGCAAATAGGGAGAACCGCGGCTGCCGGCCTCCCGCAACAGATCGACCGCGCGAGCGGTGGCCTCGCCGCGGCCGAAGAACACCGACGCGTGTTTGGTGCCGAAGGCGTCGAGGCCACGAAACGGCGAGCCCTTGACCTCAATGGGCCAGCGCCGCGCCCGGCCGCCCGAGACCTTGTCGGCGACCCAGTTGCGCAACAGTTTTTCGAGCTGCGCTTCAAAATCATCTTCGGACGCGTAGGGATTGAACGCCGCCTTGAAATGTCCATGCTCGGTCAGGAACCACTGCTGAAAGAAGGTTTTGAGCGATTGCCAATCGCGCTCGATCTTCTCCCGGTTCGGGTCTTCCACCGTCAACGGCGGCGACGAGCCGGCGAAGCGGAACACATAGACGTCGGGAAGCTCCCCTCCCCGCTGGCGCTTTTCGATGGCGGTGAGGATTTCGTGCGCCGTGCCGCTGGGAAAGGGCTGGCCGCCGGGAAGCTTTTCGCCGAAATCGGGCGGAAGTTCTGTGCCGAGACGCCATTTCAGGATGCCAATCACTAGGTCGCACGCGGTCGAGGGCGGAATCTGGGCCTGGAAGGTGCTGGAGGCCTGATAGAATTCGGTCTCCCAGCGGATGGTTTCCAGGCGCGCCACACCAGCGAATTCGCCGTTGAGCCGGCTGACGATGCTTTCCACCCGCCGACGTTCGACCATTACGTCGCCCGGCGAGGAAACAAACAATTTGAAAATTTGCATGGAGATGGTGCTCCGGCAGTTCAATTCATGCGGCGAAGTGAGCGCTGCTCCCGAAGGATAACAATCGGCGTTCAATTCCGTCATGGTTGTATGACGACGTCAATGCCCGTTTGACTGAGGCCGCCGATATGACGTGAGCCACGAGATCCAAGCTTGTTCGAGACAAGCGGCTGTCCTTGATCCGACGAATGGCGGCTTCGAGCCTTTCCTTCAGGTAGCTGGCAAGGTGGGCGACCGCTCAGGGTCACGTCCGGCCAGTCAGGCGGCGTCGGGGCGACGCACCGGAAAATCTATATATAGTAGGGGCCGGTTAAGCTTCGTGACAGAGCGGAATGCGCCAGAAGGGGTCGTCCGATGTCGGTTGAGCCGATCGGCGTTTTCCCAGGATAGCGGACCTTCGTTGATGCCGGTTCAACACCGTGGTCTATTCACCCCTGAGACGGACAGTTAGCCTTGCCGACGACGAGAAGCTTAGGCCCCGTCCAGGCGATTATATGCCAGCAGCGCGGAAGGCAACGCCGATCGAACGGCGACAAGCTCGTCATAGAAAGACGCGCGACGTGAGTATTTTCCGAACCTACCGCGCCACGATTGGGGGTGGTTATGGTCACGGGCGCGGGTCGCCGAACCCGAGTTTCATCTGATAGCTGCTTGACCAGCCTGCTCGGCAGCGCAAAAAATTGGGAGCGCGTCATGAGTGAACCGTTGACAAATCACAAGCCCACAGCATTGCCGAGCCAATGGGAGGAGACGGTCGATGTCATCGTCATCGGTTCGGGATTTGCCGGCCTCTCGGCAGCAATTGAGGCGCATGACGCCGGCGCATCAGTCAAGATCATCGAAAAAATGGACAAGCCCGGCGGTAATTCTTGGATCAATGGCGGACAGGTTGCCGCAGCTGGGTCAGCTCTTCAACAGAAGCAAGGAATCAAGGATTCGCCCGACCTGATGTACAAGGACATGCTTTCGGCGGGTCTCAATCTGAATTATCCGCATCTGGCGCGCATCGTCGCCGAGCAATCGAACGCCGCGGTCGAATGGACCATGAAACGTGTCGGGGCCGCATATAAAGATCAGATCAACATGATGGGCGGTCATTCGGTGCCGCGTACGCTTCAGACAGCCAACGGGCATGGCTCCGAGGTGGTCGGAAAGCAAATCGAGGCTCTGAAAAAGGTCGGAGTCGCCGTCGATTTCGGAAACGAGATGACTCAGCTGTTTCGCGACGCAAGCGGGCGGGTGGTCGGAGCCGAGGTGCGTCAAGGTTTCGAATTCGGAAAGCCAGGCAGTGGGACAGTTAAAAATATCAAGGCGCTGAGGAGCGTGGTTCTCACCTCTGGCGGGTTCTCTGCGGATATTCACTTTCGCGTCGTGCAAGACCCGAGGTTGACGGCGGACTACAAATCGACAAATCAGCCCGGCGCAACCGCCGAGGGGCTCGTCGCCGCCTTGCGGATCGATGCGGCGCCCGTGCAGCTCGACCAGATTCAGCTTATTCCGCTGACCAGTCCCGATGATGATGGACTGGGCGACGGTTGCGGATTCATTGCTGGAAGTGGCATGGCGCATGGCGTCCTGGTTGACCCGGCAAGCGGACGACGATTTGTCAGTGAGCTTGCCGACCGCAAGATTCAGGCCGACGCCATCATCGCCTGCGGGCATCCTGCGATCAACATCAGCGATTCCCACGGAGCCAAATTTGCCTGGTGGGGCATAGAGAAGTCGCTTAAAAAAGGCGTCGTCAAAAAATTCGACACCATCGAGGCTTTGGCCGCCGAATACAAAATCGACACCGCCGAACTTAAAAAAACGATCGCAGCTTTCAACGGTTATGTGACCGCCCAGAAGGATCCGGAATTCGGAAAGCTCATCCTCAAGGATGCGCGGCCTCTCACTGAAGGGCCATTTTACGCGGCGCGGGTCTGGCCGAAGGTTCACCACACGATGGGCGGAGTCGAGATCAACGAAAAGGCGCAAGTGCTCGACCTCGACGGTGCCGTCATTCCCGGTTTCTTTGCCGCGGGCGAAGTCACTGGAGGCGTCCACGGCGGATGTCGCCTCGGCAGCGTCGCAATTATCGACTGTCTTGTGTTCGGGCGCATCGCCGGGATGAATGCGTCTGCGGCGGTAAATGCAAGGCAGGCCACAGCTGCGGAATGATATCAAGCGCCGATCGGTCAGGATGCCGATCGGCGCGCTCCGCCTCCCGAAATTGTTCAAAATTCTTTCGATTGATTACGCGCCAGATCATGAAGGAATTCCTCATCCAGACCGGATGCGTCTATGTCGCCGGTCTTTCCGCTGGCGGGGCGGCTGCGGCTGTTATGGGTTCGGTCTTGCGAGACGTGCTCGAACTTTTGCTCAAGGACGAAGGCCATCGCGTCGTCATGGCGCAAGACGGTATCGCGGCGCTGGACCTGATCTCGCGCGGCATCGTTTTACCCGATCTCATTCTGACGGATTTTGCCCTGCCAAACGGCATGGATGGTCTTCAGCTCGCCGCCAAATTGCGTGAGAAACTTCATCGCGCCACCCCTGTCATCGTCCTCACCGGCGACATATCGACGGAGACGTTGCGAGACATTGCGACACACGACTGCGTTCAGCTAAACAAGCCTGTGCAACCCGAGGCGCTGATGCTCGCCATTCAGCAGCTGCTTTGTGTCTCGGCCTGAGTGACGCGTGGGCAATCGCACACCGATCTTGACGAGTCTCAAAGACAGCTTTCGGCCCTTGATTGAGGCACCCGAAAAATTCGGCGAATGACCGCCTCGGGTCACGAGCACGTATTCCCGTCGCCAAAGGAACGGCCGCTGACCTTAAATTTGCGGTCAACCACGCCAAGGCCGGCTCGGCGCCAGTTGCGGTCATCGCGGGCACCGAAACCATCAAATTCGGATCGGCTCAAAGCAACCGGTCAATGGCGACTGGAACGACGCCTTGGCGCCTTCCGCGAAGAGCGAAAGTCATCAAGGGAAACGCCCCTAATCATCTAACGCGGCGCGCGCGGTGACGGGAGCGCCGTCGCGGATGATCTCGAGCGAGAGGTCGAGGTGTGCGTTCTTTATCGCCTCGGAGGTTTCCGCGACATTTGAGACGGGTGTACCGTTGACCTTGATGATGACGTCGCCGACCCGGACGCCGGCCGCCTGCGCTGCGCCGTTTGCGACGAGATCGATGACCTCCGCGCCCCGCGGCGCCGGCAGACTGTGGCGCCGTGCGGTTTCCGCCGATATGTCTTTCATTAATACGCCGAGACGGAGAGGTCGAGGCGCGGACGCAGCCGTGGCCTGAGGCCCTCCGACAACCGATTCCTTCGCAAAGCGCAACAAGGCGTCGCCGGTCATTGGCGAGCGAATGAGTTTTATTTTGTCACTGCGACCGAATATCACAAGAACGCGTCCGTCAGGGGAGAATCGCAGTTCGGGAGCCGGATAGATCGATTCGAATCCAGGGATTTCCATCAGGACTTCGTTGGCGGCCACGTGCCAGAATCGGAGCACGCCCTTTGCGCCCATGACGGCCAGCAGCGAACCGTCCGGGGACAGCGTCGCGTTGACCTGACTCTCGGGCTCGCCAGTGTAAAATTTCCGCGCCACATTAAAACCGATTGAGTAGAGGATCGCTTCGCCCCGCTTGTCGATAGCGATAATTTGCGAAGGATCCGGCGTTCGTTTGAGCGTGACTGGATCGAAACGCGTATATTCGCGCTCCAATTGCAAGACCGCCTGGCCCTTGTTGGCTGCTAAATCCCAGTCCAGCAGACTGCCTTTTTCGGTCACCGCGATAAGCTGTCGGCCATCGGAGGAAAACGCCATGTCGGCGAAGGTGTTGTCATCCCAGTTCAACATTGAAGTCTGGGCGCCGTCGGCGGCTCTGTAGACGTGAATGTAATTGTCGGGGCTGCGCACCGCGAGGAAGTCGGCACCTCGATCGATCCGCGCGATCCAGGGGTTGAGCGAAGCCCGCTTGCTCCATTCAGCCGTGAACGAAGTCAGGATTTGTCCTGTAGCCGTATCGTGCAGGGTCGCGAGGTTGCTGGTCTCATAGATCAGTAATTTCGAACGGTCGGCCGCGAAACGAATCCACGTCGGCTGCTGTCGAAGCGCGGCGACCGGTTTCGGCGCGCCGCCCTCGACGTCGACCGCGAAGATCCTGGCGTCGTCGGTCACGACCGCCAGACCGTCGCCGGAATTGTTGAAATCGACAGTTCGAATCGTTCGCTCGAATGCGACCTCGCGCGTCAGCGTCCCCGCCCGCGTTTCATAGATGCTCAGCTTGTCCTGCGTGGCCAGCGCCAGACTGTCGCCCTTGGGCGCGAGCAAGGCGATCGCCGCGCCGGTATAATGCCCGATCTCCTTCCTGGCGGCGATGTCGATAAGATGAGCATCGTTGCGCGCGCCACGGACATAAACAAACAAGCGGTCGCCTTGCTCGTTGTAATCGCCGAACGGATGATCGCTTGTAGCGAGCGGGAACGACGCGATCCTTTCGCCATCGTCGAGCGTCAACACCTCCAGTTTGTTCGCCCCGCCGAAATCGATGCTTTTTCCGTCAGGCGCCAGCTGGGCGAAGACGACTTTCTCGTCATCGGGCGAACGCCAGACGATTTCGCCCTTGCCCGCATCCAACACCGCGACGCCGCCATGAGCGAAAAGCACGGGAACGCGCGCGCCGATCGCCATGCCGCCGCCGAGAGGGTCGACCGTATCGGCGCCGAGAAGTTCGAAAACGCGCGAACCCGAGCGCGCGTCCCAGACTTGCAGCTTGCCGCTTTCGTCGACGGTCACCAGGCGTTCGTCGGAAGCGGCGAACCGCCAGCGGTGCAAATTGTTTTGCAGCGTGATCCGCACCGTGGCCGCGTTGGAATCGATTTCGTCGATTTCGATTGTACGCGAATCCGTGCGCACAGCGACGCGCGCGCCGGTGAAGCCGCCATATTGCTCCAATGTCGTTGCCGGCTTTTCGATGGATTTCAGCCGCCGACCGGTATCGCTGTCGAAGACTTCGATAAAATATTTGTCGCCGCGTTTGCCGCGCGTGACGATTCGAAGGCTGTCGTCGGTGAAAGTCGCGTTGGACAATTCGAGTTCGGGATCGGGCGTCAGTGCGAGCTTTTTCTGGTCCTCAAGGCTCCAAAGCGCCCGCGACGCTTCGACGCCTTGGACGAGCAGACGGCGCCGGCTTCCGGACATGATCAGCGCGCTCAGCCCGAGCGCCGGGCCGGCGACATTTCCGACTTCGCGGCCGGTCGAAGTTTCAATGAGCGCCGGCCTGAAATTTTCGTCACCGAAAAAAATCCGGTCGTGCGCGGCCAGGGCCGCCGCCATCTCCCCGTCCGGCGGGAGCGGCCGATCCAAACTCGCGATCTTCGAACCTGTCGTCAGGCTCCAGATCGACGAGATTTTCTTGCTGAAATGAAGCTTCGAAGACGTCGCGAAGGTCACAAATCGTCCGGTCGCGGAAAAAACCAGCTTGGCGTCGTGTCCTTCCTGCGAAATCGCCAGCAACTTTTTACCCGTCGCGACATCCCAGACTTCCGCCGACGACTGGGACTCCTCATTGTCGCGGTCGCCATAGTGGGATTCGGCGAGACCGAGCGTGGCGCCATCGTCGCCGAGAAAGGCGATGTCCTCGGGCATGGTCTGCGGCTCCTGGGCGACCAGAAAATGCGCGGCCAGGCCGGTGTCGGCGTCGACGATCGCGATCGCGTCGATATGTTGATCGGCGCGAACATCGAGCGGCGCGTCGCCCTGTCCGGCTTCCCTGGCCAGGCGCGCCAGATTTTCACACATCTGCTTCCGTTTTGGCTCGCCGTCGGGATATTTGCCGTTCCAGCGAAGCGCCAGCCATTTTCCTGAATGCGAGAATGCCGTGATTTTCGCGCCGTCGCGGTGGAACGCCGACACGGACTCGCCAGCCGCGAGATGGGCTTGCGCCACATCCCAGATTCCGATTGGCGGCTGGTTACGATCCGGCTGCAATCCGTCCCCGCCGGCATTAACGACGGCCGCCTTGGTCGCGCGCGCGTCGACAGCCTCGACCTTCCAGGTCGACGGCAGGCTCGCAAGGCGCCCGGCGCTGTCCCGCAGGTCCCAGAGCCGCAGCGTCTTGTCGCCGTAAGTGACAATGCGCGCGCTATCGGGGGAAAATGCGATTCCGGCGATTCTTTCGCCATGTCCGGTGAAGACGCCGAGATCGGCGTCGGAATCGAGCGGCCAGGCGCGCACAAGCAGATCCTCGCCGGCGGCGGCGAGGATTTGATCGTCGGGACTGATCGCGACGGTCGTGATCGCGCTCGGCAATTGGCGCTTCGCGATCAGCCGCCCGTCCGCAAGAGCATAGGTCGCCAAAATTGATTTGCTGAGCGGAATGACGAGCTTGTCTCCGCTGCTCGTCACGAGTGGCTGTCTCGGCGCGGGCGTCCAATCATCGGCGAAGGTCCAATGGATCTTGATCGCCGCGCTGCGTGGATCGATGACATAGACGGTGCGCTTGCCGACAAGCACGAGATCGCCGGTCGCCTTGACGAAGGCGCCCGCTGAAATCTTTTCATCCTCGTCGAAGTTTGAAAAGTCGAATTTGGAAGAGTCGAACCCGGCGCTCGGCGCGGCTCCGGTCTGGACGGGAAGAGTCGTGGCGACGACGGCGCCGCTGACGAGGTCCCAGACAATAACGTCGGAATTGGTGGCCAGCAGCAGGAGCTTGCCATCAGGACTCGCGGAAAACGAGCTCAAACCCCAAAAAGCGCGCGAGGCGAGGTCGGACGGCGTCGGCGGAAAATCGAGGACGCGGGCGTTGTTGGCGCCCAATTCGAAAGCGTTCGGGCGCCCGTCGCCAAAAATCCCGCCCCCGCTGGCCGCGACGAGCCGCGATCCGTCTGGCGTCAGCGTCATATGGAAAGGCGTGGCGTTCAACCGGAAAGCGTTCGACACGGCGCCCGTACCGGCGTCGCGAACGATCAGGGAATTCGGGCCGCCATGCGCCGTGGCCAGCCATTTTCCGTCTTCGCTGAAGGCGAGCTGGAGAATGGAGCCGCGCTGATCGTTCATCGCGTTGAGTTCGCGGAAGCTCGCGGCGTCGTAGATCTTGACGAAGCCGTCCCGGGTTCCGACGCCGATCCGCGACCCGTCGGGACTGAACGCCACGGCGTTCACCCAGTCCGCGCTCGGCGTGATCGTCGCTATGAGCCGATTGGCGAGCACAGCCTTGGCGAGCGCGTAATCCGCTTTGGGAACATAGGGGCGATCCGGCTTTGCGGGGTCGCTCGGCAGCGCCGCGATCGCGGTTCGCATCGCGCCGAGGATGTCGCCGCTCACCGTTTGACGCAAGGATTGGTCGGCGAGCGAAATGGATTCCTGAGCTTGCGCCTTGGCCTGAGCGCCGTGCGCCCGCGCTTCGTTGGTCTCGGCCTTTCTCGCATTCTCCTCGGCGCGATCCTTCGCCATCCGCGCTTCTTCCGCGTTGCTGTTGGCTCTTGCCTTCTCCACCAGAGCAACCGCGGTCTGTCGCGCCGCGTTCGCCCACTGATAGACCGAAAACGCCGAGAACGCCGCCAACAGGACGATCGCCGTCAGCACCAGCGCCTTACGGAGACGACGCGCGTTCTCCACCGCTCGCACGCTCTCGCCGATGAAGGCGCGCTCGTTGTCCGTCAGGTCCTGCACGGAGCGTTCGGCGAGCCAATGTTGCGCGCGGGTCAGTCGCAGGCCGGTCAGCAAGGCGTCGGGCTTGCCGTTTGGCGGCGCCTCTTCCCAAGTCTTAAGGTCTTCCGCGAGCTGCTGCTTGCCGACCAGGAACTCCCTGTCGGCCTCCAGGAAACCGCGCAGCAGCGGCCACTCGCGCAGCAACGCCTCGTGGGCGACTTCGATGGTCTCGCCATGATCGTCGAGGTCGCGGGTGAGCAGTCGCGCTTCGACGAGCAGGTCGACGAGCGGCTTTGCCGATACGGGGATCTCGTGAGCCGAGGCGATGCGGCGCGCGAATTCGCCCATCTCGTTGACCACCGCCAGATGCGGAACGAACGCCTGTTTCAACAAGTTCTCGAGCGCGCGCGATTCCGAGGGTGTGGCGCCGCGTCGCCGGCCCTCGGCGAGCGCTTCTTCGACCGCCAGGGTGATCGCGCCGCGCACGCCGCCGGCCGCGACATAATTCGCCAGCGTCAGCGTTCCCTCGGCGCCATAGTCGCGCGCCAGACGGTCGAGGGTGAAGGCGAGCAGCGGCAGCGCATCATGTCCCGTCGAATCGGCCAGCAGCGCGTCCACCAGCGCCGCTTCCGGCTTCAGCGGCGGCGTGGCGAGTTTCGCCGGCCCCTCGATGACGAGGCGCAGCGAGCCCTCCGGCATCGGCGCTAGATCGAAGGGCTCGCGGACAATGCCGGCGAGCCGCGATTCCGCTTGCAGGCGGGGAAAGGCGTCCGAGCGGATCGCGACGACGACGATCAGGTTTTTGTCCGTTTCGAGCGTTCGCGCCAATATGTCGAAGAAGCGTTCGGATTCGCCGCGTCCTTCTTCGTTTAACAATTCCTCGCCCTGGTCGATCAAGATCACCGGGGCGGCGATCGAGCCGGCGCCTTGCGAAAACGGTTGGACGGTCGCGCCGCGCAATGCGGAGAGGAAGGTCGTCAGGCTGCCTTCGCGCGCGACCATTGCGCCAAGTCCGGCGCGGGCGCGGGGCAATTGGGCGATTTCCTGGCGTTTCGCCACCCGTTCATCGGCGAGCGTCGCCTCGAGCGCCGCGAACAGCCCGGATTTGCCGCTCAGCGCCGCGCGCTCCGGACGAATGGTCGGCAAAGGCCAGAAGTTGCGATCGTCGCGCCGCAGCCTTGGCGACAATCCGGCGCGCAGGAACGAGGATTTGCCGGCCCCCGACGCGCCGAGCACGACCATCATGCGTTCCGCGCCAGCGTCGCGCATCAAGCGCAGCCGATCAAGGCCGCGCAGCACTTGCGCCTCGCGGCCGAAGAAGATCGCGGCGTCGGCTTCGGTCAGCGGCTCGAAGCCTGGATAAGGTCGGCGTCCCGGCGGGAAGGCAAAGCTGTTCGCGTCCAGGCCCGCGCGGCGCAGGCCCTGCTTCAGCCGGTCCCAGCCATGGGGATCGCCGATGAGATCGACGGCCTGATGATCGGAGGCGATCTCATTGGGCAGCCCTTCCATCGAGGCGCCGGCGATCAACAGCGGGAATAGTCTTTTGCCGAGCTGTTTGGCGAGCAGGAATTCGGACAGGCACCAGTGCGAAGCGAGCCAGTTCGGCGAAATCAGGAACAGCACCGCCTCGCAACGGTCGGCGGCCGCCTTTAACGCATTCTGCCAATGCTCTCCAGGGGCGAGACCGAGGATTGGATCGAGATCCAGAAAAACGTCGTCCCAGCCGTTGGACGCCAGCCAATCGCGCAGGCAAGCCGCGTCACGATTGTCCTTGCTCGAATGACTAATGAAAATCCGTGACATGGCGCGCGCCCCCGCCGCCGAATGGATGGATGGATGGATTAATTGTCTGGGCGCCGTGCGGAATGAGTCAACTGAAATCTTCTTCGTAATCTTTGAGATCAGAGGACAATGTCGCGAACGACCGCTTCGAACCCTTCATCGACGCGGCATGCTTATTCGGCGATGGGCCGCTCAGGGTCACAAAACCGGGCTATCAAATGGTATCGGTGCTTTACACTGGCCAGTCTATATGTAGCGGCTATCTGGCCCAACCCGATAAAGTTCAAACCACGCGCGAACCACCTTCTTCAATTTACGGATCGCCCTGCCCCACCGTCCCCGAAGCCTCGTCGAGTCGATCCGTAGCTCAGAGGACGGCGATCGCCAGCGCTTTCCTCTTCCC
>Ga0182030_10019522_pt1 | contig 12885 bp, 17 predicted proteins | sample 812S3MmetaG_FD_121299 | JGI IMG/M metagenome (GOLD analysis project Ga0182030, IMG submission 121299) | Permafrost microbial communities from Stordalen Mire, Sweden - 812S3M metaG (Illumina Assembly) | ecosystem: Environmental > Terrestrial > Soil > Wetlands > Permafrost | place: Sweden... | reverse complement strand
GCCCGCCGTTGATCTGCTCGTACCAGTAATGCCAGAGGTTGTCGCGCTGGTGCCGGTGATGCCCGCCGTTGATCTGCTCGTACCTGTTATACCGGCGGTCGTCCGGCTGGTACCGGTGATCCCGGCAATTGCCATTCCTGCCCGCACGCCTGTTCCCGCAAGTGCCATCTGCACTTCCGGATCTCCTGCACTTGTCGTAGTGCCCAAAATCACGCCACCAATTGACGGCTGGATTCCAGTTATGGCGACCATCTGTCCCACCGCGGGAGCACCTAGACCTGGTTCGGATAGGGCCGCCGTGTAGTCGACCTTACTATCTCCGATCGACAACCGACCAAACGATTCGTTAACTCCTGTGACAACTCCGGTCTCGAACACTGGATCCGCCCCCGCGGAATACGTCCCCAGAGACTCGACCCAAGCATCAGTTACAGATCCGTCTGGCTGCAAAGATCCATGTACAACGACTTTGTCGCCAGCAGCCAGGCCAGACGTGTCATCAACGCGGTATGGCCGACCGAGCACAGTTACGCTCGTTGCCTCCGCTAGCTCGAGAGGACCGACAGCGACGACGTCACCGGCAGGTTCACCGTAAACAGCACAGCCGAAGCTCGCCATCATCAATGCCGCGATACCCTGCCCAATTGTGGTAGAAATTTTAGCCATTTCTCATTCCCTTACAGTGTCACTGTGCGGTCGAATTATTAATTTATTGCTACCTGGATCTCTGGCGGCGCCGAGGCTTCCATCGGTGCGTCGTACATGAAAAATTCAACACCAACTTTCTGACCAGTCGACGCTTCCAATTCCGCTTTGCTAGAAGTCATCCATGCATCTAGCGTTTCGAGAAAGCGAGTACCATCGACCACAAGCCACTCTCTTATCGAGCGTCGGCCCTCGCTTGAGACTGGAAAATCCGTTTGAACAGCGCGCTCGACGTAGCCGACTGGGGACTCCTCGAGAAGGTTGTGTGTCAATGTCGCGGCAAGCGCCCCTAACGCACTTCCCATTCTTGTTATGCGCTCGACACTCACGCCCGCCGGAATATAAGCTCTATTCGTGCATCGAACGAAATCCTGTTCATGCACTTCCACGCATCCTGCCGCTAAGAGCTGATCAAGGACGGATTCTGGATCTGTCCCCGGAGCAGACGCCGCGACAAGATCGGAAAAAGTGCGTTGGCGCCCCGAGGAATTCAGTGAAAGATCGAGCGCGACACCATACGGTGTCGAAAATCTGGCGTCAGTATTCCATGCCGTAAGTACAGCGGCAGGTGTCATCAAAGCGGAAGCCTTTTGCGATCGGCGCTTAACGGCAACACGCCGCTCAGCCAGATGCTTCTCAGCTTCCCCTCGCGTCAACCCAGTCATCAGTGCCAGACGGCCAACTGTCGTTGGGCGTCCCTCCTTTTGAAGTATCTCGGCAGTGTCGTAGACAAAAAGGCGAGCAAGCATCTGTGAGAGATCGTGGTGCGTGGCACCGAAATTTCTAAATAGCGGCATGAGCGGCCGAAGCACAGCTTCGATCGCGTCAATTACCGCGGCTCCCTGCTCATCTGTCGTGTCCACTCGCCCTCGTTGAGCGGCTGAATTCTTATTACGGGATTAAGGTAAATCTTGTAGGACCTTATGTCAATTCAAAATATGTCCGATCCTGCGCTCGTAAGCCATTGATAGTGCCAGCGTTCTTAACATAACGACGCGCAATGGTGAGACACTCGTCACGCGGCGAGACAGATATGTCAATTGGATCGCTCGGCGCAAGCGCGACTCTCCCGCTTTTGGACGGAACAGTTGACATAGCGCAACATCAATGAAGCTTCGGGGAATTAGATTCGGAACGTCCAGGTTCCGCGATTTTTCGGTGAACGCTACGGCCACCGTCCCTCAACTACTATCGCGGCCCCTCTCCAAGCCGTCGCGCCACAGCTGCCAGGCGTCAATCAAGGTGAGAGTCGCGCGACAATCAAGAGAGAACTCGCGAGAGCGTCGGATTTCGGGGCGTAGCCCGTAAATCCGACACCCCTGCGGGTGCTCATGGTGCATCGAGCCCGCACGCTCACGATGGCTAACCGCATTGCTCAAGTGAACCAGAAGCGTGGGCTGCTGGCAGAATTTGGGCTCGTGGTACCCACGGGTGTAGCGCGGTGCTGCTCATCGCTCTTGATCGCCACAAAGGGCATGTTCGGCCGCCCGACCGCCTCGCAAAGCGCCTCCGCGTCGTTGGCATCGGTGTTACCGCCCTTGCGGTAAGCGGCTACATACTGCGTCGCCATAAGCTTGACCGTATGACCGTATGACCGTATGACCGAGCCTGCTGAGTTCACGCGCCCAGTGGACCAACCGCTGTGCTACCGACGAGCAACGGTCCGTTAGAGAGTAAGCGTCCGCCCCGGGCACCTCGACGCCGCGAATCATAAAAGCGATGCTCCTGCGGCAATGAGTGGCACGGGTATTGTGTCCACAGCGGGAGATTATGGACACGAATACGGCGGGCGGCGAGGCTAGAGTTGCGGTACCGGCTCCCAAGCGCCGGGTGTATCGATCACACATACATGGTCGCCCCGATTTGCCAAGCACTCAATCCGATTCGGCAAGAAGGTAGAGGTTGCAGCCATACATCCGGACTTTGGTGCGGCGGAGCCGCTGTCCCTGATGGAATGCGCTGGCAGGTTCCTGATCAGCCTAACGAGCTCTTTGCTCCCTGTGTGAACAAGGTTTGACCTGCCACGGTCTGACCCATCTTGCCATCACTTCATGATTGCCTTAGCAACCGCTAGATACCCTCGTTACTCCGTTCGTTAAGCCGCACTGTTCAACAATTGGTAACCAGGTTGATAAATCCGATCGTGCCTGAGCAGCGCCCAGACGACGCGGGCATTCTTGTTGGCGAGAGCTACTGCCGCCACGTTCGGGTGGCGCCGACCGATCAGTCGCGCAAGCCAGCTCTCTGCATAGCCGACTTTGTGCTCAGCCACGCGAATCACCGCCCTGGCACCGTGAATGAGCAGCATGCGAAGATAGGTGTCGCCGCGTTTACTGATCCCCAGCAACGTGGACTTGCCGCCACTGGAGTGCTGCCTGGGAACTAGACCCAACCAAGCGGCCAGCTGACGCCCGTTCTCAAAACTCTTCGCATCACCAATGGAGGCCACCAGGGCGCTCGCCGTGATCGGACCGATGCCGGGAACCTGCGCCAGCTTGCAGCTGGCATCGTGCTGTCGGTGCCAGAGCTGGATCTGCAGCTCCACCTCGCCTACTTGCCGATCGAGTTCCTTAAGGTGTTCACCGAGTCGTTGCAGCAACTGACGGAACATACCTGGCAGATCACTCTCGCCGTCCTCGAGGATGCCCGGCAGGCGTTTGGTGATATGACATATTCCTTGTGGAATAACGATCCCATACTCGGTTAAGAGTCCGCGGATTTGATTCCCCTGTGCCGTACGCGCTCTCACAAACCCTTGGCGTGCACGGTGCAGCGCCAACACCGCCTGTTGCTCGCCGTTCTTGATGGGAACGAAGCGCATATTGGGCCGGCTCACCGCTTCGCAGATCGCCTCAGCGTCCGCCGCGTCGTTCTTATTGGTCTTGACGTACGGCTTCACGAACTGCGGTGCCATGAGCTTCACCGTGTGTCCCAGCTTCTCCAGCTTGCGTGCCCAGTGATGCGCGCTGCCGCACGCCTCCATTCCGATCAGGCAGGGTGCAACGTTTACAAAGAATGAAAGCACATGACTGCGCTTCAGTGACTTTCTCAACACCGCGTTGCCTCGTGCATCCACGCCGTGCACCTGTATTACGTTCTTTGCCAGATCCATTCCAGCTGTCGTAATCTTCATCTCGGTCGCTCCTTTCTCTCAGTGGTTGACTCACATCTCCACTTTGGCACCTTGATGCCGTACCAGAAAGGGGCGACCATTCCATTAGCCTAGAAGAGAAGAGGCGCATCGTTCTGGAGTGCCTGACGAGCGGGGAGTCGGTATCGATCGTCGCACGGCGCCACGACCTGAATACGAACCAGGTCTTTCACTGGCGCAAGTTGCATGAACGCGGTCAGCTCGGGGAGGCGCTGGTGCCGAGTGCACCGCCGAAGCTGCTGGCGGTGCGCATCGAGGAGCCGGCGGGACGCAAGCCGAAGACGGTGGTGCCTGATGCACCGCCGCCATCAAGCTGTATCGAGATCGAATGCACGCGGCCGTATCGAGTTCGAGTTCACGGTGCGGTGGATGCTGGGGCGCTCACAAAGATCCTGCAAGTGCTGGCTGGTCGATGATCGCGATCCCTGCCGGCGTACGCATCTGGTTGGCGGCCGGGGTGACGGATCTGCGCCGCGGCTTTGACGGCCTGGCCGCGCTGGTGCCAACGCAGCTGGCGGAAGATGCATTCTCGGGACAGATCTTTGTCTTCAGGGGCCGCCGCGGCGATCTTCTGAAAGTGCTGTGGCATGACGGGGACGGCATGTGTCTTTTCGCCAAGCGATTGGAGCGAGCGCGCTTCGTGTGGCCGCAGGCCGCGAGCGGCACGGTGGCACTGACGGGCGCGCAGTTATCGATGCTGCTGGAAGGCATCGACTGGCGCCGTCCGGTGAGGACAGGACCCTCGCAGCTGTCGGTGTGATCACATGTCGATACGCAGAATATCCCTATAAAATGGCCACAAAACGCTCGCGCCGTGCATCGCACAGTAGTAGAATATCTCTCCGTGGTCAGCACCCACGATGAACTGCCGAAGGATACCGAGAGCCTGCATCGGTTGCTGATCGACGCTCGTCAGGCGATCGCGCAACGCGACGAGCAGCTGCGCCTCGCCGAGGCGAAGATCCTGTACTCCACCCTTGAGATCGATAACCTGAAGATGCAGCTGGCGCGCCTGCGGCGCATGCAGTTCGGACGCTCCTCGGAGAAGCTGTCCGAGGCAATCGAGCAGATCGAGTTCAAACTCGAGGAGCTCGAGACCGACGTCGCGGCGAAGCAGTCGCCTTTAGTGTCGGCACCACGGCCGGCACGCCCGCCGCGTAAGCCCTTTCCCTCCACGTTCCCCCGGCAGATCATCGCCCACGATGTCGGGTGCACCTGCCCGGACTGTGGCCGGCAGATGCGTCGGATCGGTGAGGATGTTGCCGAGATGCTCGAGTGGATACCCGGACGACTTAAGGTGCTCAAGCACGTGCGTCCAAAGTACGCGTGCTCCAGCTGCCAGACCCTGGTCCAGGCCCCGGCACCGAGCCGACCGATCGCGCGCAGCTTCGCTGGCGCAGGCTTCATTGCGCACGTCCTGACCTCAAAATTTGCCGATCACATCTCCATGTATCGCCAGTCAAGGATCTATGCCCGTGAGGGCTTGGACATCGAGCGCTCGACGCTCTCGGACATCGCCGGCGGGGCTTACAGCATGATCGAACCGCTGCTTGCGGCGCTGGGAAAGAGCGTCCTGGCGCCCGGCAAACTCCACGCCGACGACACACCGCTGCCGGTGCTCTCCCCCGGACGGGGCCGGACCAAGACCGGACGGCTGTGGACCTACGTTCGCGACGACCGACCCAGTGGCAGCACGGATCCGCCTGCGGTGCTGTTCCGCTACAGCCCGGATCGCAAAGGCGAGCGGCCCAGGCAGCACCTGCGTGACTTCCACGGCTATCTGCAGGCCGATGCCTATGGCGGGTTCCGCGAGCTATACAGAGCCGATAGGGCCGCAGGGCTGATCCGGGAGATTGCCTGCTGGGCGCACGCGCGCCGAGGCATCTACGAGGTATGGATCGCGCAGAAGTCTCCGATCGCACAGGCGATCCTGGAGCGCATCAAAGCGCTGTATGCCATCGAGGATGCGGTGCGTGGCCAGCCCGCGGCGCTACGGCTGGCCGCGCGCCAGGCGCACTCGGTCCCGAAACTTACCGAACTCAAGCGCTATCTGGAAACGGCATTGTCGTCACTGTCGAGGAAATGCGCGCTCGCCAAAGCCATCCGCTACTGCCTGGTGCGATGGCCGGCACTCACGAGGTACACGAGCGACGGTCTGCTGGAAATCGACAACTCGGCCGCCGAGCGCGCGCTTCGCACGGTCGCGCTCGGGCGCCATTATGCGCGGGTACTGATTATGCGCGGTTACGCTTTGAGGAGACATCTTCCAGCGTCGCCGCGCCAGCGCTGTCGGATCGGTAGAAATGGACTCCGACGGCGCTGGCGAATGGACGTGCTGACTACGGCCTGGCAGGTAAAAGCCGTGCATAATCAAAGGGCGGTCAGGAACTGCATGAGGCGGTCCGAGGGTCGGAAGCGTGATGTCTTCACCTTCGGCGGGCGCAAGGACTTTAGCGTTCGCTCCTTCATCGCAAGATCCGCTTCGACGTACATGTGCGTGGTGGTGGGCCTTTCGTGACCGAGCCACAGCGCGATAACGGTCATATCAACGCCGGCTTGCAGCAGGTGCATGGCGAGGGAATGGCGGAAGATATGTGGCGTCACCTTGCGCCTGTTCAGCTCCGAATGAGCAGACGTGGCGGTCTGAACCGCGAGCTGCAGGCGTTCCGTGACGTTGGTGCGACTCAGCTTCGACCCCGAGCGGTTGGGGAACAGCGGGCTTGTAGGCGTATGCGGCTGCTCCCGCAGCCACTGACGCAGCTGGGATGCGGTGGTGCTCCAGAGCGGAATCGAACGCTCCTTGCGGCCCTTGCCTCGCAGACGGACCGAGGGACTGCCCGAGAGGTTGAGATCCGCCACTTCTATCCCGATGAGTTCCGAGACGCGCGCACCTGTGTTGTAGAGAGTAGCAAGCAGCACGCGGTCCCTTCGACCGGTCCACGTCGATGCATCGGGTGCCGCGATGATGGCCTCGACGTGGTCGCGAGCGAGAAAGCCGATCTGCCGCCGATCGAAGCGCTTCATGGGAATGCCGAGCACCGCCTGAGTCAATGCGAGTGCCGCGGGCTCCTTGAAGCCCACATATTGGATGAAGGATCGGATGGCCGCAAAGCGAGCGTTCCGACTGCGGATACTGTTCTTGCGATGTCGCTCAAGGTGATCGAGGAAGGCCAGAATCAGCTGCGTGTTGAGATCTTCGATCGTCAAGTCCGCGGGTCGCCTCCTGAGCTTTCCCTCTGCGAAGGTGAGAAAGAGCCGAAAGGTGTCGCGATAGGCGCTGATCGTGCAGGGGCTCGCCTGGCGTTGCTTCTGAAGCCGTTCGACAAAGAACTGTTGCAGGAGCGGTGCGAGCGCCGTCTGGGTCGGCCGGTTCATGCGGCACCCACTGCGGCTAGCGGCTCGAGCCGCCGAGCGGCAAGCGACAGCAGGCGTGGTGTGGCCGTCACATACCAATACGTGTCGGTGGGCTTGGCATGTCCGATGTAAGTCGACAAGGCCAGCATCTGCCCATCGATGTCAGCGCCCTGCTGGTACCAGCGTTCAAGTCTACGGCACACGAAGCTGTGCCGAAGATCGTGAAGACGATATCTGCAGTGGCCGCCACGCGGACGCCGGTGGAGCGCTTGGCGCACCTCCCTGAAGGCGTAGTGCAGATGGCGGGTTCCGGCCGGACGGCCTCGATCGAACACGAAGAAGGCTTCCGAGCACGCGCACTGGGGGTCGCGATCACGCCGCTGCGCATAACTGCGCAAGGCCTTGCGTGTGCTGGGATGCATCGGCACCAGGCGCGATTTGCCGAACTTGCCATGCCGGATCTGCAGACAGCTGTGATCGAAATCAACATCTGCCCGCCGAAGTGCGGTAGCTTCGCCGATCCGCAAGCCGCAGGCGGCGATGAGGCCGATGACGGCAGCGCAGGTCTCGCCCCTCAATCGGTGCGCGGGATGCAGCTGGCGCGCTGCACTCATCAAAATATGCAGCTCCGCGTTGCTGTAGATATGAGGCGTCAAACGGCGGTGTCCCGGGCCGAAGAGCCTGAGTGGCGGAATCTCACTCCGGCCATCCCAGCTGCGGCAGTAGCGGGCAAATCCTCGCAGCACCTCGATGCGTCGAGCAGCCGTAATGCGGCGGCCCAGTCGATTGGCGTTCGCCCAGCGACTTGCAATATCAATCGTCAGAGGTCCGCGATAGCCCGTGTCGTCGATGAAGCGGGCAAACCAGGTAAGCTGCTGTCCCTCGATATGCATTATGAAGCCTGCCCGGCGCCGCTCAGCCAGATATGCGACGACCTTACTCTGCATGGTACCGCGGGCGTTCATACGCGCCTCCCTGGCCACGGCAGGGCGACGCTCGAGAGAGCGGGTAAATCGACCTTGGCATATATGCGCGTGCTAGTCAGCGATCGATGGCGCAGCAGATCGGCGATTGCCTTGAGTGAAGCGCGTTGTTGGACCAGACGATGCGCTACGGTGTGGCGAAAGATGTGCGGCCCACCAACGCGATCGGCCAATCCCGCGCGCTCGGCGGCGTACCGTACGGCATTACGCACTACGAACACTGTCGCTGGCGACCAAAGAGGCGGGTAATGGCGAAAGAACAGCGCTCGCCCAGCGTTGCGCGGCCGGCCGTGACGAATATAGGAAATGATCGCGCGAGCGGTCAGCGCGGGCACGGGCATGACGTCCACGCGATGACCTTTGCCGCGAATCCGCACGGTGCCGGCCTTCCAATCGAAATCGTCGAGCTGCAGTCGAGCTACCTCTACGGTGCGCAGCCCCAAATCGTGAAGACAGCGCAGGATCGCATAGTCGCGCCTGCTGACGGCATCATCGCACTTACAAGCCGACAGCACCGCCTCGCTCTCTGCCACCGTGAGGGACTTGGGGATCGATGCCAGCCGCCAATGCGCGACCTTGGGCAGCCGTTCGCACAGCGTTCCAGCGTGCGGTTCGGTCAGGGCCTTGAACCGCAGATACCCACCAATGGACTGGCCAATTACCGAACGGGACCGGGGTGTGCAGTTCGCGGTATAGCGGGCGAGGAAGCGTATTACTTCCTTCTGGCTCAACCCATCTATACGGACGGTGCGGCGACCGAAGCAGCCAAGCAGAAATGCTCGCACGCGGTGGCGAGCCACTTGGGCGGATCTGTGGACTGTGCCGGTCCGACCACGCCCTCGCTGCGCAGGAAACGCATCAAAAGCTTCAGCGCCGCTCTTACGGTATACAGCGATCTCTGTCGCAGCGCGCCACAGTGGCACTCAGGCAGGTGCTGCGACAGGAAACGTCCAATGGACACCTCATCCAACTTACTCAATGCAACTTCGTGCTTCGTCATCCAGTGCGCAAAATGCGCGATGGCGTTGCGGTAGGCGTGGAGCGTTCCCTTGGAATACTCGCTTTGCAGCATGTAGCGGATCAATCGATCGGCGTGGGGCTGCAACTCGCTGGCGCTGAACCACGCCGGGATGTGCAGCTCGTGAGATCTCATCGTGCGAAACATGGCGGTTCTCCTTCCAGATGTAACGACGTCTGGAGAAGAACACCCCTGGTTATGCACGGCAAGCCGAGCCCTACAGCCCCGCTTTATACTGGAAAACGAGGCGCGTTGACGCAAGCTCGTTGCCGAACCGCGCATAATCAGTACCCGCGCATAACCTCTGTTATGAACGGCCATGCATAAGCGCCACAATTTTTTGTTCGCTGGGTCCGACGCCGGTGGCGAGCGCGCCGCCGGCATGTGCAGCCTCATCGGCACATGCCTGCTCAACGGCATCGATCCGGAAGGCTATCTGCGCTACGTCTTCGAGCGCATCGCCGATCATCCCGTGAATCGGATCGCCGAGCTTCTGCCCTGGAATGTCGCGCCGCACCTGGCCGACCCGATCGCCGTGGCCGCCTGATGACAAAGTCCCGTACCCCGAGACCGGCAACCGGTCCCGGCAGTCCGCTGCTCGCGACCCTGGAGTGGTTCGTGATCGACGGCGGCGGCCAGGTCACTCTCGGCGCCATCCCGCCGATCGGTTGCGCCGCCATCGCGCACGACGGGCAACACACACGCGTCGCCCTGAAGCGCAAAACCGACGAGAATCTGACGCGTTTGCTGCTGCGCTTCGATGAAGCGCTGGTCAGTGCACTCGACCACGACGGCGTCGTCGACGAAATAAACCCGCGCGGGTAGATGAGCCGATGAGCCCCGGCGCAGCCGTACCCTGCCAATCTCGGACGCTTACGTTAGAGACGCAATCTGTACACGATTGCGCACTTCATCTGGTAGGCGGTTATGCCGACTCCGACCTCCCGGTTCACGGAGCATTCACGGCTGGGGTCGCTTGCGAAGGAGCACCTCAGTGGATCATTTGAATCTTGGCCACTCAGCTTAAGAGTGACTATTCGTTAAAGAGAAACGCTTGCACCCCGGCAACTTTTTTTCCTTTGCGCCGATTGCCTAAATGGGTTGCTCGCTGAGCAAGCCATCGGTTGCTCATTTCGACCAAGTCGCTGATCTGCGGGCGCATTACCCTGATAAATTTCGAGAAGTCTTTATCCGAAATTTCCCCGCACGATGTACGGTCTGGCCGACCTGCCGCAATCGCAATACCCCGCCGCCGATTAAAGTTCGCCGTACTCAAGAATCGCCGTACCGTCCTAACGGAATGCGCAAGTATCAAAAACGAATTGCCGGTAAAGACTACGCAGTCATTCAGGCGCGCAACCTTATCCTTGCCGATCTTTTCCATCGCATTTGCTTCGCACCCAAACGTGATCACATCAGACGAGGAATACTTGGGGAAAAACTCTCTCGCGAGTGATCGAAAGCAGGGTTGACTTCCGTTAACACTGAGAACGGCCGGTCGCCCTGAGCCATCTAGATACGACGGGTGTTCGCCCCATTTAGCAATCATCTCCGCCAGCTGTTGCGCCGCCTCCAGCACCGCATTGGCGCTATCAACGGACGCAGCCTTTTCAGTAACCGCTTTTCGCGCCAATTCTGCCAATCTTTGCCTTTTAAGCCCATATGTCTTCAAAACTGAAATGCAAGCAGTTAGAAGCTCGAGCGCCAACGCATCGCGAATCACGATGTCTTGCGAATCAGCAGGCCACTGAACTTTCAGCCGATACGCCCGTGCCGCAGCGTTTCTCTTTCCGCGCAACTTAAGTAATGACATAACTGTCTCCCGTCACTGGTTCTTTGGATGGCGCTCCGTCTGAAATATCGTTAGGCCAACCTTGATCTGCCGCTTTCGCCGTAAGGGTGAAGACCTGCCAGTTTCTGTCGCGAGTTCATGTTCAATCCCGGCAAGAAACGTCGTAGCCCGACGGTTGATCAGATCGCGCACGATCGGGATCCTTCCGGGTTCGACTTCAATCGCCGGCATAGATTCGCAAAAGCGCCGAGAGTCTGGCGCATCCATATTGTGTCTCAGCGTCTCTAGTAAGTCGTTTGCGCGATGCCCAATTTCAGCGATAGCACTGAGACTAAACCCATGAGCACGAAACATACGGCCGCGCACGCGCAATCTATGTTCTGATAACATTTGTACCAATCCACCGCGCCTCAGTTGATCCAGTACAACTCCTGGAGCAACGCCGGGAATATAGGTCGCCGACAGCGACTGAAAGCTTGGCTCACCCCCTTTTTCCGGCAAGTCCCTGGGTTTTCCACTTGTATCTAGGTATGCCGCGTCCGTGTGCCAACCGCGCAATAGTCGGTTGGCATGGCTGCTCTTATTTTCTCGCGCATCTGCAATCTTCGGGGGTTCAGAGAGAATGCGGCGCACGAAATTTCGATGCACACCTGTGACCAAGGATATTCGAACATCTGAAGGCTGGCTCCCTGAACTCTGGCGCGCAAGCCACTCGCGAGTTTTATGAACAAATACCCCACGCAGCAGACTCTCTGCCTCCGGGCTCGTAACACCTAATTCGAGAAGCAATTCAATAATAGGCTCTACCGCTGACATCGCTGCTCGAGCCATCGCAGCCTTCCCGCTTACGGTCACTTCGGCACAATTCCTACTGTCAATCGGTCGAATAAATTACCAAAGGGTGCGATTCCGCTCGCTTCTTTTGACGCCGTTAATCGCACATAGCGTGGGCACATCCAGTATCTCAGACTGCTATATTTATATCAATACCGTATGCTATTATTATAGCATGATGGCATGGGCGGCTTACCCAAAATGAACGTTCGACACTCTGAAACAACCCGTAATCCGCGGATCGTCGAAGGCTCGGTCGTTGCCGCGCCCGTATTGATCGACATTTCTCCGCCGCCGAACCCAAGGAAGGCTGCTTCTTCGAATTCAATAGCGTGTCCCCGCTCCTCTACCCGTCAACGACTTCCAAACTTTTCCCAACCGAATGATGACTTTCGCTATTTCATAGACCGTCGAGGGCGTCAACATTTCAATTTTAGGCAACGGGTTTGGCTGGATGCGTCCGTGCAGATGGCCTGCACACGCGGCTATAGTCTCGCGCTCGAAACTCTGGCCCTGAATTTACTTACGATGGCGACACGTACGCGAGACTGTCGAGTTGCGGTGGGACTCACTTCACGGCGCGCGCTGCTGCTGGCGCCATCATTTAGTCGAGAGTGCTTGCTGGGGGCGCCGGATGAAGCTTGGGTACTTCCAAAAGCAACTATTCGAGCGTGGGTGCAATCGCAACTTCGATCTGGTGCTTCGACACGAACCAGATGATTCATTGCGATGGCTGCGCCGCAGGAGACATGTGAGCTAGACACTTACTGCTCGGTAAAATTGGAGATGCCGCGGTTTACGGGTAGTCGCCTTCTGCTGGCGAGATGGGTTTACTTCGCTGGACACCGTGGTGTACTGCTAACGACCAAAAAATTGAGTTTTCCTGAGTCAAACGGTCTGCATGTCGCTTTGGGCGGCGGCCTCGGGATAAGGTGCGAGCGCTACGTACACCGCTCCGTGACATCGCGTATTCCTCGCAATTGCAGTATATTTCGCACCGAAGTCGCGCCAGAAACCGCTGCCAATCCCGTAGGTTATAATCCGGCCT
>Ga0182030_10019518_pt1 | contig 12888 bp, 16 predicted proteins | sample 812S3MmetaG_FD_121299 | JGI IMG/M metagenome (GOLD analysis project Ga0182030, IMG submission 121299) | Permafrost microbial communities from Stordalen Mire, Sweden - 812S3M metaG (Illumina Assembly) | ecosystem: Environmental > Terrestrial > Soil > Wetlands > Permafrost | place: Sweden... | reverse complement strand
GCCGACGGAAAAGATGTGGTGCCGGACGTTCATCGTGTGCTGGATCACATGCGCCGCTACTCCGATGCCGTGCGCAACGGCTCTTTGCGCGGCCATACCGGCAAGCAACTGCGCGACGTGGTAAACATCGGCATCGGCGGTTCCGCGCTGGGGCCGCTGATGGTCTGCGAGGCGCTCAAGCCTTACGGCAGCGCACAATTAAATGCACATTTCGTTTCCAATGTGGACGCCACCGACTTGGTGGAAACGCTCAAGCGCCTCGATCCGGAAACCACGCTGTTCATCGTCAGTTCAAAAACATTCACTACTCAGGAAACCCTTACCAATGCGCATTCAGCACGCGATTGGCTGGTCAAGCATCTGGAAGAGGAAGAGGCAGTCGCCAAGCACTTCGCGGCAGTCTCAACCAATCTCGACGCCACCTCAGAATTCGGCATCAACCCCGAGCATGTGTTCGAATTCTGGGACTGGGTCGGCGGGCGCTATTCGCTGTGGTCGGCGATAGGCCTGCCCATCGCGCTTTACATCGGCATGGACAACTTCGAACAATTGCTGGGCGGCGCCCATGCCATGGATCGACATTTCCGTGAAACGCCGCTGGAACGCAACATGCCGGTGATTCTCGGCATGCTCGGCGTCTGGTACGCCAATTTCTTCGATGCAGGATCACATGCCATCCTGCCCTACGACCAGTACCTGCAACACTTCCCTGCCTACCTGCAACAGCTCGAAATGGAAAGCAACGGCAAACGCGTGGATCGCGACGGCAACGAGGTGGACTACGCGACCCAGGCAATAATTTGGGGCGAACCCGGCACCAACGGCCAGCATTCTTTCTACCAGCTTATCCATCAAGGCACACGCATCGTACCCGCTGATTTTCTTGCACCCATCGTCAGCCACAATCCTTCGGGCGAGCACCATGCCATGTTGCTCTCCAACTGCTTTGCGCAGACCGAAGCCTTGATGCTGGGCAAAACCGGAGAGGAAGTTCGCGCCGAACTCGTAGCGCAAGGACTCAGTGGCACGGATCTGGAAGCGTTACTGCCGTACAAAGTGTTTCCTGGAAACCACCCGACCAACACCCTGTTGTTTGACAAACTCGACCCTCACACACTGGGCATGTTGATCGCCCTTTACGAGCACAAAGTATTTGTGCAGGGAGTGATGTGGAACATCAATTCATTCGACCAATGGGGGGTTGAATTCGGCAAACAACTCGCCGGAAAATTACTACCAGAACTACAGGCAAAGCAGCAAGTCTCCTCGCACGATGCATCAACCAATGGTTTGATCAACCACTATCTCTCACTTTCGAAATAAGTCTTGATTGTACTGGGATATAAATTCTTTATGTCCGCATCAAAATTTCCATTCGTGTTGATTTGCTATGATGGGTATCTCAGTTCGGCCATTTTTTGTCGTTAGCGAGTGGCCGCTTTCCGGCGTCGAGATCGCTATCGGCTACACCTGCTTGGACTGGATGGGGATTGACAACCTATATTTATCTACCGAAAAATAGAGATTGTGCCCGCATGATAATTGACCGCCGCACAAATTATTGTGCGCATTAAGGAAGAAGTGCTTCACATCCTCGGCCCATCCTTTCCGGGCTGGACTGCCTATTTCAAGGGACGCGACGAACTGGCATGGGAATGGCGCTATTGCAGCACATGGACTGAACCGTCACGCTTCGATGTTCTGTTCGACAACAGCAAGGCAACGGTACGTTCAACCATGAGCGCAACCGAAGGGCAACTGGGGCTTTGTGACGATAGCAATTGTGTGTGCGCGCATTAACCGAAGCAATACAAATTGACGTATCAGGCACTTGTTTAATCTTGACCAGAAGAAGAGGGAACTCCACAAGCATTCTTGAACCCTGAGTCAACAACCACCCGCATAGCGGGTGGATTGAACCCAAAGAGATTCAAATGTAAACGATGATGGACGCTGACATGATTCGTGTTCTGCCTGACGATACTCAAAAAAATGCCGAGCGTATATAGAGTGCCATGAAAAACATAATGCTCGCCGCGAGTAGCGGCGATCCTTGAGTCAAATTCATCAGTAAATACATCAAGTCATCCCATGATTATGGTCGAGGCTTATAACCCGGATGGGCTATGTCCGCCCACCCATGTGGGCTATAGACACTAAAGTCAGGATTCTACTTAATGTAGGGGTAGTATTTTGCGTGCCGGAAGAGGCTCGCAAACGGAACTTAAAACTTTACGGAGAGCGCAACAATGAACTTTGACAAGGAACTGGATGCACGCGGCCTCAATTGCCCGCTGCCTATCCTGAGAACCAAAAAATCGCTGGCCGACATGGCTTCCGGGCAAGTATTGAAGGTTGTCTCCACTGACTGCGGCTCGGTGAAAGATATGCAAGCCTTTGCGAACCAGACCGGGAATACGCTGGTTTCGCAGATTGAAGAAAATAGCGAATACATCTTCTTCATGCAAAAAAAATAGATCAATTACTCTCAAGGACATATCATGAAAAAAATGGCGATCATTACCACTAAGGGCACGCTGGATATGGCTTATCCGCCATTCATCCTGGGTTCCACCGCCGCCGCGCTTGGCTACGAAGTGCAGATTTTCTTTACCTTCTACGGCCTGCAACTGCTACGCAAAGATTTGTCCGACGTGAAGATCAGCCCGCTGGCCAACCCCGCGATGCCGATGCCAGTACCGATGCCGGTGTTCGTGCAGATGCTGCCCGGCATGGAAACCATGGCAACGATGATGATGAAAGACAAGCTCAAGAAAAAGGGCGTCGCTTCTCTCGAAGAATTGCGCAGTTTGTGTCTGGAAGCCGACGTCAAGTTTGTCGCCTGCCAGATGACGGTAGATCTGTTCGATTTTGAAAAGAGTGAGTTCATCGACAACGTCGAGTACGGCGGCGCCGCGACCTTCCTTGAATTCGCCGGTGACACCGACATCTGTCTTTTTGTTTAACCGTAGTAACCGCATCACAACTTAAAACTAAAATATATAGGGAGGCTTCATGGGTAAGAATAAAATACTGGTATCGTTGCTGATTGCGGGAGGCATGGTTTCGCCCATGGCTCATGCCACAGATGGTTATTTTGCGCAAGGTTATGGCATGAAGGCAAATGGTATGGCTGGGGTAGGGATCGCGCTGCCGCAGGACTCTCTTGCCGCTGCGACCAACCCGGCTGGCATGGTGATGGTTGGGGATCGTGTTGATCTGGGGTTGACCTGGTTCAAGCCAACGCGTGGGGCCGATGTTACAGGAGCCAATCCTTTGGTTGGTTCTTATGACGGGAATGGCAGGAGCAACTTCCTCATTCCTGAGATGGGCTACAACAAAATGATGAATCCAAACATGTCGCTGGGTGTGTCGGTCTATGGCAACGGCGGCTTGAATACTCAATATAATCAGAACCCCTTTGCTGCCATCGGTTCGCAAGGAAATGCCGGGATCAACATGACCCAACTGTTCGTCGCCCCGACTTGGGCTATGAAAGTGAATGACAGCAATTCGATCGGGGTAGCGCTTAATCTGGTTTACCAAACTTTTTCCGCCACAGGTCTGAGTGCGTTTAAAGGGATGAGCAGCGATCCTAGTGCTGTAACTGACAATGGCACGGATACCTCCACAGGTATTGGCTTGCGTGTAGGCTGGACAGGTGAGTTAACTCCTGCGCTGACTGTGGGAGCAACTTATCAGCCCAGAACCGAGATGAGCAGTTTCAGCAAGTATGCCGGCCTGTTTGCAAATAAGGGGGAATTTGATATTCCTGCCAGCTATGGCGTAGGCATCGCATTCAAGGCAACTCCGGCGACAACCATTGCGGCTGACTACATGACTATTAAGTATTCAGACGTTACCTCCGTCGGCAATACAATTAATGCACTTTTTACCGGTGTCCCATTGGGCGCGAACAACGGCCCGGGTTTTGGCTGGACAGATGTGAATGTGCTGAAACTTGGTGTCAGCCACATGATGAGCGATGCGCTCACCGTGCGTGCGGGTTATAGTCACAACACTCAACCTATACCGGCCAGCCAAACCATGCTGAACATTCTGGCTCCAGGCGTAATACAAGACCATCTTACTTTTGGCGCAACCTGGAACGTATCCAAGCAGAATGAAATAACATTTGCTTACATGCATGCATTTGAGAATAATGTTAATGGCCCAATTCCACCGGCATTTGGTACTGGCAATATCAATCTCCATATGAACGAAAATTCACTGGGTATTGCCTATAGCTGGAAACTATAAGCGCAAACTAAAAATAGTTGCTTCCCCCGGCCCGCCATCCTTGGCGGGCTTTTTTTTCGGGGGATCAGTTGCGCTACCAGATTGATTCTTCCCTGTAGTATGACCTACGGCTCAAGATTTCTCCGATTCATCCGATTAAGCTCTAACCTCAATATAAATTTTGGGCGCAAAACATAACAGGAGCTGCCATGTTTTTTGGTTTGAACAAAGAAGAAGAAAAAAGATTACGTAATGCGTTAAGTGCCGCCCAACAAGAAAGCTCCCGTCTAAATACGGAATTGCAGGCTTCCCGCGAACAGGTTGCAGAACTGCAAGTCGGTCTTGATGATGCACTGCAGCGCATTGATGTCACCACGCGCATACAACACAGCCTGCTGTCATTCGGCGAATCTTTCGTAGCGTTGCAACAGTCACAAGAGGATATTGCCAACGGCATGAAGGAAGAAAAGGGGCACGCCATAGAGGCGGCCAGCATTTCCGGTGCCAATCGCTCGTCGGTAGTAAAAATCGCCAGCAATCTTGATGCACTGTCGCGCGATACCGAGCAAACTTCGCAGAATGTACTCAACCTGAAGCAACGCGCCGGGCAGATAGGCGGCATCGTGCAGTTGATCAAGGAAGTCGCGGAGCAGACCAATTTGTTGGCACTCAATGCGGCAATCGAAGCAGCACGCGCGGGTGAGCAGGGGCGCGGCTTCGCCGTAGTCGCCGATGAAGTGCGCAAATTGGCCGAGCGCACCGCGAATGCCACCAATGAAATTTCCAGCCTGGTTAACGTCATCCAGCAAGAAACTGAAGATACCAGCGGGCAAATGATGCAATGGGCAAAAAAATCTGAAGCTTTTAGCCAGGAGGTGGGACTGGTAATGGGCAGCATGGCGCAAATGCTGGATTTGTCGAACAAGATGGAAGGCACGATTTCAGTTTCTGCGCTACGCAGCTTTGTGGAAGTGGCAAAAATCGACCACATCCTGTTCAAGTTTGAAATCTACAAAGTCCTGATGGGATTGTCGGATCGCACTCCCGATAGCTTCGCAGTTCATACCGAATGCCGCCTCGGCAAATGGTATTTCAGCGGCGAAGGCAAAGACTGTTTTTCCAAATTAGATGGCTATCGCGAAATGGATGCGCCACACAAAGCGGTGCATGAAAATGGCCGAGCCGCGTTGGAGGCTATGCGTAGTGGCGATGCAGAGCAGGCCTTGGCACTATTGGCAAAAACCGAATCGGCCAGCAGGAAAATGTTGAAATCGCTGGATCGTATTGCCGACGCGGGTAAGCTAAGATAGCAGCTTGCTATGTCATTCGCCTGCGGGGTAAAGCATTTACGAGATCATTCAGCTTTTGATGTAATCGTAATAGCGCGCTCGGTATAACAAACGCGGATGATCGGACTCATCGGTAAATCCGGCACGATCATGCAGCACATTGTTACAGAGCAGTCCCATGCCCGGCTCCAGTCGTGCGCGATAGATATAAGGAGATTCCGAACCAAGCAACTTCTCCAGTGCGGCGACCGCAGCTATTGTCGCCGCGTCCTGCTTCCATTCGATGCTGCGGGTGCGCGCGGTGTAGCGCATGTGCAGGCTGCCCGTCGCCGCGTCCACTGAGAACACAGGCCCGCTCTGGGCGGGACGTATGCCATCAGTTTCATCTACCCGTTCCGGTATAGTCATGGCATCGGGTTGCATCAACGCGCGGATATGCTGAGGGTCTTCGTCGCGTAACAGGATGTAAGCAAGTTCGTGATCCATCAACCGGTTTTCGCCCCCCTTGGCTGCGCTACGCACACAGTGCAGCACCATGGCGCGCACCGTGCGTTCCGGCGAGTTGTAGTAGCCGTCGGTGTGCCATTTTATCGGGCGATCTGTATAGGGGATGTATGACCGGCGCGTACCGCCGCCGCTGACCTGAATTTCCGAGATACCGTCTTCGTCTGCCAGCCAGTTTGCGTCGAGATGCTCAAGCCCGAACTGTTGTCCCAGCATGCGCGGGATGGCGGAATCTTCCTCGCTCGCCGAACTGGCGTAAATAGCCATGTTGAAACGGCGAATACGCTGCATCAGCGCCTTGCTCTCTGCCTCGCTCAAGGCGCACGGGTCATGTACTTCGACAATAAGCTCTTCAGCCGAGCGCGGCGCGTTCGTAAGCTTCCACTCGCACCAGCGTGCATAATCAAATCGGCTATTTAAATCGAAGGGGGACATGGATAAGGCATTGCCAAATATTTTTGTTTCTGGCCTTTAATCTGCACTAATGGCATTGCGCGCGGAGCTCCGCTTGGGTTCGGTTTCAAGCAAACCCAGCATGGCCTTTTCCACCATCGCGACCGCTTGTGGCGCCTCGACCGCTATCATCTGGTCTATCACCCAATTTTTGTCCCGCTCGTCCACGACATCAAGCATGCAATGCGCAAGGTAACGCATGAAGGAAAATGATGGGCCATCGCTGCCATATTCGCATTCGGCGTATTCCCCCGCGCGCTGGTTGAGACGTTCGATAAAATTGCTTTTGTGCTCGTCCACTACCCCACCGAGTAAGTCGCTCTGATTCCCGGCCAGTGTTCCGGCAATACGGTTCGCTAACTCCGTGGTGAAAGCCTGGCGGACTTCCGCAGTGAAGCGGGCGTATGCAATCCGGTCAGCGACCTGCACCAGAAAAATCAGAAACTCGGAAAGAAAAGCAAAATACTGCACGCCAACAGCGACCTCAAAATCGGCACGACGCATGTTCTTGAGCGCGTTTTCGGCAATGCGCCAAGCGATAAAGGCCACCGCTCCGGCAAGTTCTTGCGGGGTCTTTTCCCGCCCTGCCTTGAACCACTGACTCTTAATCCGGATCATCCTGAGATCAGGTCTTGCGAATGTAGAACTCGAATTCGCCGGGAGCAAACTCTATTGTTTCGGCAAGCTCCATTTTGGTTGCTGACGCCCATCCGACGATGTCGGACTTGATGCCGGGGCAATTGCTGATTAGCTTCAGCACTTCCCCTGTCTGCATGCCGTTCAGCAACTTCTTTGCTTCGACGATGGGACCGGGACATACCACGCCACGAATGTCCAGCACAACGTTGGCCTTGCGCGCCGCCCCTTGACCTTTCTGGATATAATAGCCGATGCCGCCTTCCGGCATTTTTTGGGCTTGCAGCACCTCGTTGCCGGTTTGTTTCGCCCAGGAATAAAGATCGTCTTTTGTGCCGGGACAGTCCGATACCAACAACAATATCTGTCCCGCTTCAAGTTCATCTACTATGCGCTTTGCCCCGAGCAGCGGCCCCGGGCAGGAAAGCCCCTTCATGTCTAACGTTATATTGGCTGTATTCATTTCAACTCCTCAAATCTTATTGATTCAAAACCACCTTGCCCCTTGCACCTTAACTCAGTAACCACCCTTGCCAAGAGGCTGCGGCAATCCGGCGATTTTCGCTCCCTGCTTGGCTGGCCCAATCGGAAAAAGATCATAAAGCAACTTGCTGTCCGCTTCCGGCCAGAACGCTTGAACGTCTTTGAGCATGGCACGGAAGTTCGGCGTATGGCCGTGCTCACGGTATTGATCGCGCAAATAATTGACGATCTGCCAATGTTCAGGCGTCAGCTCTATGCCTTCCGCCGCCGCAATAACATTGACGGTTTCATCATTGTAATCCGGTTCCAGCAAATAACCTTCAGCATCGGTTTCAAGTTCCACGCCCGCAATCGTATAACCCATCGTTTCCTCCATAGCTATAAAAATAAAAACTTAACCCAAGCCGGAAATGGCCTTGTACGGAACAAAAATTCCGCAGCCGAATCGGCGGCTACTACCCAGCCCCGCACGCTGAACTTGCAGCGAGTCCTCAGGCTTGAGATCATGCAACACCAAGCTGAATCCGCTCAGTGCTTGTCCTGCCCCCCTTACCGTGTGGTACTTGCCGCAGATCCATTTGCATGCGATGTCCATCTCTTGCAAACGGGCAGCCACTCCGGTGAGAAACATCTCTTCATCCTCCTCGCCTTCCACCAGATGGGCATGGAGGGTGGTGTAGGGTTGCAAGGCGCGCTCCGTGACCGCCCCCACTCGCAATGTGCCAGAGCCCACATTGAGTTCATGCCCAGAAAGTGCCCCAGCTTGCGCCGCCAGTTCAGCGGGCAGACGCAATACCAGCTTGGAACGCAGCGACAACAGCATCACTTCCCCGCTCGCTGAGCCGCGCAGGGGCAGTAATCCAGCAAACTCTTCGGCATCGATCCAGGGCAAAATGTTCACGACCTCATCCCACAGAGTGAAGGCGTAACCTTCGGAAACGAAACTACCCTTGAGGTCGAATACCATGTCGACCATATCTGGAATCCTATTTTCCATCTGTTTGCGCCTCGGCCCAAAGTCGCATCGCATCGCTCCACTGCCGTGCCGTGGCAGGGTCTATATCGAAGATAGTGAATCGATGCCCTTCGCGAATACGGATGCGTAACAGGCTCATGCCTCCATCAACATGGTCAATTTGCTGCAACTCAATTTCCTGATTTCCAAGCGGCACTCTGAACTTTTCCAGCGTCGTGATCTGCGACATTTTTTCTCCATTCTCTCAGGTGCTATTGAGCGCAATGTAAGGCATCTGCGTCTATAGCCAGTACAGGGGGAGGCAACATAACACTATGAGATGGTTCATACCCCCCCATTCGGGTTATTTCACATGTCTGTAAGATGCGTCAACATAGCACCTAGATTAGGATTTGCTGAATTGCTCGTCAAGCCGTTGTCAGTCCAGCAAGACTTAAGTTGGGATGAAATAAAAACGAAAGGAAGATTCATGGCTAAGAAGCTGCATGATACACCGAATCTGGATCAGCTAGAGAGCGGCCCTTGGCCCAGCTTTGTCACCGGCATCAAGCGGCTGGCCCAGGACAACAACATGGCGGTTGACCTGCTGGGTCAGCTGGAAACCTCTTACCAAACCAAGAAGGGTTACTGGAAAGGCGGCACGGTCGGCGTCATTGGTTATGGCGGCGGCGTGATCCCGCGCTTCACCGAACTGAAAAACGAAAACGGCGAACCAGTCTACAAGGATGCCGCCGAATTCCACACCCTGCGCATCATGCCGCCAGCCGGCATGCACTACGACACTGACATCCTGCGCAAGTTCTGTGACGTATGGGAAAAGCATGGCTCCGGTCTGATTGCATTCCACGGACAGTCCGGCGACATCATGTTCCAGGGTACGACCACGGATAATGTACAGAAGGCCTTCGACGAATTCAACGAAATGGGCTTCGACATGGGTGGCGCTGGCCCGGCTGTGCGTACTTCGATGTCCTGCGTCGGTGCGGCACGCTGTGAGCAGTCCTGTTACGATGAGGCTCGCGTACACCGCGAGGTAATCAACACTTTCCTCGACGACATCCACCGCCCTTCCCTGCCCTACAAATTCAAGTTCAAGTTTTCCGGTTGCCCGAATGATTGCATGAACGCGATACAGCGTTCCGATATGGCGGTGATCGGTACTTGGCGCGACAACATCCGCACCGACGAGGTACTGGCAAAGAAATGGTTCGCCAAGCATGGTATGGACGAGTTGGTCAACGATATCGTGGCACGCTGCCCTACCAAGACTTTTCAGCTCAAAGAAATCGGCAAGCTCAAGAGCGGCGAACATATCTCCAGCGTGGCGTTGAATGACACCCATGCCGTCGAGATTGACAACCGCGATTGCGTGCGCTGTATGCACTGCATCAACGTAATGACTGGCGCATTGGCTCCGGGCAAGGACAAGGGGGCTACTATTCTGGTGGGTGGCAAGAGTCACCTGAAGATCGGCGGTCTGTTGGGTACAGTAATCATTCCGTTCATCAAGCTGGAAAGCGAAGAGGATGTCGAGAAACTGGTTGATTTCGCACAGCGCACAATCGACTTCTTTGCCGAAAATGCGCTGGAACACGAGCGCACTGGCGAAATGATCGAACGAATCGGCTTGGCAAACTTCCTCGATGCATTGGAGATCGACGCAAATCCAGCAATGGTCAACTCACCACGCATGAACCCCTATGTCCGTACCGACGGATGGGATGATGAGGTCGCCAAGATCAACGAAAAAAAGCACGCTGCCGGAGGTAAATAAAAATGACTCAAGCAAAAATTCGTCGCGCTATCGAAAGCGGTGTACCGGACAACAAGAAGTATCTGCACCCGTTGTTGGTGAAGAACTACGGCGACTGGAAATACCATGATCGTCCGCGTCCCGGCGTGTTGCATCACGTTGCGCACGGCGGTGACGAGGTTTGGTCAGTGCGTGCCGGCACGCAACGACAAATGGACATTCATACCATTCGCAAACTGTGCGACATCGCCGACACTTTTGCCGAAGGTCGTGTGCGCTTCACGATCCGTTCCAATATCGAATTCATGGTATCGGACGAAAAAAAGGTTGCACCGCTGATCGCCGAACTGGAATCCAGTGGCTTCCCGGTCGGTGGCACCGGCAACTCGGTGACGATGATCGCGCACACCCAAGGCTGGCTACACTGCGACATTCCTGGCACCGATGCATCCGGTGTGGTCAAGTCGCTGATGGATGAGCTATACGAAGAATTCAGGCGCGAAGAAATGCCGAACCGCGTGCATATTTCAACGTCCTGCTGCGAGATCAACTGCGGGGGGCAAGCCGACCTCGCCATCATCGTGCAGCATACCAAACCTCCCAAGATCAACCACGATCTGGTCGCCAACGTATGCGAGCGTCCGACTGTGGTTGCGCGCTGTCCCGTAGCCGCGATTCGTCCTGCCATGGTGAACGGCAAACCCTCGCTGGAAATTGACGAAGCAAAATGTATGTGTTGCGGTGCCTGCTATCCCCCCTGCCCGCCGATGCAGATCAACGACCCGGAATACTCCAAGCTTGCCATCTGGGTGGGCGGTAAGAATTCCAATGCGCGCGGCAAACCGACCTTCATGAAGATGGTCGCTTCAGGCCTGCCCAACAATCCGCCGCGCTGGACCGAAGTCGCAGAGGTAGTGAAGAATATCTTGCACACTTATAAGGAAGATGCACGTCCGTGGGAACGTATGGCCGACTGGATCGACCGCATCGGCTGGCCGCAATTTTTTGAGAAGACCGGCCTACCCTTCACCAAGTATCTGATTGACGACTGGAGAGGCTCACGCAACAACCTCAACGCCTCAACGCATATCCGATTTTGATTAGAGGTAAACATGAAACTTGGCATAGTCATCAACGAAGGTCCTTACCAGCATCAGTCCAGCGATTCCGCTTACCTGTTCTGCAAGGCGGCGCTGGAAAAAGGGCATGAGATTTTCCGCGTGTTCTTTTATCACGACGGTGTGAACAACTCCACCCGCCTGACCGAGCCGCCGCAGGATGACCGCAACATTGTGGCGCGCTGGAGCAAGTTGGCGGATGAGCACAAGATAGACTTGGTGGTATGCGTAGCAGCGGCGTTGCGCCGTGGCATCAAGGATGAAAACTTGGCACCTGGATTCCGTATCTCCGGTTTGGGCCAACTGGTCGAAGCCGGCATCCAGGCTGACCGCATGGTCACTTTCGGCGATTAGGAGAGATCATGAGCGAAATCAAAAAATTCATGTTCGTCAACCGCAAGGCACCTTACGGCACGATCTACGCGCTTGAGTCGCTGGAAGTAGTGTTGATCACAGCTGCTTTCGATCAGGACGTATCGTTGGCTTTTCTTGACGACGGCGTTTACCAGTTGAAGAAGGGGCAGCAGACCAAGGGCATCGAAACCAAGAATTTCTCTCCCACCTACCGCGCGCTGGAAGGATATGACGTCGAGAAACTCTACGTTGAGAAAGAATCGCTCGAAGCTCGCGGCCTGAGCGAAGAAGACCTGCTGGTTGACGTCACCGTCCTTGGCTGCAAGGAGATGGGCGAGTTGATGGATCAACAGGATGTCGTGCTAAGTTTTTGAAAAAGGAATCGAACATGCTGCACATCATCAACAAATCACCTCTGAGCAACGGCGCTCTTGATTCCTGCCTGCGAGTTTCGGAAGCGGGGTCTATCCTGCTGATTGAGGACGCGGTTTATGCAGTAACCAAGGGCAGTTCCATTGAAGGCAAGATGCGCGAGGCGATGGGGCGGTTCAAGATTCACGTCCTGTTACCCGACCTTGAAGCGCGCGGCCTCGCCGACCGCATCATCGAAGGTATTGCAACGGTGGATTACAGCGGCTTCGTCGAACTCGTCGCCAGCAATAAGAATTGCCAGTCATGGCTTTAGAGCACTTTATTAAATAAACAGGAGAGATACTATGGCCAACATTGAAGTAAACGGCAAGAGCTACGAAACCGACGAAGAAGGCTACCTGATTAACCTCGCCGAGTGGAACGCCGATGTCGCCAACTACATCGCGCAAGTGGAAAAAGTGGACATGTCGGACAACCACTGGGAAGTCGTCAATTTTCTGCGTGAATACTACGACGAATACCAGATTGCTCCGGCGGTACGTGTACTGACCAAGGCAATCGGCAAGAAGTTTGGCGCGGAAAAAGGCAACAGCCAGTACCTCTATGAGCTGTTCCCCTATGGCCCAGCCAAGCAGGCCTGCAAGATTGCCGGTCTGCCCAAGCCAACGGGTTGCGTCTAAAAGCAGTCGTTAGTTTGGAGTCGTTAGTTTC
>Ga0182030_10019517_pt1 | contig 12889 bp, 14 predicted proteins | sample 812S3MmetaG_FD_121299 | JGI IMG/M metagenome (GOLD analysis project Ga0182030, IMG submission 121299) | Permafrost microbial communities from Stordalen Mire, Sweden - 812S3M metaG (Illumina Assembly) | ecosystem: Environmental > Terrestrial > Soil > Wetlands > Permafrost | place: Sweden... | reverse complement strand
ACGATCGCGCCTGTTTTTGTATCGCGAATCAAGAAATGAACGGTGAATTCGGTCCGGCTCAACCGGGTCACAACGCCGACGAGCGATTGTTCGGCTCCGAGTTTCTCCGCGACGCGGACGTCGCAGCCATCGCACTGGCTCAGCGCGTGCGTTTCGACATGGTCTCCCTGGGCGCCGGCAACCTCGACAAGGCGATAGCGTCCCGAGTCCGCCAACAGGCGCCGCGCCTCGGTCGTGGCCTGATCCAGATAGGCGCGGTCGGTGGACTGACTGCCGGCAATCCCGGCCGCGGCGCTGAGATCGTTGAGTTCAAAATCGAAGGCCGCAATCTTGATCGGGAGGGCTTCCGCGCCGGCGAGAACGGGAGAGGCCAGCGCCGTTGACAGGGCAGTCAGGACGAGCCGGATTCCGCGGCCAAAAACAGTCGTTCCATTCATCGTCGCCTCCTTATTTCGTCTTTGCGGTTTCAAGCGAAGTCGGCCCTTCAGGAGGGCGGCAGCGCGTGCATTTCCTCAATCATGAAGCTTTCGGCGCGCCGCCAGGCCTCGTCCGTATCGCCGCGAAAGGTGAACAGCTTGTTGAACAGGACGCGTCCGCTGCCGGCCTCGATCGCCTCGACCTGGGCCCATTGCACAAGCGTGCTCATCTTGTGGACGCCGCCGAGCAGCAGAATGTCGGCGCCCGAGTCTCGGGCGGCGACCAGCAGGGGCTCCACCTGGGACTTGGACGAACACGGATCAGCGCCGCATTTTGGCGCGACCACGCGAAAATCGCCGCCCTTCGCCAGATCTGTCCTGAAGTCCGACATGAAGGCGGCTAGTCTTGCCTCATGCTCGGCGCGCTGATCGCGCGGCTCGCCGGAAGTGTCGAGATAATCGAAGTCGATGACGGCGACGGCCTGCTCCGTCTTTGTAATGTTTCCGGCGAATCCGCCTGCGGGCGCCAGAAGCAGGCAGGCTATGAGCGGAAAAAAATGACGCATGGCGCGATCCACGTGGTTTCGTCGCCAGATTGCGCGATCGCCGGCCGTCCGGAAAGGGGGCGCGTCCCGCATCAGGCCGGGCAAATTGCCCGATCTTCCGGGCGGCGCTTCCGCGACATAATGTTTGCGCCTAGATTACGGATCGCGCGCTTCGTTGAACGCAGCCCTCTCGCTCAGGTGCTCCAATGCCGGCGTCCGGCCTCGATCTCAAACTTCGCCTTAGCTTGCGCATCGTTTTTCTTGCGACAGCCTGTTTCATCGCCGCCTCGGCCTATGTTCTTTTTGAAACCAACCGATCGGCGCGGACCCAAGCGGATTGGATCGCCGAGACGGTTGCAAGGGACATTGCGTTGCAAGAAGAACAGGCCAACTGGAACAGGAGCGCCCCCTATCGCTCGCCTGATCTGCAGAGGATCGCGCCGGCCGTGATGGCGCCAGGGCTATGCATCGCAATTCGCGCCTCCCATGGCGAAAGCTTTCAACAGATATGCGGCGGCGCGGCGCCTGCCGACGTCGCCGCCCCGGCTTGGTTCGCGACCCTCTACCGCCGCTTTTTCGATATCGGCCGCGAATCGGTTCGTCCCTTGCTTTTTCGCGACGGGACGCGGGGCGAGGCGACAGCGTCGATCGATCCGCAAAGCCTGATCGGGCAGGGCTGGCGCGAAACCAGCCGTCTCGCGGCCATCTTGGCCGTCCTCTTCTCCGGGCTTTGTCTGATGGTCTATGCGACTCTGGCGAGAGCCCTGCGGCCCACCCAAGCGATCCGCGCCGGCATGGAGCGTCTTGCCAGCGGCGACCTTTCGGCCCGTCTTCCGAAGTTTGACCTTGCCGAACTCTCGACGATTGGCGAGCGTTTTCAACGCTCTCGCGGGCAGCCTCGAAAAGGCGCTCGCGGAGCGCAATGAGCTGATGCAGCAGGTCATCGCGGTGCAAGACGATGAGCGGCGCCATCTCGCTCGCGAGTTGCATGACGAATTCGGGCAATGTCTCGCGGCGATCGGCGCCGTCGCGGCCACCGCCATCGTGACGGCGAGGGAGCAATGTCCGTCGCTGATGTCCGAATGCCAAAGTATCGCGCGGACAACGGATCATATGATGCAGGTCTTGCGCTGCGCGCTGTTGAAACTGCGTCCGCCCGAAGTCGAGGAGATCGGCCTCGTCGCCAGCCTGGAAGGACTGGTCGCCGGCTGGAATGCGCGATCCGGCGAACGCACGCGCTTTTTCATCGACGTCTCAGGCGAAATCGACAGGCTTCCAAAAGATTTCGCCGCAAGCCTTTATCGCATCGCGCAGGAGGCGATCACCAACGCCGCCAAACACGCCTGCGCATCGCGCGTCATGCTTCGTCTTCGCATGCAGGAGTGTGCGGACGCCGGCCCGCCCGCGCGCGTCGAACTCGCCATCGACGATGACGGCAAGGGCGGCTCCGACTTTTCCGGAACGTCCGGGTTGGGTCTGCTTGGCATGCGCGAGCGCATCAAGGCTCTCGGCGGCGGTTTGTCCATCGAGGCTTTGCATCCGAATGGCCTCGGCCTTCGCGCGCAGATCCCGGTTCCGTCGACGGCGATGCGCTCCTCCGAGACGATGGACGCCGCATGACGACGAGAGCCGCTACGATCATGCTCGTCGACGATCACGTCATTGTCCGAGAAGGATTCCGCTCGCTGCTGCAAAAACAGCCGCAGCTCAAAATTGTGGCGGAAGCTTCCGACGGCGCCGAAGCCTACAGACTTTATAAGTCGACCCGCCCCGATCTGGTGATCATGGACCTGACGATGCCGGGTTTCGGCGGCATCGAAGCCATCAAGCGCATCGGGCAATGGGATGTCGCCGCCCGCATTCTCGTCTTCACCATGCACCAGAACGCCGCCTATGCTGTTCAGGCGATCCGCGCGGGAGCCAAGGGCTATGTCACAAAAAGCAGTCCCCCGGAGACGCTGCCGCAGGCGGTTTTTGACGTGCTGGCGGGCAGGATCGCGTTGAGCGCCGACATAGACCATGAACTCGCGCTGAGCCGCATCGACGCCACGCCGGCCGCGACCGATGTGCTGACGCCACGCGAGTTCGCGATTCTGCGCATGCTGCTTGCTGAAAGTTCGACCGACGACATAGCCGAAATTCTTCACGTCAGCCCGAAGACTGTGGCGAACACGCGTTATCTGATCAAAGCCAAGCTCGGCGTCGCCTCCGACATCGAATTGGTTCTGGTCGCGCTCAGGCAAGGCGTTCTGGATCAATGATGCGCCAGGGATGGGGCCGCGAGCGATCCTTCCGGCCGTTCACTGTCCGGCGGGTATCATCAGCTCCAGGCGAACGCGGCCCTCGCGAGCGGGCTTGACGAGGAGGGATTGGCCGGCGGGGTCGTCGGCATGATTTTTCGCGAGTGCGCGCCTGCGCGTTCGCGGGGCAGCGCGCTCATGCGCCGTCGCTTTCGAATAGGTCTTTCGACCGGCTGCCGGGCCAAATCCCGCGAGGCAATTGTTGTAGGCGTCGGCGTCCGTGTACCTGTCGCAGGGGTCCTTCGCCGCCAGCGCTCCTTGCGCGCTGGCGGCTACAAGCAAAAGAACGAAAAGAATGCGCATCAGCGTTTCGCTGCGACCATCGCAAAAAACACACCCTGCGGATCGACGCCATGCGCAATCCAGGCGCCGCCGGGCACTTCATTCGGGCCGTTGACGATCTTGCCGCCGGCTGCTCCAACCTTGGCGATGGCGGCGTCGATCGCCTCGACGGTGAGGTAGTAATTCCAATGGGATTGCGGAACGTTTCCGGGCCGCTTCATCATGCCGCCGACGGGCATGCCGCCGGTGGCGAAAAGCTGGTATTTGCCCATTGGCCCCATGTCATGCGCCTCGGCGCGGGTCCAGCCGAACTTTTCCTCATAAAAGGCGAAGGCTTCTTCGACATCGTCGGCCATCAATTCGCGCCAGCCGCAATGGCCTGTAGACATCGCGGGGATATCGGGGCCCTTGCGGCCAGACAGGTCCTGCCAAAGCCCGAATGCCGCGCCTTGCGGATCGGAAACCACGGCGAAACGGCCCATGTCGGGAATGGTTTCGGGGTCGCGATAGACGGTCCCGCCGGCGTCGTCGATGTCGGCGACATCCATGTTGACGTCATCGGAGGAAATGTAGCCGAACCAGGAGGGACGCGCGCCCCGCGCCTTGGCTTCCTCGGGTAATTGCATCAATCCCGCGGCGACCTGACCATCCTTGGAAAACAGGCGGTAGTCATGGGCGTTATGCCCTGCCGCGACACAGGTCCAGCCCATGACGGCGCCGTAAAAGGCTTGCGACGCCTCGATGTCGCTTGTCAGCAACTCAATCCAGCAGAACTGCCCAGCCATGACCCGCCTCCCTAATGAAATCAGCCTCTGAGGGCCGCACCCGTTTTCTTCCCAGCCTCCGCGACGATCTTTTGCGCGACGGCGTCGATTTCGGCCTCCGTCAGCGTTTTTTCGCGCGGTTGCAGCGTCACATTCAGCGCCACCGACTTCTTGCCTTCCGGCACGCCCGGTCCGTCATAGAGATCGAACACTCCGACAGCGACAATCAGATTACGGTCCGCCGCCTGCGCCGCCTTGACGAGGTCGGCGGCCTGCACAGATTGATTGACGATGAAGGCGAAATCGCGCTCGACCGGCTGGAAGTCGGACAGGTCCAGTTTTGGCCTGGCCTTGGTGGGTTTTGCCTTCGGCGGCGGCAGGGCGTCCAGGGTGATCTCGAAGGCGACCAGGGGACCGCCGACGTCGAAGGCTTCGAGCACGCGCGGATGCAGTTCGCCGAACCATCCCGCGATGTTGCGCGGCCCGAATTGCAGGGTCGCGGACCTCCCGGGATGCAGGAAGTCGGGACCGCCCGCGATAACCTGCACGGCGCCTGCGGCGACGCCGAGCGAGGCCAGCAGCGCCAGCGCGTCGGCCTTGGCGTCGAAGGCGTCCACCGGCGCGGCCGGGGCGGCCCAATGGCGTCCGGCGCCGGTCGGCTTGGCGGTTCCCCGACGCAGGCCGGCGGCGGCGATGAACTGGCCGTCCTCCTCATCCGTCTTGAAGACCTGACCCACTTCGAACAGCGCGACATCACCAGCGCCGCGGGCGAAATTGGCGCGGGCGGCGGCGATCAGGCCGGGCAGCAAGCTCGGACGCATGTCCGAGAGGTCCGCGGCGATGGGATTGGCGAGGACAAGCTCCGGGGCGCCGCCGCCGAAAAGCTCGGCCTGCGGCTTTGACACAAAGGACCAAGTGACCGCCTCGACCATGCCGCGCGTCGCCAGGGCGCGGCGGGCGCCGCGCACCCGTTTCTGCAACAGGGTCAGCACCGGCCCGGCTATGGCGGCTTCGCGCTCGAGCGGCGTCGGCTTGATCAGGTCGAAGCCGGCGAGCCGGACGATTTCCTCAACGAGATCGGCCTTGCCTTCGATGTCAGGCCGCCAGGACGGCGCGCGCACCTGCAACCGCTCGGCATTGCCCGTGTGCGCCGCGACTTCGAAACCGAGATGCTCCAGCCTGCCGGTCATTTCCGCCGATGTCAGCCGAACGCCGGTCAACCGTTCGACTTCGCTGAAGGGGAATTCCAAGGTGATCCGGCCCTCGGGCGGAGCCCCTGCGACAAAATTCACCGAGGGCGCGCCGCCGCAGAGGTCGAGCACCATCTGTGTCGCGAGCTCAAGGCCGGGCAGGGCGAAGGCGGGATCGACGCCGCGCTCGAAACGATAGCGGGCGTCGCTGACAATGCCGAGCTTTCGGCCGGTTTGCGCGATGTTTTGCGGGTCCCAAAGCGCGGATTCGATGAGGACGTCGGTGGTCGACTCGTTGCAGCCCGAGGCCTCGCCGCCCATCACGCCCGCAAGCGATTCCACACCATGGTCGTCGGCGATGACTGCGACGCCCTCGTCGAGCGCATAGGTCTTGCCGTCGAGAGCCAGCAGGCTTTCGCCCGTTTTTCCGCGCCGAACCACGAGTTTTCCGGCCACCTTCCCAGCGTCGAACACGTGCAGCGGCCGGCCGCGGTCGAAAGTCAGGAAATTGGTGATGTCGACCAGGGCGTTGATCGGGCGCAGGCCGATGCTCTTCAGCCGATCCTGCAGCCAGGCCGGGCTCGGGCCATTCTTCACGCCGCGCACCAGCCGCAAAGCGAAAAGCGGCGCGAGATGCGCGTCTTCGGGCGCGAAATCGAGCTTTGCCTCGACCGGGCAGGGGAAGTCGCCTGCGACCGCCGCGATCGGCGCATCGATCAATTTGCCGAGGCCTGCGGCGGCGAGGTCGCGGGCGATGCCGAAGACGCTGGCGGCGTCGGCGCGGTTGGGCGTCAGGTTGATTTCAATGATGGGATCGTCGAGCCCGGCCCAAGCGGCGTAGGCTTGTCCGACCGGCGCGTCGCCGGGCAGTTCGAAAATGCCGGCGCTGTCGCCATCAAGGCCGAGTTCTTCCGGCGAGCACATCATGCCCCCGGATTCGACGCCGCGAATGACGCCCTTGGCGATGGTGATGTTCTTGGCGGGAATATGCGTTCCCGGCGCGGCGAAGACGGTTTTCAGCCCGGCGCGCGCGTTAGGAGCGCCGCAGACCACCTGCAAAGGCTTGGCTTCCCCGACATTGACCTGGCAGACCCTGAGACGATCGGCGTTGGGGTGCTGTACCGCTTCAAGGATTTCGGCGATGCGGAAGGCGGCAAGCTGCTCGGCGGGATTGTCGACATGCTCCACCTCCAGGCCGATGCGGGTCAGCGTCTCGACGATGGTCGCGAGCGGCGCCTCGGTCTGCAGGTGGGTTTTCAGCCAGGACAGGGAGAATTTCATGGTCTTGTCTCAGTCGTTACAACGCCGTCATTGCGAGGAGCGGAGCGACGAAGCAATCCACGCTGCGACTTGTGGCAAAGGTGGATTGCTTCGCTCCGCTCGCAATGACGGGCGGAAAAATGGTTTTAGTCACTCGCTCAGCTCGACAACCCGCCCGCCAGCGAGGGCAGGTCGAGCGGCCTAAAACCGTAATGCTGGAGCCAGCGCACATCCGCCTCGAAGAACGGCCGCAGGTCCGGCATGCCAAATTTCAGCATGGCGATGCGATCTATGCCCATGCCCCAGGCGAAACCTTGGAACTCCTCGGGGTCGAGGCCGCAGTTGCGGAGGACATTGGGATGGACCATGCCGCAGCCGAGAATCTCCAGCCAGTCGTCGCCCTCGCCGAAGCGCATCTCGCCGCCCTTGCGCGAGCATTGGATATCCACTTCGGCGGAAGGCTCCGTGAAGGGGAAGAAGCTCGGGCGGAAACGCATCTTGACCGAGGGGACTTCGAAGAAGGTCTTGCAGAATTCCTCAAGAATCCACTTGAGATGGCCCATATGCGCCTTGCGGTCGATGACGAGGCCCTCGACCTGATGGAACATCGGGGTATGCGTCTGGTCGGAATCGCAACGATAGGTGCGGCCCGGGCAGATCACGCGGATCGGCGGCGGGGTCTTCAGCATGGTGCGCACCTGCACCGGCGAAGTATGGGTGCGCAGCAGCTTGCGCTCGCCGTTCGCCTTGCGGTTGAAGAAGAAAGTGTCGTGCATTTCGCGCGCGGGATGGCCTAGCGGGAAATTCAGCTTGGTGAAGTTGAGGTCGTCGCTTTCGACATCCGGCCCCTCGGCGATGGAAAAACCCATGTCGGCGAAAATGGCGGTCAATTCGTCCATGACCTGGCTGATCGGATGGATGCGCCCGGTCTCCAGCGCCGAGGCGCGGACGGGCAGGGTGACGTCGAGCGTCTCGCTCTTGAGCCGGGCGGTCAGAGCCGCTTCCTTCAAAATCTCTTTCCGGGCGGCGAGGGCTTCGGCGACCTTGTCCTTGAGCGCGTTGATCCTGGCGCCTTCGGTCTTGCGGTCCTCGGGCGACATCTTGCCGAGCGTGGCGAGAAGCGCTGAGATCGAGCCCTTCTTGCCAAGCGCGCCAACGCGCACGGCTTCCAGCGTCGCTTCATCGCCTGCGGAGCCGACGGCGGCAAGGGTCTCGGCTTCGAGTTGGGAGAGATCAGACATTTGCTATCCAGCCTTGGTGTGCTGCGGGTAATGCCATGCGAAACGGGCGCTGCAAAGAGAAAAAGCCGCCCTTGCGACGCTTGGACCACGGCCGCCCCAGACGAAAAAAGCCCGCCATCGCTGGCGGGCTTTTGAAATCAGCTTGAAACCCTCAAGCGGCGGCGGCGGTCGCCGGCAGCGCGGACTTCACCTTTTCGACGATCGCCTTGAAGGTCGCCGGCTCGGAAATGGCTAGCTCGGACAGCACCTTGCGGTCGACTTCGACGCCGGCCCTGGAGAGGCCGTCGATGAAGCGGCTGTAGGTCAGGCCGAATTCACGCACGGCGGCGTTCAGGCGCTGAATCCACAGGGCGCGCATCGTGCGCTTCTTCACGCGACGGTCGCGCGTCGCATATTGCATCGACTTGTCGACGGCCGCCTTTGCGGCGCGGATGGTGTTTTTCCGCCGGCCATAGAAGCCCTTGGCGGCCTTGAAAACTTTCTTGTGCTTGGCGTGCGAAGTGACGCCGCGTTTGACGCGAGCCATGGATGATCTCCAGAAACGTTAAGAAAAAAGACAGATTGGCTGCATCAGCCGTTGGGGAGGAAGTACTTCTTCACGTTGTCGCCGTCCGTTTTGAACATGACATTCGTGCCGCGAAGGTTCCGGATCTGCTTATTCGTGCGTTTGATCATACCGTGGCGCTTGCCGCGCTGGGCGTAGACCACCTTGCCGGTGCCGGTGATCTTGAAGCGCTTTTTAGCGCCAGACTTGGTCTTAAGCTTGGGCATTTTGCTCTCTCTATCGGTTGGGCGCATGACGCGCTCATGGCCTTGCGGCTCTATCGTCTCTTAACGAGCGAACAATCCGCCACGGCAGCCCTTTACTGGCCGGGCGGATTGAAGCGGCGCTTATAGATGATATCGAGACAAAAAGGCAAGGGGGCAAAAGCTTACCCAGCGCAGGAAATGCACTTCGTCGCGGTGGGCAGCGCCTTCAGGCGCTCGGGAGCGATCAATTCACCGCATTGGGCGCAGACGCCATAGCTGCCTTCCCCGATCCGGCGCAGGGCTTCGCGGATCTGTTGGACTTCCTGCAGCTTGGATTTCTCAAGGCCGCCGAGCGCGTCCTGGCCTTCGAGCTGGGTGGCCTGCTCTTCCCAGTCGGCGGACAGCGTGCTGCGCAATTCCTTGTCGATCTCCTCGATATGGCCTGTCAGTTCCGCCAGGCGGCCGGTGAGCGATCTGGTGATTTCTTCATGGTTGGTCATTTTGCGGCATCCGATCTAGTGCGATGAGCTTAAGCCTGGGGCCAAAGCATGGAAAGGCGATTCCAAGGCTGCGTCCAAATGCCCTATTCTGACACCAACGCCGCCCGGGCTTCCCTGTCCAGCTGGGAGGTCTGTTTGGTGTCGGGCATCAGGAAATAAACCAGCAGCGAGCAGAAAATCACCGCCGTGGCGTAGTAGTAGAAACCGCTCTCATGGCCCTGCTGCTTGAACCATAGCGCGATATATTCGGCCGAGCCGCCGAACACCGACACTGCCAGGCCATAGGGCAGGCCGACGCCCGAGGCGCGCACGGCGGCGGGGAAAAGCTCGGCCTTCACCACGGCGTTGATCGAAGTATAGGCGGAGACGATACACCAGCCGAGCGCGATCAGCCCAAAGGCCTCCCAAGGCCCTTTGGCGTGCTGGATGGCGGTCAGCAGCGGCACGGTGCAGAGCGTGCCCAGCACGCCGAAGGCAAGGAGTAGCTTCTTGCGGCCAATCCGGTCGGAAAGGTCGCCGTAGATGGGTTGCAGAATCAGCGCGAAGACCAGCGATCCCGCGCTGACCCAGGTGGTCTCGCCATAAGTCAGGCCGACCGAAAGCTTCAGGAATTTCTGCATGTAGATCGTATAGACATAGAAGGCGAGCGTGCCGCCCATGGTCAGACCGATCACCGTCAGGACTTCGCGCGGATAATCGACGATGACGCGCAATCCGGCGCCGCGCGGACGCTTTTCGTGAGCCTCGACAAAGGCCTCGGTCTCCTTGAGGTCGCGCCGCATGACCAGCGCGAACAGCGCGAGGCCGGCGCCGATCAGGAAGGGGATCCGCCAGCCCCATTCGCGCAGCTGCTCGGGCGAGAGCAGCAGGTTCTGCAGCACCAGCAGCACGGCCAGCGCCGCAAGCTGGCCGCCGATCAGCGTCACATAAAGAAAGCTCGAATAGAAGCCGCGCCGCGAGGACGTCGCCATTTCCGCGAGATAGGTGGCGCTCGATCCATATTCGCCGCCAAGGCTCAGCCCCTGCAGCATGCGGGCGAAGAGCAGCAGGATCGGGGCGCCGACGCCGATCGTCGCATAGGTTGGCGCGCAGGCGATCATCAGCGAGCCGAAGCACATCATGCCCACCGAAAGCATCAGCGATTTGCGGCGGCCATGCGTGTCGGCGAAGGCGCCGAACAGCCATCCGCCGACCGGGCGCATGAAAAAGCCGATCGCGAAAACCGCCGCCGTCGACAGGTTCTGCGCCACGGGATCGTCGCCGGGGAAGAAATGCTGCGCGAAATAGAGGGAAAAGGCGGCATAGACGTAAAAGTCGAAATATTCGACGAGATTGCCGAGGGAGCCCACGACAATGGCTTTCAGCCGCGCCGGGTCGATTTTTTCCCTGACGCCAATGGCGATGTTTTCAGCCGCAACCATGTCGCCTCCTGCCCAGCTCTTTTATTTGGCTGGGCAGGCAGAATGGTCAAACAGGCGGCCAAAGGCAATCACCTGCTTTACTTTGGCGCAAGCACCATGATCATCTGGCGCCCCTCCATCGAGGGCTCCAGCTCAATCTTGGCCGTGCCGGCCGTCTCCAGCTTGACGCGCTCAAGCACCTTGAAGCCGAGTTCCTGATGCGCCATTTCGCGGCCACGGAAGCGCAGGACGAACTTGACCTTGTCGCCTTCATCGAAGAAGCGGCGCACGGCCTTCATCTTGGTTTCGTAGTCGTGGTCGTCGATGCCCGGGCGGAGCTTGATTTCCTTGATTTCGACGATCTTCTGCTTCTTGCGCGCCTCGGCGGCCTTCTTCTGCTCGTTGAAGCGGAACTTGCCGTAGTCGAGGATCTTGCAGACCGGCGGATTGGCGTTGGGCACGATCTCCACGAGGTCGAGGCCGTCCCCTTCGGCGAGGGCGAGGGCCTCTTCAACGGTGATGACGCCGCGATTCTGGCCTTCGGCGTCGATCAATTGAACTTCGCGGACGCGAATTTCCCGGTTGGTGCGGGGTCCCTCCTTTTGCGGAACCGGGGGGGCTTTCATGGGACGACGAATGGCGTTTTCTCCTTGGTTGCGCGTAACCGGACCAGCGAATGGCGCCCGGGCGGGTCACGCAAAATGTCTCAACTGCGGTTTCCATATTGGGACTGCAGCCAAAAGGCTACACCTCAAATATGGCTACGGCAAAAACCCCCGCGACCGAAACCACGAGGAGCGAACCTGTTCCTAGCATGTGGGAAAGCTCGGCAAAGTCAACGCCGCATTTCAACGCGGCATTTCCCCCGGGGGTTCCAAATCGCCCTGGAACATCGGACATCGCCCGGAAATCATTGGAAATGGCGCGCATAGGCGGCGAGGGCGAGGCTGCACATGCGCTCGACGGAAAAACCGCTCGCATGCGCGCGGGCGCGGCGCGCCAGGCTTTCGCGCGCCGAGGCGCCGAGCCGGACGGCCTCCTCGCAGGCGCGGGCTAGGGTTTGCGGCTGGTTGACGGGGACGATCCAGACGCCGCGCTGCGCAGGGCGTCCATCTGGCCGAGGGATCGGCTGCGGAAGCTCCTTGAAGCCTGCTTCCATGACTCCTGGCGGATGGAGCACGGCGAGCGCCGAGCCGAGCGCCTGCGCCTCGATGCACAGCTGTGGCGCCGTCGAGGGGACAATGACCAGGGCCGAGGCGAGGCAGGCGGCGGCGCGATCGTCCCACACCAACCGCGCAGCTTCGCCCGCAAGGCCCGCCCTGGCGCATTCGGCTTCGAAATCCCCAAGCCCGGAATTTCCAAGCCCGAAATTTCCAAGCCTTTGCCGGCTTTCCAGCCAGACCAGGCGGGCTTCCTGCGCCTCATTGGCGAAAAAGCCCCTGGCCTTGAGCGCGCCGGCCGCGGCGAAAAACAGCCCCCGGCATTCCGCCGGAAGATCGATGCCTATGACCAGCCGAACATGCGGCTTGACGCCCAGGGCGTCGCGCAGCTGGCCCATGCGGCTGAACTCGACGGTCTCCGCCGCAAAGCGCCGGAGATCGACGCCGCGCAGGCTTTGCCGCAGGTTTTTCGCGACGTCCGGACGCAGGCGCCTGGCCTCGTCCAGTTCACTCGCGGAGGCGACCAGAATCGTGTCGGCGTCGAGCGCCTCGGCTCGCCCGGCTGCATAATCGGCGACCAGGGGAATGCGGGCCTGCCGCGCGATTTTCAGCGCCGCCGAAAGGCTGGCCCCGGCGCGGACGTGGATCAATTCGACGCCTTCGTCGAGGACCATGCGCTCGAGATCGCGGCGGTTGCTCATGATTTTGAGGGGATTGCCGGTCGTGGACGCCAGGGCCAAGAACATGCCGCCGCGCGCCTGCAATTCGCTGACAAAGGGCCCCGGCGCCCCGGCGACCAGCGCCCGGGCGCCCACCTCGGCGAGGGCGGAGGCGACCTGCACGCAGGCTCTGGCGTCGCCGCCGCCGTCAAGCGCCGGCGTCACCTGCAGGATGGTGCGGCCGAACAGGGCTTGCGCTTCGCCTTCGCCAGTCATTACTTTCGCCGTTCGCTTTCGCCTTTGGGCTCTCCCAAGGACGCCCGCATGGTCCAATCCGCATAAGCCTGACGCGGTTTGCCAAATTTTCGAATCAATGGAGACAGTCTAGCCGTGACCGAAATGGATCGCCAATCGCCGACTGT
>Ga0182030_10019514_pt1 | contig 12889 bp, 10 predicted proteins | sample 812S3MmetaG_FD_121299 | JGI IMG/M metagenome (GOLD analysis project Ga0182030, IMG submission 121299) | Permafrost microbial communities from Stordalen Mire, Sweden - 812S3M metaG (Illumina Assembly) | ecosystem: Environmental > Terrestrial > Soil > Wetlands > Permafrost | place: Sweden... | reverse complement strand
TGATGTAGAATCCATCACCATCATTTCCCTGAGCGTGGCAGTTGATGAAGGACGAGTCAGTGAAGTGTCCCTGTCCCGACGAGACGCTGCCACCCCAACCGTTTCCCGAGTTACCTTGGGCCAGGCACCATTCGAAGTGCCAACCATCCGGAGTGTCCCCGCTGGTGGCGTCCTTAGTGCAACTCCACCCATTACCTGTGGCGCTGGACACGACAATCCGCTCAAAATCGACGTTGTTAACATCGCCGTATCCAGTGAAACCATCAACATTGTACCCTTGGACTGATGCATTGAGTAGAGAGGCATCGACGAAAAGATTTCGGTAGACAACGGATTTGGTCACCGTGGGACTGGAACCCGGATTATTCTCGATCATCATGAACACACCACTACCAGCTGTGGAATGCCACGTCGGGTTGGACCAACTGGCTAGGGGTTGGACGATAGATCCCGAGTCGACCAAGGGACTACCGCTGGAGGGGGTTCCTCCCTTATCCCCTTCATAGACGATCCCGGTCGATGCCTGGGTTACGATCGGGCCGCTAGTGCCAAACTTGAATCCGCTGGGGAAGTAGACTACGCTTCCCGGTCCGTTAGCTAAAGCGTCGGACTGCGCCGCATTGATGGCCGGTAGATCATCGTTTGTCCCGTTGCCCATGGCCCCATACTTGAGCGCCATGATGTTGAACTTGCCGGGCGGGGTGAAGTTGTAGGACGTGGGACACACAATCCAAGTAGCACCGGAAGAATGAGCGACCGCCGCTGTCCCCTCCATCCCACGAAGGATGGTGCAGGATCTAGATCCCGAGGTGTAGGCAACAATGTAAATAATTTCATAATTGCCGGTTAAAACTTCCAGAGCGATTTTGATAAATTGCCCAGTAGCGAGCGAAGCAAACCCGGGGGATGCGACAAATAGATTGGTGATGGCCTGGGACGTACCAGAGGACGATGCTCCTAAAGCGGTACTGATTGTCCCGTATTCATTATCGTACATCTGTTCATGGATGTATGCGGTCATCGGTAAGGCCCACTTCCTGCCCAACGTCCCAAAGAGTCACCCGTAGCTCGGGCACCTTGGAGTGCGGCGCTCCTCTGATAGGGAAGCATCGCCTCCCCAAGTTTCTTTCCATCCAACAAGATATATATGGGTTGGGGAGGCCCGTCTACGCCACCCCCGCTAGAAGATCCCCCTGAAAACGCAGCCGCTGAAACCGAAGGGGCGGTGAAGTCGGCAGCCTGACCCAAAATCTCGGCCATCCGCATCGGATTGGAGAGCGGGAGGATCGCTTCCGGTCCGGCCTCCCCGACCAAGGCGTGAGTCGGGGTGTCGATGATCCCACCTTCGGCGTACGGGATGCTGACCCCCCCGACGTGGACTGTTCCATGAGGAATGTGAGACATTACCTCGCTAGTGATGAAGCTTCCCAATCCACCGATAGCGTTCGACACTCCATTCTCGATTCCATGAATCAAACCCTCACCGAAGCTTTCCAACACAGTAAGCCCAGTTCCAATGGCACCTGCAATCTCGCCAGGTAGGCCGTGGAAGAAGCTGACAACGGGTTGGATCACGTTATTGTAGACCCACGAGGCGATCGGGGAGAAGATTCCCTCCAGCAAAGAAGGGATCCCTTCGATGGCCCCGAGGATCTCACTAGGAAGCCGCTCGAAGAATCCAGCTGTCTCTTGAATGGCGTTCGGAATAGTCGTTGTGAACACGCTTTCGATCGGATGAAACACATCGCTCTGCAACTCATCATATCCAGTCTGGACGTTGGATACAATAATATTCCAAGCCGTCACCACCGACCCTACCAGAAGCTCGACTACTTCAATGATATCACCGATGGCTTGCTCCAGCGGGTGGAAAACATCGTTTTGCATCGTGTTATAGGCGCTCTTAGCCGCACCAGAAATGTGGTCCCACGCCTCCTTAATATCGCGCTCGGCATCGTGGGTGTATTGGACCAGAGGTGCCCAAATATTCTCATCGAGCCAGTGACCGGCAGCAGTTACAGCGTCCTTGGTGGATGGTCCCATCTTGGACACTTCGTTGAGCCAGTGGCCTATCCCCTTAGCCGCCGCTTCGATTACCCAATACATATCAATGAACCCGTCATATACATCTTCGAAGAAGTGAACAATGTGTTGAGTGGCGTCCAAGGTCCACTTGACTACATTAGAAAGATCCTCAATAATGTCTGCCGTGATGGCCAGAAGTTGAATGGCGTATGGTGCCAATTCGGTGATCACATGGCCAATAGAATCGGCGATTCGTTTGAAATCGGATTCGATTCCTGGGCCGTTTTTTTCTAACCATGCTACAAAATCTTTGAAGTCGTTACTATTGGCAAATCTCTTGATATCTTCACTGAGACTCTCGAACCCTCTGATCATCATATTAACGAAGCCGGACCCCTTTTCGCCCATGGTACCAAAAGCCCCGCCGATGTTCGCCAAGAAGTGGCCGAACTCGGTCATGGCGTAGGGCATTTCCTGGCCTACCCAATTGACGAATGACTTGAAACCGGGGGACTCGAATGCTTGGGCAAAAACGCCCACGAAACCCGACATTCCGGCTGCCGCTGCTGGTACCAGCGTGGTAACGTCTTCAAGCAACTCCTTCACGGTGATAGCTATTTCACCGAGGACAGGATCCACTATCGGCCCGAACGGCTTGGCCCACTGGTCGTAGATCAACTTAATTTCGCCCTCGAGCCACTTCAATTCCGGCTCCGCTGCCAGAAGGAAGACTCCAAGTCCACCGAACCCAATGGCTGCCGCCTGAGCGATACCACCGATGGCTCCGATCAGGACTCCAACCAGGGGGATCAGATCCAGGACGGCCACGGTGATCAATGTGGCCATTCCAAAGACAGCCTCGCCCCCTGATGCCGCCCCGCTCACAAGAGTCGAGAAGAGAGATGAAAAAGCTCCTTGTCCGCTATCGGAGGCTTCCAGCGTTTCCGCTGTGAATTGCTCGAGGATTTGGGCTACAGCCCCGCTGAATTGTTCGGCATCGATCAGTCCATTTTCAAAGACCAGCCCCAGCCCACCGAGGAACTCTTCCGCCTCCACGCCCGTCTGACCCAGACCGGAAAGCGTCCCGTCTACGTCGAGGAAGGCGAGATTCAGACCGACAAGAGTTTGTACTGCTTCGGCCAAAGTGAAAGTGAGGCCCTGGAAGTCCCGGTCGAAGTCGTTCATATCGGTACCCCAGGATGTGATCCCTAGGGCTACGTTGTCAACGGCCAAGCCTAGATCTTCCATCACGCCTTCGCCCGTGGCGGCATTCACGATAGCGATTCCGAGGGCCTGGGCGAATTCGTTGACGTCTACCCCGGCTTCGGTCAGTGTCAAGCCGAGCTGGTTGCCCAAATCTTCCAGATCGTCGAACTGGAGATTGGCCTGGATAGCCGCCTCGACCACGTCATCCAGAGAGACCGTCATGGAGTCGGTAGCTTCCGCTGCTTCGCCGGTCCCGAGAGCGATGGCGGTGTATCCTTGTACGACTTGATCACCCTGTGCTGCCACGTTTTCGAATGCTTGTGACAGTTCACCGGCGCTCAATCCGGCATCAGTCAAGTCCACGCCTAGGATGGTGGACAGGTCATCCAGATCTTCGAACTCGATCCCCACAGCCTCGGATGCAACAATCACCTGCCAGAGGGATAATTGAAGCTGGTCTGCTCCCTCCGTCATCTCTCCCACCGGGGCCGCTGTTTGCTCGAGCGTTGTGCCTAGACCCTCAATGGAATCCGCCGCATCGATAATCTCAGCGTCCACAATGTCCACAGATTCAGCCAGCTCGCCTACCCCTAGGGCTGCCGCCTGGAATCCAGCGCCTAACTCCAGCGCTTGGGCGTCGGCTGCAGCGATGGCCTCGGAAGCGGCCCCGGTGCTATAGGCCACATTGTCGAGGGCGATGAAGAACTCGTCAGCGAAAATGGATGCGTTTCGAAGATCGAGGCCCAACTGGCGGGAGAGGTCGTCGATATCCTGCCATTCGACACCCAGGTCCTGAACAGCCGCCAAAGCGTCATCAATCGAGAGAATGAAGTCGCCCATTCCGGCAGTAGCATCCCCAAGACCGGCTGTCCCGATCCCGCCACCAATGTCGCTCGGAGTCCCACCCCCCGCACCGGCAGCGGCTTCTGCTTCATCTTTGGATACTGCTCCGCCAATACTGTCGCTAACTACGTTTACATGAACCTCAATGGGTGGCGCACTCTCCAACGTCGCCATTTCAATTTGCATTTCCTCAAGACTGTCGGTGGCCGCTTGCGCTGCGATAGCGGCATTGTACAACGAAATTTCATTAGTGGCGAGAGCAGAATCCCAATCGAGAGCAATGTCAGCCGATACCCCGGTATTCAACTCCCCAATGGCACGATTGAGGTTTTCAATCCCAACTATCTCGTTTGCAAAATCAGCCCCCGCTGCTGATAGAAGTCTCTGGAATTGCTCTTCCGAAACACCAAGAGCATCATACGCTTCCATCCACGCTTCGGTAAACGTGGCTATGCCGGGAGTAGCGGTTCCCATCCCCGAGTCCAATTCGGCCACACCATCGGTCAACTCAGCCAATCCAGCTTCGAAATCGGTGGCGGCAACTTCACCAGCCGTCATCTCGATAGCCGATTGAGCGATAGCCTCATTGAGGGCGTTGAGATCTACATCAAAGTCAGCCACTTGCTCGGTAACACTGCCTAACCGGAGTTCGTAACCGGCCAACTCCTCGTCAAGTGAAGCGACGATCTGATTGAACTGCTCGAGAGTAATGCCAGCCTCGGTTATTTCAATACCAAGATCCGCCGCACCCTGTTCCAGATTTTCGAAGATGTATTCATGCTCTTCAATGAGGGTAGTGAGTTCCTCAATGGAAAGAACCGTCTCGCCCAGGGCCGCATCAAACTCGTCGAAGTTTTCAGTAGCCCTTGACATTCCGGATAGTTCGGCCATTGCGCCAGACATCCCGGCCAGAGCTTGTTGTTCCCTCTCGAACACATCTATAGACTGGAGAATAACAGCGACGAACTGGTCGTATGATACGATGTCATTTTCGAGGTCTATACCCATTTCTCTAGCGGCGTCCGTCGTAGCCTCGTAGCCAGCCCCGAGAATATCGATCACTTCCAGCATGGCGGAGAAGGACACCATTGCTTCATCGGCTTCGATTCCAACTGTATCAAGGGCGTTGGCAATCTGCACAAGATTGTATTCGAGTTCCTCGCTCGTACCCGTCAATTCTTCGATGAAGTTGGTAGCTTGGGACATCGCTGCACCGAACACCATAGCATCCACGGCACCCGTGGAGAAATCTAACCCGAGAATACGGGCCAAATCGTCTAGATCTTCGAATACGATTCCTGCCTCGGAGGCGACCTCGGCTATCCCTGCGATGGAAATTTCAGTATCGAACATTTGAGATTCAACAGCGGCGAAACTGGCTGTTACTTCGTCGGCGGACGTCTCAAGGTTGTCCAAACTCCCTGTTTCAACGTCACCTACTCCGAGTTCGGCCATTGACGTATCAATAGCAGCAAGGCGATCAGCCATGGAGCCGGTGGAGTCATCAAACAGATCCATCTCTCGGAGGGCATTGTCCAAGGCGATGCCGAAATCATTAGCATTGACGGCTGCGCCGGAAAGATCCATACCCAACTGCTCGGCCAGGTCCCCCGTATTTTCAAAGGTAAGGCCCGCCCGATCAGCAATCTCTTCCACTTCCTCTAGATAGAGGACCTGGAGTTCGTACATTTCCGCCAGCTCTGGCTCATTGCCGAGTTCCTGGAGTGCCCGAGCTACTCCCGACACCCCGTAAATGGTAGCCTGTAGAGCATCCTGGAACTCACTAGCAGCAATAGCATTGTTCGCCAAATCCAGACCTAATTGATTGGATAGGTCGTCCAGATCCTCGAACTCCAACCCAGCGAGCGCCGCCAGACCGGCCATAGTGGCAAAATCTAGAGCCGTTTCCCCGAATACTCCGGTCAGAAGGTTGAAGTTCTGACCAACATCAAGAACGCCAACCTCGAGCGCATCCGCTTCCTGACTCGCCTGCGCCACCCCCTCAGTGAGGGCGTCCAGCGCTGCTTCAAGCGTGAGAGCGTCGACACCGGCCTCGGACATACCAATGCCGAGCTGGTTGGATAGATCGTCAAGATCTTCCCATTCCAGCCCGGCTTCGCTTGCTGCCCGGACGGCATCGTCCAGTGAATATGTTAGCGCATCGACTTCATCGTCTGTCTCTTCCAGATCCTCCTGATTGACGACGATATTGACAACGGCCTCTTGGCCGTCCAGATCCTCGAGTTCTTCTTCGGTTTGGGCTACCGCTTCATCGAAGTCGTCCTTGTTAGCTCCGATGGTTGGGTCGGCATGCTCTTCGCCCAATTCGTCCAGTTTGTCGGCAGCACTATCGACGGTTTCGTCGAATTCCTCAGCGTTAGCTTTGAGGATTGCTACTACCGGAGGAAGTTCATCTCCGTCGTCAGGCATTTACCCTGCCCACGCTGCCGCCCATGCTTCTTCGCACATATCCCTGAATATGGGTCGGAACGCTGCGTCAGCGGGACCCAGGTAGGGGTGAGGGCGAATGTACACGGACTTCATGTAGATGTACTTCCCTTCCAGATCCATGAACCGGAGGTAACCGGCCTCGTCACGGGGGACTATTTCCCCGCCCAACTCTTGGATCCTTGCGTACACGACCCCTCGGGGGGCTACCGTGGATTCCCACACGAACGGGGCGGGACTGGTAGGCTCCGAGGCGCTGATTGACCCCCGGAGCAACCCGGTGACAACATGGGGGTCTACCGTCGCATTGGCTTTCGCCATATCGACGAGGATGAAGGAACCTTCTTCGACAACATCACGGGTGGCATCGTTCACACGCTGCCATTTCTCCCGCAATGCGTCGGCGGCGTCGCCCGTCCCTTCGAACCGGCTCACGAGTTCTTTGCCCGCTCCCGTAGGGTGGCCTCGACCTTGGAATCGACGATTTCGAATTGCTCATCCCAAAAGATATCTTCGTCGTCCATTTCGTCGAATGCCTCTCGGGTTACTGTTGGGAATCGGCTCCGGTATCGGTAGCTTCGGTATCGGTGGAGGGTTGCGGGGTCGACCCAGTTTCCGCCTCCTTCTCGTCTCCATTGGAGTCGAAGGAGGCTCCAGTAGGGCTATCCTCATCAACAACCCCATCGGGGCCGACCTCACCGAGGGCCTCCTTGTTGCGCCGATACTGCTTGGCTGCCCATGTGGCGATTTCCTTGTGGATATCGGCGTCGATATCCACTCCGGTTTCCTCGGTCGGGATGGGCACCAGTTCCCCGGTATCCTCATCAGTGACGTTCCACGATTTCAGCGCCGCCAGAACGTAGGCGTCGTTGAGATCGTTGAGAATCCGAAGCTCCTGCGTGGTGATGCCGTATTTCGATGCTGACTCTCCGGCAGCGATCCCCTTCGGGAGCTTTCTGAAGATTTCGATGCACGGCTCACTGGCAACGGCCAGGATCATTCGACCCTTAGACGATACCTTGTTGCGGACGACAGCTTGGAAGCCGCCGGGAAGTTGAATCGTGGCCACAGGGGACCACCCCTTTCTTGCTGCTTAGAAGGCGCTGGACACGCCGTTGTTGACAACTGCTCGGATTTGGGAGTACTGCCCGGTGACGTCATCGGTGGTGTTCGGAACGGCCTTGAAGTCGGCACCGACCTGCACCCATTCCTTGCCGACGTCGACCTTCGGGTTCTCGAGCTGTGTCGTCGTCATGTGGACGGTGACGGTGTAGCCCGAGGCCGGATCGGTGAACGTCAGCTGGCAGTACTGCTGGTCACGGGTGAGACCGTTGGCCATGGTCTGGTCGTTGGCGCCCATGACGAACATGAACTTCCCGGACACGTTCAACGGGCCAGCGAAGTTCTGCAGCGGACCCTGGGACCCGGAAACGAAGATCGGCTTCGTGCCCCGCTTGATGTTGACCGAGCCGCTCATGATGTACGGTGCGGCGACCGTACCAAGGGTGATGGCGCAGTCCCAACCGGGGACCAGCTTCTGCGTCGAGAACGAAGGAGCTGTGTACGGCTTGTCGTTTTCGATGTTGGCCACCCACTTCGTGGACACCTCGGCCTTGCCGTCTGCCGTGAACGAGAGGTCCAGGGTGTCGAGCTGGGCACCGGAAATCTGCCGACCGACTGCGCCGTCGAACCAGTAGATGGTGTAGCTCGGAGGCTGAGAGCCGACCTGGTCGTTCTGCAGACCGATGGTGTGGGTGTACGGGGCGGCGGTGCCGGTGACCGTGTCGGTCGACCCGAGAGCCGCCCGGAACAGGGCGCAGATGGTGTCGGCGAAGACGAAGGTCTTGAACCCGTACTGATCGTATCGGGCACCCTGGATCTCGTCGTAGATATCCACGGCGGCACCTCGGAGGGCGTCATCATGGAGCCACGACACCTTGGGGTCCCAGCTGTTAGCCGAGGAAGGGAGCCACAGAGTAGGAGCGACTGCCACCCCCCTCGTAGTCTCCAAACCAAGGCCAAGTACCTGGTTACTGGTTGCAAATGCAATGCTTTGGGGCATCTTCTGGCCTTTCTATGCTTGGATAATTTCACACACGGTGAGGTGGATGACAGAGAAGGTCTGAGTCATCCCCATTTTTACCAACTTGGGAAAATTGGCTTCGGTGCCAATATCCCATGCGCCATTCATATCACCCTCACCGGCTTGAAAAATTACACCGTCCGAGTCGAATGTGCGATCTGCCTCGATGTACGCCACCAACCCATCGAGGAATTCATCATTGTCCGCTTCCGCCACCTCTGATTTACTCACCATGCTGCGGAGGAAGCAGATCAGGTCTACCTGGTAGGGACGGAACTTTAATCCAGAAGTGGGACCCCCGGTAGCAATCCGTTTCTCCCGCTGATTGGCGATGTAGATATATACAACGGCCCCGGTGCCTTCGCCTGGATTCTGCTCGTCGAACCATTGATCCTCAGTGGTTACTTTAGGCGGATGATCGTGCAAGGTAGTCAGCCATTGGATGTTGGAAACGCTGGGTTCCAAGTAATTCCAAATAGCTGACCGAACAACGACTCTACCCATTAGACAGCCGATCCCTTAGAGTTCTTGTATATCTGCTTCAATTGCTCGTCACGAATCAACCGCTTCTTCCGTCGCAGTTCTCGGCGAAGCAAACGACGCTGAGCGTCCCTCGCTTTGCGGGCGGCTTCTCGAGCTTTCTTGCGATCCGCTTCCCGTTTCTTGCGAGCGATTTCTCGCAGGTACCTCCGCTCAGCTTCCCTTGCCTTGCGGGCCTTTTCCCTGGCCGCTTTTCGAGCTGCACGACGGGCCTCCCTGGCCTGCTCCCTCTTGATCTTGCGGATTTCTTCCCGTTGGGCGTACGCCGCCTGAGCATTGGCCCAATCTTGCTGGTACTTCTGTTGGGCCTGCTGATAAGTCATCCCCGAGGACGACTTCTTCTTTTGTTTCTTAAGAAGCTGCTTTCGAGCCTCCCGCATCGCCTCCCGGCGTAGTTCCCGTAGGAGCTTGTCAGCCGGTTTGTAGGCGTACCGGACGTACCGGTATTTCGACATTAATTCTTGATCTTGGTCATCGCCCGGAAGGGGTTTAGGAGTTCCAGGGCATCGAACAAATCGGACCCGCTAGCTCCCGTTTCCTCCCTGCTAGCCCGAGGCTCGATCAGTTCATCGAGGACCATCGAAGCGTCCCCTCGGGACTTGATCAAGTGGGTGGTCATGAAGATCAGCGCCTGCTCCACATCGGCGGGAATCGCTGTTACCGAAACAAAATCGGGGGCGTCGGGGACGGAGTGGTTGTACAACAATGGAGTGGTCGTCGGGAGAGTCAGTCCCCCGATGTACGATGAAGCCACCGTGATCGTTTCCCGGTTGGTATCGTCCACAATGTCCAGCTGCGTTCCAGGGAACACCCCGTACACTGAATCGTTGGGACCTGATGCTTGAACCGTTACTGTACTTTCGCCTGCCGTAGCCGCTTCGGTCAGGTACGTATGCGGGTAGCCGTTGATGTAGCTCCACACGACGTAGAGAGCGCCTCCGACTCCCAACCTGAGGAAAGGAGCCGGAGAACCGGGATAGGAGGGAGACACCACCCAAGCCGGAACGTAGATCACCTTCCTACCGAAGGTGATGAAGTTAGCCGCCGCAGAGCCAACGTTACAGAGATCCCCTGGGTATGTTCCCACGGCCAAACCCATCAACCCGATGATCGGCTTGTAATCACAAACCAATCGAATCTCACCACTTTTGACCATCGTGGTCGTGGACTCCACCGAAAGGGTGGCGCACAACGACGCACCCTTAGCCGCCGGGTCGGCACCAAAGCAGAATCGGTCAGCCCGACCGCAAGCTCGGTTGATCACACTGGCTAGGGCTTGTTCCTGGGATTGCCCCCGGTGGTTAGGGACGAGATTCCCAAGATCCATGGCCGTTGGTGCAAACTTGTATGTCGACGGCGAGATGTACGGGAACGGCTTACCAAACCCGCCCACCGCAGGATTGAGGATCGGAGCATCAAACAATTCCGGTGCGAAGGGGGCCATACTCATCCGTCGAACCTCCCTTCCCGGTCCACCGGGTATTCTGCATGGGTTCTACCGCAAGCGCAATGGCCGTGATAGACGTGGTGATGGCGAACCGGGGGAGAATGTCGATGACAAGTATAACCTCGTCGCCGCAATTCCGCATCGATCCGTGAATCCATCCGCCGCCAGGATTTCAGCGGGACGTGGACGTCATCGTTGAAAAGGGCGATTTTAGTGATCAGATCCGACTCCGCCACCATTAATTCAGTTCGAAATCGGGTGCACCCGAGAGCAGCAATGAGGGTGTCGCCCCCGGTGGTGTATCCCGGCCCCTCATAAAGATAAGCACACCACAATTCGTCGCACCGGGAGAACGATTTGAAGACACCTGAATGGATCTCAGTGTCTTGCTCAACGATGGTGAAAGCTTCTCGAGCCGACCACAGTTGATTGAATAATTCCCAATACGCATCATCGGACCCGGAAACATCGACTCGATCCACATGCTGTGCATGCAAAAGGAGCCCACGTTCAGCCAACGGGTGCGGCTTTACGTAAGGGAAGACTACTTTCAATCTTCGTCTTCCTCGGCCTCATCCTCGATTTCATCGTCATCTTCGTGAGGATCGAAGGTGACGTATTCGCCGTCGATCTCTTGGCCACCGGTCACGGAGGCATTGGGATTGGAATCGCTCTTGGGTTGGCCAGAGTGATGCCGGACAGGAGCGGGACCGACGATGAGATGCTCACGCACGTCATCGGCCACCGGCTGACGGAACTGTGGGAAGCCAAGGAGGAACAAGCCCACCTCGTCTGGGACGTTGAACACGCCATTCCCCACGGACCCGTACGTTCGCCCCTCGTGCGTCAAAGTTTCGACGTCGGAACGAGGCTCGAAGCGGTCATGACGGTGCTTTTTGCCATCGGCACCCTCGGAAACCACTTGGGTCTTGTCGACTTGCTGGATGTACACGCTGTTTCTCCTTGGTGGTTAGGGTCGTCGAGGGAGAGGTGGCTCGTGATCCACCCCTCCCTCTCTGACCAGATGCTCGACTAGCTTTCGGTCGAGGCGATGTTGTCGACGACGCCGCAGGTCACGGGCGCACGAACCACCTGGGTTTCGAGCGAGCGAACTGCAATGTCGTTCCTCGGGCCTCCACCAACCGTGTTGGGCACGTAGTTGGCAGCGTACTCGAAGGCGTACATGTCGTCGAGGGTCCGGACGTGGAACGGTGCGTCGATGTTGGCGGCGGGGTACGGAATCTGATCCGACACCGCAATCACCGTTCCGGGGGCCAGGTGCGGGTGCACCTCGATGGCAACAGGACGACCGCCCACGGCCTTGTTCAAGTACCACTTGACGTACTGTCCAGCGGCCAAGTTTGAACGGGCCTGAGAGTCGGTCGGAGGGAGGACCGTGTAGGCCAACCCTGTCTCCGTCATCAGCGTGGTGATATCCGCTGCCTGCTGCGAAGCCATCAGGTACCGGGTCGGGCTGATCAGGGCGTTGTTCCAGAGGCCCTGGTTCAGGTCGTCCAATTCCTTGATCCCTGCACCCACGAGGGTGAAGGCAGAACCGTCGTTCGACTTCCAGTAGGCACCGGAAGAAGTTCCAGTTCCAGCGGTCACGATGCCGCCGCCTCCGTAGTCACCGAGGATCTGCGCCCGCAGGCCGTTCATCCACGAAGTCGAGCTGAACGACGTATCCGCCGTGGGCGGGGTGGTCGGGGACGACTGGTTGTAGATGAAGGGCAGAGCCGGGACCGGCTGAGCGGCGGTCGGTACCGACGTAATGACGACGGTGTTCACCGTGGTGGTGGTGTAATACACCTTGCCACCGGAGGTGGAACCGACGAACCAGTCGTAGGCAACAGCACCCTTGACCGCCGCAACGAAAGCCGTCACGGAGGAAGTGGAGGTGGTGGTACCTGCCGAGGTCGTCACGTCAGAGCTGGCCGCACCGGAACCACCGTAGAAGTAGTTGTTTCCGGAGCGAGCAGCGACGCTCACGTGGACGGCAGCACCGGAACCGATCGCTCCACCCGTGGTCGCTGTGGTCAGCGTCGGGTTCCCGATGGACGGGAGAGCGAAGTTGGTGGCGTTCAGGAGGTTGATATCCTCCGAAATCAGCACTTGGTTCAGGTTCTGGAGCGTACCCACGGCCAACGCATCGGCGTAGGAACGAGCCAGCATGACGGCATCACGGGTGACCGTGGTGACGAGTTCCAGCGGGAAGTATGGCGTCTGGACGTTGACTTCCTCGAACTGCACTCGGGCACCAGCATAGTCCAACTGCGTTGCCGCATTGGGCTGCTGGG
>Ga0182030_10019512_pt1 | contig 12891 bp, 10 predicted proteins | sample 812S3MmetaG_FD_121299 | JGI IMG/M metagenome (GOLD analysis project Ga0182030, IMG submission 121299) | Permafrost microbial communities from Stordalen Mire, Sweden - 812S3M metaG (Illumina Assembly) | ecosystem: Environmental > Terrestrial > Soil > Wetlands > Permafrost | place: Sweden... | reverse complement strand
TGCTCGCCCTCGAACCCCTCCGGCGCGGTGTACTCGCGCGAGCAGCTGCAAGCGATCGGCGAGTGGGCGCTGGCCAACGACGTGTGGGTTGTCACCGATGAGATCTACGAGCACCTCGTATACGGCGATGCGCGCTTTCACTCGCTGCCCGCGCTCGTGCCGGAGCTCGCCGACCGCATCGTGGTGCTCAACGGCGTGGCCAAGACCTACGCGATGACCGGCTGGCGCGTCGGCTGGCTCGTGGGGCCGGCGGACGTGGTGAAGGCTGCCGGCAACCTGCAGTCGCATGCCACCTCTAACGTGTCCAACGTCGCACAGGCGGCTGCGCTGGCTGCGCTCAGCGGCTCGATGGACGCGGTGGAGCAGATGCGCGTCGTGTTCGACCGCCGCCGCCAGACGATCGTGAGGATGCTCAACGACATTCCCGGCATCGACTGCCCGGAGCCATCGGGCGCCTTTTACGCCTACCCGTCGGTGAAGGGCGCGCTCGGCAAGGACATCCGCGGTCGCCGCGCAGAGACCTCAACGGAGCTGGCCGAGATCGTGCTGGAGGAGGCCGAGGTTGCGGTGGTGCCCGGCGAGGCGTTCGGCACCCCCGGCTACTTCCGGCTCTCCTACGCGCTCGGCGACGACGATCTGCAGGAGGGCGTGGGCCGGATCGCAGCGCTGCTGGGCGAGGCTTCCGCATAGGTGCTGCTGGTCGAGCGTTGCGCCGCCCATGTGAAACGCAACGCCCGACCGCCTGTCACCAGGGAGCTACCGTGACCGTTGGCACTGCCTGATCCGTGGCGTGTGCCACATCGACCCGGCGCTTGAAACCGGGTATGACTGAACTGCAACCGCGGCGTTGATGCCCCCCTCGACGACGGCATCGCTGCATGCGGCTCGTATCCGCGAGAGTCCATTCTCGCCATGCGCGCGCCCACGCGATTGATATGAGTACTCAACGCACGGGCGCGACGTGTGCTGCATTGAGTCGGTGGTCACGATAGCTCTCCCTGGCTTGCTGCTGGCGGCCGAGCTATCTCATATGAGATCCCTGACTTTGCGCCCCCGTCTCACGGCGGGTTTGCCTTTTTTCAGCTGTTTGTCGTTGCTCCTGAACTGTGCACCATGCAGGACCTTGCTTGTGCGAATTGGACGGATGTACTAGTCGCGCACGTTGCCCGCTCAACCCTCTTCAGCCCGCCACTTGCGGTACAGCTCCCCAAAGTCCTCGCGCATCCCGTCCGTCAGATCCTCGACAGCCAGACTCCCGGTGAGGCTGATCGTGGTGCGCATCTGCTGGAGGTACTCCGTGCAGTGCTCGCAGGCAGCGATATGGGCCTCAAAGCGCCTGCGCTGTGAGCGCGACAGGTTTCCCTCCAGGTAATCGGTGATCAGCTCGACCATCTCCTGGCAGACGTAGCCATCCTTTTTCCAGAGCAGCTTCATACGGCGCTCAACTTGCTTTCCAGGGCCCCGCGCAGGTGGCTGCGCCCGCGGTGCAGCAGCACCCGCTGGTTGGCTTCGCTGATCTCCAGCACCTCACAGACCTCCTGTCCGGTCAGGCCGTCCACGTCTCTAAGTATCACTACCTCGCGTTGGCGCGGGGGGAGCTGGCCGAGCGCTTCCTGGATCTCTTCGGTGAGCGCCTGCGCCTGCAGCCGGTCGTCGCTGTCCTCCACCCAGTGCTGCGGCGGGGACATCCACGCGCCGGAGGCGTCGAAGCGCTCGCGGTCGACCACGGGGCCGGCGTCGCCAACGGCCACGCTGCGGTTCTCACGCACGCCCGTGCTCCTCGCTCTGTTGACGAGGATGCGCATCAGCCATGTCCTGAAAGTGGAGCGTCCGGCGAAGTCGTCGAGTCCGCGCAGCACCCCCAGCCATGTGTCCTGCACGACCTCCTCGGCGATCGCGCCGCTGGACACGAACGAGCGTGCAAGTCGCAGCATCGACGCGTGGTGGCGGGCAACCAAGGCCACGAACGCGTCCTGATCGCCGGCGCGGACGCGCGCGAGCAGCTCCGCGTCCTCGTCCACCGTCACGGGTTCCGAGCGGCGGGCGAGCGCGCCGATCACCGGCTTGCGCACCTGGGGGGCGGGGTTGGAGGGTGGGGAGCACAGTGCATGCCGTTCATCGCTCGACACGCAGGCTAGCGGCGCCCGAACCGGAGGGCGCCGCCGCCTGCACGATCGAGTTCGCCTAGCTGGCGACGATGCCCTCTCCGCCGGCTGCGCCCGGAACGGTGACCGAGCCGATCTCGGTGAGCGCGCCCTGTGCGCCCACAGCGAACTCATCCACGATCCCGGCCGCGCCGGTCTGCACGTAGATGAAGCTGCCGCTGGCAGTGGAGGCCGCGTCGACGGTGCCGCCGTCGGTGGGCGTGTTGCCCAGGTCCGTCAGCAGCGCGCCGCCTTCGCTCGGCTGGAACTCCGTCAGCGTGCCGCTGCCCGCGTTGGAGGTGTAGTCGCGCCCCTGCGCCCGTACGATCCAGCAGGTGGCTGCCTGGTTGGTGGCCACCTGGTCGAGCTGCGACAGTTCGCCGCCCGCGCCCAGTGTGAAGCTCGCAACGTAGCCCGCCGCCTCTGCCAGCACGAGGCCGCCATCGTGGTTGAAGGACACCGCAAACGGCACGCTGCCGCCCTCGGGGTTGACGACCGGCGTGCTCGAGAGTTGACCGTTCGGTGCGACTGAGAACACGTCCACATCGCTACCGGACGCCTTCGTGGTGACGATCAGCTGCGAGCCACTCGGCGAGAAGGCGACCTGGCCGGGGGTGTGAACGAACACGGGTTCTTCGGAGGTGGTGAGTTTCAGGGGGCGCGTGGAGCCGGGGATTGCCACGAGGTGGCCGCTCACCACGTCGAAGCCCTGAAGCCTGCCGCCGTCGAGCGAGTTGAGCACGTACACGACGTTGTCGTGCACGGTGATCGATGACGGGAATTTCCCACCCGAGGCGATCGTCTGGCGCAGCGCGAGCTGATCGCCATAGACGGCGAACACGGACACCGTGTTGCTGCCGGCGTTGACCGCGTACAGCAGCTGATTCTGGGCGTCGTAGGCGAGCGATCCCTGTGAGGCGAGGTGGTCGACGACGGAGCCTGCCAGTTGCCCGCCGAGGCCGCCCGTCGGGTAGGTGGCCGCCTGGATGAGCGTGCCGTTTTCGGCGCGCTGGTAAGCGACGATGGCGTTGCCTGTGAGGTTGTCCGTCTGCACGAACACCGCACTTCTGGAGCTGGCGGCGAGTGCGGGGGATGCGCCTGCGGCAAGCGCCAGTGTGGTGATCGCGGCGGCCGCCACAGCGCCGGCGCGTGGAATCTTTTTCATTGCATGTGCTCCTTCAGGTTGGGGATGTACCTGCAACCTGCAGTCCGGTGAGCGCGCGATGCGTTACACGACTCGTCGCTTTATTCGGAGGGCCCGTGCCCGACTGTGAGTAGTTCGCTCAGCGGTGGTGGGCGACGGCGGCGCCGTCGCGTGTGCCGATGCGCACCGTCTCAACCACCGCGGCGGGATCGTCATAGAAGGGGACGTGCCCCGTGCCCAGCGCGAGGTGGGTCGCCTGCGGCAGCAGCATGCGCGCCCGCGGCGCCTGCAGCCGGTAGGGCAGCAGGCGGTCGCGGATGCCCCAGGCGATCGTCACCGGCGTGGAGCGCAGCTCCTCGCCATTCTCGAAACGGTAGTGGCGAAACGCCTCCAGCGCCTCTGCGAAGATGGGCGAGGCCCACGCGTCGGCGAGCGTGGAGACGGCCTCCTGCGCAGGCACGCGCGCGGGGTAGCCGAACGTCTGGGAGAACAGCACCACACGGCCGGGGGTGGTGGAGGCGAGCGTCGTCACGAACGGACGCGCCGCCGGCGGGGTGTTGGCGAGCAGCTTCAGCGAGACCTGACAGAAGCGCCGCTCCACTGCCGTCCAGAAGCCTGCGGGTGAGAAGGCCGTGGCCGAGCGGATCGCCCGCCGCCGCGCGAGCTCCAGTGCGATCGCCCCACCCATCGAGTTGCCGGCCACGTGCGGTCGCTCGAGCCCGAGCTCCGCAAAGAACCACTCGAACGCATCGACGTAGGCGGCGATGGTTGGCTCGATGCCCGCCGGCAGAGGTGCAGAGCGCCCAAAGCCGGGAGAGTCGCAGGCGATCACGTCGAACTCCTGCGCCAGCCGATCGATCACAGGACTCCATGCCTGCCAGTGATGGCCGATGCCGTGCAGCAACACCAGCGGCGGGCCTTCGCCCTGGCGGTGGTAGTTGATGGAGATGCTCACGCTCTACCGCGGATGAGATCGGCCCCTCGCTCGGCGATCATGATGGTCGGGGCGTTCGTGTTGCCGCCAACGATAGTGGGCATCACCGACGCGTCGATCACGCGCAGGCTGTCGATGCCGTGCACGCGCAACTGGGAGTCCACGACCGCCTGCTCGTGTGTGTCGCTCATGCGCGCGGTGCCCACGGGGTGGTAGATCAGCATCAGCCGCCTGCGCAGGTCCGCTTCCAGCTCGCTGCGATCGACCACGTCGGGACCAGACTTCAGCTCCTTGACGGCGATCTCCGCGAGCGGCTGCTGGCTCGCGATCTCGCGCGCGAGCTGCATACCGGCGATCATCGAATCCACGTCCTCCGGCTCCGACAGCGAGTTGGTGAGGATGCACGGCTTGGCGGTGGGATCGGATGAGCGCAGCCACACCTGGCCGCGCGCCTTGGGGGAGACGAGCACGGGCGCGATCACCATGCAGTGGCCGTCGTATTCCTCCGCCCCGTGGTCTTCGAAGTAGGCGGCGCCCATGTGGAACTGAATATCCGCTGCCGGCAGCCCGCCGCGGGTGCGCGTGAACGCGACCACCTCCGCCACTGTGGAGGTGAGCTTGCCGGATTTGCGCAGCAGCCACTCCGCCAGCGCCGCGGGCTTGTCCGCGCCGTAGAGCGTGTCCGTGTCGCTCACTTCCCAGATCATCGTCACGAACGGGTGGTCCTGCAGGTTGCGCCCCACGCCGGGCAGGTCGTGGCGCACCTGCACGCCGGCCTGCTCCAGCTCGGCGGCGGCGCCGATGCCGCTCAGCAGCAGCAGCTGTGGGGAGCCGATGGCCCCTGCGCTGAGCAGCACCTCGCGCTCCGCATGCAGCACCTCGATCGAGTTCCTGCCCTTGCGCACCCGCACGCCGACCGCGCGCGTGCCCTCCAGCTCCACCCCCAGCACCGTCACCCCCGAGCGGATCTCGAGGTTCGGGCGGCTCTTGGCGGGACGCAGGAACGCATCGGCGGCGCTGAAACGCCTGCCGCCGGACTGCGTCACCTGGAACATCGATGCTCCATCCTGCTCAGGGCCGTTGTAGTCGGCGATGCGCGGGATGCCAGCCGCCTCGCTCGCGGCCAGCAGCCGGTGGTTGAGCGGTCGCGGCGAGCGCTGCTCGCTGACTCTCAGCGGGCCACCCGCGCCGTGGTACTCCGATGCCCCGCGGGCGTTGTCCTCGGACTTGATGAAGTAGGGCAGCACGTCTTTGTAGCCCCAGCCTGGCGCGCCCTGTGCCTCCCAGCCGTCGTAGTCCAGTGGACGGCCGCGCACGTACAGCATCGCGTTCATGGAACTGGAGCCGCCGATCGCCTTGCCGCGCGGGATATACATCGAGCGCCCATCCACGTGCGGCTCCGGCTCCGTCGCGAAATCCCAGTCGAGCTTCGTGTGGAACTGCTGAGGGAAGGCAGCTGGGATTTTCACCTTGATCGAACGATCGCTGCCGCCGGCCTCCAACAGCAGCACTTTCACGGTGGGGTCCTCGCTGAGACGGTTGGCCAGAACGCATCCGGCTGAGCCGGCCCCGACGATCACGTAGTCGTACATGGTTGAGCCTTTCAGGCGCCCGTGGCGGGTGCCCGGTCGGGGGCGGGGGAGAAGCGGTACTCCTCCGTGTCGAGCTGCTGCGTCTGCGCCAGATACTCGCGCATGTAGCCGGGCCAGTTGGTGACGATTCGCCCACGCTCGTCGCGATACCACGAGTCGCACTGCGTCCAGGCGGTGCCAGCGAAGCGCGCCTGCAGCGCGGCGTCGCTGGCGGCCTCCACCTCCGCGCGGACCTCCACCGAGCCGGCGCCGCGGGCGCGCAGCTGCTCGAGCGCCTGGCGGATGTAGGCGGCCTGCGCCTCCAGGTACACGAGGATCGAGCCGCCGGAGGTGTTGGTGTTGGGTCCGTACATCAGGAACATGGAGGGGAAGGAGGGCACGGCCATGCCGAGGTGCGCGTGCGCCCCGCCGGCCCAATGCTCGCGCAGGCTGAGGCCGTCGCGGCCGTGGATCTCCATCGGGAACATGAAGTCGGTGGTCTTGAACCCCGTCGCCCAGATCAGGCAGTCGATCTCGCGCTCGGAGCCGTCGGCGCTGAGGATGCCCGTGGGCGTGATGCGCTCGATCCTCTCTGTGACCAGCTCGACGTTGGAGCGCTGCAGCGCGGGCAGGAAGTGCGAGCTGAACAGCACGCGCTTGCAGCCGAACGTGTAGTCCGGCCAGGCCTTTGCGCGCAGCACTGGGTCCTTCAGCTGCGAGCGCATGAACGCCGTCGAGCGCGCAGCCGCCACGCGCCCGAACGTGCGTGGGTGGCGGATCGTCATCGTCAGACCCTCCGTGTAGAGAAACACGAACCTGCGTCTGAACGCCTGCAGGCCGGGAACCTCCTCGACGGCCCGCTTCACGAATTGCGGGTAGCGGCGGTTGACGCGCGGCATGAACCAGTTGGCCGAGCGTTGATAGACGGTCAGGCTCTTCACGCGCGCGGCGATCTCGGGGACGAACTGCACGGCGCTTGCGCCCGTGCCGATCACCGCCACCCGCTTGCCCGCCAGCGAGTAGTCGTGATCCCATTCGGCGGAGTGGAAGCTGTGGCCGGCGAACTCCTCCGTGCCCTCGATGGGCGGCCGCGACGGCTGGTGCAGCTGTCCGGTGGCAAGGATCAGCGCGTCCGCCTCGTACACCTCTCCGCCCTCGCTCTGCACCTGCCAGCGACAGCTGGCGTCGCTCCACGAGCAGGCGGTGACGGTGACCCCTGTCTTGACCAGCTCCTCGATCCCGTACCGGTGCGCCACCTCGTGGATGTAGGAGAGGATCTCCTCCTGGGGCGAGCATAGCCGCGACCAGTCGCGGCGCTGGGCGAAGGAGTAGGAGTAGAGGTGGCTGGGGACGTCGCAGGCGGCGCCGGGGTAGCTGTTGAAGTACCACGTGCCACCGATGTCCGGCGCCTGCTCGAGGATCGTGATGTCGGTGATGCCGTGGCGGCGCAGCTCGATCGCGGCCGCGATCCCGCCAAACCCCGCGCCGATGACGATCACGTTCACGTTTTGGCGCCGTCCTCACGCGGGATGTAGGGCGCCAGCTCGCGGCGCGCGATCGACATCTTGTGCACCTCGTCGGGGCCGTCCGCGAGGCGCAGCGTGCGCAGGTGCGCGTAGGCGGTGGCGAGTCCGAAGTCTTCGGAGACGCCGCCCCCGCCGTGTACCTGGATGGCGCGGTCGAGCACCTTCAGCGCCACGTTCGGCGCCGCCACCTTGATCGCCGCGATCTCCGTGCGCGCGTGGCGATTGCCGACCGTGTCCATCAGCCAGGCGGCCTTCAGCGTCAGTAGCCGCGCCATCTCGATTTCGATGCGCGACTCCGCGATCCAGTCCTGCACGTTGCCGCGCGCGGCGATCGGCTGGCCGAAGGTGACGCGCGAGACGGCGCGCTTGCACATCGCTTCCAGCGCTCGCTCCGCCGCGCCGATGGCGCGCATGCAGTGGTGGATGCGCCCCGGACCCAGCCGCGCCTGCGCGATCATGAATCCGTCGCCCTCGCTCGCGATCAGGTTGGAGGCGGGCACGCGCACGTCCTTGAAGTCCACTTCCGCGTGGCCCTCCTGGTCGTTGTAGCCGAACACCATCAGGTCGCGCACGATCGTCACGCCGGGGGTGTCGATCGGCACGAGGATCTGGCTCTGCTGTTTGTGGATCGGGCCGTCCGTCTGCGTCTTGCCCATCACTATCAGGATGCGGCAGTGGGGGTGCATGGCGTTCGACGTCCACCACTTGCGCCCGTTGAGCACATAGTCATCGCCGTCGCGCTCGATCCGCAACTGGATGTTGGTGGCGTCTGAGCTGGCCACGTCGGGCTCGGTCATGCCGAAGGCGGAGCGGATCTCACCGTCCAGCAGCGGTCGCAGCCAGCGGTCCTTCTGCGCATCGGTGCCGAACTGATAGAGCACCTCCATGTTGCCCGTGTCGGGCGCCGAGCAGTTGCAGGCCTCGGAGGCGATGGGCGAGCGCCCGAGCATCTCCGCAAGCGGCGCGTAGTCCGCGTTTGAGAGGCCCGCGCCGTCGTCGGGGTCGGGCAGGAACATGTTCCACAGGCCGGCGTCGCGAGCGCGCACCTTCAGTTCCTCCATCACCGCCGGCTGGTGGTGCGGGTCGCCGGACTCGTGCATCTGACGCTCGTAAACAGCCTCCGCCGGATAGATGTGCTCGTCCATGAAAGCGCTGAGGCGCTCCTTGAATTCAGAACAGCGCTGGCTGGGTTCGAAGTCCATCGGTCCTCCTCTATGACGGCAATGGGCTTAGGATCATCGCCGATGAGCCAAGAAGGTGCCAGCTACCGCGCCGCCGGCGTGGACTACGACGCGCTCGACGCCGGCAAGCGGCTTGCGATCGCCAAGGCCCTGTCCACCTCCGGGCTGCTGGAGGCGAGGGGCGGTCGCGCGCTCGACGCATCGCGGGGCGAGCCGGCGTTCGTGTTCGAGTTGGGCGCGCAGAGCTTTGCCTTCGTGGTGGAGGGGCTCGGCACCAAGTCGATCATTGCGCGTCATGTGCTCGAAGGGCAGGGCATCAACCGTTTCGCCGACGTTGCCTACGACACGGTTGCGGCGATCCTCAACGATCTCTGCTGCGTCGGCGCGCTGCCGCTCGTCGTAAACGCGTACTTCGCCACGGGCGCTTCGGAGTGGTATCTGGATCTCGACCGCGCCTCTGCGCTGCTGGAGGGATGGCGCAGCGCCTGCGCGGACGCGGGCTGCGTGTGGGGCGGGGGAGAGTCGCCTTCGCTGCCGGGGATGCTCTCCGAGCAGGACATCGAGCTTGCGGGCGCGGCCGTGGGCGTCGTTCCGACGGGTCGCAGTCCGCTGCTCGGCGAGGAGCTTGCGCCGGGAGACGAAATAGTGCTTGTGGCCTCTAGCGGTCTGCACGCCAACGGCGCCTCGCTAGCGCGCCTGGTGGCGGGCCGGCTGAGCGACGGCTATACGACGAGGCTGTCGGACGGCAGCACCTTCGGCGAGGCGCTGCTCGTGCCATCCGCGATGTACGCGGGGCTGGTGGCGGCCCTGATGCAAGAGGACGCCGGGCTGACGTACATCAGCCACATCACCGGCCACGGGCTGCTCAAGCTGATGCGCCCCACGCGTCCGCTCAGCTACCGCATACTACGTCTGCCGGAGGTGCCGCCCGTGCTCGAGTTTCTCGTGGGGGAGGCCGAGATGGATGCGCAGGCGGCGTACTCGACGTTCAACATGGGCGCTGGCTACGCGCTCTACTGCAAGCCTGGGAGCGGAGCGGCGATCGTGGCCACGGCGGAGCGGCTGGGGTTGAGCGCGGAGGTCTCGGGGTATGTCGAGGATGGTCCGCGGCAGGTGGTGCTGGAGCCGGTCGACGTGTGCTTCGCCAGCGACCGCCTTGAACTGTCCGCGGGGCAAGGGTAAGCCTCGACTTTAGGCTTAGATTTCACTGGTTTGGCTGGATTCGGGCTGCGTGTGTTCTCTCGTCATCCCCTCGGTGACCGCGCAGCGCAACTTTCGCCCCACATCTGGGGTTTAGGGGACAGTGCAAACTTGAAGGTGTCGTACCAGCTGGATAAAGTCTCGTACAGAAAGTCGCCACGTTCCCCGGCAGCTTGCATAGGGGATCTCGCTTCGGCGGGCCGGAAAGCTCCGGAGCCACCTGGGTCGAGGCGGACGTGTCCAAAACAGAGGGAGAGAAACTGATGCGCAGAGCATCCACTTGTGTTGCCATTCTCGGTCTGCTCGTGTTCGCCCTGACGGGCGTTGCGTCAGCAGCACCGACGGTCACACTCAAAGGGGAGGCAATAAAGATTCCTGGCTTCCCCCACACCGGCGACATCCTTGGAGCCGGCGCAGACGTTGAATTCGAAGTCAAGGTCTCTGGAACCGAATACGGCGGATTCCCGCCGCCGGTCATGGGCTTCAACGCCTATTTCCCGAAGGGCACGAAGATCAACCCGAAGCCCTTCGCGACCTGCTCAAGCAAGATCGTCGTCGAAGAACTGACGCCGGAAAAGTGCCCCAAAGCGTCGATCGTGGCAAAAGGATACGCGGAAGGCTTCGTCGTCTTCGGCTCCGAACGAGTGCCCGAGACCGTCAGCCTCGAATCGTTCAACGCCCCCAACTACGGCGTCAACACGTTCATCGCGGGTCACGACCCCGCCTCGATCGAAAAAGCGTCCACGGCCAAATACGTCAATTTGAACGGTGCCGGCGGCTATGGCCCCGAGGTGAAGGCACAGGTCCCACTGATTCAGACGGTCCCCGGAGCGCCAGACGCCTCGACGAAGCGCGTCGTGCTCAAAGGCGGGGCTGCGATCAGGAAGCACGGCAAGCCGGTCTACTACGGCACGATGCCGAAGACCTGCCCCAAGGGCGGCTACCCGGTCAAGGTGGAAATCATCTTCGCCGAAAACGGACTCGAAAGCAGCCCGTTGCCGGTGACGGCCAACTACAAGGTCCCGTGCCCAAGGAAGTAGGCACCGGCCGGGAGTTCGCGTCCGTAAGGGCGTAAGCTCATCAGCAGCAGATTTGAGTCGAGCGGCTCTGCGATGCGCAGAGTCGCTCGACTCGTTGTGAACGGCAAGGAAGGATCGGGGTGAGGAAGGAGAGCGTTGGGGGCAGCAAATTGGTGGCCGGCATAGCCGGCTGTCTCGGCGCGGCTGCGCTCGCTCTGGTCGTGCTGCTCGCGCTCTCGGCAGGCGGTTCCAACGGCGGCTACACCGTTCGCGCGATCTTCGACGACGCCGGGAATGTGATCTCGGGCGAGGACGTGAAGATCGAAGGCGTGAAGGTCGGCTCCGTCGGCTCCGTCACGCCGACGGCGACGGTGCCGGCGCGGGCGGCGGTCGTGCTCAAGATCGAAAACCCCGGCTATCAGGACTTCCTCGCCGACGCCAGCTGCACGGTGCGCCCGCAGGCGCTGATCGGCGAGAAGTTCGTCGACTGCAGGCCCACGCAACTGCGCCCGGAAGGCACGCCCGCGCCGCCGCCGCTGAAAAAGATCCCCTCTGGCCAGGAAGGCGCGGGCGAGTACCTGCTGCCCGTCAACAACACCCACAGCCCGGTCGACATCGACCTACTGGGCGATATTGGTCGCCTGCCCGAACGTGAGCGCTTGACGATCATCCTCAACGAACTGGGCACCGGCCTCGCCGGTCGCGGCAGCGACCTGCGCGAAGTCATCAAACGCGCGAACCCCGCGCTGCAGGAATTCGACCGCGTGCTCGCGATCCTCGCCTCGCAGCGGCATGTGATCGCGCAGCTCAACACCGACTCCGCCAAAGCGCTCGCGCCGCTCGCCAAAGAGCGGGCGCAGTTCACCAACTTCCTCGTGCAGGACAAGAACGTCGCCGAGGCGACCGCCGCCCACCGCGGCGCGCTCGCGCGCAACCTCCAGGACTTCCCGCCGTTCCTCAAAGAGCTCGGGCCCTACATGGAACGGGTGGGTCATTTCGCCGAAGAGACGATTCCGGTCGCCAGGGACCTGAAGGCCGCCGCACCCGGTATCGACCGCACGTTCACCCAACTGCCGGGCTTCGCCAAAAGCTCGACCACGTACTTCGAAAGCCTTGGCAAGACGGCCAAACAGTCTGGCCCCGCACTCGTCGCCGAGCGCCCGCTGCTGGCGGAGTTGACGAAGCTCGGAGCGGCTGGGCAGCCAACGGCCAACAATCTCTCCGAACTGCTCTCCAGCCTCCGTGACACTGGCGGTCTGGAGCGCATCATGGACTTCATTTTCCTGGGCACCGGCGCTTCCAACGGTTATGACGCGCTCGGGCACTTCCTGCGGGCGACCGTTGTTGCGTCCGGCTCCTGCCTGAACTACGACATCGGGGCGGTTGCATGTAACCGGAAACTCTTCAGCCACTCTAGTGCTACTGCGACGGCAGCCTCCTCGAAATCCTCAGATATCAGTGTCGAAATGGCGCGCACGTTGGCCGTGCTCAAAGGTGCCACTCCTGCACAGGCGATAGCGCAATACCCGGGCCCCACCACCAGCAGTGGAGCGGAGCCGTCCAACGTTGGCACAGCCGGCTCTACCAGTGAGCCCGTGGGCGGCACCTCGGCCGGCACCACTTACTACACACCGTCAGCCGAAGGCTCAGAAGCCGGCGGGCTGCTGCTCAACTACCTGCTCGGTAACTGACTGACATGCGCATTTCTCCCGCACTCCTAAGATCGCTGCTCGCGCTGCTCGGGGTGGGCGTGCTGGTGCTCCCGGCCGTGGGCGTGGCCAGCGAAGCGAGCACCGCTACGACAACCACAACTGCGCCTGCCGCCGTCCCCGCGCCGGAAGTGACCGCTACAACGGAAGCGCCCACGACGGTCACCACTACAACCGGCACGGAAGCGACATCCAGCACACCCGTCGAAGTGCCGCCAATCCCGATCGTGAAGAAGGTGCGCACGCAGAGCGCGAGCCGCAGCGGGCGCCCGTCGAAACGCCCCGCGGGCGATAAGGCGCCCACCGCCGCCGAAATCGCCGCGGAAGCGGAAGCCAAGACGACCTCCGAACCGCGCGCCAAGCAGAAGGCGCCCTCGCCATCCACGCTCACGCCCGCGCTGCCTCTGGATCTGCGCGCACCGATCGGATCGGCGTCGAGCTTCTTCGTCGAAAGCTTCCAGGT
>Ga0182030_10019510_pt1 | contig 12892 bp, 4 predicted proteins | sample 812S3MmetaG_FD_121299 | JGI IMG/M metagenome (GOLD analysis project Ga0182030, IMG submission 121299) | Permafrost microbial communities from Stordalen Mire, Sweden - 812S3M metaG (Illumina Assembly) | ecosystem: Environmental > Terrestrial > Soil > Wetlands > Permafrost | place: Sweden... | reverse complement strand
TTGCGGCAGCGATCAAGGCTGAAATTAACACAAAGAACGACGCGGCAACGCTCAGATCTCACCCTATCGCCGTTTGGCTCGAAAACCGCATCGCTCTGGAGGAAAGCGAAGGCCACTTAGAACGTCGCCGTCCACTCCAAATTAGCGCCGTGATATCTATTCTTGCAGAGGACTCGCAGACGCCCGAGGACACCTGTCGCGAATGTCTGGCGAACATGTTGCTATGGATCAGTATCATCAATCAACAAGTTCAAAAGAGCGGCTCGCGTTACACTATACTACCGTTCAGGCTACACCAGTTCATTGCTCAGACGGGCTCGGTCTATACGACATTAGATCAAAATGACCAACGATTCATCACGCTAGAACCTGGAATCTACAAACAAGACGATGCTACCAAAAAACCAATTTTCCCGAACGTCTTCAGTCGAGCGACAGGATACCCATTCATTTGTGTCCGCCGCGTCGGAGATCGGCTAGAACCACGCGAATTTCGTGAAAGCACCGAAGACGAAGAACAGGAGACGGACGGCTATATTCTCGTCGGCGACGTGTGGGACCCAATAAACGATCTAGACTTTCTTCCAGAGGCCTGGCGCAGACGAACGAAAAACGGCTGGGTTCCCGATACAAAGTACGCCGCCCGCTTCCCACGAAAGATCCACTTCGACGAATACGGAAACTGTTCAAATTCCGATCCGAAGGAGTTCTGGGGCTGGTTCATGCAAGCGCCACTACTCTTTGACCCCTCCGGGGGCGTTTTCTTTGACACCAAGACTAACGAGGGAACAAAACTCACGAAGCTCGGAAGCGAGGGTCGCAGCACCTCGACCACAATTACCGCCTTTTCGGTAATCAACCAACTTCACGACGCCGGCTATCGTCCCAAAGATCAAAAACTCCTCAGTTTCACTGATAACCGCCAAGACGCCGCTTTGCAAGCCGGTCATTTCAACGACTTCGTCCAAGTCGTCCAGTTACGGGCCGGTATCCATAAAGCTTTAGCGAGTGCCCCCGAAAAGACGCTATCCTACACAAACATAGGAGAAGCTGTCTACAAGGCACTGGCCCTACCCTTTCTAGATTTTTGCAACCGCGACCAGGAGCCAACCCTCGCCGTCATTCGCCGAGACTATGAGCAAACGCTCCAAGCCTATATTTTCTATCGCGCAGTTTCTGACCTAAGACGTAGTTGGCGTATTGTACTACCAAACCTCGAACAATGCGGCCTGCTGCTCGTCGACTACTTGAATTTAGACGAGATCATTGCAGAGGACAATTTTTGGGCAGACATGCCACTAGTCCGCCAGCTCTCGCACCAAGATCGGCGCGAATTCCTCACCGCCGTTCTTGACTTTTTTCGACTGGAATATGCGCTCCACAGCGAAAACTTTTTAACACCCCCACGCCTTAAGGAGTTCGAGAAAAAATTCAGGGAACAACTGAAGGCGCCGTGGACGCTTGATCGCAATGAGAACCTTCGCGAACCGTGCGTAATCCGCCTCGAGCCCCTACACAAGTCCGCCAGACTATTTGACAAAAGCATGGGGCCCGCTAGCGCACTCGGAAAATACATCAAGCATTTCGCTAACTTGAAGAACATCACTATCGATCTAAAAGGCGAACATTATTGCAATTTCATTATGTTGCTGATGAACAAGCTCAAAGAGGCGGACTATCTTTTCGAGCAGTCCGCGCGGAGTCAGAAGAACGAACAAGTTCCGGTGTTCCGTCTCCGCATAGAAAAGCTGCAATGGAAGCTTGGCGACGGCGAGACGGTTAAAGCGGATGTCATCAAGCGCCGCTCCTATAAAGCTCAGAAACCCAGGCCCAACGAATTCTTCCGCAACATATATCGCCGTGATGTCTCAAGCATGAAGAGGTTGCGAGCAGAGGACCACACAGGAGCGCTCAATACCGACGACCGCCAAGAGCGCGAGGACCGTTTTCGAGCGGACTGGTTTCTCGACGAAGCAAAGACTCAGCCAGACCACGCGCGGATCCGCAGTGAGTCAATCAGTGCACTGTTTTGCTCGCCCACAATGGAACTAGGAATTGACATTGGTGGGCTGAGTGTCGTCCACCTTCGCAACGCTCCCCCCAACGCTGCCAACTACGCTCAACGTTCAGGCCGCGCTGGAAGGAGCGGACAGGGTGCACTCGTCTTCACTTACTGTTCGAGCTACTCGGCGCACGACCGCCATTACTTTCAGAAGCAGGCCGAGCTTGTTACTGGGGCTGTGCAGGCGCCTAGACTCGATCTCTGCAATCGAGAGTTGTTGCTGACACACCTGAACGCCGTAGCCATAAGTGAAATAGGTCTTCCAGGCTTGGAAATTCAGGACGGTGACCGCCCCTCATTAATGCGCCTTGTGGTCGACGACAATGAGGCGATGCCGCTTGCTCCTGGAGTCCGAGAGGGCTTACACATTGGCTCATCGACCTATAAGTCCCTGAAGGCAACGTTTCGAAGAGTCATCAAAGATTTTGAGTCCGACCTCGAAACGCGAGCGAGCACATGGTATTCCGAAGCATGGCTCGACACCAACTTGAGCAAACTCGCTGACCACCTAGACGTCTCCCTGACCCGTTGGCGCCGGCTCTATCACTCCGCACGATCGCTACTAACGCGAGCGACGCGGCCCATCGAAAGTGGCCTACTCAGCGTGGGAAGTGACGAATACAAGAAATTTAAGCGTAACCAGGATCAAGCCAATCGGCAACTCAACCTCCTTCGCAACGACATCGGCGGAGCCACAGAGTTATCAGAGTTTTACCCCTACCGCTACCTCGCTTCCGAAGGATTTCTGCCCGGCTATAACTTCACGAGATTACCAATTCGAATCTTCGTGCCTACGAGCGAGTCTGCAGGTGAGTTCATCTCTCGCCCACGCTCGATTGCCCTTCGCGAGTTTGGCCCGCTCAACATCATTTACCACAGTGGACGAAAATATCGGGTTGATCAGATGGTGTTGCAGGATGTCGAGTCTTCACTCATGGAGGCGAAAATTAGCACCAAGGCGGGTTATTTCCTGACAGGAGAACAGAAAGATCTTGAGATCTGTCCATTCTCAAACTTGAATCTCAGTGACAACGCGAATAAGAACCATCTCCACGATTTGCTTGAAATGGCTGAATCTCGCGCCGAAGAGACCGCTCGCATTTCATGCGAAGAGGAGGAGCGCGTTTCTCGCGGCTACGAGGTGAAAACCTACTTCGCGGTCGACGATGGGTCTCTCGATCGCATCCGCAAGGCGGTCGCGCATTCCAGCCAAACTAAGCTCCTCAATCTACGCTACATCCCCGCAGCTCGACTTGTGCACGTGAACACCAAATGGCGCGCACAGAAAGAAGAGGGATTCCCCATAGGCCTCACGTCCGGCGACTGGCGCAGCTCGATGCCAACCGCGGATGACAAAGTTCGCGAGGATTTCCGATTGGTTAAGCTCTGGACGTCGAACCTCGCAGACGCTCTGTATATTGAGCCAATTCAGGGCCTAGGATTGTCCCCCGACGGCGTAACCACACTCCAACATGCGTTGAAACGAGCAATTGAACAAGTTTTCCAGGTCGAACCGAACGAAATCGGTGTTGTGGCAGTCGGAGATCCCGAGTCGCCCAACATCCTTCTGTACGAAGCCTCTGAAGGTAGCCTCGGCATTCTTTCTCAGTTTGTCGAGGATGTAGAAACCTTCCACAAGGTTATCGAGGAGGCCAAAAAGATCTGCAGATTCGAGGATATAGACTACCGCGCGCCCGCCTCTTACGACGACCTACTCAGCTACTATAACCAGCGTGACCATAAGGTCATCGACCGCTTTACAATACGCGATGCACTGGACAAACTTGCGCTGTCCTCTATCGAGATACTAATGAATCCAGGCTTCCGCGACTACGAGGAGCACCATGAGGCCATGCTACGCAACCTTGACCCGAACTCGTCCACCGAGCGCGACTTCATCCAATACCTTTACGAACGCGGCTTAAGATTGCCAGATGCCGCGCAGAAGCGAGTAGAGGGCATTTACTGCCAGCCCGACTTCTACTACGAACCCCGCTTTTGGGTCTTCTGCGACGGCTCGCCGCACGATGTTGATCTGGTTAAGGAGCACGACTACGGCCAACGCCAGGCGATTATCGCGCGCGGAGACGAAGTATGGGCCTGGCACTATAGCGAGGACCTTGGCTCCAAGATTGCACAACGTCCCGACGTTTTCAAGAAGGTACGATGAACACACTACTCCAACCGGGCAAGCTTGTTTCGTTGCGCGGACGTGAATGGGTTGTTCTCCCTTCGGAATACCCGGCACTCCTAATTGTCAGGCCGCTCGGTGGCTCGGACGACGAGATCACTGGCATCTATCTGCCGCTGGAGATAGAGCGCGATCTGCCAGTAGACGCCCGCTTCGGACCTCCCACCTCTGCGGACATTGGTGACGTGAGTACAGCCCGACTTCTCTACGATTCGGCTCGCCTCGCCTTCCGCAATGGCGCCGGCCCGTTCCGCGCTCTAGCAAAGCTATCTTTCAGGCCACGCGCATACCAAATGGTCCCACTCATCATGGCGCTACGCCAGGAGGTCGTGCGACTCCTCATCGCCGATGACGTCGGTGTCGGCAAAACGATTGAAGCGCTGCTCATTATCCGCGAGTTCCTCGAACGGCGAAGGATCAAGCGATTCGCTGTCGTCTGCCTTCCACATCTATGCGAGCAATGGCAAGAGGAAATCCGATCCAAACTCGACATCGAGGCGGTAATCATCCGTTCGAATACGCAGGCGCGACTCGACCGTCAGATCCAAGGTGATACGAGCGTTTATGACTACTACCCCTACCAGATCATCAGCATCGATTTCATTAAATCCGACACCCGCCGGGACGTCTTCATTCAGCAGTGTCCTGAGCTCGTGGTTGTCGATGAGACGCACACCTGCGCGCGGCCCACTGGAGCCGCCGCGTCACAGCAGCAGCGCTACCACCTAATAAGCAAGATCGCCGCTAAACCAAATAAACACCTAGTTCTGCTTACGGCCACGCCACACAGTGGCAAACCCGAAGAGTTCCAGTCGCTGCTGGGCCTGCTCCGGCCTGATTTTGAGACCCTCGATCTCCCAACGTCGACGCAAGCCCAACGCCGTGACCTCGCTCAACACTTCGTGCAGCGCCAGCGTGCTCACGTGGAAAAGTGGCTGGGGGAGGACACCCCATTCCCGAAACGCGACCCCTTCGAATGGTCTTACGACCTCTCACACGACCACGCGGCGTTTTTCGACGACATCCTCGCCTTCGCTCGAAAAATGGTCGTTCCGGATGGAACCAGTCAGAAGAAGCAACGTGTCCAGTACTGGACAGCGCTTGCATTGCTACGCGGAGTGATGTCTAGCCCTGATGCTGGCGTGAAAATGCTCAACGCGCGCATTGACAAACTGACCGCCGCCAGGAACGACGACAACCCTGTCAGCGAAGACGTCGAGCTATATCTCGAGAACCCCGTCCGTGACCTCGACTTCGGATTCGAGGGTGACAACGCCCCCACCCAAGTGGTTGAGCATGGCTATTGGACCGACCACCAGCGACGGCAGCTGCGCCAGTTCGCCGAGCGTCTCGAACGGCTAGCCAACATCAAGCAAGATCATAAGCTCTTCGCCGCCGCCATTGTCCTTGAAGAGTGGATCAAGAAGGGCTTCAACCCGGTTGTCTTTTGCCGCTACATCGAAACCGCTAATTACCTCGGAAAGCACCTTGCCCCAGCGCTGCACAAGAAATGCCCCGAGCTAAACCTGCGCGTAGTAACCAGCGACGACCCCGATGACGTCCGCAAGCAGCGTATCGCCGAGATGGCGGGTGACAATCCACGTATCCTTATCGCTACCGACTGTCTCAGCGAAGGCATCAACCTCCAAGACCTGTTCACTGGCGTCCTGCACTACGATCTACCGTGGAACCCGAACCGCCTCGAGCAGCGCGAAGGGCGCGTTGATCGCTTCGGGCAGAAAGCCCCTGAAGTAAAGGCCTGCCTGCTCTACGGAGCGGATAACCCCATCGACGGCATCGTACTCGACGTACTCTTGCGCAAGGTGAGGGAGATCAAAAAGGCCACAGGTATCAACGTGCCCTTCCCCGAGGACTCGCAGAGCATCATCGATACCATCACACAGGCACTACTGCTTAATCCTGATCGAAGGATTGAGAGAAAGCACAACGTTCAACAGCAGCAGTTGCTCTTCGACTTTAGCGAATTTGGAGAAGCTGCAGCCGCCAAGGCGAATGTCACCCGCAAAATCGACGAGGCTGCGGAACGGGAAAAAGCCTCCCGCAGTATCTTCGCGCAGAACGCAATCAAGGCGCAGGACATCGCCGAAGACTTAAGGGCCGTCGACGAGGCTATCGGCAACGTGAAGGATGTAGAAGGATTTGTAACTTCGGCGCTTCACGACCTCTTCGGCGTGCAGGTAACGAAAGAGCGCGCGGGCTACGCAATCGTGACAGGCAACCTGCCTCCCCAGCTAGTAGATCTACTGCCCGCGGGACGCGCGACCGTGAAAGTGAGCTTTGACTCTCCGACGCCTGAAGGATACTACTACCTTGGACGCAACAACCGCTTCGTGGAACAGCTATGCCAGCTAGTCATGGCTAACACCCTCGCCCGACAAGATAAACGGGCAGCGCGTGCCGCCGTCATTCGCACCGACCAGGTCAAAAGGAAAACGACGGTGCTCCTTTTTCGTTGCCGAAATGTCATCGAACAGAGCAAAGGCGGCCATCAGATAGTCGCTGAAGAGATGTTGCTCTGGGGCTGGCGAGGCACCCTTGAACAGAAGGAGTTCTTAGACCACGCGGACTCAAGGGCCCTGCTCGCCACGGCCAGGGCTTCAAGCGAGCTTTCGCCTCAGGCGCGCGCTAGCTTCCTCGAAAACGAGCTCAAACTTCTGGACAAGCTCGACGTCGAATTCACAGCAATTGCCGAAGAGGAGTCCAAACGCTTGGTCGCTGCGCACGAGCGCTTCAGCGCTCTGATGGACAAGCGACGCTTCCAGGTCGTTTACCCCGTATTGCCCATGGACTTGCTCGGAGTCTACATCCTCCTTCCGGAGGCTGCAGAAGCATGAACTACCCAAGCATTCGTATTGAGGGAGCCATACTCTCACCCGACATCCTTGAGCGACTAGAGGATGCGCTGGGCCAGCGGCCGGCAGACTTCAACTTGGATGCGTCCGCCAAGGTTAAAGATGATATCGCCAGCGCGTGGGCCGATGCCCAGGACTACTGGCGCATCTTCCAGCGCAAGCTTGAGACGCTCAAAGTCGACTCACCCGCGACAACCGAGACACGCCAGCAGTGGATAGTGCCGCTCCTGGGCCTGCTCGGCTACCAGCTCGAGTATCAACCGAAGGGCGCCGAACTCAACGGCAAGCTCTACAACATCTCGCATCGCGCCTCGAACCGAGCCCAGGCACCAGTTCAAATCGTTGGCTACCGCGAACCCGCCGGATTAGACCGCAAACCCGAGCGCTCGAACTTGCGCATGTCAGCGCACGCCATCGTCCAGGAGTTCCTGAACCTCAAAGAGCAACTTTATGGCCTCGTCACAAACGGACGCATCCTGCGTCTGCTGCGTAACAGCTCGCGCCTGATTAAGCTCAGCTATATCGAGTTCGACCTTGACCGCATTTTCAACGATGGCCTCTTCGCCGACTTCGCGATTCTCTACCGCCTGCTGCACGCGACCCGCCTGCCTGTCACGAGCGACACGGCCGCTGAGAGCCTGATTGAGCGCTACCACCAGGACACGATTGAGCAAGGCAGTCGCATCCGCGAAGGACTGCGAGTCGCCGTAACTGAGGCGCTCGAAATCCTAGGAACGGGCTTCGTAGCACATCCAGAGAACCTCTTCTTGCGCGAGCAAATCGATACTGGCGCGCTGGAACACAGTGTATTTTTCAGCCATCTGTTGCGCCTGATCTACCGACTACTCTTCCTGAACGTAGTGGAAGAGCGCGGGTTGATATTTCCGAAGGGCACCCCAACAGAAAAGGTACGAACCTATTTCGATTATTACAGCGTGCAACGCTTGCGCCGTATGGCACGAATACGCGGACTAAAGACAGAGCGGCACCACGACGCCTGGCTGTCTCTCCTGTCCACCTTCCAAATCTTCGAACGCCCCGAACAAGCCGCTAAGCTCGGCACAACTGCTTTTGGCGGGCAACTCTTTGATCCTCAGAGCCTCGGCCCGCTCAGCGCCTGCCGCCTAAGCAACGCCGCTCTCCTTCATGCCCTGGATCAATTGTGCTCCTTCGACGACCCGAAGACCAATCAGCGGCTACCTGTCAACTTTGGGGCACTCGCCACCGAGGAATTCGGTTCGGTGTATGAGAGCTTGCTGGAACTCCATCCCATCGTAGATACTGCCCCATCGCCGCGCTTTGGCTTCAAGCAAGCCGCCGGCAATGACCGCAAGACCTCCGGTAGCTATTACACGCCAAGCAGTCTCGTCGACTGCCTCCTCGACTGCGCCCTCGAGCCCATCCTCAATGAGCATATACGTAACTATGCAGCGCTCGGCTATCCCAGCGCTGAAGCGGCGATTCTCTCGCTCAAGGTGTGCGACCCCGCCTCCGGTAGCGGTCACTTCCTGATAGCCGCAGCTCAACGTATCGCGCGCCGCCTCGCTTTAGTACGCGCCGGTGACGAAGAACCCTCGCCAGACGTCTTGCGTCACGCGCTGCGGCAGGTGATCAGCCATTGCATTTACGCCGTCGACATCAACCCGATGTCCATAGAACTGTGCCGCGTGGCCCTATGGCTCGAAGCCGTTGAGCCCGGTAAGCCGCTCTCATTTCTCGACCACCATCTCCGTGTCGGCAACAGTCTGCTTGGCGCTACGCCTGAACTAATCGCCGCTGGGTTACCAGATGAGATCTTCGCCGCCATCGAGGGCGACGATAAAGATGCCTGCGGAGTCCTAAGGAAACGCAACAAATCGGAAAAATGCGGTAGCGACCTGTTCGCAGACCAAATCGCTGACACTCAAGCTCATCTCCAGCAAGCCGCCACTGTGTTGGCCGACCTACCCGATGACTGCCCTGAGGAAATTATCCAAAAGGCATTTGCCTTCCACCAGAACGAGCAAACTAAAGAGTTCCGTTACAAGAAGCTGTTAGCGGACACTTGGTGTGCCGCTTTCTTCTGCAAAAAAGTCTTTAAGCCCCACCACGACCCCCGCTATTCATCCAAAGAACCCCTCGGTATCACTCAAGGCCTGCTCAATGACCTCGTCAACGATAACGTATCCGAGAAGGACAAGCCATCCCTAGAGGAGGCAGAGCGCCTTGCCGCTAGCTATCGATTCTTCCACTGGCATCTAGCCTTCCCGGAAGTGTTTGCCCGCGGCGGGTTCGATGTAGTCTTAGGAAATCCACCGTGGGACACGCTTAGTCCAGACCGTCGCGAATTCTTCGGCAATTGGATCAACGGGCTTCGCTCTATGTCCCCAGATGATCAACAGGCCAACATTGATAGACTACTCCTTAACGAATCGATCGCCTCCGCGTGGACGAAACACTGTCGCGAGCTATTGAGCTTCGTGCATTTCCTCAAGAACAGCGGCGTCTATAAGCTTTTTGCGCAGGGCAATCTCGGCAAAGGCGACTTCAACATTTACCGAATGTTCGTCGAGACAGCGCTCCGGCGCGTTCGCCTTGGGGGCTTTGCAGCGATGATTGTGCCTGGCGGTCTTTACGGGGGGGCGAACGCCAGCGCCATTCGTAAGCACATGTTCAATGAGTGCGAATTGCGCCACCTCTATGGATTGATCAACACCAAGCGAGGTTGGTTCGAAAAAGTAGACATCGATCGCTTTGCAGCCTTTGCCGTCAAACGAGGAGGGCGCACCACTAACATTATCACTCACTTCGGGTTGAACGGGCCTGAAGATTTGCCTACTCCGCCAGTTGAGATTGAGGCAGAACCTATCCGGCAGCTTGCACCCGACACCTACGCAATCCCTGACCTGCGCAACATCTCCGAGCTAGCAACCAGCCGTAAAATGTACGCTGCTTGCCCGGCATTCGGCACCAATATACCCGGGCAACCTCGCCGCCACTACTCGCGCGAGGTGGACATGGGAAACGACCGTGATCTCTTCACGACCGACCCCGCTGGACTACCTGTTTACGAGGGTCGCATGATAGACAATTTTGACCACCGGGCAAAAACTTATCAATCTGGTCACGGCAACAGCGCCGTTTGGATAGAGCGTGAATTTGGCGATCCAGCCAAAGCTATCGTTCCGCAGTGGCGTGTGCTGCGGGAGAAAATTCCCAGCAAACTCGGCGACCGCTGCGACCGCTTTCGAATCGGTTTCGGCGACGTGGCCAACCCGCGTAACCAACGCAGCTTCACAGCCTCTCTGATTCCACCCGGAGTTGTATGCGGAGACAAAGTGCCGACCCTCGATTTTGGACCCGACGAATGGTTCTATCTTCCGTGGCTCGCCGTTGCCAATTCCTTCGCCATGGATTGGCTTGCGCGATGCCGACTAACCTCACCGAAAATGGCATTTAGCCTGTTGGACGGTCTTCCGTTTCCACGTCCAGCTCTAACGGACAGCTTAGTCCAAAATGTCGCCCCGGTTGTTCTCCGACTAGTCTGCACAGGGCCTGAAATGACGCCATTTTGGAACCGTATGGCCATTCTTGGTTTCGTAGAGCCTGTGACGGAAGGCATCATTCCACCAACCGCTTATATTAAGCCAGATACTCGAGCCAAAGCACGAGCGCAACTGGATGCCGTTATATCCGCTCGCGTATTTAACCTCAACGTGCAGGAATTGGCAGACATACTCGACACGTTCGCAGCCTTGCGTCGCCACGACGAGAGGCTCCACAGGGAATTTCGCACAAAAAAACTTATCATTCAAGAATACGCCCAACTACCGTAATGCGGACAATAAATGCAACCAAGTCAAGTGTTCTGTGCGAGATTTCCTAACAGCCGATCGATAGATTTCAGATTTCGCTTGATCTCGTAAAAAGGGTGGAACGCGCTAATTTCTTTAAATAACCCGCTAGGCAACTCCGAACGAGGAAGACTTTTCAGCCAAACAACCGCTCGTTGATGCGGATACTCAGAATCCGACTTATCGCCGTAACGATAGGGACCACCTACGCGTCCAAAGTACACTTGCCCATCCACGGTGGTGGCTGGATACAGTACCCAGTCACCTTCATGCATCACGTGAACAAACCGGAAGAGCGTCTGGGCTATATGCCCGAGAGATGAGGGGGTGGTCGGACCGCCGGCGGCCCTCGCTAACGCTTTGACGTGCTCAACGAATGCCTTTCTATCCGCCGGTAGGGGACCAAGATCATCAACATATTGCCGGCCCAGAGCAACCAGCTTACTATCCAGGAAAAGACGATGAGCCTTGCCATTCTTTCCAGCGCGACAAACCCAGGCCATGGGATGCTCAACAGATTGTATAAACAGCGACCCTCCTCGCTAGCCTTTGCCATGGTTTCAGCCCATTGAACAGGTGGCCTCCAGCTTCACGATAAAATTTGAGGGTCCTTGCTTTTGCCAGTTATCCGAATGAGTGAACCAAATACTGCTCCGCCTCGTGGTCGATTCCCGTATCAGGTCTCCTGAAGCGCCGGGAGGTAAGTCGTGCGTAATGTGCGAAAAACAGGATTAAAATTGAAGTTAATTCTACTGAAATGCCAAGCTGAACTGAATTGACGGAGGGGTCTATTTGTGCGTAGCGACACGATTCAAAGTATCGACCAAATAGCAATACACTATCTTGGCTCGGAGCAGGTCATCCTATCCAACCGCTGCCTGGCCTTGCAAGCAGGAGTCTCTCGGTTTTTCCAAGGGCATCTTGAAAGAGTCCTTCAAGATTCAATTGTTCGGGCAGCCTGTTTTCAGGCGCAATCGAAAGCAAGCTTACACTGCCAGGGCATCTTGTCGCAGCAAACTTCTCTGATTGATGGTTCAAAAGAACTCGCCGGCTTGCTCAGCCAGATCATGCGCACCGACCACCGTATATCAGACGGAGATCTTGTCGTTTTACTTTATACAACCAACAAAAATACGCGCCGTCTAGGCTTGATGAAAATGGATTTGGGGGAGGCTTTTCGGCAGCAGAACCTGAGGGATGAGGAGGGTGAAGCCATCGAGCTAGTCTTGGAGTCAGACATTCTCCCCACAAAAGGAGAGCGCGTTCAAAAATCGGCATTGATTCGACCAGCAGGCGAGCCCTATGATATGCTCCTGTTGGATCGCCAGAGCAGAGCCAAAACGGACTCGCCAGTGGCCCAGTTCTTCTCGGAGAAATTTCTGGAAACCGCGGTCTGGCAAGATGACCTGGCTTGCACCAAGGAATTCTATACCAAGGTAACCAGGGGCCAGAACAATTTGAGATCCGAATTAACTGAGCGTCAGGACCAAAGGTTGAGACAGCATATTCGAGAGACTCTCGGCCGGGCTCGGGTGAACACGGATGAATGGCTCAGCGAACTTGAAGACCTTCCGGATCTTGAATTGTCCGATAGGCAGATCCAAGTCTTTCGGACAGATCTTGAGAATATGCCCGATCGGATGTTCACCATAGACAGAAAATTCGCTGAAGATGCCTTGAAAAAATCAAAGTACACCGGTTCAGGCGGGTTAAAAGTCGAGTTCATCGATGAATCTACCCTCCATAGTGTCACGCCGGTGAACTCTCCTGGAGTGCCGCCTTATTGGGAAATCGTTTTGCGTACTAAGATCTGGAAAAAAGTTTGAGCTTTCCTGCCGTCCTCACCGAAACCCACCCTCCGCTGATCTCCTTTGCAGAAGAGCTTGGTTTAAGCATAAAAACTCTTGCGGATGGAGAATCACCGGATGCACTC
>Ga0182030_10019509_pt1 | contig 12892 bp, 11 predicted proteins | sample 812S3MmetaG_FD_121299 | JGI IMG/M metagenome (GOLD analysis project Ga0182030, IMG submission 121299) | Permafrost microbial communities from Stordalen Mire, Sweden - 812S3M metaG (Illumina Assembly) | ecosystem: Environmental > Terrestrial > Soil > Wetlands > Permafrost | place: Sweden... | reverse complement strand
GCACTCACCGTCATTTCCCTTAAGGAACCAGCCGGAGAATGGCTCGTCTTCACGGGCCATCGATTCAGACGCGGCGAGAAAGAACGTCAGTCAGTCGCATCCCTAAAGACGCATCCCTAAAGATTTCGCCCGGCAATTCCGACAATTGCTACAGAGCAGACCGAAGTCCCATGGCGATATCAAAGTGGTCATTCAACAATGAAGTATCAGATGTCCGATTCTCGAGCTGGACACTAGAACGTGATCTTCGTGGAAGGCTTCCGCCTCCTCTTCGTGCTGGCTGGGTCGGTGGCAGGATTCGAGATCGGCAAGAACGTCGGCTCCAGCCCTCATTCGCAGATCATCGGCCTGCTTCTCGGAGCCGCTGTCAGCTATGTCATCGGAGGGGCAGCGGGACGCCTGGCCGACAAGGGCCTCCAGCGTGCGGTCTTCCTTTTCCGCAACACCCCACCCGGCGAGGTCTTCGCCTCCTCGATCATCGCCACCACCGGCATGGTGCTCGGGCTGGTCGTGGGTCTCCCCTTCCTCGTCGTGTTCCACTCCAACTTCGCCCTGTTGATCACCGCCTTCGCTTCGTGGGTGCTCGCCACCCTCGGCTGGCGCATCGGCTCGGTCAAGGGTCGCCAGATCGTTGCCGCCGCGGGACTGTCTAGGATCCTCGCTCCGACACCTCGCCAGCCCAGAGACCATGCCCTCTTGGTCGATAGCTCGGCCATCATGGATCGCCATCTCCTGGTGCTTGGAAAAGGGGGACTGCTGCCCGGGGGGCTCGTCATTCCCCAGTTCGTGGTCGACCACGTGCAGGCAGTGGCCGCAGCCCCGGATCCCGTGAATGCCCGGCGGGCGCGACGGGGGTTGGAGTCGGTCGAAGCCCTCCGAGAGATCGGTGTTCCCGTCCACATGGCCTACGAGGAGATCCCCGAGGCGGACGACCCGATCGTCAAGCTATTGACCGTGGCCAGGCGTGTCGGCCTGCGAGTTGGGACCTGCTCGTCGGCTGTCGTCGACGAGGCCGCCCGCTGGGACTTGACTGTTGTCGACCTTCGGGCGGTGACCTCGGCCCTCAGCCCCGATCACCTACCCGGCGAACACCTGGCAATCGAGCTGGTCAAAGAGGGAAGCCAGCCCCGCCAAGCCGTCGGCTACCTGCCCGACGGTGACATGGTGGTGGTAAACGACGCCTTCCATCTCCTGGACAACGGAATCGTGGACGTCATCGTGCTTTCCACCCGACCAACCAGCCAGGGACTCATGGTGTTCGCAAGATTGGCCGTCGACCATGATGCCGCCAACGAAGGCGTCGCCAGCTTCTCGTAGCCTCAGGCATCTTTGACCGCAGCCACCAGTTTGGACAAGGTGTCCTTGGCGTCCCCAAACAGCAACGTGGTCTTGTCGCCGAAGAGCAGGTCGTTGTCGATGCCGGCGAAGCCCGGACGCATGGAGCGTTTCAAAAAGACGATGTTCCCCGCCTCGTCGGCGTTGATGATGGGCATGCCGTAGATCGGGCTTCCGACCGTCGTCTTGGCTGCCGGGTTCACCGTGTCGTTGGCCCCGACGACGAGCGCGACGTCGGCGGTCGTCATCTCGAGGTTCGCCTCGTCCATCTCCTTTAGCTCGTCGTAGGGCACGTTGGCCTCGGCCAGCAGCACGTTCATATGTCCGGGCATGCGACCGGCCACTGGGTGTATGGCATAGAAGACGTCGACGCCGCGTTCCATGAGCAGGTCGGCGAGCTCCCTGGCCGTGTGTTGGGCCTGGGCGACAGCCAGGCCATAGCCGGGGATGATCACCACCTTCCTGGCGTAGGCCATCAGCACGCCGATGTCCTCGGGCGTGGCGGTGCGGACGGTTCGGGTCTCGCCCGCCCCATCCGCACCGCCACCGGCGGTCACCACCGAGCCGAACGCGCTGAACAGCACATTGGTCAGCGAACGGCCCATTGCCTTACTCATCATGCGGGTCAACAGGACGCCGGACGCTCCGACCAAGGTCCCGGCGATGATCAGCAGGTTGTTGTTCAGGGTGAACCCCGATGCGGCCACGGCGAGGCCGGTGAACGAATTGAGCAGGGAGATGAGCACGGGCACATCGGCGCCGCCGATGGGCAGGACGAAGATCACGCCGAGCACCAACGACAAGATGGCCGTCACGACCAACAAGGCGACGCTGCCGGTGAGCAGCGTGGCAACGGCCAGGGCCACGATGGCCACGGCGACCACCGCATTGATGACCTGTTGGGCCGGATAGGTGATGGGTCGGCCGGTCATCATCTCTTGCAGCTTGGCGAAGGCGATGGCGCTGCCGGCAAACGACACGCAGCCGACCAGCACGCCGAAGATGACCTCGCCGATCCGGTAGACGGCGGGCTTGCCCGGCGACTCGATCAAAAAGACCACGATGGAGACGAGGGCGGCGGCTCCGCCGCCGACGCCATTGAAGATCGCCACCATCTGTGGCATTGCTGTCATCTTCACCGTCCGGGCGGCGGGCACGGCGATGGCGGCGCCGATGGCCATGGCCACCAGGGTCAGGACCAGGTTCAAGGTATGAGCCCGCACACCCGGGTATGCGAAGGTGAATCCAACGGCGACCGCAGCCGCCGCCGCGCCCAACAGGTTGCCGTTCCTCGCCTGCTTCGGGGAGCTCAGCCCCTTTAAGGCCAGGATGAAGCAGACGGCGGCCAGAAGGTAGACGAGGTCGATCCAGGTGTCGAGGGTCACTTGCCACCGTCCGAGTGGTCCTCGTCGGAGGCGTCGGCGTGTGTCGGCGGCTCGGGAGACTTGGCCTTGAACATCTCGAGCATCCTGTCGGTCACCACGAAGCCCCCAACGATGTTCAACGTGGCGAGGAGCACGGCGAGGAAGCCGAGGGTGATCTGGGCCGGTCCGTCAGCACTGCCCATGATGATGATGGTGCCGACCAGGATGATGCCGTGGATGGCATTGCTGCCCGACATAAGTGGCGTGTGCAGGATGGACGGCACAGCATTGATCAGCTCAATGCCGACGAATGCAGCCAGCACGAAGATGGTCAGGAACTCGAGGATTCCGGTGCTCATGAGGGCGTCTCCTTCGATGGCGTGGACTGATCCTCGAAGCGGACCGAGTCTGCGGGGTGGACCACCACTTCGGCGTCCACGGCTACTTCGGGCGGACTGACCATCGGGGCTGGGACACCGAGCGGCTCGGTCGTCGGGCTGAGAACCACGGTGCCTTCTCGCACCACGCAGGTGCCCTCGATGATCTCGTCGGTGAAGTCCGGGGCGATGGCGCCGTCTTTGACCAAGAGGCCCAAGAAGTTGGCGATGTTGCGGGCGTAGAGGAAGCTGGCATGGGTCGGCATCGACGCCGGGGGGTTGGCAAGGCCCACGATGGTGACCCCATGGTGTTCGACGTCCCGGCCGGCGACGGAGAGCTCGCAGTTGCCCCCGGTGTCAGCGGCCATGTCGATGATCACCGCCCCTTCGGCCATGCCCTCCACCATTGCCGTGGTCACGAGCACCGGGGCCTTCCGTCCAGGGATCTGGGCGGTCGTGATGACCACATCGGAGGCCGCCACCTCGGCAGCCAAGAGATCTTGTTGCTGGGCCAGGGAGTCGGCTGACTGCTCTTTGGCATAGCCCCCCGACCCTTCTTGAGTGGCAAGGCCGAGCTCGACGAACTTCGCACCGAGGCTCTCCACCTCCTCTTTGGCTGCCGCCCGTACGTCGTAGGCACGAACGACTGCTCCGAGCCGCCGGGCCGTGGCGATGGCCTGGAGTCCGGCGACACCGGTCCCCATGACGAGGACCTTGGCCGGCGGGATGGTGCCGGCTGCGGTCATGAACATCGGGAAGAACTTGGTCAGGTGCTCGGCCGCCGACAGGCCGGCCCGGTAGCCGGCCACCGTGGCCTGGGAGGAGAGCGCGTCCATGGACTGGGCCCGGCTGATGCGTGGGAGTAAGTCGAGGCTGTAGACCGACGCCCCCTTTTCGGCCAGCGCGGCGACGGCATCGGCCGACGATGCGGGCTGCAAGAAGCTGACGACTGTCACGTCCGAGGGCAGTGCGTCGACCTCATCGACGTTCGGCGGTTGGACCCGCACCACGATGGAGGCGTCGGCCAAGGCAGAGGCGGCGTCGGGGCTGACCGTCGCACCGGCTGCCCGATAGTCCTCGTCGGTGAAGTGAGCGGCCTCCCCTGCGCCCGACTGGACGGCCACTTCGACTCCGCCCTTGATCAGCTTGGCGGCGACGTCGGGGACGATAGCCACCCGTCGCTCCCCCGGGCGCGACTCTTTGATCACAGCGAGTTTCACGGGCAGAGGTATACAGGCAAAACTGGTGGTCGGACCATTCTGGACACTCGAGCGAGCTGGTCAACAAAGATGGTGCCCTCAGGCCATCCCCTTTCGCAGCCAGGCTGGCGTTTGTCTCCGGTGTCTAGGCAGGCTCGGCCGTCGGGGCCGTGGCCATGCCGTCTGCGCTCGGGCTTTGGCCCTCTGGCGCAGGCGGTCCGTCAATGCCGTCAGGGGCATCCCGGCCGTCGAGCGAGCAGGTGAGCGTCCGGATCTGGGTACGGGAGAACTGTGGAATGTCCGGTCCGCAGGCCAGTAGGGCGGCATCCGTGCTTGACATCGGCCGCGCGAAGAAGAACCCCTGGGCGGCGTCGGCGTTGAATGACCGGACGATCTCCACCTGTGCCGCCGTCTCCACCCACTCGCAGATGGCAGACATGCCGAGGGAGTGGGCCATATGGATGACCGTCTCCACCACGAGACGATTGATGCTCTGGGTCGACTCGAGTCCGGCGATGAAGGATCCGTCGATCTTCACCGTGGAGATGGAGTGTCGTTTGAAAGGCTCGAACGAGGACCAGTTGGTGCCGGCGTCGTCGACGGAGAGCTGGACGCCCATCTGCGACAGTGTTTTTAGATCGGCAGAGGCTGTCGGATCGACCACCGCGTCCTCGGTGATCTCGAGTGTCAGCTGGGAGCTGCCGAGTCCCGTCTGCTCGAGCGCGGCTTCGACTGCGCCCGAGACTTCACCCCTACGCAGCTGATGGATCGTGCAGTTCACCCCGAGTTGGATGCTGGTCGACCAGCTGCGGGCCTGATCACAGGCTTCCATCAGGATCCACCGGGTGAGCGGCCCGATGTCTCCACTGGCCTCGGCGCTTGGAATCAGCTGGTTCGGAGAGATGAGGCCTTGGGTCGGGTGCTGCCAGCGCACGAGGGCCTCCATGCCCAGAAGTCGCCCGGTGGACAGATCGACCACTGGCAGGTATTCGAGGTACGGCGCACCGGCCAGGGTGAAGGTGGGTTCGGCTTGAGTCAGCACCGCAGCGTCACCCCGTCGTGCCCGCCGACAGCAATGTCCTCCATGGCGCTCAGAGCGCCAGCCACCTGTTGTTTCACAGGAAAAACATCGACCACATAAAGGCCCCACTTGAGCACTTTCACAGAGCAGGTTGGGGAGCTTGGGCTGGACTTTCCTGCGGAGTCAACCGGCGGCGTCGCCCTCTGGCTCACCCACCTCCGCCAGGGCGCGCTCAACCGCGCCAAGATAGGCGGGCGTCTCCCCCGCACCGTGGCCGACCAGGTTTGCCCCTGAGACATACGAAGCCAGCGGCGAGGCCATGAACAGGCAGAGCGCGGCGATATCCGTTGGCGTGCCCATCCGCCCAAGCGGGATGGTGGCAGCCACGGCCTCGATTCCTTTCGCCCCTCCGTAGTGATCGTCGGCCGCCTCTGTTGCGATGAGGCCTGCGCTCACGCAGTTGACCCGGACCTTCGGCGCCCATTCGACGGCCAAGGTCTCGGTGAGGCTTACCAACCCGGCCTTGGCCGCGCCGTAAGCGGCGCTGCCTGGTGACGGACGCAGCCCGCTGACCGACGTGATGGAGATGATCGACCCACCGCGTTGCTGGGTCTGCATGACGGCATTGGCGGCCTGGGCGCAGTAGAGCGGGGCCAGCAGGTTCAAGTTGATGATGCCGGCCGACAGGCGAGGTGAGGCAGTGGCCGCCGCCACCGAAGGGGCACCGCCGGCGTTGTTTATGAGCGTGTCGATCCTGCCGAAGCGCTCCACAGTCGCCGACATGAGTGACGAGGCCTGGTCGGAGTCGCGCACGTCGGCGCTCACGAACACCGCCCGGCGGGACTCTCCACCGGCGTCGAGGACCGACGGAAGGTCGGCATCGGCGACCGGGGTACGGCCACAGACCACCACGTCAGCGCCTACGGCCAGGAACGCCTCGGTGATGCCCCGGCCAATCCCTCGTGCCCCCCCGGTCACCACCACCACCGTGCCGGTCAGGTCGAGAATCCCCGATTCGCGGGTGAAGTCGATCACGCTCACAGCTGTCTCCTGGTCTTCGACTGGTACTGTCCTGACGCTGTATCAGATCACGCTCTGTGCGTGCCCGTTGTCACGTCCGACGAAGAGGTGTCGGAGCTGCTGCATTCGGGAGCGCGCCCGATCCACCCGGAGTCGACATGCCCGTCTTGTCGTTGCAGAAGGTCCCCGGCATCGCCGAGGTCGTCATCGATCATCCCCCCGTCAACGCCCTCGATGTCGCCGGGTGGTTCAGCCTGGCCGAGGCCATCCTGGAAGCCGGCCGGGTCCCCGAGAACCGAGTGGTGATCGTGCGGGCCGAGGGCCGGGGTTTCTGCGCCGGCGTCGACATCAAAGAGATCCAAGCCAAAGGGGACGAGGCACTCATCGGAGCCAACCGGGGCTGCTTCGCCGCATTTGCCGCCGTCTACGACTGTGAGATCCCCGTCATCGCCGCCGTCCACGGATTCTGCCTCGGTGGAGGTGTGGGCATCGCCGGGAACGCCGACATCGTCGTTCCCTCCGAAGATGCCACCTTCGGGCTTCCCGAAGTGGACCGGGGAGCACTCGGAGCGGCCACCCACCTGTCACGGTTGGTGCCACAGCACCGGATGCGCTCGATGGTCTACACGGCCCAGCCGGCCACGGCGGACGAGCTGCACCATTACGGATCAGTCCTGAAGGTCGTGCCCGCCGATCAGCTGGTGGACACGGCCTACGAGGTGGCCACCGACATCGCAGCCAAGAGCCCGACCATCCTGCGACGGGCAAAGGAATCCTTGAACGGGATCGACCCGGTGGATGTGAAGCTGAGCTACCGCCTGGAACAGGGCTTCACCTACGAGCTCCACGTCGCCGGAGTGGCCGACGAGCAGCGGGCAGCATTCGTCGAGAAACGCGACGCTGACACCACGAAGTGAATCCGGTGCCGAGCCGGCACTGCCGATTGAGGAGGAAAAGGGAGTTGACCAGAGGCATCACAGCACCACGCCGACAGCACGAGGTGGGGCATGGCTGACAAACGACTGGGACTGGACGAGCTAATCGGTGAGCTCAGCTCGGGCATGACCATCGGCATCGGGGGATGGGGCTCTCGTCGCAAACCCATGGCCGCCATCCGGGCCATACTCCGCTCGGACCTGACCGACCTGACCGTGGTGTCATACGGAGGGCCCGATGTCGGCCTCCTGTGCGCAGCCGGCAAGGTGAAAAAGGCCGTCTACGGGTTTGTCACCCTCGATTCGATCCCGACCGACCCGCACTTCAAAGCGGCACGGCAGAACGGTGCCATCGAGGCCATGGAGGTCGATGAGGGCATGTTCTACGTGGGGCTGTTGGCGGCGTCCCAGCGTGTCCCCTTCCTGCCGACGAGAGCAGGGCTCGGCTCCGACGTGCTCCGTTTCAACCCATCGATCAAGACGGTCATCTCCCCCTATGACGACGGCGAGGAGCTGGTGGCCATGCCTGCGCTCCGACTCGACGCGGCCATCGTCCATGTCAACCGGGCCGATGCAAAAGGGACGGGTCAGATCCTCGGGCCAGATCCGTTCTTCGACGAGATCTTCCTCGGCGCCGCCGACCGTCGCTTCATGACCACCGAACGGCTGATCGGCACCGACCGGTTCTCCTCGGAGGGACCGATCCAGACCATGTCCATCAGTCGGCTCTTGACCGACGGCGTGGTGGAAACCCCGAACGGCGCCCACTTCACCGCGTGTGTGCCGGACTACCCCCGGGACGAGGCATTCCAAAAGGCGTACGTGGCTGCGGCCGGCGATCCCGATCAGTGGGCTTCGTTCGTCGAGCGCTACTTGGCGGTGGAAGAGCCGGGGTACCAGTCGGCGGTGAAGGAATTCGCCGCCGACTGGGCACAGCAGCGAGTCGCCGGCGACGATGCCCCGAGCAAGGAGATCGTGAAGTGAGCGTATCCCCCGCCCAAACGGACGAGATCACCCGACCCGAGTACTGCGCCATAGCCTGCGCCGAGGTCTTCCGCGGCGACGGCGAGATCATGGCCAGTGCTTTCGGCACGGCCCCCGCCATTGGCGCCCGTCTTGCCCGGCTCACCTTCTCCCCGGACCTCGTGCTCACAGACGGCGATGCCGCCCTGGTGGAGGGGGCACCGCCGATCGGTGCCGCGCCGGACAGCCTGGTTCTCGAATCGCACATGCCCTACCGGAAGGTGTTCGACGTCGTCTGGTCGGGACGGCGCAATCTCATCATGATGGCCTCCCAGATCGACCGAACCGGCAATCAGAACATCAGCGCCATCGGCGATTGGTCGCGCCCCAAGGCCCAGTTGGTCGGGGTCCGTGGTGCGCCCGGCAACACGGTCAACCACTCGACGAGCTACTGGGTGCCCAACCACTCGAAGCGCTCCTTTGTCGAGCACGTCGATGTGGTGTGCGGCGTGGGGTACGAACGGGCGGCAGCAGCCGGGCCTGCCGGCTCCCGCTTCCACGAGATCCGCCACGTCATCTCCAACCTGGGGGTGTTCGACTTCGAGACACCGGACAAGGTCATGCGCATCCGCTCGCTCCATCCCGGAGTCACCATCGACGAGGTCATCGACGCCACCGGCTTCGAGTTGGCCATGTCTGATCAGGTACCCGACACCCGCCTGCCAACCCCAGAGGAGCTCGAGTTGATTCGCACCGTGCTCGACCCCCGCTCGCTGCGGGACCGAGAGGTCAAGCCATGAGCGGGTCCGGAACGAACCGGCGTGTGCACCCGGCCCTGCGCACGCCGTTCTGTGACCTGGTGGGGATCGAGTACCCGATCGTCCAGACCGGGATGGGGTGGGTGGCCGGGCCCCGCTTGGTGGCGGCCACTGCCGAGGCGGGTGGACTGGGCATTCTGGCCTCCGCCACCATGACCTTTCCCGAGCTGGTGACGGCCATAGCCGACGTGCGGGCCCACACCGACCGGCCCTTCGGCGTGAACATGCGCACGGACGTAGCCGATGTCGGTGACCGAGTGGCTCTCATGATCGAGAACGGGGTGCGCGTGGCCAGCTTTGCCCAGGCCCCCAATCCCGACCTGGTCACTCGGTGTCGCGACGCAGGCCTGGTGGTCATGCCGACCATCGGAGCCCGTCGCCATGCCGAAAAGGTGGCCGGCTGGGGCGTCGACGCGGTCATCGCCCAAGGCGGGGAGGGTGGCGGTCATACCGGGTCGGTGCCGACGTCTCTCCTCACTCCGGCCGTGGTCGACGCGGTGGGCGACGACGTGGCCGTCATTGCCGCCGGCGGCTTCTTCGACGGTCGGGGCCTCGTCGCCGCCCTGGCCTATGGGGCCTCTGGCATCGCCATGGGCACCCGGTTCCTGCTCACCCAAGAGAGCCGTGTCCCAGACGAGGTGAAAAAGGTCTACCTGGGCACGCCGGTCACGGGCACGGTCGTGTCGACGGCCATCGACGGAGCCCCGCAACGGGTGATTCGCACTGAGCTGGTGGACCACCTGGAGAAGGCCGGCTGGGCTCGGAACATGCCGCGGGCCCTCACAAACGCCTACGCCTTCCGGACCGAGACCAACACGTCGCTCCTCGCCCTCATGAAAGAGGGATTCGCCATGAAGCAGAACAGCGAGCTCTCCTGGACCCAGGTGGTCATGGCCGCCAACGCTCCCATGATGACCAAAGCAGCCCTGGTGGACGGACGGACCGATGTCGGCGTCCTGCCCACCGGTCAGGTGGTCGGGGAGATCAGCGAGTTGCCGACCGTGGCCGAACTGGTGTCCCGCATCGTCGCTGAGGCCACAGCAGTGCTCGACCGGCTGGCAGGCCAAACGACCGGCTGACTTGGCACCGATGACTTCTGGTGCTTTTCATGATAATCGATGGAGTTCATCTCACCAATGAAGAGGCAACGATTTCGATCGTCGACGACAAACGACTGTCAGTTGAGCTGCCGTATTCTGTCGGCTCAGGCCTATTACCTGGGACGGAGCGAATATCCATTCGGCTCCATTGATCGGCAAGGAGCAAAACAGGAATTGCCCATTGTGCCCGGTGAGGCAGTGAGCAATAATCTGCCACTGCCATAAAAACCGAAGTAGCTGCGTTCACCCTGCCCAGATGGACGAGTCTCCTGCCCCTTGACTCGTCCATCAGAACAACTTGAAGCAACCGAGGAGTTCTGATGTCGGAGCCTGTCCAGTCATCCTCGAGCGAGCCAGCATCGAGGCAAAGCCGCCGCCATTCCTCCACCAACATCACCGGAGTGGGTGCCGTGACCGGCTACGGCTGGGGGAAAAAGCACCTGTGGGACGGCTTCTTGCTCGGTGAAAGCGCAGTCAAACTGGTCACGGGCCTCGAAGGATACGTTGACGGTGGCCAGGCCTATCTGTCACTGGTGGCCGACGAGGGCGATCGCCGGGATGGCCCGAGTCGCTTCATGAAATCGATGCTCTTCGCCGCCCGTGAGGCTATCGCCGACGCCGTCGAGCGGGGCTGGAAGCCGGGCCCGGTGGTCGGCGTGGTCCACAGCCTCGAAAAAGGCGACGCCGAGATGTGGAGTGCGTTCTATAAGTCGGGCAACGCCAGGGTGCGGCCAAAGACGTGGATCAACATGATGCCTTCCACGTCGATCTCCCGACTCATGAAGGAGTTCGACTTCCATGGGCCGGCCATGTCGGTCTCTGCCATGTGCGCGTCAGCCAATGCCGCCATGATCACCGCCAAGTCCTGGCTCGATTCTGGCATTGCCACCGACGTGATCCTGATCGCCACCGACATGTCGGGCATTCCTCAGCACCTCCGTGCCTTCAGCGACCTCGGAGCGGCCGTGCTCAGCCTGCCGCCCTTCGAGGGCTGTCGGCCCTTCCAGGAGGGGAGCCGGGGCTTCGTCGGTGGCGAGGCGGCAGTGTCCATGGTGCTCTCCAATCAATCCCGGGGGTCCTACGCCTCGATCCTGGGTGGTGCCATCACCATGGACGGCTACCACCCGACGGCCGTCAACCCCGACCACGTGGAGATGTTCAGGTGCTTCCGCCTGGCCATGGAGAATGCCGGCATCACCCCCGACGAGGTGGCCTACCTCAATGCCCATGGGCCGGGAACTGCTCTGTGCGACGCCGCCGAGCTGGCGGTCCTCGACCAGCTGCTGCCAGATGCCCATGGGATCTTCTCAGTGAAGCCCCTGGTCGGCCACTGCCAGTCGGCGGCGGCCGCCGTGGAGATGCTGGCCACCATCTACGCCTACCAGACCGGTTACGTGCCCGCCCCCCGTCAGGTCGCACCCGGGCACCCGAAGCTGGTGGACGGGCTCTCACCGGCGGTACCGGGGGTGACCCTCAAGTCCTCCCTTGGGCTCGGTGGATTTAACACCGTGGTGGTGGTCGCCGAACCCTCTGACTGACCTCGATGGTCATCAGTTGGGCACCATGGGTGATCTGACATCACACTGAGCCGATATACCTCCATGTCGGGGGGTCAACTCGGGGCGTTCAAGGCTAAAGCTCGCTCTGCATTGCGCCGATACCTGAGTTCTATGACCACGACGAGTAGCTACGGCAACCAGCGCTCACGGGTGTCATTCGACCGGGTAGATCGTCCGGACTCGGCGCTCGGGGACCGTGCATTCGTGTTGTCGCAGGGTGTCGACCTAGATGCCAAAGACTTGCAATCGGTGACGTGGGTTTATGACATGGCCCGTGACACGGTCATCTGGTCTACACCGATCGAAGAGTTCTTCGGATTTGAAGTCGGCGTCCTCGGATTCTCGGTGCTTCACAATGACCCGGGCTCACTCGACTCCACCGACCCCTACTCGGCCGCCACCTCGCTGGCAGATACCGTGCCGGCCCAGGCCCAGTACGGCACGGGGGCCACGGCCGCCGCCGCTCTCCTGGCCCCGATCCTTGCCCCCATCCGGGTCGGCACCCCGGTTGCTAACTACGATCTGCACACCGTCGTGATGTGCCCAGACGGAGTGGCCCACCGGGTGGTCGTGAGGGCGTCGCAGATGACTATCGCCGACGGGTCCGACCAGGGTGACCAGGGTGACCAGGGTGACCAGGGTGACCAGGGAGGGACTCGAACGTTCTACGCCGGTGTGGTGGTCGACGTCACGTCCCAGCAGCGATTCGAGCGGGAGCTGGGCGAACTGGTCGATCGCTACCGCCTGCTCACCGAGGTCTCTCCCGACGTGGTGTTCGTCCACCAGAACGGCCTGCTCGTCTACGGCAACCGGGCGGCTGCCCGCCTGACAGGTGCGACGAACGAGGAGGGTTACGCCCAGGCCCTCGCCCAGTACTACGGAAAGCCCATGACCGACTTCATGGACCCGAGCGACATCCCAGACGTGGTTGCCCGCCTCTCCCAGCTGACCGAGAACGGCCAGTTCCTCGAGCATGGTGAGGTCCGAGTGGTGGCCACCGACGGAACCGTCACGGTCATGGAGACGACCAGCGTCCGCACCACCTGGGCCGGCGAGCCGGCCTACCAGGTCATCGCCCGTGACATCTCGGAGCGCCGGGCGGCCGAGGCGGCCAGCAGGTACCGAGCGAGCCTCGTCGCCCACGTCTCCGACGCCATCATCGGAATCGATGCCAATGGCAAGATCGAGAGCTGGAACGAGG
>Ga0182030_10019508_pt1 | contig 12892 bp, 11 predicted proteins | sample 812S3MmetaG_FD_121299 | JGI IMG/M metagenome (GOLD analysis project Ga0182030, IMG submission 121299) | Permafrost microbial communities from Stordalen Mire, Sweden - 812S3M metaG (Illumina Assembly) | ecosystem: Environmental > Terrestrial > Soil > Wetlands > Permafrost | place: Sweden... | reverse complement strand
GTGGCACTTTGTAATTTATATCGCTATTTTCGTCTATGGGCATGGTCATACCTTATATGTACACAGTTAACAAAAATTGCCGGTTATGCGAAACTCCTAACAGATAAGCGGCTAAATACAATAGAGTTCATCTACCTGTGATAACCCAGCTAACTTACGCTCCAATAGCTTTTGCTGTGAACGCCATTTAAGCCTAATCTTGTCATATTCTGCATGAGTGATTCTCTGTGTATAACTGCAAGGAGCTGACTTCGACGTAATTCTATATATTAAATTAAGATTTGGGTAATTTTTTATAGTTATACAATAATACTCTTTGCAATTAGGACAAAAGAGTATACTGAAAATATTGTAGCTTGGGTGAATAAGGTGGATAAAAGGAGAGGTGTATGTCGCGTATCGGCTTATATAGCATTATTCATAACACAACAACTCGAGTATTAAATATAGGACTATCGTTTATACTAGTGACGATGAGTTTGGGTGGTAGTTTGCCATTTCTTTTATCTAAAAATGTTTTTGCTATTCCTAGCGGCACTAACTTATACGTTTCTGATTCCGCCGGTACAGATACCAGTAATAATTGTCAGAGCGAAACCAATCCTTGCAAAACTATTAATTATGCCATAAGCCAAGCGTCTAATTCTAATGAAGATACTATTAATGTCGCGCCCGGCAGTTACACCGAAGATGTCAACATTAATAAAGCCGTATCCCTCGTTGGCACGGCCGGCGCTGCCAGTACGACAATCGTAGCCACGGACGGCAACTCTACAACATTGACATTCGCTAGTGGCATCAGTGGTGCTACCGTTAGCGGTTTTACTATCACCCACAGTTACACGTCTGCCGAACTGTCTGCTTGGACGTTCAACAATGATGGCGTGCTGTTCGGGCAAACCGGCAACAATAACACGCTGGAAAATTCCACCGTCACGCTCAACCGAAACGGCATCTACATCAACACCACCGAAAACAACAAAGTTATAGATGACACCATCACTAACAACCGCACCGGCATCAATATGACCGGCGACTTCACCAATACGACAATTACCGGCAACACTATCTCCGATAACTGGACCGAAGGTCTGGTCATGTACGGCACCAACAGTCCGGGCATTAACCTGTCGACGGTCAGCCTCAGCGGCAACACATTCGATCAGAACTGGTACGAGCAGGTTCTCGTCAAGGGACCTTCGCACAGCCAGAATTCGACCTTCACCGGCACGCTGAACTTGAATAGCAACACTTTCACTGACAGCCCCGTGACCTACACGACGTCGGCCGACACCGCTTGGGATGAACCCGCTTTTACTAACCAGATACCTGATGTGCCAGGCATCGGCGGTACGGCGACAAAACCCGCCACGTCATTACCAACGCTACGAATCTACGGCACTCCCAGCGCGACGCTTGAGTACACGCCCAAGACGCTACGGGTCGGTGCCAACGAACCATACACTACAATTCAATCAGCCGTCACTGACGCATCGGCCGGCGATACCATCGCCGTTGACCCAGGGACTTACAGCGGCGACGTTAATATTCCCGTCAGCAATCTTACTATCGCGGGAACCGGAGCAGGCGTAACGCTTGACCTCGGTTCGGGCTACGGGATTAACCTTGATAGTCCGCCGACGTTAACCACCGGATTCACCATGAACGGTATCACGGTGGACGCCTCACAATCGACTACCTACGCTCTCAAGGCCTACAAAGCAGACGGCATCACCCTTACGAATGACACTTTTAATGGCGGTTCCGGTAATACTGGCGGCGGCGTCGACTTCAACACGACCAACAACGTCACGCTTAACAATGTTACCTCCACCGGCTTCCACAAGAACGGCTTTGCTTACACGTCCCAGTACTTAGCCACGGACACGTCGGCTAACGGCGTTACTTTTAATGGCGTAACGGCCAGCGACGATGGTTGGGCGGGCATCGCGTTCTACACCATGAACGGCAGCAATACGTTTGGTAACAGCATCAGCGACGTAACATTCAGCGGCAGCAATAGCCTGACTGGCGACGGCCAAGGTTTGCTCGTCGAGGGCGACTCAGATGCTCATTTAGGTACATTGACTACACCGCGTTATTACATTACTGGACCCAGTGGTGTTCCGGTCGATATCGGTAACACAGCTTTCAGCGGCAATATCAAAGACATCGTCAACTACCAGACAAATAAACTGCAGGCACTTTCGGCCACGTTTAGCGGCCAAACCGGCAACGCGATGACAGCCGTCGAACACCAGGCAGAGAACAGCCTCATAATCGACCAGCGCAACTATGGTAACCTCGGCTTGGTCAACTACTACACAAGTACCGTCGCACTACCCGCGCCAACCAACCTGGCGCCAGCTGGTGGGACATACACCAATAATAACCAGTTCAACGACTCATGGAATACAGTTAACGGTGCGGCCAACTACGAATACCAAGTGTCTTCTTCCGGCGCGACAGACGGTGGCGCACTATCCGGACCCATAATCTGGACCGACAGCGGCACCTATGACCAGAATAGCACCCCTGGTACGGTTATTCGCCACAACGGCCCTACGACGGACGGAATTTACTACTGGCAAGTCCGGGCAATTGACTCTGAGAGTAACTTCGGCGCTTGGAGCGTAGTTAATAAAGTAACTGTCGACACAACGCCGCCGGTGGTAACGGTTACGCCGGTTGTCGGTAGCTTGCTTAACGGAACAAAGACTTTTAATATTACAATCAACGATGCGAACCCAGCTAATCCGACAAACAATCACATTTGGGTATACCTATATAACTCCGGCGGTACCCAGAAGAGCCAAGGCGCGAACGTCGACCTGTCCAGTGGCTCAGGCAGCTTCACTGTCAATACTACCAAGCTCGATGACGGCAATGCTTGGCTAGATGTCGGTGTAGTACACGATGCAGCCGGAAATGCTTCAGGTACCTCAGACAATTACTTCCAAAACTATACTATAGACAATACGGCTCCAACTATTACTGTTAAGCCAGCGCCAGACTCTATTGGCTCCGTAACTGATAGCATTTTTAGCAAAGTCAGCTTTAAATTGTACGATGAGTACCAAGTCAGCAAGTTCTATATTAATGGCATCGTACATAACTTAACCCCCAACCAATGGAGCGACGCGAATGATATCGCAGTCGGCGTAAACGGAGGTGTTCTAGGGTTGAATACTTTCGTCCTAGAAGACTTGGCCGGTAACCAAGCTACTTACAGTTTTACTCTAGATAACACAGCGCCTACAGTTACCAGCGCATCAATTGCATCTAACAATTCTAACCAAGTGTGGGCTAAGGTCGGTGACACGGTCACATTGACATTTACAACCAGCGAGAATGTTAGCACCCCAACCGTAACCGTAGATGGCCAAAACGCCACTGTTATGGGCTCTGGCAGTAGCTGGAGTGCTAGCTACACAATGCAGTCTAGTGATACGGAAGGCATCGTGCCATTCACTATAGATTACATAGATTTGGCTGGGATCAACGGTAGTACAGTTAGTGCCACTACCGACAGTTCTAGCGTCACATTTGTCAAAACCCCACCAGCAGTCCCAACATCTGCTCTGACAGACGCTAACGGCAATAGCATAACCAATGGCTACATTAACACTAAGAACTTTACATTCACCCTAAATGACACGTCGTCAGATGTTACTCGCTATCAGCTCATGTATTGGAATAACATTTCTGGTTCGCCATTCAACAGTGAAGGCAACGCATGGAACCCTACAGACCTTAGTTCATATTCTTCTGGCCCGGGAGTTTACAACGATCAGTTTACTCAAGGCGAAGGCACGCACTACTTCGCGTTTAGCGCTTGCGATGCGGCCGGTAATTGTTCCACCTATTCAACCCCATTCGTAGTCACCTACGACAATACTGCACCACTAGTTTCAGTAAATAGTTATAGTACAAACACCAATGTGATTACACCTAGTGTTACTGCTACTGATAACTTAACTATGACCTATGCTTGGACAGCTAGTAATTCAAATTCATCAACAAATGTAACTATTTCAGACGCAACAGTTCTCGAGCCAAACTTTACCGTAACTCCAAATGTAAGTGGAACCTATTCATTCAATCTGACGGTCACTGATCAGGCTGGGAATACTACAACCGAAGTCTTTCCCTTTACCTATACAGCGCCGGTAGTTCCTTCGACTGTCTTGACGACACCGTTAACAACGAAGACTACCAACATTACGCCGGTCGGACAGGTTTTAGGTGCTAATACAACCGCACCAAGTACCGACAATACCAGCACCGGCCAAGTGTTGGGCACTTCAACAACTAACGGTTCGACTAGCAATTCTAACAAGCCTACCAATAATAAAGCCACCTTAACCTTGGGAACTACTAGTAGTGGCAAGTTTCTTGGGCTAGGTTGGTGGTGGTTGCTCATCCTTGTGGCACTAGCTATCGTAATATTCTTTGTCTACAACGCAGCTGGCACAAATAAATCTTCTGACCAAAAATAGACTGTTTTAGTAACAACTTCTCGCATTGGGTCCACGCCGCTAATGCCTGTAATTACTCTTACAGACTAGCGTTTGGCTATCATGCTACAATGACGCCGTGAATTAAGGAGTCATATATGGATGCATCTAACAATTACGTACTTTTAGCCAAAGAAATCACCACTGATGCGGCAGATAACATGGTATCGATTATAAAAATAATCGAAAAATTTACCTTTGGTATCGATCCAGTTCAATTAAGAACCATGGTTGGGCAAATAGTGGTACCGGTGGGATTTGCGATTGGTACATCATGGCAATTCAAAGAGCCACTCCAAAAGGACACCCTTATTATCGCTAAGTTCAGCTTTATTGACCCCAGCGGCAAAGATTTGGGTGGCCAGGAAAAAGAGCACTCCATACCTAAGAATTTTCGAAAGATCAATGTCAATTTTAATCACCAGGGATTACCGGTAACGTCTAGCGGCCAATATTCACTCCACGTTGAATTACTAACCGTCAGTGGCAACAAGGTAGTAGCTTTAGCAAACTACCCATTTGAAGTGGAACTGGTAGATATAAAAACCGCCACAAACCTGCAACCGCTTTAGATTAAGCAACTATTATTACCGGCTTGATTGGGTATATGGCGAATCATGAATCGTCTTCACGCCTAATGAAATAAACCTCCATTGTCCAGGCTTTAGTCAGTTATCGGATCGCTAATAATCATAACTAATAACATAATTGGACATAATTTGCTAAACTATAGACCATGGAAGTTTTGAGAGAAGTGATAACCCAAGAACCTGCCGAAGCAGTTCCAGTTGCTGATGGTCACGAAGAGCCTAGTATTATCGAACCTAAGCCTGAAGAAATTCAGCCCGGTGTGGTGGTCAATAACGACCCTGTCGATCGGCCACTTTCGCCGACAATCAGTCTAACCGATAAAGAAGTCCAGGTTTTGGAAGAATTATCTTATGGCGCTACTGCCCAACAGGTCGCTAGTAAGATTAATGTGCACGAGGCCTCCATATTTAGCCTGTACTCACGAATTTATCGGAAACTTGGGGCTCGTAATGCTCCCGACGCAATGCGGCTTTGTTTTTATTTGGGGATACTTAAGCCTCATATCGGCTACGAAGATACTGACTTCGAGCAACGTTTGTCGAGTCTGGATAAGGCTGAACTAAAATTCATTTCAGTTGGTTTATCACCCGGCCAAGTGGCTGCCGCCACCGGTGAATTACAAAAGGTTGTGGCTGACCGCCGGCAACTGTTAGTTATTAAGTTAGGAGCCACCAGTTTGGGCCACGCCGTGCGGCATGCTATCGAGTTTGGCATACTACCGATTATCGAGGACTTACGCGACGCCAATCAGGAGCTCAGGATCCCTAAGAAATCAGCATCTAGGCGCCACGGTCCAGAGTTTTCCCTCACCAGCAAAAACGCTAGGTCACCCAAGGGTCAAAATAAACCTACAAAACTACAGTCCGAATCTGAAGCGGATCAAGTAGGGCCAGATGATCAGCCATTAAGCGATATCAACCCCTCACTTGAAGATTTTATTTTACCAGTACCGACGATGATGAGGCAACCGAAGGTTGAAACTCCGCCCGGTGTTCTCTCGATTATTGAGTTTGAGGAAAGTGTCCGGGCATATCTTGACTTCGGGGGAGATCCGCTGGCCATCGACCCCACCAAACCAGGAATAAGACAAGCTGGTAAACGAGCCCTGCAATCGACAAGCCGAGAGTTAAAAATTGTCGATCAAGCTCGTCTAGACCGACGCGATGAGATTGCCCAAAAGCTTGGCATACTGCCATCAAAATAACAAACAAAATGACCGGGTGTTAACCGTAACCTACGCCCTCTCAGACTAAACCGGCAAAGCGATACTACTGCTGGAGAACACGAGTTTAGAGCCCTTTAGGCAACGCCTGGTCTTCTATCCTCAATCATCAAGCCCCAGCCTTTAACCAATGATAAATCAGGCGTTGAGGAACGATCAATTGGTGGCAGAGTAAGCATCTCGACTATATAATCCGGCTCTAATCTTTCCTTGACAGCCGCGACTGCCTCAAACTGCGCAGCCAAGCAGGCATCGTCACTGATGTTTGGCGCATCTTCCGGTAACGGTTTGGCAAATTCGACCCAAGAGCTGTGAGCAACGGCCACTCGGCCGGCTTGAGGACCGGTTTTTCGTTTTTGATCTTCCTGCATATCCCACAAAAGCGAATATTTTATGATCGAAGCTCGACTTTGAAAAGCCGCCAAGAAATCTGCTGGTGTCATCCCGTGGCGCTGGGCCAGTAACTGTAATCGTTCCGGTGGCAATTTAAACTTAGGTTCCGCTTCAACTGACATGTTATCTCCTAAAACTTAGTGTACTGATGAATTGTAATATAACTACCCTAAAGACACTAGCCTAAATTCCTAGAATCTTTTGTAACTACTTATGGTTGCATTGAGCCGGGAAGCAGTTATCATATCCTTAAGGAGAGTCCATGGCAGCAGGTGAACAACTTGGTGGCGATAAAGACATCTACGGTGAATTATTGGCCAGGATTCCGGAATTGCCTGAGGCAATTGATTTACTCACCGTTGCCGCTCAGGCCAGTCAACTAGCGGGTGATGAATTTGCTCTACGTGATGCTGAATGGTTGGCGACGACAGTTTTCGGTGGTCATGGCATAGCACCAAGGCCAATTAAGGAAGACCGACAGGCCGTCAGAAAACGCGATGAAGCCTTTGGAGCTTGGTCAGAGCAGATAGACAACGAATATAAGGCCAGAGTTAAAACCGTAGATATAGCGGTCCTGGCTGAAGCTATAGCCGACACCGAGAAACTGGCTCTAGTGCTTAGCTGTTGGGGGGCCAATGCCGATGTCGCTGGCAACTTCAGTCCTAACTATCAGGCGGTGATCGGTTTTAACGAGGCCTTGCAGCCAGGTAGATCGGCCATCATGTTGGGCCGTCATCAATCAAAAACGGTTAGACCGGCCGATACTTTATTCCGGGTTGGTGAACAAAGTGGTTTTCGGCTAAGTATTTCAGACAATGGCCATAAAGTGCGAGTCGTCACCAGCCGAGCAAAAAGTGCCAAAATAGATCAAGATTATTACGGTGCCTACCAAACCAGTTATTTGGGCAGTAGTAACAACCAGACACTTTTCGAGTTTAATCCTCACATCAGAGAAACTATTCCAACCCTACCACCTCAAGTAAATAGCCAGGGTCAGGCTGAATTATTAATCGGCCAGATTGGTGAACAAGAATTATTCCCGCCGAACACTAATCCTGGCTTAGCTCTAGCCAGATCGGTGGCTGCCAGGCACTTAGGGGTTAGCGAAGTTTTACCACCGGAGTTTGACGCCCAATGGCAGTCCAAACTACACCTGGCCGTAGAATTAGCGGTTTTTAATAGGACAACTAATACCACGCTAGAGCCTGATATACCCAGCAGTCGATACAGCTATAGTTATGGCCAAAACGGTGGTATTAGGGTTGAATTAAGCCAAGAAAGCCCAGCCGTTTTAGCCACTGTAGCATCAATGGTCGGATTGGACAAAGCAGGACTTAAGGCGTTGATCCAGACTGAGCTTCAAAACATTATGAAGGGCATCAAAGCCGGCAAAATGGAGCCAAAATACATGGTGATGCACGACATTTGTCAGGTCAGGCTAGAACCGTTCTTGGATAGAATGTTCCCGGCCGCCTAAATTTAAGTATCATAACTAACTACTTATGGTTGCATTGAACCGGGAAGAAGTTATCATGAGGCTGTATGGAAACATGCGAACAGGCTAATGCCAGTCAGGCAGCCTTCGATAACCTACTGAAAAGAATCCCGGGACTGCCCGAGGCAGTCGAGGCTGTCGACCATAACCAACCACCACCTCAACCTGAACCACTAGAACTGGCGGCTGGTTTAGGCCGCTTTGCGATCGTCAGGGAAACGACCAAATTAACCAAACCGCTCCGACCGACTACTGAACCGAGCTCGCGCTTACGGACCAGCCACCAAGATGTCATTGATTTAGCAATAGCCGCCGATATGACCGATATTGAACGACTGGCGCTGTTATTAAGCTGTCGGGGCGAAGGTCCGGTGGCTGATCAGTTCAAACGCGAGCATGAAGACTGGACCGAGTTCGATAAAGCCCTCCAGCCGGGCGTTGCCATCGGTCTGCTCGGCCACAATCTGGGCCGCAACCAGCCAGATTATTTTTACCGGGTCGGTCAGCCGGGTGGTCTCCGGGTTAGTATCACTACTGCCAAACATGCCATCCCGAGAGTCCGAGTCAGCACCACCCAGGCCAGCGGTCTGAAAATCAGCCCAGAGTCATACGGCTGTTTCACCGTCACCCATCTCGAAAAGTCGCCCATCCGGGTGATCAAAGAATACCCACTCGGGCGGTCTCGGACGACTGGGTTATCAAGTAGCAGTAGCAGCTATGAACCACCCATCCTAGGCGACAACATAGCCGATGATAACCTCTTCCCGATTGGCCTGAACCCGGCATTATTGACAGCTCGAGCCGTCGCAGCCCAGCACTTGGAACTCACCCAGTCACCGCCCCGCGGTGTTAATATCAGGGCCAGCCAACCGGTTATTAGCAAAGCCTTAGCAACAACTATTAGTGATCGGCTGCTCCGGCCGGCACTCGATCCCGATCCGACGGTTTATCGATTTACGGCCGAGCAAAACCAAGCTAATGTAGTGGCCATCGATTTTGTCGAGCCAGAACTGCCCATTTTAGCCACCGTGGTCTCCCTCTTCGATGTTAACCGTGGGACGATTGAGGATCTGGTTCAAGCCGAACTGGCTGCCTCCACCTATGCTACCGCCAAACGAAAAGGCGAGGCCGGTATCTATAGATCAATGGATTTTCACGAATACCGCCTTAAACAATTGAGAGATCTATTGGCCAAGCTATTCCCAGTCGCCTAAAGCCCCAAGTCATAACTAACTGTTTATGGTTGCATTGAACAAGGATGGAGTTATCATATCCTTAAGGAGACTCTATGGCAACAGGCGAAAAAGTTAGTGGCAATAAAAAAAGCTACCAAGAAATAAAGGCCGAGGCGAAGGCCATTAACACTGGTGCTCAAACGGCTAATCGTATCATTAATACCCTTGGACCTAAGTTGAAACGCGATATAGCACGAATCATTGAGCTGGATCAGCGGGCTAGTTACGGATACAATCCCGACACCGTTGAGTTGAATGAACTTAAGTTCGTTATCTCGTTGGCTACAACTCTCCTGACACGTGCTGAAGAAGCGTACCCAAAGGCTGTTTCCGAGGCGGAAGTCCATTATCTAGAAAATTACGATGTATATCGCAAAATGGCCATCGAAGAGGCCCAAGATCCAGACAGTGGCATCACCAACTTACAGGTAGGTTATGTTTACGATATTCAACGACCCAATGAAGCAGAGCAACCAACTCAAGACGGTGCCCCAGTTGAAGTTACGGTTTAGGGCTAATGAAGCTGACCACGGCTTAAAAGTAGTATCATAAAAAGCGTGACTTTAGTCGATGTTATTACTGCTCAAGGCGAACCAACTGGTCAAACGGCTAGTTTAAATGAGGTTAACCGAAAAGGCCTCTGGCGCTTAGGTGTTCACGCCCTGATTTATAACTCCCAACAAGAAGTCATTATTCAGAAACGGTCGCACCAGATTATCTACCACCCCGACATGTTGGACTTATCGGTTGGCGGCGGCTGACTACGACGGGACACTTTTGGGTTTGACAGATTTAGTTGATCAGAATTGAAGTATTTGACTATAGCCAATCAACCAGAACATAAAATGGTCGTGCTTGCACTAATTTCGTAATGGTTCAATAGCTTGGAACCATTACGCCTCATTGTCACTTAGCACATTTATATCGCCCGGTAACTCAGTTATATCGTACAATAAGAGCGATATGAACGCAGCAGATCAACTCATTGAGCAAGAGGCGGTACACTGGATAAGACGGGCCGCCAATAAACGTCAGGTGATTGAGCGGTTTGCCTCACTCGAAGCAAACAAACCTAATCGTTATCCCATGATTATCTTCACGGCAGGCTCACCGGGTGCTGGTAAAACTGAGTTTATCAAAGGATTTTACGATCCAATCGCTCAAACATTAGGGGTAATACCGGCGGTGATTGATCCTGATGCCATCAGAGATTTATTGCCGGGTTACAGCGGCGCCAATTCTTATCTTTTTCAACGAGCTGTTTCGATAGCGGTTGATGACCTATTTCGCCATATCTTAAAGCATCAACAAAGTGCCTTTGTTGACGGCACCCTTTCCGACTATACAAGGGCCAAACAAAATATATCGGCCGTGATCGATCACCACGACGTGGCCATGATTTGTTTCGTATTTCAGCACCCGGTTATTGCTTGGCATTTTACTCAGTTACGTGAAGCGGTTGAAGGACGCAATATTAGGAAAGAGGACTTTATTGACAAGTTCTTAGGCGCCAAAACTACGGTAGATAAACTTAAAACCGACTTTGGTGACAAGTTAAACCTCAATATTATCCTCAAGGACTACAAAGACACCAAAGAGAATAGAGCTGTCGCTAAAGTCTTCACAAACGTAAAAAGCGTTGATGAATGTCTCACCTTTGATTATACTAAAGCGAGCATAGAAAGGATTCTGCCATGAAACTACTCAAGAAAACACCGCGTAGCTTTTTTGAGCTCCCTGAGAAAAAACAGAACGAGCTCCTTTTAAAGGCAGCCAAATCCGCCAATAAACAACAGAAAACACTCGAGACTCGCTATTTAAAACTACAAACCCAAAAGTAAAGCGTATAAATAACCTTTTTCTTGGAAGTTAGTTTTTTGAGAATTGTGTTCCGATATATTTAAAAACAACGTCCAAAATTTAAGCATTAGTGGTACCTGCATTAGTCAATAGTTAGTCAGATTATGCAGCACAATAATCCAGCATTCAGAAAAAACGATAACTCGGGTAATGGTGGTACTTAATCGACAGTTACGTCTTATTAATGTAACTAAAGGGGTAGGCTATAATGTTAGACATGAGCAAGAGTAAATCGTCTGTCGAATACCAAGCCGTCTTTCAGGAATAAACTGAAGGTGGCTTTTCGGTATTGGTTCCAGATTTACCTGGCTGCGCCTCTCAAGGCGAGACATTAGAAGAAGCGCTTGAAAACATTAAGGAAACGATTGAGCTTTATCTGGAGCATAGCAACGTTACTGAAGATGCATCTTACTATGAGTACAAGCGTCAGTTTGTAGTCCCTGTCAAACTTGCCCAGCTATAAGGGACTATAACAGAGGCCACCTAGAATACATTTTAAAGTGCTTATTCTTACTCTTATCTGTAAGAATGTTCGAAAATTATTATTTTATTAAATATTCATAAATTTTTGTATCTTTATTATTAATTGTGTGCTATTATTTGATCATACAATAATATGTAAACAGACATGAAAGGTATAATATGGGTGTAATTAGTTTCTCGGTTGATGAAGAGACAAAGAGAGAGCTTGAACAACTAGCGCAAGAAGAGCGTCGCTCTAAAAGCGATATTTTTCGTGACATGTATAAAACCTACGCGTTTAATAAAACTCTTACGAAAATACAGAAAATTGGAAAAGAAAAGTTTCTAGCTCTTGGTATAGAGTCCATAGATGACGCCGAGACCTTTCTAGGTTAGTAAATCAATGAAACCATTAAAAGTAGTTTTTGATACAAATATTTTCGTGATAGCTGCTGGTATGCCTGGTGGATATATTGATTATTGGCTTGACTTTGCAAAGCCACCTAAAAATAAGTTCCTGTTATTTACTTCACCGTCAATACTTGCAGAAACACAGAAGAAATTAGAAGAAGTAGTTAAATTTGATAGACCCATTGCAGTAGAATATATTGAAGCAATTAAAACCATTGCAACGGTGGTTAATCCTAAGATTACACTGGACGAGGTACCAACTGATCCGGATGATAATCGCATCCTTGAGTGCTCGGTCGAAGCAAGTGCTGACATAATTATCTCAGCAGACAAGGATCTGATACGTTTAAAGACATTCAGAGGAGCTCAGATCTTTCATCCTAGCAATCTCAAATATATCTTTAGGTATTTAGAAAACGAAACCTGATCACAAATCTAAGGTTCGAAAATCGTCCCTTATAACCATACCTAAACTACCACAGATTTCAGCTAATGAATTGGTTAAGGATTTACAGAGTATGGGTTTTGTTAAAGTTGGTCGATATATGCGACGAATTGTAGGGATTGATCAGCTAACCAGCTGGCTCTAACCGACGCCTACGACAAATACCCAATCGGTCAATTAGACCAAGCTCTAGCCAGTTAAGTGCCTAATCGATTCCCATTCATTAATTGACTACCAAAGTTTTAATGGATAATGCTCGTG
>Ga0182030_10019507_pt1 | contig 12892 bp, 13 predicted proteins | sample 812S3MmetaG_FD_121299 | JGI IMG/M metagenome (GOLD analysis project Ga0182030, IMG submission 121299) | Permafrost microbial communities from Stordalen Mire, Sweden - 812S3M metaG (Illumina Assembly) | ecosystem: Environmental > Terrestrial > Soil > Wetlands > Permafrost | place: Sweden... | reverse complement strand
TCGAGCCGATGGTGGCCTCCTCGGGTGGTGCACCGTCAACTGACCGAAGGTAACGCCAGAAGGACATCACGTGACCATCGCCGTGGTAGGTAGTCGCCGGCATTTCCGGGCTTGGTGTCATGATCGGGGCACCGGTGGCGGTGGCGGTGGCGGTGCCGGTGCCGACACCGGCTGCGGCTAGGAACAGGGCGACGTCAAGCTCGCGCTGGAGCCATGCGCCCGGGTCCGGGCGGACGGCGGTCGTCGACGCGGCGACCTTCGCCACCACCGGTGATGGCCTCAGGTGCACGATCACGTTCGCGCCGTCGGCCAGGACGACAGGTTCGGAGCTGGCGAGACCGAAGCCGGCCGCGACCTTAACCGCGGCGCGCACCGCGGCGTCGGAAACGGTGAAGGCCACGGTTCAGTATGGCCGACGGCCGGCGGCAGGCTGGCCAGTACGAGCCACGGGCTAGTCCGTTCGTTCGTTCGTTCGGCATGTCGCTTCCTTCGCCTCGCGTGGCGGCCGGGCCCGGCAGGCGCGTGGGTTGTCCGGGGGCTACGCGGTGTTCGTTGCCGGTGTCGCGCTAGCCCGGTTTTCTTGCCTCACAGGTTGTCCGCCACCCCATCAATAACTCTCGTTTTTTTGTTTGAATCGTGTCTTTGGGCTTGTAATATTGAAGTTTATTCGCTAGTATTTTCTATGGATGAGTTTTCGGTCAGTGCGAAAGATCATTTATCTGAACGGGCGGTGCTGCGTGACTTCAGGGCCGGTTTCTCCAGACCCCGGGCGGGACGACGATCCGGCCCGGGATGCTGGCGAGCCCGGCGGCGGTGCCCCGTCCGGCGGGCCTGACCGCGGTGCGCAGCCCGACCCGGAGGAGTTCCCCGGGGAAGAGTGGTGGGAGCTGCCTTCGTCCCAGCTGGACTGGCTGACCGAGGATGAATGGGGGGCGTGGCGGGCCTCGATGCCCGACGAGGAAGATCCCGGCCCGGAACCCGGCGAAGAACCCGACCCGGAAGACCCGCCCGTGACCGGTGCCCGTAAAGGGCGGTCGCCCCGACCTGGCCAGGGTTCCCGGGCCCCCGTGGGGTTCCCCCGCAAGCCGCCGCCGGCCCGCCGCGGCCCCGGCGAACCTGGCTCCGCGCGGCGGACCCCCGGTGACTCACCCGGCCCGGCCGGCGCGTTCGCCGCCGGACAGCCCCTCGATACCGCGCCCGGCAGCGCGGCGCTGCTGGGCCTGGCCGAGTACGCCGCCGGGCCCGGGGACCGGTTCACCGGCGCCACCGACAACGAGCTCATCGGGATAATGTGCGCGGTGGACCGGGCCGAGGCGTCCGCGTGCGCGCTCAAGCACGCCGCGGTCGCCGAGCTGATCCGCCGCCGTCCCGAGCCGGGCGCGGCCCTGACCGGGCCGGCCCAGATGCCGCTGGTCTGGGAGGAGTTCACCGAGGCCGAGCTGACCGACGCGCTGGCCGAGACCCGCTGGCAGGCCGAGGCGATGCTCAGCCTGACCCACGACCTAGAAACCAAGCTCCCCGGCACTAAGGCGGCGTTCCGGGCCGGGCTGCTGCGCCACGCCAAAGTGGCGATCATCGCCAGCGCAGTCGCGAACCTGGACCCGGCTGAGGCCCGCGCGGCTGAGACGCTGGTGCTGGGCCGGGCCGGACGGCTGACCCCGGGCGGGCTGCGCGCCGCGATCGCCAGCGCGGTGCTGGAGGTCGCGCCGGACAAGGCCCGCAAGCGGCGGGAGCAGGCCCAGCGGGACGCCCGGGTGCAGCGGTGGCGCGAAGACTCCGGCAACGCCGCCATCGTGGGCCGCGAACTGCCCCCCGACGAGGTCCTGGCCGCCGACCAGAGGATCTCGTGGTGGGCACGGGAACTGAAAAAAGCCGGCCTGGAAGGGGACATGGATGTCCTGCGGGCGCGTGCCTACCTGGACCTACTTCTGGGTAAGGACTCCCGCCCGGCCACTCCGCCGACCCCGCCCCCGGCACGCACGGACAGCGCCGACAGCCAGGACAGCGAGCCCGGCGACGGCGAGCCCGCCAGCAGCACCGGCGACACCGGCGGCGGCCCGCACGACGGCGGCCCGCACGACGACGGCCCGCACGACGACGGCCCGCACGACGACGACGGCGCCTGGCCAGTCGAGCACGGCGGCGACACCCGCGAGGACGGCGAGCACGGCGACCACGGCGGCGGCGGCGAGCCCGGCGATGGCGGGTCGCCGGTCCCGCACCCGGCCGGCCCGAATCTGCCGCCCACGGCCGGCGTGGTCCCGGCCGGGTTCGCCGGCCGGATCAACCTGACCACCCCGCTGACCACCTTGCTGGGCCTGGCCGAGCGGCCCGGCGAGCTGTCCGGCCTGGGCCCGGTCGACCCCGCGCTGGCCCGCGACCTGGCCCGGGCCGCCGCCGCCAGCCCCCGGACCACCTGGTGCGTGACCGTGACCGATGAGCAGGGACACGCCATCGGCCACGGCTGCGCCCGGCCGGCACCCCGCGGCCACGCCCGACCCGATAGCCACGCCCCGCCTGGCGGCCACGATCCGCCCGGCGATCATGATCCGCCCGGCGGACCCGGCAGTGACTCCCCGCCACGGTTCACCTTCACCGGCTCCGGTGATCTCGGGCCGCCCGGCGGGTACGGCTCCTGGCGGCTCTCCACCGGGATCCCCGGCCAGCCGGACCTGATCATCACCTTGGACCCGATCGCCCTGGACACCTGTGACCACAGGTTTGAGGCCCGCGGTCATGATCCGGGGGTCAAGCTGCGGCACCTGACCCAGATCCGGCATGCCACGTGCACCGGACCGGCCTGCCGCAGGCCAGCCCAGCAGTGCGATTTCGAACATAACATCCCGTACGAAGCGGGAGGCCGGACCTGTGCGTGTAACGGCGGGCCTACCTGCCGTCGCGACCACCGGCTTAAACAGCACCCCCGATGGAAAGTCGAGCAGATCGCCCCGGGAACCTTCCGCCGAACCGCCCCCTCGGGACGGCAGTACACCACCGAACCAACCCGCCACCCCATCTGACCGGCGCAAAGCAAGCTCACTCGGGCGAGCTGGACTCTTTGCACTGAGATGGGCGGGTGTGTCGTCCGTTCGGCCTGCTGCAACACATAGTGGCAGTGAGCTAGGCTTTTGATGACGGCGTGGTCCACGTCGAACCTCTGAGGGTCGTTCCCACGCGCGGCCACGGTGAGAGGCAAAGGGGCATAGGCCTCGGATCGTTGTCATGGTCCTTTCGTCCCGGACGTCGACGGCTGCTGGGGGCTCGGCACCGGGATGCTGGAAGGCCGATGACAGCGAACAAGAATTTCAAACGGCGTGTTCGTGCTCGCGCTCTCAAGACCGGCGAGTCCTACACCGCGGCGCTCCGGCACTTCCGGACGGTCCCTTCGGGAGATTCCATGCCGAACACAGATCCCATCCGAATCGCTGCCGCGCAGCTCGATACGCCGGGCGACCCGGGCGCCACGGCGGCCCTGCACCGTGCTGGCCGTGATATCAGGCAGCTGATGTCCCGGGCCCACGAGCAGGGTGCGCGGCTGATCCACTTCTGCGAGGGCGCGATCTGCGCACCGAACAAGCGGACCATGTCCAGCAACCCCAGCACGGTGGCCGAGGCCGACTGGACCCGCTTCGGCTGGGAAGCGCAACAGGCCGAGCTGCGCTCGATCGCCGCACACGCCGCGTCCCTGAAGTTGTGGACCGTCGTCGGTGCCGTGCACCGGCTTACCGCGCCTCATCGCCCGCACAACAGCCTCTACGTGATCGACAGCCATGGCCGGGTCGTCACGCGCTACGACGAGCGGATGCTATCCCACACCAAGGTCAGCTACATGTACACGCCCGGTACCAGCCCGGTCACCTTCGACGTCGACGGCGTCCGGTTCGGCTGCGCGCTCGGCATGGAGTCCGTGTACCCGGAGCTGTTCTTGGACTACGAGCGGGCCGGTGTCCACTGCGTACTGCTCTCGACGCAGGGTCCCGGCGCATCATTCGCGCTACAGGCACAAGGCCACGCCAGCAGCAACAGCTACTGGATCAGCTACGCCACCAGCGCCGCAGATGCTCACCTCGCACCGTCCGGCATCGTCGGCCCGGACGGAGCCTGGTCGGCACGCTGCGCGGCGACCGGCGCCGCCGCGGTCACAATCGCCGACATCGACCGTGAACACGAAAACCTGGCACGACTCTGGCGACGCACCGCCCGAGGCCACCTCTACGCCACCACCGCGACCAGCGAGGATCCCCGAACCAGCCGCGACTCGTTCTGAGCTCAGCGGAACGGATTGGTCACCCGGATTCCGGCGTAGTCCTGGCCGTCGTCCAGATCTTCGGACAGGACTTCTGCGCAGCCGATCGCGCGGGATGCCTCGATGATCGCGGAGTCCCAGTATGAGAGCTGAAACCGCTGGCGCGTGTCCAGGGCAGCCATCAGGATCGCGCTCGTGATGTCCTGGACGGGAAAGCGGCGGAATGACTCGATGAGCCGGACGGCCTGCTGGTGGGTAATGGGGTCCGGCCGGCTCGCACGGGTTGCCTGCACGTAGAACTCCTGCAGCACCTGGACCGACAGTGCCAGCTCACGGTCGGCCAGGATGTCGTTGGCGCGCTTGGCCCTGTCCTGCTCCGCAGGGTCACGTGAGATCGCGTAGAGCAGGACATTGGTGTCAATAAACCGCACGGTCGTGGACCTCGTCGCGGCCGAGCCGGTCGGCCGCGCGGAACTGGCCGATCTCGGCCTGCACGTCGTGCTGCAGCGTCTCGAGCCTCGCGAACTCTTCCAACCACCCGGACAGCCGTTCGAGATACGCGACGACCAGTGCGCTCACTGAGGTATCGCGCTGCGCTGCGGCAACCCGGGCGTTGCGGTACACGTGGTCGGGCACGGAGACCGTAATGTTCTTCACAGTTTCACAGTAACACAGTTAATGTGGCCTACGCGTACGGCGCAGCAGGGCATCGGTGATGCGCGCGGGGCGGTTGAGTATCCTCATCTGGTGAAAGGCTCCGTGACCGTCCACTTCGCCGCGCCGCCCGCCGAGGTGTGGGATCTGGTCAGCGACATCACCCGCATCGGGGAGTTCAGCCCCGAGACCTTCGAGGCGCGGTGGGTGGGCGATGCGACCGGGCCGCGGGTCGGGGCGCGCTTCCGCGGTCATGTCCGGCGCAACGGCCGGGGCCCGGTTTACTGGACGACTTGCACGGTCACCGCGAGCGAACCAGGCCGGGAATTCGCCTTCGCGGTCAGCGGCCCGGGCGACACGATCGTCAACGCCTGGCGGTATCAGCTCGACCCCAGCGAGGACGGCACCGACGTGACCGAGTCCTTCAAGCTGCCCGGCACGCTGCCCTTCCGGCTGTACTGGAGCCTGGCCGGCCGCGCGCGGCTGCGCACCAACCTGACCGGCATGCGGGTCACCCTGGAGAAGATGAAAGCGATCATCGAGCAAGGACGGGACGGGCAGGCGGAAGCGGGTTAGAAAGCACGGGGTAGGCGGAAGCGGGTTAGAAGCACGGGACAAGCGGAAGCGGGTTAGAAGCACGGGACAGGCGGAAGCGGGTTAGAAGCACGGGACAGGCGGAAGCGGGTTAGCCGGTCGCCGCTCGGCGACTTCCGCTACTCCCCCGCCGCGTTTTGTCCCCCGGTCGGCATGATGGGCGTTATGCCAACTGGGCCCGGAATCCAGCGGGATGGCTCCGTCCTGGACGGCGTGCTGGAACGCGTGACGTTCGCCAATCCGGAGACCGGGTACACGATCGCCCGGCTCGATCCCAGCCGAGGGGGTTCAGGGGTCCGGGGCGGCACCGACCTCATCACGGTAGTCGGGCCGCTGCTCGGCGCGCAGGTGGGCGAGTCCTTGCGGCTGCGCGGCCGGTGGACCAGCCACCCGAAATACGGCAAGCAGTTCGAGGTGCACTCCTACACCACGGTGCTGCCGGCCACCGTCGCCGGGATCCAGCGCTACCTGGGTCGGGCCTGATCAAGGGCATCGGTCCGGTGATGGCCGAACGCATGGTCGCCCACTTCGGCGTCGACATCATGCACATCATCGAGGACGAGCCCGGGCGGCTGATCGAGATCGACGGCCTCGGCCCCAAGCGGACCGCGATGATCACCGCCGCGTGGGCCGAGCAGAAGGCCATCAAGGAGGTGATGGTGTTCCTGCAGGGCGTCGGGGTGTCGACCTCGCTGGCGGTGCGGATCTTCAAGAAATACGGCGACGCGTCCATCTCCGTCGTGCGCGCCGAGCCGTACCGGCTGGCCTCCGACGTGTGGGGCATCGGCTTCAAGACCGCGGACACCATCGCCGCGGCGGTCGGCATCGCCCGCGACAGCCCGGAACGGATCAAGGCCGGGCTCGCCTACACGCTGTCCGAAGCGGCCGACGACGGGCACTGTTTCCTGCCCCGCCCAACCTCATCACCGACGCCGCCAAGATCCTCGAGGTCCCGGCGGAGATGATCGCCCCCTGCCTGGATGAGCTGGCCGCGGCCGAGGGGGTGATCCGCGAGGCGATACCGGCGACAGTGGATCCGGCGGCCGCCACGATGCCGGCCACGGTCCCGACTCCGGCCGGGGCCGTACCGCAGGTACCCGCCGTTTACCTGCCGCCTTTCCATATAGCCGAACGGTCCCTGGCCGCAGCCCTCCGCCGCCTGCTCGCTACCCGGGCGGACCGGCTGGCCGCCCCGACCGGCCGGGCCGCCAAGCGGCTGGCCGAACTGACCGGGCACGAGGCCGCGACCATCCACCGGCTGCTGCAGCTGCGGCCGGGCGCGCACCTGCTGCTGGTGGGAGAAGTGGACCAGCTGCCCTCGGTCGGCGCCGGCGAAGTACTGCGGGACCTGCTGACCGCGGGCACGCTGCCGGTGGTGCGGCTGACGAAGATCTTCCGGCAGGCGCAGCAGTCCGGCATCGTGGTCAACGCGCACCGCATCAATGCGGGTCAGCCGCCCGGGCTCACCGGCTTCGCCGACTTCTTCTGGTTCTCCTGCGACGACGGGGACGAGGCCGGCTCGCGGCGGGCGCTGGCCGTGGCGGTCCGCAGCCAGGGCTCGGGCCGCCGCCACACCGCGCTGGACTACCGGCTGCGCGCCTGACCGGCAGGATCACCGGGACGGTTCCGCCGGCGCGCCGTCCTGGGGAACCGGGAGGATCTGCCGCGGGACGCCGGGAGGGTCAGGGCGGCGCCTCCACTCCCGCGGATAGCCGATCGACACCTCTTCGAACCGGACGCCGTCGTACCAGGTCACCCTGGGGATGTGCAGATGGCCGTAGACCACCGCGACGGCGTTGTACCGCACGTGCCAGTCGTGCGTACGGGCCGTGCCGCACCACTGGGCGAATTCCGGGTACCGCAGGATCCGGGTAGGCGCGCGGACCAGCGGATAGTGGTTGACGAAGACAACCGGGAGCGCCGGGTCCCGGGCGGCGAGCCGCCGCTCGGTCGCCTCGACTCTCGCCCAGCACCAGGCTTCCCGGCTCGGGTAAGGATCGGGATGCAGCATGGCCTCGTCGGTGCAGACGACGCCCGTCTGGTAGGCCCTGGCCAGGCCCTGTTCCTTGGTCAGCGCACCGTCGGGAAGGAACGTGTAGTCATACAGGAGGAACAGGGGCGCGATGGTGGCGGCGCCGCCCGGCCCGTCCCATAGCGGGTAAGGATCCTCCGGCGTGATGACGCCCAGGCCGCGGCACACGTCCACCAGGAACTGGTAGCGTTCCTCGCCGCGCAGCTGGACTGGATCGGCGCGGCGCGTCCACAGGTCATGATTACCGGGCGTCCACACCACCGTGGCGAACCGTTCGCTGAGGGTCCGCAGGGCCCATTCGATGTCCCCGGCTAGCTCCCCGACGTCGCCGGCCAGCAGGAGCCAGTCGCCGGCCGACCCCGGACGAAGGTCTTCGACGATCTTCCGGTTCTCCGGGAAGGCCACATGGAGGTCGCTGAGGGCGAGCAACCTGGGCGGCACGGACACGCTCACAGGACCTCAGTCTGTCAGCAGGCCGGTCGCCCCAGGCGACAGGGTTGGGCACGACGGGGCTGGGAGTGGGACGGTTAGGCGGTCACCGGCACGGTCACGATGGGGGCGGTAGTCGGGCGGGAGGTCCCGCCGGCGGGCTCGACGGTGATCCCGATCCGGTCTCCCGCTCGCACACCTGAGGCCAGCAGCTGGCCGGTCTGGTCCGGGACCGAGAGCAACCCCACCGAGCGGGCGCCGGATGAGCTCATTACCCACACCTGGTAGACCCGGCTGGCGGACAGAGACGGCATCCCCTTAGTGGTCACGACGGCTTCCTGCTGCAGAGCGGAGGCCACCACGGTGACGGCTCCGCCCACGGTCGCGTGCGTAGTCTCGATGCGTGCGTCGGGGGCGTCGAGCACCTTGGTGATCGCCGCGTTACTCGCCTTGACCGAATCGAGCTGGTGCTGGGTCGCCACCTGCGTGATGCCCAGGCCGACGGCGATGGCCACGCTGGCGGCGGCGAAGGCGGTGAGCAGCCGCGGTGACCGCACCCAGCTGTTACCCCGGCCGTTACCCTGGCGGTGCTCATGACGGGGATCAGCGGACGGGTCCCGGCGCGGGCGTTCGGCCGCGAGGCGGTCGGTGAACAGGCGCGCCACCCGGGATCGCCGGCCATCCCGGCGGAACCGGTCGCGGGCCAGCGGCGGGACCTGCCTGGTGCGGTAGGTCGCGGCCAGCACCCGCTCCTCCATCTGGGCGGGCGGCCAGGCCGTCTTAGCCATCGCGAGCCGGGCCGCGGTCTCACGGAGCCCGCGGACCTCCGCCTGGCAGGACGGGCAGTGATGCAGATGGCGCTCGAAGTCCTCCCGCTCCGCATCGCTCAGGGCATCAAGAACATAACTGCCGGTGAGTACGTGCATATCGTCATGCACCATCATGAGTTCACCCCCATGCAGTCACGCATCCTGATCAGTCCGTCCCGGATCCTGGTCTTCACTGTGCCGAGGGCGACCCCCAGCAGCTGGGCGACCTCCGGATAGGAATATCCGCCGTAGTAAGCGAGCTGGATCGACTCGCGCTGCAGGTCGGTGAGGCCGTCCATGCAGCGGCGTACCCGCTGGCCCTCCAGCGAGGCCTCCACGACATCGGCGATGTCGTCGCATTCGGTTACGATCTCCGCGGCTGCCTTCTGCTCCCGGCGTGAGCCGGCGTTCTCGGACCGGACCCGGTCCACCGCGCGCCGGTGGGCGATGGTCAACGCCCAGGCGGCCGCGCTGCCGCGGGTCGAGTCGAACCTGGACGCGGTGCGCCAGACCTCAAGCAGCACCTCCTGGGCGACTTCCTCGGACTGCGCCGGATCGCGCAGCACCTGCCTGACAACACCGTATACCGGCCCGGCTAGCTGGCCATAGACCACTTCGAAGGCCTGGTGGTCACCGCGCGCCACCTGGGCCAGAAGAAAAGCCAGATCCTGTTTCTCACCCTCCGCAGGGCCGGGATCTGGCTGTCTCCCCCGTATCTCTGGCCTGTTCATGCTCTTCATTCGAGGCAGGACCACGACCGGATTGCTCTGAATGGCAGCGGACCTGCGCGAATATCGCCGCGGACGGCACCGATATCGCCGCGGACCCACCCAGACAGATCTCGTGCAGGACGGTGGTCAGGGGGCGTCGGGCGGCGCCAGCAGGCCGAGGTCGCGCAGGCTCTCGGCTGACTCGACGATCGTCGTCTCGACGGGACGCGGACGCCAGCCCAGCTCGTTGCGGGCCCGGTCGTTGTGGATGATCGGGCTCGGGCGGTCCTCCCCGGGCGCCTCCTGGGTGGGCACGCGCGCGCCCAGCGGGCCGAGCCGACGGCGCAGGACGTCGGCCACCCCAACGAAGCTCGTCGTCGGGCCGTCGGCGACGCCGATGAAGCGCTTGCCCGCGGCCTGCGGCGCGGCCATCGCGCGGATGTGCAGGTCGGCCACGTCACGCACGTCAACGACGCCCATGCGCGCTCGGGGCGCGACGCTCATCGTCCCGTCGAGCATCGCCTTGATCAGGTGCATCGAGGAGCGCAGGTCGGTGGTGAGGGTGGGCCCGAGGATGAACGTCGGGTTGACGACGACGAGTTCGGTGTCGCCGCCGTCGTGCTGCATCAGGTCCCACGCGGCACGTTCGGCGATCACCTTGGAGCGCGGGTAGGGCGCCAGGCCCGGCGTGTCCGGATCGGTCCAGTCGTCTTCGGTGAACTCGGCGCCCGGCTTAGGGGTGTAACCGATCGCCGCGAACGACGAGGTCAGCACGACGCGCCGGGCGCCCGCGTCGCGCGCGGCCCGCAGCACCCGCAGCGCGCCCTCGCGGGCGGGCACGATCAGGTCGTCGGGGTCCTCGGGCATGACGTACGGGATGGGCGAGGCGACGTGGTGGACCTCCTCGCAGCCGGCCACGGCGGCTTTCCAGCCGTCATCGGCCGACAGGTCCGCGATGACGAGCTCCAGGCCGGCGTCGTCGGCACCGCCGCGGCGCACCGCCGCGCGCAGGTCGGCCTCGCGGTCCGTCGAGCGCACCGTGGTGCGTACCGGGCTCCCGGCCCGCAGCAGCGCGGCGACCAGCTGCGTGCCCAGGTAGCCGGACCCGCCGGTGACCAGGACCGGGCTCATCACCGCACCCCCAAGCGGCCGGCCGCGGCTCTGACGTCCGGCCACGCCTGCGCCTCCGCGGCGGCGTCACCGCGGTCGCGGGCATCCCACACGGCCGCCTTCGAACGCAGGTAGCCGAGTCGCGCCTGCTGGGCGGCTATCTCGGCCTCGATGCGTTCGGCGTGGCGTAGCAGCAGATCGCGCTGCTCGGCCGCCGCCGCCCAACCGCGAGCGCGGTTGGCCTGGTAGGTGCGCATGTCCTCGATGCCCACGCCAACCGCGCGCAGGCAGGCCAGCACCTCGACCGCGTTAAGGTCCGCGTCGCGGTAACGGCGATGCCCGCTGTGCTCGTCGCGGTCGACCGGGCCGACCAGCCCGACCTGCTCGTAGTAGCGCAGCGTCGGCTCGCTCAGCCCGCTGCGCCGGGACACATCCTGGATGGTGAACGCTGCCATGAGGGCAGGATGACATACCTCAAGCGCTTGAAGGCAAACGCTAGAAACCAGTTTCCGGCCGCGATCACGACCCGGGCCATCACCCGGATCGGCGGCCCGACGTCGCGACTCGGTGTCGCGCATGCGTTTGGCGGGGGTGAAGAACTTCTCGTTCCGCGACCGCATCCGCAGGGCCACGCGCATGTATCTGGCGAGGGTGAAGAACTTCTCGTTCGGCGGCCGCCTCTACAGGGCCACTAGAGTTCGTCCTGGGTCGGGGATGCCGCCGTACGCGGCGCGCCGACGTTTCGAGAGGAGGTTGTCCATCCACCGCGGATCAGGGGAAGGAGAGTTACGTACTCCCCTCCATTCTCAACATATAGCGCACCGGGGGGCTTGCGGCAAGACCCGGGTCGTGCCGTAGAGTCGCCGGCCGAGGCCAGAACCTGCGGACATGGGAGTCGCGAAATGCGCATGCTGTTGTCGACGTGCGGGTCGCGTGTCGACGTGCGGGTCGCGCGGGGACGTCGAACCGCTGGCCGGTGCCGGCGTGCCGCTAGGCCGCGCGCAATGGACGCCAGCGACCTCAGATCGGAGCTGATGACGTGAGCCCCTTGAGTACCAGCGCGTTTGACCTTCCCGGGCGCCTGGCCCCCAAGGCTGACCCGACCATGATCGCCGGCGACGAGGAGCACTTCGCGGCCATCGCGGAGAGCCTCGAGCAGTCGATCGCCGACCTCTCCGGCCGCCTCGATGCCGAGCGCATGGCGCCTGGCGGCATCGGCCAGGAGGCGATGGACCGGGACATGGAGGTCCACCGGCTGACCGCTCGCCTGCGCACCCTGCGGCGCTTCGGCCTGGACCTGTGCCTCGGCCGCATGATCAGGGCAGAGGCCCCCGAGCCCGTATATGTCGGACGGCTTGGCCTCACCGACAGCGAGGGTCGCCGGCTGCTGATCGACTGGCGCTCCCCCGCGGCGGAACCGTTCTTCGGAGCGACGCACGCCAACCCGATGGGCCTGGCCAGCCGCCGCAGGTATCGCTGGACTCGCGGCCGGGTCAGCGACTACTGGGACGAGGTGTTCACCGCGGAGGGTCTTGACGGGCACGCCGCGCTCGACGACCAGTCCGCCTTCATCGCCAGCCTGGGCGCCAACCGGTCGGCCCGGATGCGAGACGTGCTCGGCACCATCGCCGCCGACCAGGACGCCATCATCCGCGCGGGATCCCGCAGCGCTCTCGTCGTCGACGGCGGTCCGGGTACGGGCAAGACCGTCGTCGCCCTGCACCGCTGTGCCTACCTCCTCTACTCCGACCCTCGCCTCGGCCACCGCCGGGGGGGTGTGCTGTTCGTCGGTCCGCATCAGCCCTACCTGGCCTACGTCTCCGACGTCCTGCCCAGCCTGGGCGAGGAGGGCGTGCAGACCTGCACCCTGCGGGACCTCGTCCCCGAGGGAGCCGCGGCAGCGACCGAGGCCGACCCGGACGTGGCCCGGCTGAAGTCGTCCGCGAAGCTGGTGCAGGCGATCGAGACGGCCGTCAGGTTCTACGAGAAGCCGCCCGCCGAGGGGATGACGGTCCAGACTCCCTGGTCCGGCATCTGGCTGAGTGCCAACGACTGGGCGCAGGCGTTCGAAGCACCAGAACCCGGTACTGCGCACAACGAGGCGCGTGTCCTGATCCTGGAAGAGCTGCTCACGATCCTGATGGACTCCCACGACGGCGACGTCCCGGCTGACCTGCTCCGCAAGTCGCTGCTGCAGAACACGGAGCTGCTCACCGCCCTCAACCGTGCGTGGCCGCTGCTCGAAGCGGCTGACCTCGTCGGAGACCTGTGGTCGGTACCCGCCTACCTGCGGATGTGCGCTCCCTGG
>Ga0182030_10019505_pt1 | contig 12894 bp, 13 predicted proteins | sample 812S3MmetaG_FD_121299 | JGI IMG/M metagenome (GOLD analysis project Ga0182030, IMG submission 121299) | Permafrost microbial communities from Stordalen Mire, Sweden - 812S3M metaG (Illumina Assembly) | ecosystem: Environmental > Terrestrial > Soil > Wetlands > Permafrost | place: Sweden... | reverse complement strand
TCAACACAGGATTCCTCGGTGCAAAAACGCTGCTCCAACTCCAGCAACGTCCTCGGATAATCCTCGTCCATGGCCCCAAACACTACATCTTGGGGTTGGTGGCGTCAAGTAAATACCCCTATTATGTAATTTATCCCCCCGCACATAATTGAAAATCTTTTTTCGTCCACTTTTCAGACTCCTCAATTGGCCGCAAGGTTGATTTAGCAGCGCTTTTACTTGATAAGGGCGCTCAATGAGGAGCAATCGCCATGAATGAATTACTGCAAACGCTAACGCCAATTCAGGCGGCAAAATATCTGGGAATCTCCGAAGCTGTTCTTAGGCTTTGGCGCTCACGCGGCGAAGGCCCAAGACACTTCAAGGCCGGAGAAAAACTGGTGCGGTATCGCCGCGCCGATCTTGATTCGTGGGTTGAAGCCCGCCTGAGCGCTCCGCAAGTCGTGGGGGTTCAATGAGTACGGCAGAGGCCACGCGGCGGGCTGCACTAAGCCGTGTGCGCGATCTGAAACGGATTGCAGGGGAGTTGGGCAGGGCGTTGCTGCGTTCACCGGGGAGCGACCCCCTCGCACGTCTTCACTGCGATGTTTGGCGGATTCTCCGCCGCGCCGTTATCGAATCCAAAGCGGGGCGCGACCATGACAACTGAGAAACAAGCGCCGCCCGCCCTGGTATGGCAGGGCGCGGAGAGGCCGCGCCTTGCGCCGGGAGAGTACACCGCCCGATGCATGGGCTACCAAGGGCCGCAATGGGTACGAGAATGGGGCAGATGGGGAATGAGGCTGCAATTCACACTGGACCCGGACGAACAGCAAGTGAGCATCTTTTACTCATTCGGAGAAAACAGGGACACGCCGAAGATCGGCACCCGGTCGAAATACTACAAGGACTGGGTACGGGTAAACGGTGGGTCACCAAAGCACAGCCAAGAGATGAGTCCGGCGGTGTTTGTGAACCCGGAAATTGGCTATACCGTTCATGTGGGCGATGCGGTGAAGGATAGCGAGGGCGCGGTGAAGGACGATGCGCTGGTATACAGCCGGATAGACAGAATCCTTGAGGTGAAGCGCCCAAGCGCCCAAGCGGACAAGCAGGTAATCTGGCAAGCAGGTTCACCTTTTTAGCTATCAAGCCATAAAGCCGTCAAGCCTTCAAGCATCGAAGCCGTTATGCAGGCAAGCAGGTTTCACCTTCCCGGAAAGCCTTCAAGCGTTCAAACATGGAAGCCTTGAAGCGATCAAGCAGGGCAGCCGTCAAGCGCCCAAGCAGACAAGCAGGTTTCACTTTATACTTGCATAAACCTAGCAAGTTAGGTACTATTGTTCGTATGAAGTGTCCCATTCACAAAATCGAGCTAATCTGCTACTGTCCCGCTTGCCGTGGTGAGGTGACGAGCAAGCGCAAGGCGGCAACGTCCCGCGATAATGGCAAGCTGGGCGGACGGCCCAAGGGTAGCAAGAACAAACCGAAGTCCGAACCGAAGGGGAAGTGAGGCGCAACCATGCTCTACAAACGTGGCAAGGTCTATTGGTACAACTTTCGATGGTCCATCAAACAGGCAGACGGGACGGTGGAGATCTGCGCACGTTGCGGCGGATTCTGCATCTGGCGGTGGAGTGGGGCAGATTGGACCGTGTGCCAACCATTCACGAATTGCCGCAGTCCAAGGGCCGGGACCGCGTGTTGAGCTTTGCGGAAGAGGCAAAGTATCTGGCGAAGGCTTCCGACAATCTGCGGGACGCTGCGATTCTGGCAGTCGATACCGGGTTGCGCCCTAACAGTGAATTGTTCCCGCTGAAATGGGCCGATGTGGACTTGACGGCTGGAGTGCTTCACGTTCGCCAAGGCAAGACAGACAGCGCACAGCGTAGCCTTCCGCTCACTCCACGGGCGGCTGAGGTTCTTGAGAGGCGCAAGAGAGCGGCAGAGGCGAACGCTTCCGTCTTTGTGTTTGCCGGGGCGGGAATCTCTGGACACGTCACGTCTTTGCAGCATCCGCACAAAGCCGCGATAGAGGCCGCTGGTCTGGACACGTTCGAGTTCTATTGCTGGCGGCATACATTCGGCACCCGCGCCGCGCAGTCGGGGATGGACCGTTTCACGCTGGCCCGCCTGATGGGGCACAGCTCGCCTTCCGTTGCCGCCCGGTATTACATCCACGTCACAGAGACGCACGTTGCCGCCGGATTCGGGAAGTTTGTGGAGTACCAGACGCGCAACGTTGCAGAGGGATTCGCAGCCGCGTTCCCGCAAGCAAGCGCAGCCGTCCAATAGGCTGTTTTTGCAAACGTGGTACACACAGTGGTACACAGAATGGCAGAAAATGACTGTAAACGACTGAATCCATTTGCTAGGCTGCTAGATTCTCAATCTTAAAACACGGGTTCGATTCCCGTTAGCGCTACCAAAACAGATCCGCGAAGGCCCGCTCAATCGGCGGGCTTTTCTTGTGATCGAGAGACGTGCCGACGCGTTGCTCAGCCGCAAAAAATCGGCTTTCAGGGTGTTGCTTTCCGGGCGTAGACTCGCGCACAAGCTTCTGAGCTTTGCCGGAAGCGGAGGTCAACGGTCCGGGGTCAGACTCGTCTAACGTAATGAAAGTGTGCCTTGACCCATGAAGAGACCAACCGACTCAATCCTCTGCCTTACCGCATCGACGCTGGCCCTTGCCTTTTTGCCCATGGGCGGCGTGAGCCAACAACCCGCGTCCAGCCAGCCGGTCGCAACTCTGCACGTGCAGGCGCGCGAGGTGCTGCTGCCGGTGACCGTGCGGGACAAACACGGCGCATTGGTGACCACGCTGCAAAAGAGCGACTTTACGCTGACCGAGGACGGGCGCCCGCAGGTGATCAAGAGCTTTGCGCGGGAGACGAATCTGCCCTTCCGGCTGGGCCTGCTGGCGGATACCAGCCGCAGCGTGTCGGCGGCCTTGGAGGAAGAGCGCAAGGCGGCGGGCAAATTTGTGGATCAGATGCTGCCGGCCGATCCCAAGGCGGGGGCTGCACCAGGGAGCGGCGCGGCTGCGGGAAAAGACGAGGCCTTTCTGCTGCATTTTGACCGCGAGGTGGAACTGCTGCAGGACTTCACGAACTCGCGCGACAAGCTGCACCATGAGCTGGACGAAATGGGACCGACCTCGCGGTCGCAGAACGACAGCCAAGGGCCGGAGACCAACGGAGACGACCGGGAACGCACGCGCTCCGGGCGGGGTGGTACGCAACTCTATGACGCCATTTATCTGGCTTCGGACGAGCTGATGAAGCCCAAAGACGGCAGGAAGGCGCTGGTGGTGTTCTCAGACGGCGTGGACCGGGGCAGCAAAGATACGCTGAACGACGCGGTGGACGCCGCGGATCGAGCCAATGTGAGCGTGTACACCATCTACTTCAAGGGTGAACAGGAGCGGAGCGACAATGGCTTTCCAGGCATGGGCCGGCGTGGCGGCGGCTATCCCGGCGGCGGAGGCGGCTACCCGGGTGGTGGAGGTGGCTATCCTGGCGGAGGTGGCGGCTATCCGGGTGGCGGTGGCCGGCGCAGGGGCGGCGAGAGCCAGCCCTCGGTGGACGGGAAGAAGATTATGGAACAGATTGCAACGCGCACTGGAGGGCGGTTCTTCGAGGCTAAAAAGAAGGATAACCTGGAGGAGATCTACGGCCAGATCGTGGAGGAACTGCGCGGGCAATATCTGCTGACCTACACGCCAGACAAAATGGACAGCGAAGGCGGCTTCCACAAGATTGCACTGAAGGCCAACAAGGACGACCTGACGGTGGCGACGCGAGAGGGATACTTCGCACCGGGCGGGGAAGGGTCGAAATAATCTGACCCCAGGATCGGGCGGAGGGATGCATCAGAGGCCCTTTTGCTGGCGGAACTCCCGTACAACCTGGGCGGGGTCGCGATGCTCGCCGTCGACGGCTTCGTTCATGGCGCGCATGTCGGCGGCGGTGACTTTTCCCGCCAGGGCATTGAGGGCGACCGCGATCTGCGGCCAGCGCTGCAATGTTTCGCTGCGCACCAGCGGCACCGCCTGATACGGCGGGAAATAGTGCCTGTCATCCTCAAGGGCAGTAAGGCCGAGAGCCTGGATGGGGCCGTCGGTGGAGTTCGCGGCGATCATGTCGACCTGGTGTGCGCCGAGGGCGCGATAGAGCAGGCCCAGATCCATGGTCCGCGGCTGCGCCCGGAACTTGAGCCCGTATGCAGCGCTGAGTCCGGCAAGCCCGTCGGGACGCTGCTCAAACTCATAACCCACCCCTAATCGCCATTGCGATGTGTAGGGCTCGGCCTGGCTGAGAGTGGCTAGGTGCAAGCGACGCGCGTCGTCGCCGCGAATGACCATGGCGAAGGTGTTCTCAAAGCCCAGCGGCTCGGCAACGGTGATGTTGTAGCGCTCGGCGTAGAGGCGCCGGACGGTGGCGAGGACGGATTGGGGATCGCGATCAACCGGCTGGCGAAGGACGGCGGTAAGCGCCGTGCCGGTGTATTCCACATAAGCGTCGATGCGATTGGAGACCAGAGCCTGCTGGCAGATGTAGGTGCCGGCGAGGTAGAAGCGGCGCTCGACCTTGAGATTGGATTTGGCTTCGATCTCCTGCGCCAACAGTTCGCCGAGGACCACTTGCTCAGTGAAGTTCTTAGCTCCGATGACGGGGTGATCGGGGCGCGGCGGGGAGCAGGCGGCGAGCAGAAAGCCGAGTGTTGCGGTGAGCAGGAGGCCAACCGCGGCGATGGAGGTGCGCATCATTGCGCCGGAATCCGAAAGCGATGTTCGAGCAAACCGAGCCCGGCATCGGCGGCAAGGGCGAGCAGGGCGGCAGGGATGGCCCCGGCGAGGACGAGGCGATTGTCGACCGAAGCGACGCCGCGGAAGATGAGTTCACCTAGCCCGCCGGCGCCCACTGCGGCGGCGATGGTGGCGATGCCGACACAGGTCACCGTTGCGGTTCGGAGGCCGGCGAGAATGAAGGACGCGGCCAGCGGCAATTCTACCTTGAAAAGACGCTGGCGATCGGTGAGGCCGAGGGCACACGCTACCTCGATCACCGCGGGGTCGATGGCACGGATTCCGGCATAGGTGTTACGCAGGATGGGAAGCAGCGCATAGGCCGTGAGGGCAACGATTGCGATACGCGCGGCACGATCTCCAAGCCATGGGAGCGGGAGAAGAAAACCAAACATGGCCAGGGAGGGAATGGTCTGCAGGATGTTGGCCACGGCGATTACCGGCCGGGCCCAGCGCGGCGAGCGAGTAAGAGCGATGCCAACGGGAATGGCGATGATGGCGGCGAAGAGCATGGCTGCTCCGGTGAGCCATAGATGCTCCAGGGTTAGGGTGGCGATCTCGCTGCCATATTGCGCCAGGAAGCAGGTGTTCATAGCGGCCTCACCGGGATGGATCGCGCATCGGCACGGTGAAAAGCGCGGACATAGGACTGGATCTCGGGCAGAAGCGAGGAGCGAACCTCCGCCGGGGTAAGACTGGCGATAAGTTTGCCTTCGCTGAGAAACACGACGCGATCAGCGAGATAGAGAGCTTCATCGAGATCGTGGGTGACGAGCAGGACGGTCTTTTGGAGGTGGCCGAGGAGGGCGAGAAGCATGTCCTGCATCTCGGCGCGGGTGAGCGGATCGAGGGCTCCAAAAGGCTCATCCATGAGCAGGATGCCAGGCTCTGCAGCCAGGGCGCGAGCGAGGCCGACGCGTTGGCGCTGGCCTCCGGAAAGTTGGTGGGGGTAGCGGCCAGCGAAGAGGGCGGGGTTCAGGCCTACGGTGGTGAGCAACTGATGGCTGCGGCTGATTCGCTGGGGGCTTGGCTGGCCTTCGACTTCAAGCATTAAGCCGACATTGCGTTCGACGGTGAAGTGGGGAAAGAGGCCGGTCTCCTGAATCACGTACCCGATGCCGCGGCGCAGGGCGATGAGATTGGTAGTGCGCGTGTTTGCGCCGTTGACCAGCACTTCGCCGCCGGTGGGCTCAACCATGCGGTTTATGGTGCGCAGGAGAGTGGTTTTACCTGAGCCGCTGCGACCGATGATGGCGGTGGTGGTGCCTTGTTCGAGGGTGAGCGAAACACGATCGAGCAGAAGCCGCCCTTGCACGGTGGCAACGGAGAGATCTCGAAACTCGATGGCTGTAGGCATAGGCGCCGCTTCCTTCGCCAGTTTAGTGTACGAGCGGAAGGGCCGATGCCGGGCCTGAATACAGCAAGGGCGCAGCCAATTGGCCGCGCCCTTGCTGTATTTACCTGTTCAGCCGGTTAACTGGTGGTGTGGATGTTTCCGCCGGTCTGGGTTTCTTCGAGGGCCGCTTGTGCAGCGGCAAGCCTTGCGGTCAACAACCGGAAGGGCGAGCAGGAGACATAGTTGAGCCCGATCCTGTGGCAGAACTTGACGGACTCTGGATCGCCGCCATGCTCGCCGCAGATTCCCACCTTGAGGGTAGGCCGGGTGTTGCGTCCCTTGGCCGTGGCCATCTTCATGAGTTGCCCCACGCCAGCCTGGTCAAGGGTAGCGAAGGGGTCGTCCTTGAAGATGCCGTACTTGATATAGGCCGGCAGGAAGTTGTTGATGTCGTCGCGGGAGATGCCGAAAGTTGTCTGGGTCAGATCGTTGGTGCCGAAGCTGAAGAACTCAGCCTCTTCGGCGATCTGGTCGGCAGTGAGGGCCGCACGCGGCAGCTCGATCATGGTGCCCACCTTGTAGTCGACGGTCGTACCCTTCTCCTCGAATACTTCAGCGGCAATGCGGCGGATGATGGCGGTCTGATTGCGCATCTCTTCGATGGAGCCGATGAGCGGGATCATGATCTCGGGATGTGGATCGCCGCCCTTGAGTTTGACCGCAACCGCGGCCTCGATGATGGCTCGCGCCTGCATCTCGGTGATCTCAGGGAAGGTGATGCCCAGCCGGCATCCGCGCAGACCGAGCATCGGATTCTGCTCGTGCAGCTCTTCCACGCGAGCCAGCAAAGTGCGCAACTCCTTGAGCTTGGGCGAACGTGGCTTGGTTTCTTCAAGGCGCGCAATCTGAACGAGCAAATCCTCGCGCTTGGGCAGGAACTCGTGCAGCGGCGGATCGATGGTGCGGATGGTGACGGGCATCGAATCCATGGACTTGAAGAGGCCCACAAAGTCGGCGCGCTGCATGGGCAGCAGCTTCTTCAATGCGGCCCGGCGGTCCTTTTCGTTGTCGGCCAGGATCATGGTGCGCATGTGTTCGATGCGATCTTCGGCAAAGAACATGTGCTCGGTGCGGCAGAGGCCAATGCCCTCGGCGCCGAAGAGGCGCGCCTGCTTGGCGTCGCGAGGAATATCAGCGTTGGCGTGGATGCGAAGCCGGCGGACCGGATCGACCCAGCTCATGAACTTGACCAGATCGGGATCGTCGGGTTGAGCTTCAAGGGTCTTGAGCTGACCGGCGATCACGCGGCCAGTGGTGCCATCGAGCGAAAGCCAGTCGCCCTCGTGGTAGGTGTGACCCTTAACGCGGAGTTCCTTCTTGGCTTCGTCTACGACGCAATCGCCGGCGCCGGCCACGCAGCACTTGCCCATGCCGCGGGTAACGACAGCCGCATGGGATGTCATACCGCCGCGCGAAGTGAGAATGCCGGAGGCGACTTCCATGCCCGCGATATCTTCAGGAGTGGTTTCGCCGCGGACCAGGATGATGACCTTGTAGGAGCCGTTGGTGTGGCGCTTCACGGCTTCTTCGGCGGTGAACACGATCTGTCCAACAGCCGCGCCAGGCGAAGCGGGCAGGCCGGTGGCGAGCACTTCAATCTTCTCGCCCTTTTCGACCAGGCGGGGAACCAGGAAATCGTAAAGCTGGTTGGGCTCGACGCGGAATATTGCTTCTTCCTGGGTGATGAGGCCTTCACGCACCATATCGATGGCGATACGGACGGCGGCCAGGCCAGTGCGCTTGCCATTGCGGGTCTGGAGCATGTAGAGCTTGCCATCCTGGATGGTGAACTCGAAGTCCTGCATGTCGCGATAGTGCTTTTCCATCTTCCAGGTGATGCCGCGCAGGTGGTCGTATACCAGAGGCATGGCGCGCTCCAACTCGCTGATGGAGAGCGGGGTGCGGACGCCGGAGACCACGTCTTCACCCTGGGCGTTCATGAGGTACTCGCCGAAGAACATGTGCTCGCCGGTGGCGGGATTGCGGGTGAAGCCGACGCCGGTGCCGGAGTTTTCACCCAGGTTGCCGAAGACCATGGCTTGCACGTTGACCGCTGTGCCCAGCCAGTCATCGATGTGGTTGATGCGGCGATAGGTCTTGGCGCGATCGTTCTGCCAGCTACGGAAGACAGCGTCGCGGGCCTGGACCAGTTGATCGAGCGGCTTTTGCGGAAAGTCCTTGCCGGTTTCCTTCTTCACCAGCTTCTTGTACTCGACGATGATTTCCTTGAGCGCGTCGGGGCCGAGTTCGTAGTCGAACTTTACCTTCTCACGCTTCTTCACCGAGTCGAAGATGTGTTCGAACTTCTTCTTTGGGATATCGAGGACCACGTCGCCGAACATCTGGATGAGGCGGCGGTAGGAGTCATAGGCGAAACGGGGATTGTTGCTGAGCTTGGCCAGAGACTCAACGGCCTTGTCGTTCAGACCCAGGTTGAGGATGGTATCCATCATGCCGGGCATGGAGAACTTGGCGCCGGAACGAACCGAAACGAGAAGGGGATTTTCGCCCGCGCCCAGCTTCTGTCCTTGCAGGTGCTCCAAACGTTCGAGAGCGGCGAGCATTTCGGTGTTGATCTGGGGGCTCAGCTTGCCGCGCATGTACTCACGGCAGGCCTCGGTCTGGATGGTGAACCCCGGGGGAACAGGCAGACCGGCATTGGTCATCTCTGCCAGGCCAGCGCCCTTGCCGCCCAGCGTGTCCTTCATGCGGCCGTTGCCATCGGCAGAGCCGCCACCAAAGAAATATACATACTTGGTTGTGGTTGAGGTCGAGCTTGCTTTGTCGGCAAGCTGCTGATCCAGTACGCCCTGCGCCATGGAGTAATGCCTCCGTATGTAGAAGTTCGCAACGGCTATTCGCAGAGATGGATGGCAGTACGTGGGACCGGCCCGGCTGAGGGAAAGAACGGTCAACGGACCAAGCCAGTGCAGCCATCCACACAGTTCGACTGCGCCTTGCGGCGGTACATCTTTCGTACTAACTAATATCGCCGCAAGTATACGCTTGCCTGTGCCCCTCGTCACAGGCCCTCGGATTGGCAGCGGGTTCTGGCCGTATTTCTGGGTGGGAAGATTCGCAAATTGAGATCCGGGCCTGCGCCAAAGTTGCAGCGCTGATACGCTGGCAGCGACTTCAAGCCGCGGGCCTTTCAAAACATGGGCCGGACTGTGAATCTTGAGCCGCATCACGAGACAGGAGAATGCGGTCAAGACCCACTAATGCAAGGATCTCGGCCACCCTGTGCGAGACATTGAAAACGGTGAGATTGTGGCCTGCACTTTGGGCGGCGCTGTAGAGCGAGATCAGGGCCGCGATGCCTGCGGCGTCAATACGTTCCACGCAGCCCAAATCGAGCGAGACGCTCTGGCGGTGCACCACGGGCACCATCCGCTCAAGGAACGTCTGCTCCTGCCCGCGCACCAGTTCGTGCAGATCGCCGGGAAGCGTCATTGGTGTTTCGGTGGCTGTTGCAAATATGCCAGTCATAATCAAACCTCCCTGGTACTCTTCATTGCGGCGTGTGCAGGCTTGGAGCTGCCCACTTAGGGCTTCAACTCACTGCCCTTTGAACCTGCACCTGGGCTGCCAAAGCAGATTCGGGGAAAAATGCTGAAACCACTACGGATACGAGCAATCCCAGCAAACTGATCGGCGGTTCCTTGTGTCCGGAATTGATCCCGGCGTCCGCAATCGAACAGGTTACAGTTAATTACGCAAAAGGGAGGCGTCCCGGTTCCATGACTATTGGCGAGGCAAATCCGGCGTCCAACCTGACGGCGGAAACGGCGCGCGCCCTGGCGAGGGAGGCGGGCTTTGCCGAGGCAGGGGTGGCGGCGCTACCTCATGCGGAGGAGGAACGAGACTCGTGGAGGTTTGCGGGGTGGGTGCAGGCAGGCCGCGCGGGGACAATGAAGTATTTGCAGCGGAGAGACGAGGCGGGACGGCTGGTGCGGTCGCGGGTAGGGGTTCCGTTTCCGTGGGCGCGTTCGGTGCTGGTGTGCTTTGCCGGTTACAACGTGTCGCAGCCGCTCTCAACCGATGCGGCCAGGGAGGACGCAGGCTGGATTGCGCGCTATGCGTGGTCGAGCAAGGTGGATGACGGCGGTGTGCGGCGGGCGAACGACTATCACAAGGTGCTGCTGAAACGGCTCAAAAACCTGGAGTCCCAGATACACGCACAATGCGGCGATTTTGAAGCGCGCGCGTACGTGGACACCGGTCCAGTGGTGGAGCGGGCGCTGGCGACGGCCGCGGGGTCGGGCTGGACGGGCAAAAACACCTGCCTGATTCACCCGAAACTTGGTTCGTTCGGTTTTCTCGCGGTGCTTCTGACCTCGCTGGAAGTGCGGGAACAGACAGTGCCCACGTTGGTCCCCGACCGCTGCGGAAGCTGCCGGCGCTGCATCGAAGCCTGCCCCACCGGCGCATTGATCGCGCCCTACCAGATGGATGCGACGCGCTGCATCTCCTACCTGACCATCGAGCATCGGGGGCCAATTGCAGGGGATCTGATGGAGGGCATGGGGCGGCAGGTTTTTGGCTGCGACATCTGCCAGGATGTGTGCCCATGGAATTCGCCGCGGCGCACGCCGATCAGCATGGACCCCGAACTGGACGCGCGCGCAGAGCTGGTGAACCCCGCGCTGGAGTGGCTGGCGGAGATGGACGAAGGGGAGTTTGAGCGGACTTTCAATGGCTCGCCGGTGCGGCGGGCAGGGTTTCTGGGATTGCAAAGGAACGTGGCAGTGGCCATGGGCTCAAGCGGGCTGGTGAGGTTCATGCCGCAGCTACGCGCGTGGGCCACCGCCGCGGACGATGGATTGCGCACGGCGGCCTGCTGGGCACTGAACAAGTTGGCGAAGTTGAAAACTCCGGAATAAAGGCACTTACTAAGTGCACAGGAAACAATAGCCAACGATGCGGAAGACAGCACTGGAACCGAGTTATACGACCCGCATTACATTGGCCGCATTCAGTCCCTTGGGACCTTGCTGGCACTCAAACTCGACAGCTTCGCCTTCGTTGAGAGTTTTATAGCCGCTTTCCTGTTGTATAGCTGAGAAGTGCACAAATACATCTTCTCCGCTTGACCGCTGGATGAAACCGTATCCCTTGGCTCCGTTGAACCACTTCACCACGCCTTGTTCCTTCATGGGCACTCTCCTTGTTTTCTGGTTGGCACAACGCCAGAGTTCTTTGCGCCGATCCTATCCTGCGATAACTACCGGGAAAGGATGGGGCAAATAACCTCAATCGAACCCAGAGACGCCGCGAGCCATCGAAGCGCCCGCGAAAGGAACGCCCAGATGGCCCAATGACCTATCTAAGTTGGAGTTGTGCTTCCTAAAAGCTAAGACATCCAATGCGAATGGCCTTCCACTAACTCGAAGCGTCCGCTTCCGACGCGCCGTGCTCAAGTTATGGCAGGAAATGAATCAGGATGCAAGGAGAAAATGAGGCGGACCAGACGGATGCGGCGGTGGCACTCGGGCGCGTGCACGAGGATAAATATCGCATGCCAGCTTGAGGCGATGATGCCACGCGCGGCGACGGAGCACCAGTGAACGAAGGCCGAGGGCGCCTCAATTTGCGCAATAAAACCCAATGAGTGCGCCCCTCTGCTGAGTATTTACGTCACAGCGCGGAAAGGTCGGGAAGGACTATTCTAAAAGAAAGACCAATTTATCGGGCGTGATACGTGTGTCTGTGCGGGGTAATATTCCGCACTCTTAAAATGAGGGAGTTCTAACTTGTCTGACGTCTCAGATCACGGTACCAATGAGGGAACAGAGGTCCACGTCACTGGAGTCGTCGATGCGGAGGAGCCTGCATCCAGGTCCAAGTGGTACCACTGGCGCAAAAACGGCACCGCGCTGGTGCGCTATCTGCTGGACAGCGAGGTGCATACCTACGCTTTCAGTGTGGCCGCCAACGCAATCATCTCGTTCATTCCATTTATTGTGCTGCTCTACACGCTGTCCCGGTCGGTTTTTCACTCCGACATGATGGTGAATGTGGTGGGCAAGATGGTGCATTACTTTCTGCCCTCGAACCAAGACTGGGTCGCGGCCAGCCTGGCAGCAGCAGCGGCGCGACAAGGGGTGCAGTGGCTTTCACTGGTCATGATTCTCATCTCCTGCACGGGGATCTTTCTGCCCCTGGAGGTAGCGTTGAACCAGGCATGGGGGGTGACCAAGAGCCGCAATTACCTGATGAACCAGCTGGTGGCGTTCGGGCTGGCGATCCTGATGGTGGGGCTCGCGATGGTGAGCATCCTGCTGAGCGCGTGGCAGCGGCAACTGCTGGGTTTCATCTTCTTTCACCACACCGACAACTTTGTGTTTGAGGGAATCAGTTACTTGTGGCTGGCGGCTTCAACCGGCGTGGCCTCGATTTTGTTTTTCTTTTCGATTTACTGGCTGCTGCCCAACCGCAGGATTCCGCCGCGCAATGTGCTGCGCTCTTCAATCGTGACTGGAGTGATCTGGCTGTTGGCGAAGAATATCTACGTGGCGGTGCTGCCACATCTCGATCTGAAGGCGCTGTATGGGCCGTTTTATGTTTCTGTAGGCTTGCTTTTCTGGGCCTATGTTTCGGGGCTGATTCTGTTTGCAGGGGCGCAGTTCAGCGTGGCGCGATTTGGGAACGGGAAGAGTTAGGGCGTTTTCGGCTTGACTGTTTACAGTCGAAATGGACCTCGGTGGCTACC
>Ga0182030_10019504_pt1 | contig 12895 bp, 11 predicted proteins | sample 812S3MmetaG_FD_121299 | JGI IMG/M metagenome (GOLD analysis project Ga0182030, IMG submission 121299) | Permafrost microbial communities from Stordalen Mire, Sweden - 812S3M metaG (Illumina Assembly) | ecosystem: Environmental > Terrestrial > Soil > Wetlands > Permafrost | place: Sweden... | reverse complement strand
CGGTTCCGCAAATTGCTGGTCAGCTTCGAAAAGACAGAGGCAAGCTACGTTGCACTTCTCTCACTCGCCTGCGCCATGATCTGCTGGAGACAGACTGTTGCTATTTACGGATAAGTACTAAGTCAAACTCGTAGCCGAGTTTCTGAAGTGCCTGTAATTTTTAAGCAGCAGGGCCACTCCAAACCGGGGTGGCCCTTTTTACCTATGAGGCAAAATATTCGCGTAAATTGAACCTTGAGTGTCTTTCCTTCGACATAAATAACGAATGCAGAAAGAGATTGAGAATCGGACCCGATACGAGTGGCTGGCGTTGCGATGCCAGGATGGCGACGCGGGCGCATTCGAGGACTTGATCGCCGTCATGGAGCGGCCGCTGCTCTACTATGCTGCCAGCCTGACCGGCAATCCGGATTCCGCGCTCGATGTTCTTCAAGAGGTTTGGATCAGGGTCTTTCGCGGCATTCGCAAGCTGAAAGACCCCGGTTCCCTGCGCTCATGGCTGTACTCAATCACGCATGGAATCGCGGTGGATCGCATCCGCAAAAACTATGCACAAGAGCAGGCGGAGAAGGTTCAATTCGAGGATTTTCAGGAGGTCGAGGAGCCCTCGTTTGCGGATGAAGATGCGGCGGCGATTCATCAGGCATTGGGTGAGATTGGTCTCAAGCACCGCGAGGTTCTGGTCCTGCATTTTCTGGAGGACTTGTCGCTGGCGGAAATCGCAACGGTTGTAGGCTGCTCGGAAGGCACGGTGAAATCCCGCATCCATTACGCAAAACGAGCCATGAAGGAAGTTCTGAGTGGAGGAGATCATGGAGAAGCAAAATGAAAGTGTGCGCGACAGATTGCTGGCGCGTTTGCCTCAACCGGAGAATTTTGACAGCTATCGAGACGAAACGGCAACCCTGCTGGCGAAGCATGAGAAGGCATTGTTCTGGGAGAAGTGGATACCGCTGACACTTTCCGGGGGGGCGCTGGCGATTATCGCGCTGACCGGTTCTATCGTGGGCCCGCCAGCTAATGACGTTAAAACCGCTTTTTTAATCCTAATGTTCCTCAGCATAATCTACAAAGTGTCGTATAACATCAGCCGCAGCAAGGTTGACTTGCTGAAGGAAATCAAGCAACTCCAGTTGCAGGTGCTCGAACTCCAGGCTTCGTTGCAACAGCATGGCGATCAATGAGTAACTCTTCCACTGGGCAATCGTTCGGCCAGCGCTTCCGCTCCCTCTTTGAGGCTTCCGCACTACAATCATCTTTTGCTCACTGAACTCCAACGCGACGCCGTCGAAGTGGTGCTCGTCTCGCCGCGCAACCCGCTCAATATCGGAGCGGCGGCGCGGGCGATGGCCAACTTTGGCTTTGCACGTCTTGCCGTGGTTGCGCCCTTTGACCGCACCTGGCGCGAGGCCCGCTCAGCCATTGGCTCCGCTGACCTTCTCCAAAACGCAAAAGAGACAGCGACTCTGGCCGAGGCGGTGGCCGGTTGCACGCTGGTCGTCGGCACAGGAAACCTCACCTATCGCAAACCCGAACAGCCGGTAGTGCCGCTACCTCAGCTTGCCCCCTTGGTGAGTCGGCAGTTGGAGTGCGGCGGCCGCGTGGCCATGGTCTTCGGGTCGGAAAAGCATGGGCTGACCGTGGACGATCTCTCCTTTTGTCATTGCATGGTGGAGATCCCCACGGACGCTCGCCAGCCATCGATGAACCTGGGCCAGGCCGTGGCCGTCTGCCTCTACGAGTTGGCGACGGGAGTTTTTGTTGCCGATGCGGCTACGAAAGAGATGGGTTCAGGGGTTAAACAGGCTGCGGAAAAACCAGGGCTTTCGGGTGAAATTGGCGAAAAGCGCACCTCCGGGGCTAAAGCCCGCATTGATTCAGATGGCTTTATGCGGGGGTTAAAACCCCCGCCTCTCTCCGGGTCGAGTTTTTCCGCAGCCGGTAAAGCCCAAGTTACTGTTGATGCATTTACGGCACGACTAAAGTCGTTCCCTGACACAGGGCAGGAAATCTCCGCAGCGGTTCGCTCCGGCAGCCTCGATCTTCTCGCCGGGCTGATCGAGCAAGTCATGCAGGCGGCCGGTTACTCGCCCAACTCGATGCAGGCGGCCAACCGCCGCGACCTGCGCGTGCTGTTGCGCCGGATCGCCCTCTCGGAGCCGGATACGCGGCGGATACTGGGTCTCTTCCGGCGGATTCTCTGGCGATTGAATCGTGCGCGAAAGCCGGTTGAACGTGCAGTAGAGGTAGAGAAGCCTGAATCATGAGGACCTCGGCGTAAGGCAGTCTGCCACTGGCGTACGACAAACGTCAGACAGTCCGCATCGGTTCGACCCACCCCAAACCGATGGGCAAGAGCGCCCTATTCGACCCAACGCCGTGCCCCGGCGACATTTAGCCGGGGTACGGCGTTTGTAGGTCAGGCAGGTTACACCGTGCGGTCGAAGACGAGCTTCTGCTTGATCACCGAGCCATCGGGATTGGTGATCGTATACAGCCAGGTTCCTACCTTGCCTTTGGCGCTCACCGTAAAATCGCCCTTGGTGATGGTGCCGTCGGTATCCTTTTGCGTCTCATGGACCACGCCCGGCTCCTCCGAATAGGAGTAGACACTGGAGCTGCCAACGACCGGATATTCCTTACCATCGGCTGCCCCCTTGTAGCTGTAGGAGACATCGAAACCGTCGGCTGTGGTCTGATTCACTGAAAATTGGATCAGATCGGGCGTGTCGGAGTCCACCTTGGTAGTCATCGACATCAGCTTGGTTCCCCCGCCGAAGTCGCTCTTGGCAACATTCAACTTCCAACTGCCGAACATGATGCCCTGGCCAGCCGTCTGGGCAAGAAGCGCGCCTGAAAACAGGGCAAGTAGCGCCAAAACAACCCAGTTGCGCAAGAAATAACTCCTCATTGCGATCTCCCATGCGTGCGTTTCAAGCCAACAAGACTACCCTAGCACACAACAGGACTAAACTAGGCGCGGCGCGGGGAAAGGAATGTGACTCGGATCACGGACCACCTGCCACTCGTGGAGGATTTCATCGGCGCTGGGCAGCCTCTGACTCTGAAGGGGTGGTGCGTCGGCTGTCTTTACGCTTGCCTTAGGTCTTTACAACAAGGACCGCGCAACGCGGGACAGTCGCACGACAAGCGTTAGGTCTGTGACCGGATGAAGAAGTTTCATTGAGTTCGTGCTTTCCCAGGTCTCAAAACGAGACCTGGGGCACCCAACGGTGGTAAAAAATCAAGCGGTCAGTGACCTAGACAAGGCCGTTCAATCGCCGGAATCGGTCTTGCGCCGTCTTACCTTCTTACACAGGCCGCTGACCGCCTCACGTCCCTGGCGCAGGTTGCCACGCCGACAGCTTTCGCCGTCGCTACTCCTCCTGGCGGATGATCTCTTCGAGCTTGGGCTTGTGCTTGATGTCGCGGCCGGCGCGCGGTTCCGTTTCTATCACCCGCGCCGGCTTTGGCTGGCCGACCCGCTCGCGAGCGTTGGCCTTCACCGCCTTGGTTACAGAAAACTTCCCTGGCTTGCGTTTCGTCATGGCAAAGACGAGTATGGAATAGGAGTGGGGCATTTGGCCAGCGGCCAGGAATTTGCCGCGCCGGGTAATTTTGGTTTTTTGAATTGGGAGGTCGAAAAGCATGGAAGAGCGTGAGTTTTTCAACGAGACCACGGAGCAGCGATCGCACACGCTCACCTGCCCTAAATGCGGCCAGGCTGGCGAATACAAGGTGACCTGGGTGGTGCGGCGCAAGCGGGCCCAACTGCCCCGCGGCGCCGACGAGAGGGATCGCGCCCGCTTCAGCAAAGCGCAGTCTTACATGGTAAGACGCGATGATAAATTGTCTTGCGTCAATATCCGTTGCCGCAAACCCTTTGAGATTACCCAACTGCAATCGCTAGCCTTTCTCTCCGAATAGAACGGCTGTGCCTTGGGCTGAACGGCGGCATCGGTCAGGACGCGGATCGGGCATCGCCCGTCAATGCGGCAACTCAGAGCCCGCGAAAGATTGGCTCCTCCCGAACGCGAGCAAGATTTTCTGGCGTGGAGTTGACTACTTGTGACAGAATTGCACCACTGAAAGTTACCTGCTATGGCCCCAGGAAAGACTCACGAGACGGAAAGCCGCATCCCACTGGGCGATCTGCATGTCTTTCACCATCTGACGCGCTCACTCAACTCGAGTTTCGATCTGGATACGATTCTGCGCACCATTCTGGAGCACATGGAGCGCCTCATCGAGGCCGATCTGTGGACACTGCTGATGCTCGACGAGTCCCGTCAGGAGCTGTATTATGCCCTGGCCGCAGGTGGGGAAGAAGCGGCGCTGCGCGATCTGCGCGTCAAAGTGGGCGAGGGGGTGGCTGGCTGGGTGGTCGAGCACGGCGAAACCCTCATCGTTCCCGAGGGCGATCCCGAGACCGGTCCTGACCCGCGCCTGGTGGGAGAAAGCGCCGCAATATCGCGGCCCGCGCTGCCGGATTCCACCGGGCCATTCACCGCCAAGCCGGTCAAGGTGCGCTCGGTCGTCGCCCTGCCCTTGCGCGGACGCAAGGGAACCCACGGGGTTATCGAGATTTTGAACCCCCGCTCGGGCCAGCTCACCGACTACACGATCGCCTTTCTGCACATTCTGGCCGATCACGCGGCGATTGCTATTGAAAACGCCCGCGACGTGACGCGCATTCAGCAGTTGACCATCACCGACGATACGACCGGCCTCTTCAACGTTCGCCATCTTTATCAGGTGCTGGAGCGCGAACTGGAGCAAGGCAACCGGCTCGGCCGGCCATTGAGCCTGGCCTTTCTCGACCTCGACTGCTTCAAGCAGGTCAACGACACGTATGGCCACCTGGTGGGCAGCGAACTGCTGGCCAAAATCGGCCAGCGGCTCCAGGAACTGAGCCGCAAACAGGACCTGTGCTTCCGCTACGGCGGCGATGAGTTCGTTATCCTGATGCCCGATACCTCTGCCGAGGCCGCGCACACGCAGATCGTTCAACTCCATCGCGCCCTGCTGGAATCCCGTTTCACGATGAAGAACGAGTTGATCCTCTCCGTCAGCGCCAGCGTCGGCATGGCCACCGCACCCACAGACGGCACTTCGATTTACTCCATTATTCGCGTCGCCGACACCCGAATGTACGAGGTCAAGACACACGGCCGCAGCCAGGTTCGCGGTGCTTAGATCTTTTTCGGAAAATGTGTAGACCGGAATTTTGTCGGTATCCCACCCATTCCGCGAAGAACGCGGAATGGATGGGGCACCCGGCATTTTGCTAACACTTGAGTTGAAAACGCTCGATCGCGGCCACAGTTACCTGCGAGCGGCTACGGGGCATGTCGATCGGAAAGACTTGGGGCAGCCTGTCAGGGCTGCCCCAAGTCTTTCCGATTCAAGTGGGAACCTGAAGAACCTCACGTCCCCGTTTTCTCACATCGCCGAAAGCCAGATCAGAAAGTGAACCTCACGGCAAACTGGATCTCGCGCGGAGGCTCGGCCGTATAGGTAATTTGCCCTGCAAAGGGGTTGGCGCACGTTCCTTGCGCGGCGATATCAGATGCTGGAAAAGCGGTGTTCGAATTGCAGACCAGGCTGCCCGACGGCGTGACGGTAGTGACCTTATAGTCGGCGGGATTCGTCGAAGGCGTTCCGGGATTTACGAGCGGCCAGCCAATCGCATCGCCTGTGAAGCTAAACCCTTGGGCGGGGTTCCCGAAGCTGGTGTGATTCAGAATGTTGAAGAACTCCGCCCGGAGCTCCATGCTCACCTTCTCGGTCAGCTTGGTATTCTTCATGACAGAGATATCGAGATCCATAAAGCCGGGACCTATGAGGCTGTCCCTGCTCGAGTTCCCAAGAGTGCCATAGGGCGGCAAATAATAACAGTTCGTATTGTACCAATTCACCCATGTCTTCAAATATGGATTGCAGCCAGGCACCACATTCGGCCGCGGGCCCTCAATGCCTCCCAAGCCCGCCTGGCCGCCAGCACCGAGCCCATCCATTACATTGATTGGAAGGCCGGTGGAGGCTTGGAAAATCGGGCTAACCGACCATCCGGCTATCGCGCGATTCCCCTTGAACGGCAACCCATATACGCCGTTAATCCGTAACGACTGGGTCACATTGAAGGAGCAAGGTCCACGGTCATAGGACTGGTTATAAGTGTCGGTTACTTCATAGTTGCCTTGTTCCAGACCCGAGCTGGCCGAGCCATTGTCTATGCACCGGGACCAAGTGTACGACACCTGCCCGATGAAGTTATGGCTGAATTGGCGATTGAGGCTGGTCTGCAACGAATTGTACGACGAGTGAGCGGTCGCCTCGTCGGAAGCATCGCCGCCCAGGGATTGATTGGCAAAGCCAAAATTGATGAGAGAGCCGGAACCGAAGGCCGGGTTCGTGCAGGGCAGTGTAACACCATACTCGACGAGGAAATTGCAAGCAATAAACCCATCGAAGGGGTTGGTTAGAGAGCCTGGAGCACCGGTGGCAGCGGGATTATAGAGCGGGTTAGGAGTGCCATTGGCGAAGGTTGCCTCGGATTGATACAACATGGGGTTCGCGTCGTGCAGCGAGAACAGGTGAACGCCGGCCGAACCGATATAGCCGATAGAAAAGACCGTGCCGGCGGTAATCTGACGTTGAATGGTCAGGTTGTACTGCATGACATACGGCGCGCGATTCGTTTTGTAATCGAGTCCGGCAAAGACCGCCGGCGCCGTGCCCCCGTTATAACAGGGCGAGTTAGGGAAGCACGGAAATGGCTGCGAAGTAGCTTCATAGGACACCGTTGGCGGAGTCAGGTCAAACGCCGATGCATAGGTACGGGCGGCTAACGGCTCGTGGAAGATGCCAAAACCGGCACGCACCGAGGTTTTGTGGTCCTTGAAAGGATCCCAGGCCAGGCCAATGCGTGGATCGATATTCTTCAAGTTGGGATTAGAACCCACAACGTTAGACAGGGGGACGAACGCGGTGTTGGTCAAGGGGTTGGAAAGCCCTTCCAAGGGGACGCCCCCGGCGGAAATGGCATTGCTGGCCCAGTCCCAGCGCACGCCCAGATTCAAGGTGAGCGTGGGTGTCACCTTCCAGTCGTCTTGAATGTAGGGAGCGGATTCCCATTGGCGGAAATAGTGACGTAAGCTAAACGGAATGTTTTGGCCGCCACCGGTGTACACGGAATTGGGCGCCCCCGAGGTGAGATCTATCGACACGACATTGGCGACAAAATCGGCGAAGTTACTGTATATAAAGTAACCATCTTGCCCAAAGGGGTTGGTCAGGTTGGATTGCACCCTGGTGAATCCGACGCCAAACCGGATGCTGTGTTTGCCATGAGTAAGAATCACGTCATCGCCGAACGCGTACTTGTTTTGAACAATCTGGAAAGGACTGGAGCTAGACGGGCCCATGGAGGCCAGGTAGCCGACGCCGACTGTAATGTCCTGCGCTCCGGGAGCACAGGGGGCACCAGTGACCGAACATCTGAGCGGATCGGACGCCGCCGGAAGGGTGGAGACATTCACCGCGTTTTCGTTGGTTCGCACGATACTGAACCGCGCCGCGTTGACCAGGTTGTTCGAAATCGTTCGCCGCTCTTCCATCGTGAAATAGTGGTTTCCCGATTTGTCGGTTTCCGGCCAATAGGGCAGGGTGGATGCCGGGTAAGGCTGGTGCTCGTTGGCGCCATCGTGGACGTAGCGCATGAAGAGGGAGTCCTTGGGGTCGATGACGTAGTCAAGGCGGCCGAGTAGATAGTCTTCGTTCACGACCAGCGGCGCTTGTGAGTAATACCAACTGTTGAAGCCCGGAAAAGTTCCTACAGAGGTCGCGCCCGGGGTCGGTGCGGGATAGAGGGCCAGAACGGGCGCCATGACGCAGGCAAGCGTCCCCGCCGCGGCCGTCTGAGAGTCGGTGCAGGCGGGGGCGTCGCCACCATTAAGGGACGAAGTAATGCTTGTATCCGGCACTAATGCCCTGCCAGTTATGCCCTGCGAGGACCGCAAGCCCTCGTAATTGAAGAAAAAGAACGCCTTGTCCTTCTTAATCGGCCCGCCTAATGCGGCGCCGAACTGATTGCGGCGGAACGGAGGAATGGCCAGGTTTGGCACGTCGAAGTAGTTCTTAGCGTCAAAAACGCTGTTGCGAAGATAGTCGAAGACCGTTCCATGCAGTGCGTTCGTGCCCGATTTGGTGACGGCATTTACGGCTGCTCCCGTGCCGCCATACTCGGCGCTGTAGGTGTTGGTCAGGACACTGAATTCCTGGATGGCGTCCATGCCCAGCGAGTTGCCGGTGACCGAGGAACCGGTGCCATGCTGCCAGAAGTTGGTGATATCGGTGTTGTCGAGCAGGAACGACTGTCCGACGGGTCTGGATCCGGAAACCGAGTAGTTGCTCTCCGCTCCGTAAAAGGAGCTCGACACCCCACCTCCTCCCCCGTTCTGCGAGATAGACTGCACGCCGGCCGCCAAGGACAACAACTGCTCGAAATTGCGGCCGTTGAGCGGCAGGTCCTGCATCTGTCTGGAGGCGACCAAGCTGGAAACGGTCGCGGTCGTCGAATCTACCTGCGACACTTCGCCCGTCACGGTGATCACTTCCTTGGCTTCCCCTATGGGAAGCTTGAAATCAACCAGCAGGTGCGCGCCGACGGTTAGAGTGATACCCGAGTGAACGCTTGTCCGGAAGCCGCTCTTACCGGCCTGAACCTGGTAGGTGCCTACGGTCAGTTCCGGAACGATGTATTGGCCTTGGGGATCGGTCACGGTGGGATAAGTGACGCCGGTACCGACGTCCTTGACCTCGATGTTCGTTCCCACTATCACCGCTCCCGAGGCATCTGTCACGGTGCCGGAAATAATGCCCTTATTGGCTTGCGCCATCAGACTAGGAACAAAGATGCCAACGCCGAGCAAAGCCGCCAGCGCCCAAGTCATGGCCCATCTCTGAGTCGTGAGGACCTTCAACATACAGTACGCCTCCAATTTGAAAGGTTGTGGCAATTCATTCACATGGCACGCAGAACTCCACCTGATTATGTAAGGAGTTATTGCGTTGGGACTTACCAAAAGCGACTTCTTAACGCACATTTCTAGTGAGATGGATGCTAGACCTGTTTTGGTTTCTTTGGTCTATGGCTGCGATCACACATACCTGTGACCGCGATCACAGGTAGCCGTTCGCGTCCCGCCTGCAGCGAGATCATGGCAAAAGCGAGGGGATAGGTTGGCGATCACGGTGGCAGAGGACCGCGATAAGCGAGATAGATCAAGACGCTGCGTCGTTGCATGCGGCAGCTTTGCGCCCTCTCGGAACGATCTGCATCAAGAACTTTTTCGACTGGTGCAAATGCGCGTTTGAAAGCGTCCAATCAGCGCAAAGTGAGGAAAAAATACAACAGGATGGATTCGACTCGGCGCGAAGAGTCTAGCCATTACGCACGGTATTCGACTGTGGGAAAAGAAGATTATTAACTCATTCAGCGCACCTGGAACAAACGATTGGCTTTAGCCCATGAAGGATGTTTTCAGCAAATTGGACTTTCAAGACTGGCTGCTATGGGAAGCTTGAAATCAACCAGCGGGTGCGCGCCGACTGTCAGAGTGATGTCCGAGTGCACGATTGTCTGGAAGCCGCTCTTACTGGCCTGAACCTGGTAGGCGCCTACGCTCAGCTCCGGAACGATGTATTGGCCATGGGAATCGGTCACCGCGGGGTAAGTGACGCCGGTAGCGACGTTCTTTACCTCGATGTTCGCTCCCACTATCGCCACTCCCGAGGTCTCTGTCACGGTGCCGGAAATAATGCCCTTATTGGCTTGCGACATCAGACTAGGAATAAAGATGCCAACGCCGAACAAAGCCGCCAGCGCCCAAGTCATGGCCCATCTCTGAGTCGTGAGGACCTTCAACATACAGTACGCCTCCAATTTGAAAGGTAGTTGCAATTCATTCACATTAAACGCAGAACCCCACCTGATTGTGTAAGGAGTTATTGCGTTGAGACTTACCAAAAGCGACTCCTCATCGCACGTTCTAGTGAAATGGATGCTAGTCCCATTTTGGCAACTATGGTCTATGATCGCAATCACAATCACCTGTGACCGAGATCACACATAACCGTTCGCGTCCCGCCGGCAGCGAGATCATGGCAAGAGCGAGGGGATAGGTTGGCGATCCCGGTGGCAGAGGATTGCGATAGCGAAATAGATCAAGACGCTGTAGCGTTGCATGCGGCAGGTTTACGCCCTCTCCGAACGATCTGCACCAAGAACTTTTCAACTGGTACAAAAGCGCGTGTGAACCGTCCAACCAGCGCAAAGTGTGGAAAAAATACAACAGGACGAATTCGACTCGGCGCGAATAGTCTAGCCATTACGCACGGTATTCGACTGCGGGAGAAGAAGATTCTTGGCTCATTCCGCGCACCTGGAACAAACGATTGCCAAAGCCCTGGAGTTTGTGGGCATAGGGCTGCATTCAGGCGCCACGGTGACGATGCGACTGCTACCCGCACCCGGGGGTTCGGGAATCGTCTTCCGCCGCACCGATCTTGACAACTTCGAGATCCCCGCCACCAGCCGTAACGTGGCCAAGGTCAGCTATGCGACCAGCCTGATGCGGCAGGGCGTGCTGATCTCGACGACCGAGCATCTGCTCTCGGCGCTGATCGGCATGGGCGTGGACAATGTGATCGTCGAGTTGGACAATCTCGAATTGCCGATTCTGGACGGCAGCGCCCTGCCCTATGTGCAGGCTTTTTTGAATGCCGGCATTCGCACCCAACGCCGGCGCCGCGAGACAATTCGTATTCTGCGCCCCGTCGAGGTTCGCGAGGGCGACAAATTCATCGGGGTCTATCCCGGCTCCGGATACAGCATTCAGTACGCCATCGACTTTCCCGCTCCCATCGGCAACCAGCGCGCCTATGTGGACCTGGCCGCCGATACCTATGGCGCATTGATCGCCGGGGCCCGCACCTTTGGTTACAAGGCCGATGAAAAGCGTCTGCGCGATATGGGCCTGATCCGCGGCGCAAGCGCGGAAAATGCGATCATTCTGACCTCCCAGGGGCCGGAGAACGGTCCGTTGCGCTTTGCCGACGAGTATGTGCGCCACAAGGTGCTGGACCTGATCGGCGATCTGGCGCTGGCCGGACGGCGCATCGAGGGCCACGTGGTGGCCGAGCGCGCCGGTCATGCCATGCATACCGCCCTGGTCTCGCGCTTGCTGAAGGACCGCTCGCTGTGGGAATTGGCCCACGTGCCGGCAACCACGGCGCCGGTCGAGGAAGCGGCTCTGGAGGCTTCCTCCGGCGCTCCGCTGGCCCGTCCTGTCCTGGTTAACGCTTAGAAGCTAACTCATAAGCCTGTTTTGAAAGGGCACGGCTTCGGCCCTGCCGCAAAAAACCGTCTAAACCGATGGGCTTTACAGGCTGCGGAAAAACCTAATCCGGAGGGAGGCGGGGGTTTCAACCCTCGCATAAAGCCCGCAGGACAGCAGCAAGGTTTTGAACGGAGGTTTTCTATCGAAATGACAAATGCCTATCAGTCTCGTGTCCGGGTGACTGCGAGCAGTGGCTGGGTCGTAACAGGCCGAGCTTTAGATAGCAGCTTCGCTTCATTCCTATCGGGCCCCATCAGTCACCGAGCTTATAGCGGCTCCCAGCGAGTACATATAGAAGCCCCAGATGAATCCACGACACAAGAAAGGGAAAAACAACAGCAACAGCAAAAACAAAAACACCACTAAGGAAAAACCAAATGCAAAAGCAAAGACAAAAACCTTGACGATCCCAGCCATCTCCTTGAAGCGTTTTCGGTTCTGTTGTTTACGGTCGAAATGAACAGTTGCGCTATCCCACCCATTCCGCAAAGAACGCGGAATGGATGGGGCACCCAGCATTTTGTTAACACTTGAGTTGAAAACGCTATAGAAGCCCCTACGGGACGGTTTTTCGGCTCACTGGATTTTTGCCACAGACTGCTGGACGCGCGGCTCTTCCAAAAGCAGAGGGCCTGACGATATGCGTCAGGCCCTCTACTTTGCTCAGTGACCGATCCAGGCTACTTGAGCGGAGTCAGCGCCACGGCATTGCGCGCTGCGATCTGCCCCGTGCAGAGGCACTCCGCGTTGTTTCCGCCGCCGTTGTACATCCATCCCCAGAATGATCCGAGTTCGCCGGCGGTGTACAGCCGAGGAATCGGCTCTCCGAAGGGATTCACCACCTGGCAGTTCTTGTTTCTTTTCGGGCCGCCCTGGGTGTTGAACATGGTCGGGTAGACCTTCACGGCGTAATAAGGCGGCTTGTTGATCGCCAGCAGGCTTTGCTTCGGGCGATTGAAATCAGGATCCACCTGCGCTCGGCAGTCTTCGTTATACCGGACAAGCGTCAACTCCAGGTCTTCCGGCTTGATCCCGATCTTGCTTGCCAGTTCAGCGATGGTATCGCCCTTGACGATCCAGCCCTTCTCGATCTCCGCGCTGTTGTCCTTGCTCCACTGATAGCCCGAGTACCACCCGAACCAGCCGAACTTGTGCCCGGACGCGACCAGCGGCCCCTTCGTGCGCGCGGTTTCGTCGAAGATGGTGTAGCAGGGCAGCCGGGTAAAGTCGCCGATGACGCCATCGAAGAAGAGAATGTACTCTCTGACGCCGTAGCCATGGCGGCTCGGACGGTTCTCCGACATGAAGCGTTTGCCCAGCTTGTCGACGTGAATATAAGGCGCGCCCATAATGCCGAAGGGGATGGAGATCGGCGCATACTCGGGCACGAGGATGCCGCCCAAACCGGCCAGCGGATTGTTCATGTGCCACAGAGACGCGCCCACCTCTTGCGCCATGCGAATGCCGTCCCCGGTGTTGCCGGGCGTTCCCTG
>Ga0182030_10019503_pt1 | contig 12895 bp, 10 predicted proteins | sample 812S3MmetaG_FD_121299 | JGI IMG/M metagenome (GOLD analysis project Ga0182030, IMG submission 121299) | Permafrost microbial communities from Stordalen Mire, Sweden - 812S3M metaG (Illumina Assembly) | ecosystem: Environmental > Terrestrial > Soil > Wetlands > Permafrost | place: Sweden... | reverse complement strand
CTCGGTGACGCTCACCAGCATGATGTTCATGATCCCGATGCCGCCCACGACGAGCGACACGATTGCGATCGCCGCGAGGAGCGCGGTGAGCGTCTGCGTGCCCTGCTGCTGGGCGTTGGCCATCTCCGTCAGGTTGCGGATGTTGAAGTCGTCCTCGTCCCCCGCCGGGAGGTGGTGGCGGTCGCGTAGGAGGGACGTGATCTCGGCCTGAGCACGCCCGGTGTCCTCGGCGGACACGGCGCTCACGCCGATGATGCCGGCGATGTACTTCTGAAGGCCGCCCTGGATCTGGTTCTGGAAGGTCGACACCGGGATGAACGCCCCGTCGTCGTAGTCGGTCCCCATGGGGGACTGGCCCTTGCGCTGCAGCAGGCCCACGATGAGAAACGACACCGCGCGGATGCGCACCGTCTTGCCCACGGGGTCCACCCCCGGGCCGAATAGCTTGTCGGAGACGGTGGCGCCCACGACGATCACCTTGGCCCCCGACTGCACGTCGGTGTCGGCAAAGAGCGAACCCTTGTCGATGACCCAGTTGCGGATGTCGAAGAACTCCGGCGACGTACCGGTGATACTCGTCGTCCAGTTCTGGTCCTGGCCTGCCGTGATGGTCCCCTTGGTCATCTGCGCCGGCGCCGCCCAGCGCACGGCCGGCGCCTGGGTCCGGATGGCCTGCAGGTCGTCCCAGGTCAGCGTGGGCAAGCTCCCGAACCCGCCCGAGACGCCGCCCGTGGAGGTCGAGCCCGAGAGGACGATGAGCATGTTCGTCCCCATGGCGGCGAAGACGTTGGAGACGCGAGCCTTGGCGCCCTCGCCGACGGCCACCATCGAGATGACGGAGGCCACGCCGATGATGACACCGAGGGCGGTGAGGAAACTGCGCGTCTTGTTGCGCCAGAGGGCCGTCACGGCGATGGGGACCACGTTGGCGAGATTCACTCCGACCTCCGGTCATTGTGGACGAAGCGTTTCATCTCAGGCCGCATCCCGCGCCATGAGCGGCTCTTGCCTGGTGTCGGACACGATCTTCCCGTCGCGGACGAGGATGATCCGCGACGCGTAGCGCGCCACATCCGGCTCGTGCGTCACGTAGACGATCGTCAGTCCGGCTCGCCAGAGCTCCTGGAAGAGAGCCATGACGTCGACACTGGTCTTGGTGTCGAGATTGCCGGTCGGCTCGTCGGCGAACATCAGCTTGGGCTCGTTCACGATGGCGCGTGCGATCGCCACGCGCTGCTGCTGACCCCCCGACAGCTGGGACGGGCGGTGGTCGAGGCGCCCGCCGAGGCCGACCCGCTCGAGCGCGATGCGCGAGCGCTCTCGCCTCTCGCGCCTCGGGAGCCCCGCGTAGACGAGCGGCAGCTCCACGTTCTCGACCGCGCTGGTGCGCGCGAGGAGGTTGAAGCTCTGGAAGACGAAGCCGATGGTGCGATTGCGCATCTCCGCAAGCTGTCCTCGGTCGAGGCGCGAGACCTCCTGACCGTCGAGCGTGTAGCTTCCGCTCGTCGGTCGATCGAGGCACCCGAGGATGTTCATCAGCGTCGATTTGCCCGAGCCAGACGCGCCCATGATGGCGACGAACTCGCCCCGGTCGACCGTGAGGCTCACGCCGTCGAGCGCGCGCAGCTCCGTGTCGCCCAGTAGGTAGACCTTCGTCAGGTCCGTCGCCACGACCAGCGGACTCTCCGTGGGAGCCATGAAAGTCCCTCACGGTCCCTTCTTTGCGTTCGCGCCGGCCACGATCGCCTCGCTCACGACCCGATCGCCCGCGCGGACGTCGCCCTCGGTGAGCTGGGTCAACATCCCGTCGGTGATCCCGACGCGAACGACGTGGGACGCCGCCCGGCTGCCGGTGAGGGTCCAGAGCACGCGCTGATCGACGGCCAGGTCGTCCTGCGCCGCCGACGTTCCCGCACCCGCGGTCATCACCGCGACGGTCGCCGGATCGGGCTTGAAACGCAGAGCGGCATTGGGCACCCGCACGACGTCGGCCTCGGTCGCGTACACGAAGGTGACGTTCGCGGTCATCGTCGGCCTCAGGGCGACATCGGAGTTGTCGACGTCGATGACGGCGTCGTAGGTGACGACGTTCTGGAGCGTGGTCGCGTTGTCCCGCACCTGGCGGACGACGCCGTGAAAGGTTCGCGTCGGAAAGGCGTCGACCGTGAAGGTCGCGTCCATCTTTTCGTGGATCTTGCCGACGTCGCCCTCGGCGACGTTCGTGTCGACCTCCATCTTGGTGAGGTCCTGCGCGATCGTGAAGAGCGTCGGAGCCTGAAACGAGGCGGCGACGGTCTGTCCCACGTCGATGTTGCGCGAGATGACGATCCCTCCGATGGGCGACAGGATGCGCGTGTACGACAGGTTGAGCTGCGCCTGGTCGAGCGCGGCGCGCGCCTGCTGGATGGCGGCGGCGCCCGACTCGACGTCGGCCCGGCTCGCGCCGGCCGAGGCCTCCGCGGCGTCGACGTCGGCGACCGCGGCCAGGTTCTGGCCGAAGAGCGCGAGCGCACGCGCGTAGCTGCGCTCGGCGAGGGAACGGTTCGCGATGGCCTTGTCGTAACCCGCCTTCGCGGCCTCGTAGTTCGCCCGTGCCTGCTCGACCGCGGCCTTGAAGAGAGACGGTTCGATCTGGGCGATGAGCTGCCCCTTCTTCACGGGCGTGTTGAAGTCCGCGTACCAGGCCTCGATGCGCCCTGAGACCTGGCTGCCCACCTGGACGGTGACGATGGCGGAGACGGTTCCGCTGGCCGTGACCTTCGCCGCAAGGGGGCCGTGGTCCAGCGCCGCGCTCTGGTAGCGGACCACGGGGGCCGACGTGGAGTGGGCGTAACGCCAGCCCACGAGGGCCAGCATGGATAGAGCGAGGAGCCCGGCGACCCATCGCAGGATTGCCGGGGCGCGAGATTTGCGCCGCCCCGCAGCCCTTGCGGCTGACGAGACGACAGAAGGCGCGGCAACCTGCGAGATCGACGACATGCCCGTCGGGCGATGCAGCGCCTGCGCCAAGGGACGAAGCCGGAGCACGTCGGCCGGCGCCCACTCGCTTAGCGCACCTCCGGATATCCGACGCTCTGCCCGAACAGGACGCGCTGGTCGGGGCGGAGCTTCAGCTTCCTGGAGAGACCCGCCCGGTCGCAGTTGTGAAACCACGCGGCCAGCCCTTGCGACGCGGCGAACAGATAGACGTTGCCTGCGATGAGGCCGGTGTCGACGTAGTAGTAGGACTTCTGGACCTCGGGATCGTGGAGCCCGGGCTCCTGGAAGCCTGATGTATGGATGAGCCGTTCGATGTCGACGACGTAGAGGAGCTGCACCGGAGCCTTCATCGCGACGTTCTTTTGGCCTGGGCTGATCGCCATGGTGCGGAGATCCTCGGCCACCACCGGGAGCAGGCCGTGGCGGCGAGAGTCGAAGAGATGGGCGCCGTCCTCGAGCGCCACGAAGACATCGATCTCCTGCGAGTTGCTCGCCGATGCCACGGTGATTCCCGTAGTTCCGAACGGACCTTTCCGCCGGTTCATCCCGCACGCTGCCCAGAGCAAGTTCGAGAGCAGCTGCAATGACAGCTTGCGGGCGCTGATCTCGCGGATGGTCGCGCGCCGCCGAAGGGATTCCGGCAGTGAGTGGCCACGCTGGAGCCTGGGTCGGGGCAGATCGATCATGACAGTCTCGGCTCCTCAACCATCCTCGTCGACCATCGTGATCGCCCCGGACGGACACTCGTTCGAGCAGATGCCGCAGCCCTTGCAGTAGTCGAGGTCGATGCGAAACCGCTGCCCGGGCCCGAGCTTCACGATCGCGTTGTCCGGGCACATGCCGTAGCAGTTGTCGCACTCGAAGCAGTGGCCACAAGACAGGCAGCGGCGGGCTTCGAGCAGAGCGTGCTCGTCGTCGAGGCCCGAGTGCACCTCGTCGAATGTCGTGCGCCTTCGCGCCGCGTCGAGGGTCGGCTGGACAGCGGGATCGGCCTCGCCGTAGTACCAGGGGTTCAGCGACTCGAAGGCGGCCAGCGGGGCGGAAGGCGTGTCGTCGCATTTCGCGGATCGGAGCCAGGCGTCGATGTTGCGAGCGGCCTTCGCGCCGTGTCCCACGGCGACGGCGATGGTCCGCTCGCCGGGAACCATGTCCCCGCCGGCGAAGAGACCGGGGTGTCCGGTCATCATGCGGTCGTCGACCTCGACGACTCGGTCCACGACGCGCACCCCGGGCGCGCATGCGACGGCGGAGACGTCGACGTTCTGCCCGATGGCGAGGATCAGCGTATCGGCATCGATCGTTTCCAGCTCACCGGTCGGGTGGGCCTTGCCGTTTTCGTCGACGGTCATCCGCTCGACGACGATGCGCCCGGGCTCGACCCGCTGAACTGTGCGGAGCCAGCGCATCTGCACACCCTCGTCGATGGCCTCGCGCACCTCGAAATCGTGCGCCGGCATGTATGCCCGCGATCGACGGTAGATGATGCACGCCTCCTCGGCGCCGAGGCGCTTCACGGTTCGTGCGACGTCGATTGCGGTATTTCCTCCCCCGTAGATGGCGACGCGCCGACCGATGCGCGCGGGGGCTTCGCCGTCCTCCATGCCGTGGAGCAGCGCCGTGGCTTCGAGGATCCGGGTCGCGTCGGCCGCGGGGATCTCCACCCGGTTCGCGAGGTGCGCGCCGATCGCCGCGAAACAGGCGCCGAAGCCTCCGTCCTCCTTGGCGCGTGCGGCTTCCTCCACGCGCGCGCCCGTCTCGACGCTCACGCCGAGGTCGACGATTCTCGCGATCTCCGCGTCCAGCACGTCGCGCGGCAGGCGATAGCGGGGGATGCCGTAGCGCATCATGCCTCCGAGCGCCGGGGCCGCCTCGCGGAGCGTGACCGAGTGCCCGGCGATGGTCAGGTGGTACGCGGCGGCGAGTCCGCTCGGCCCGCCGCCGACGACGAGCACGCGTTTGCCCGTGGATCGCCCTGGGGCGGGCAACGGCCAGCGCTCGCGGATGGCGAGATCGCCGAGGAACCGTTCGACGGCGTGGATGGAGACCGCCGCGTCGAGCTTGGCGCGATTGCAGGCCGTCTCGCACGGGTGGTAGCAGGCGCGCCCCATGACGGCGGGGATGGGGTTGTGCTGGACAAGCGCGTCCCAGGCGGCGCGGTAGTCCCCGCTTTCGGCGTGCGCGAGCCAGTCCTGCGGCTGCTCGCCGGCGGGGCACGCGTGGTCGCACGGCGAGAGACGCTCGACGTACACGGGCCGCCGCACGCGCCACGCGCCCGTGTGATTGGCGCGGCTCGAAGCGCTGTCGAGCGTGATCGCAAAGGGCTTGTTCACGGGTTCGCCTTTCCGGCAAGCGCGAGGCCGAACCGCACCACGTTGCGGTCCGCGACGGCCTGGATGCCCGCGAGGTCCTCCTCAGCACGAGAGCTCCCGTCGAACAGGTGGGCGAAGCGGGTCTGCAAACGCAAGTATTGGTCGACGTTGACGCGCCGGCGGATGGGAGTCGCGCGGGTGATCTCGCCATACTCCGCCTCGAACAGCGGGAAGAGACCCGATTCGACCGCGAGTCGTGCAATCTGGATGGTCTTCGCCGCGTCGCTGCCCCAGCCCAGCGGACACGGCACGTGAACGTGAAGGTAGCGGGCGCCGTGCAACGCCATCGCACGTACGACCTTGGCCTCCAGATCGTGCAGGTCCGCGACCGATGCGGTCGCGACGTACGGAATGCCGTGCGCCATGGCGAGGAGGGGAAGGTTCTTGCCGGTGCCGAACGGGTTGCCGGGGCGATCCCCGACCGCGGGGGTGGTGCTCGTACGGGCGGTCGCGGGGGTGGCGCTCGAGCGCTGGACCCCCGTGTTCATGTACGCCTCGTTGTCGTAACAGACGTAGAGCACGTCGTCGTTTCGCTCGAACATCCCCGACAGACAGCCGAAGCCGATATCCATCGTCCCGCCGTCACCCCCCTGGGCGAGGACACGCACGTCGCTCCCTTTCACGCGAAGGGCTGCGGCGACGCCACTGGCCACGGCGGCGGCGTTGCCGAACAGCGAGTGCAGCCACGCCACCTGCCACGCGGACTCCGGGTAGGGCGTGCTGAACACCTCGAGACACCCCGTCGCGTTCACGGCGACGAGGCGACCACCCGTCGCCCGCATCGCTGCGTCGAGGACATACCGCGCGCCGAGAGCCTCGCCACACCCCTGGCAGGCGCGGTGGCCGCTGGTCAGTGCGTTGCGGCGAGCCATCGACGCTTGCACCGTGCGCTTCGCGGGATCGAGGAGGCGGTTCCCCACGGTGAAGGTGCCGGTCTGGTAGAACTTGACCTGCTGCTCGGCGCTCATCGATGCACCTCCTTCGCGGACTCGCGTTCGACCAGGCGCCGATCGAGATCGAGGAAGTGACACGGTTCCAGCGTCCCATCCTGTGCCTGCTCGATGGCCCTGCGCACCGAGGCGCGCGTGATGGCGCGGCCGCCGAGACCCGCAATCACGGTGTGCATGTCGGGGGTGTCCACGCCGAGCGCCTCGCGGACGTCCGTAGCAAGGACGCCGCCCATCCCGACGGACACGTTCTTCTCCAGGACGACGATGTGCTTCGCGCGCATCAGGGCGCTGCGCGCGGCCGCGAAAGGAAACGGGCGGAACGTGCTCACAGCGAGCGAGCCGACCGCGCGCCCCTCGGCGCGCATCGCATCGACGACGTCCTGGATCGTGCCGTTGACGGAGCCCAAGGCGACGACGACCGTGTCGGCCTCCTCCACGCGGTAGGGGCGAACGAGGCCACCCGAGGCGCGTCCGAAGGTCCGCGCGAAGTCTGCCGCCAGGGAAGGGATGACCTCGATGGCCCGCAGCAGCTTCTGGTGGGCGAGGACCTTCACCTCGGTGAACGCCTCAGGACCGACGAGAGCTCCGATCGTCACGGGCGCGTCGGGGTCGAGCACCTCTCGCGGCTGGAACGGCGGCAGGAACGCGTCCACCTCCACCTGGGCGGGAACGTCGACGCGCTCGAAGGCGTGCGTCAACACGAAGCCGTCGACGCACACCATCACCGGCACGCTCAGCTCTTCGGCCAGACGGAACGCGATGATGTGCAGATCGGCGGCCTCCTGGTTGGACTCTGCAAAGAGCTGGACCCAGCCCGCATCACGCAACGCCATGGCGTCCGAATGGTCGTTCCAGATGTTGATGGGAGCGCCGATGGCCCGCGTGCCCAGAGTCATCACGATCGGGAGCCCGAGGCCGGCCGCGTTGTAGAGGGCCTCGGTCATGTAGAGAAGTCCCTGGCTCGATGTGGCGGTGTAGGCGCGGGAGCCAGCAGCGGACGCACCGATGGCCACGCTCATCGCCGCGAACTCCGACTCGACGTTGATGAAGGCGCACCGGGCGAGCTCCCCCGCCTTCACGATCTCGCTCAGGTTCTCCACGATGTGCGTCTGCGGGGTGATCGGGTACGCGCAGATCACCTCGGGCCGGCACAGGGCCACCGTTTCGGCGATCGCCCGCGATCCCTCGACCTGTTTCAGCACGAGGCCCCTCCCCCCACGAGCTCGAAGGCAGCGCGCGCTGCAGCAGCATTTCCTTCGCCCGTCCCCCCCCGGAACCGCGCCATGATCGCCTCCAGAATCGCGTCGAGCCCGACGACCCCTGTGAGCGCGGCGACGCCGCCGAGGAGAGCCGCGTTCGGCAGCGGCCTGCCAAGGCAGCGCTGTGCAACGGTGCTCGCATCGACGACACGAGCGTGAGACAGCGGGAGCCGGGAGACGAGGTCCGCGAGCCCGAGAGCATCCAGCGAACGGCCGCTGTTCAGAAGGACGAAGCCGTGAGGCTCCAGTCCCTGGAAGACATCCACGCAGTGGAGCAACGTTGCGTCCTGGACGACGACCGTATCCGGCTCGATGACCGGCTCGTGCAGGCGAATGGGCCGCGTGTCGATGCGGCAAAAGGCCACGACCGGCGCACCGCTCCGCTCGGGTCCGAAGCTGGGAAACGCCTGGGCGTACTTGCCCTCGAGGAACGCCGCGACGCTCAGGAGCTCGGCGGCGGTGACCGCCCCCTGCCCTCCACGACCGTGGATGCGCACCTGGAACATCGCCTACTCCGCTGCCTGGCGCCCGGCCGCGATTCGTTGCTCGACCTCGAGCACACGAAGCGTCGTCCGCACGAGAGCGTCCGCGCTGAGACTGATGGAATCGATTCCCCGCTCGACGAGGAACGCGGCGAAGTCCGGGAAGTCGCTCGGCGCCTGGCCGCAGATGCCGACCTTGCGGCCGGCGAGGTGCGCCGCCTCCACGAGATGGGCGCAACACCACTTCACGGCCTCGTTGCGCTCATCGAAGAGCGGCGCCACGGTCGTCGAGTCGCGGTCCACGCCGAGCGTGAGCTGCGTCAGATCGTTCGAGCCGATGGAGAAGCCGTCGAAGATCTCCGCGAAGCGCTCGGCGAGGAGAATGTTCGAAGGGATCTCGGCCATGACGTACACCTCGAGGCCGCGCTCTCCTCGCACCAGGCCGCCCTCACGCATCGCGTCGAGCACCCGCTTCCCCTCCTCCGGGGTGCGACAGAAGGGGATCATGAGCTTCAGGTTGGTCAGGCCAAACGTCTCGCGAACGCGCTTCACCGCAGCGCATTCGAGGAGAAACCCCTCCTTGTAGTCGGGGTGGTAATAACGGCTCGCCCCGCGCCAGCCGAGCATCGGGTTCTCCTCGCTCGGCTCGAAGCCTGCGCCTCCGACCAGGCGCGCGTACTCGTTGGTCTTGAAGTCGCTGAAGCGCAGGATGACCGGACGCGGATGAAACGCTGCGGCGATGGTGCCGATGCCCTGCGCGACACGGTCGACGAAGTAGGACGTCTTGTCCGCGTAGCCCGCGGTGAGGGCGTCCACCTGATGCTGCACGGCGGGCGTGAGCGATGCGTACCGCGTGAGCGCGAGCGGATGCACACCCACCCAGCTGGCGAAGACGAACTCCATGCGGGCCAGCCCCACTCCGCCGCTGGGCAGGAGCGACTGCCGCAGCGCGTGCTCCGGGTTGCCGACGTTCAGGAGGATCTGCGTTCGCGGCCTCGCGAGCGCCTCCGGGTCGATCTCCTGGACGTCGAACGGCACCGACCCGGGGTAGATGCGCCCCATCTCTCCCTCCGCGCAGGACAGGGTCACCTCGCTGCCGTCCACCAGCTTTGCCGTCGCGTCGACCGCGCCGACGAGGGCAGGAACCCCGAGCTCGCGCGCCACGATGGCCGCGTGCGACGTTCGACCGCCGCGATCGGTCACGATGCCAGCCGCGGTCTTCATGATCGGTTCCCAGTCCGGATCGGTGATCTCGGTGACCAGGATGTCGCCGGCCCGAAGCTGGCCGGCCTGACGCGGATCGTGGAGGATCCGCACCCGACCGTGGACAACGCCGTCGCCGATGGCGAGGCCCTGGGCGATTGGCGTCGCGCGCCCCTTCATGGTGTAGAGGTGCAGCTTCGGGTGCGCACGGCGACTGTGCACCGTCTCGGGGCGCGCCTGCACGAAGAAGAGCTCGCCGCTGACGCCGTCCTTGGCCCATTCGATGTCCATGGGCACGTCGGCGTCCCGTCGCCTCGAGTAGTGGTCCTCGACCTTCACCGCCCAGCGGGCAAGCGTCAGCACCTCGTCGTCAGACAGCGAGAATCGGGCTCGGTCCGCCTCCGGCACGCGCTCGTTGCGCACCTGCTTGTGCCCGTCCTGGTCGTAGACGAGGCGCGCCTCCTTCGTGCCGAGCTTCTTCCACACGATGGGGGCGAAGCCGGCCTTGAGGGCTGCCTTGTGGACGACGAACTGGTCGGGCGCGACCCGCCCTTGCACGACGCTCTCGCCCAAGCCCCAGCTCGACGTGACGAGAACGACCCCGCGGTGCCCCGTCTCGGGGTCGAGCGTGAAGATGACCCCGGCGCTCGCCTTGTCGGAGCGCACCATCTTCTGCACGCCGACCGAGAGGGCTATGCTCTCGTGAGCGAAGCCCATGTCAGCGCGGTATCGGATCGCGCGCGGCGTGAAGAGGCTCGCGAAGGCGTTGCGCACCGCCTCGAGCACGAAGGGGATGCCGCGCACGTTGAGGTAGCTCTCCTGCTGACCGGCGAAGCTGGCGTTCGGGAGATCCTCGGCGGTCGCCGAGGACCGAACGGCGACGTCGGTGGCCTCCTCGCCGTACTGCCGCGACAGGGCGGTGTACGCTTGCTCAATCTCGGTCTCGATGGCCTTCGGCAGCGGAGCCCGTGAGATGGCGGCACGAATGCGCTCCGAGCGGCGCGTGAGGTCGTCGACATCGGTCGGGGAAAGCCCTGCGAGCTGATCCGCGACGAATGTGTCGACGCGGGATTCGCGCATCAGCGCACGAAATGCGTCGGCCGTTACCGCGAAGCCATCCGGCACCCGTACGCCGAGCGGTACGAGCTCGCGCAGCATCTCGCCGAGGGAAGCATTCTTCCCACCGACGGAAGCCACGTCGTCGAGGGTTACGTCGCGAAGCAGTCGAGTCCACGCCATCGGTACGCCTCCACCGGGGCTCTACGCAGGAGGCGTGCCGCCGGCCGGCGCTCGCGGACGATGCTCTGCGACGCGTCCGCGAGCGACGCCCCCTGGAAGGACGTCGCGGGCCCCCCAGTCGTTCCCCGGCGGAACGTTCGACGCCGTATAGTCCGCCGCGTGCTCGTCTTCGTCGCGCGCTCGCTGCGCTTTCTGGCCCTGACCGCGCTGCTCGTGCCCGCGTTCCTGTTTCGCAGGTTGGGCGGCGGCCCGGGGGCGGGGCCGCGGCTCCTCCGCTGGTACTTCCAGACCTCCGGGGCGACCTTCGTGAAGCTCGGCCAGCTCCTCGCGACACGATACGATCTGCTTCCGGCCGCGTACTGCGAGGGGCTCGCGACGCTGCTCGACAGCCTTCCCCCGGAGCCGCTCGCGCGTATCGTCGCCACGGTCGAGCGGGACCTCCGCCGCCCGCTCGCCACCTGCTTCGAGGACTTCGACCCGGTGCCGCTGGCCTCGGCGTCGGTGGCGCAGGTGCACGGAGCCCGACTCCACACCGGCGAGCGTGTCGTCGTGAAGGTGCTCCGGCCCGGCATCGAGCAGCGCTTCCGCGTCGATTTCTTCTATTTCCGTCTGATCGCGTGGTTTATCGACCGACTCGGAGTTCTGCCGAACATCGACCTCAGGGAGATCGTGCGCGAGCTGCGCAAGCTCTCGTCGGAGGAGACGGATTTTCGTCGCGAGGCCAGGAACCTCCGCGAGATGCACGATCTGATGGCGTGTGACGACATCGATCACTACGCGCCGCGGGTCCATCCCGAATACTCCACTCGCGCCGTGCTCACCATGGAGCGGATCGACGGCGTCCCGGTCACGAAGCTCTGCGCCGCGGTGGAGGCCGGCGACCACGCACGGCTCGCCGCGTGGGCGGAGGCGGGCATCACTCCGCAGCGCACCGCCCGCGTCATCCTGCGCTCACTCCTGGAGCAGACCTATCGGCACCGCGTCTTCCAGGTCGACCCCCATGCGGGCAACCTCTTCGTGATCCCAGGCGGCACCGTCGCATGGGTCGACTTCGGCCTGGTCGGGTGGGTCGACGAGCGAATCTGGGCGCAGCAGCTCAAGCTCCGCATGGCCATCGCCTCCGGCAAGCTGCACAGCGCCTATCTTTGCCTCATCGCCACCCTCGAGCCGCTCCCCCCCGGCAAGGATCTTTCTCGCTTCGAGACCGAGATCAAGGAGTACCTGCGCGACTGGACCCTGGCCTCGCGCGATCCCGGTGCCTCGATCGCCGAGAAGAGCAGCGGCTACTTCCTGCTGCGCTCGTTCGACGCCGTTCGCCGAGCAGGGCTCTACCTACCGACCAACGTCATGCGCCTCTATCGATCCATGATCCTGGGCGACATGGTCATGCTCAAGCTCGATCCCACGATCGACTGGGCCGGGGTCGTCCACGAGTTCGTGCTCGAGGAGAGCGAACGGCAGCTCAAGGTCCTCGTGGCGGACGCGACGTCGGTCGCAAACCTGAACACCACGCTCAGGGCCATGGTGGGAGCGCCTCACGCGGCGATGGAGCTGGTCGACTGGATCGAAAACCGGCTGCCCGAGTTCGGGCGGGCTTACGGCGACCACCTCTCGCGGCTGGAGTCGTCCCTGTTCCTGACGCTGCGCTTCGTGCAGGTCATCGTCGTCGTCGCGTGGCTGCTCCTGGTCGGCGCCGGCACGATCGCGCCGCGTCTCGCCCCGGGTGGCGCGTGGGCCGAGCTCGGCGCCTGGACGGGCCGGGCCTTCTGGCCGCTCGTGATCCTGGGCGGCGCCACGACGGTCTTCGCCGGCAACCTCGTCCGCGGGTTCCGGCGTCCTTGATCCACGCGGGCCGCCTTGATACCCAGGATCCATGGCCGAAGACCCCACGCGCCCGGCGCTCGACGACGTGAAGAAGCACGGCGCCACCTCGCCCGCCGGTGGCGCCTCTGCGCTCGGCGCCCTACGACAGGCGGTCCGCGGCCTGGGCGAGCTGCTCGGCGGCGTGGCCGAGGCCTCGGCCGAGGGGTTCCGCGGATTCAACGCCAAGCTCGCATCGGGAGCAACCTCGGCGACGATGACCGAGGACGTCATCGACGGCCTTGCCGAAGGCAACGCGCGCTTCCTCGAGGGCGTCGCGAAGGCGTCGCGTGAGGCCTACGACCGCATGAAGGCCCCAGGGGAGCGGCGGCCCGCGCCAGAGGCGATCGACTACGAGCGCCTGGCGCGCCTGGTCGCCATCGAGCTGAGAAAGACGGAAAAGGATAGGGGCTGAGGGGCCCTCCGGGCGGAGCTCACGCTCTGTCGCTTCCGGGCTGCGGTTGCACGAGGAGCATCGTCGCCGGTTGCTCGGCATCCCCCACATCGATTGTGGTCACGTCACCCTCGAACGTGGACCCATCCTTCCGGCAATG
>Ga0182030_10019502_pt1 | contig 12895 bp, 7 predicted proteins | sample 812S3MmetaG_FD_121299 | JGI IMG/M metagenome (GOLD analysis project Ga0182030, IMG submission 121299) | Permafrost microbial communities from Stordalen Mire, Sweden - 812S3M metaG (Illumina Assembly) | ecosystem: Environmental > Terrestrial > Soil > Wetlands > Permafrost | place: Sweden... | reverse complement strand
GGCCGGGCTGCTCCTGCTGGCCGTGATCGGCTACATCCTGGTCGTCCTGAAACCCTTCGACCAGGCGCCCAGCTAGGGAGTTGGGGATAGGCGGGGACACGCGCCGCTTCCTCGAGGTTAGGCCCATCCTCAATCCGGCGGAGTGGCGCGAACGGCCCCTAGGACCATCGGGCCCACGCCTATGGCGCGTCCGCCAATCGCATGTTCCGCGGCATGGTGGCCGGCGGGTCGATTTCGTGATGCGGAGTTGAAAGTCGTTCGTGTCCGTATTTTTTTCCGAGCCGGCGAGCACGAGCCGCAAGCGGACCTGTTTCAGACAGTGTCACTGTAATGCCGTTGGCGCGGAAGCCTGGATCAAGGCGCTGGAAGCTCAGACCCAACGGACCCTCGCCGCCGGCAAGCACGGGCCAAAAGCCCGAGCCGCCGAGCACGAGCCGCAAGCCGATCTATTTCAGACAGTGTCACAGTAATGGCCGTAATGGCAATGTTTAAAATTCTCAGCGCAGTCTTGGGGATTACGGTGACACTGTAAGTAATGACTGTTACTTATGGTGCAGGTTCGAGGCGATAGGAATTCGGTCACGGCTCGGCTTGCGCGCGTGGCTATTCCGGGTCTGCCCCATCACGTAACCCAGCGTGGCCTACGCGGTCGCCCCGGCGTGAGGAGATGCAGGGCCTCGCGGACCGCCGGCCGCTCTACCGCGCCGCGACCATCGGCGGGCCGGCCAGGCGGCTGCCGGGCAGGGGGGTCCAGCCTTCGGCGGTCGGGGTGTTGGTCACCCGGTAGGGATCGCCGCGCCAGTCGATGAAGAACTGTTCCATCTCGGGCCGGGTGAAGGGCCGCGAGCCCAGTCGCCCGAAGACGGCGATCTGGCCGCCGGTCTCGTCCACCGCCCGGTCGCGGTCGAGGCCCTTGGACAGGGACAGGGCCGGCGACTTGGTCCGCGCCCAGGCGATCAGCTCCGGCTTGGGCGCCGGGGAGAAGCCGTAGAAGTTGGGCTGGCTCTCGGGACTGGTCAGCTGAATCACCTTCAGCCCGTTGCGGCCATCGGCGACATAGGCGAACAGCGAGGCGTTGGTCGAGCCAACGATGACGTCCTCGGCGTCGTTCAGCTGACCGTCGAAGGTGACCTTCTGATAGAGCTTGGGATGTTCGGGGTTCTTCACGTCCAGGATCACCAGGCCGTCCTTCTTGGCCGCCACATAGGCGTAGGTCCGCGCCACATAGATCCGCCGCGCGTCGGCCAGGGGGAAGCTCGCCCCCTCGACCAGATGCGGATGCTCGAGCTTGGTGACGTCGATCACGTCCAGGCCGTGGGCGTCGGTGACGAACAGGTAGCGGAACTGCAGCGCCGAGGCGCGCGGGTCGGGCAGGGCGATGGTGGCGACCAGACGCGGCTTCAGCGGATCGGACAGGTTCACCACCACCAGACCCGCATTGGCGGCGATATAGGCGTAGTCGCCGCCCAGGGTGATGTGGCGCGCGCCGTTCAGCACCCCGCCGGGGTTCCAGGCCGGCGCGGCGCGATGCAGGAAGTTGTTGCGCGGCTCGCGGTCGTTCAGCGTGTCGACATTGACCAGGATCAGGCCTTCCTCGGCGTCGGTCACCACGGCGTAGTGATAGATCTCGTGGAACGGCTGTTCCTGGTTGTCCGCCCGCATCTGCGGGGTGTTGCGCTGCGGCGCGATCGACTGGTCGGTCGGCAGCGCCATGCAGGTCGCGTTCTTGGAGCCCACGTGCATGTCCTGGCCCAGCGGCGAGAAGGGCGCGGTCAGGATCTTCTCCGAAATGTCCTTGTTGGCGATGCTGGCCACGTCATAGACGCGGAAGCCGCCCTTGCCCTCGGCGACGTACAGGAATTCGCCGCGCAGCTGCACGCAGCGGGCAGGGCCCCCGGTGGCATGGGTGCTGTTGACGATCTGCTCGGTCGGGTCCGTCTCGCCGCTGCCCTTGGCGTCGAAGATCTTGCCGCGCGTCCAGTCGATCAGCTCGCGGTGGTTCTTCTCGACGTGCTGCTTGTAGAAGTCCGGATAGGCGTACTTCTGCAGATAGGAGCCGAACACGGCCTGGGGTTCGGTCCACTCGGTCACCCGCACCGCCTCGATCCCCTGGTCCAGGCCCATATAGGCGTGCATGCCGACGAAGTTGACGTAGTTGGTCCCCAGCAGAAGCAGCTGGGCCATGATGGCGTTGTTGTCGTTGGCCGCCGAGACGTGGCAGTCGTCGCAGGTCTTGGTCTCCGTCTTGCGCACCGTGTGCGGGAAGTGCGGGGCGAAGGCCTGGCTGGAGAAGCCGATCGCCGAGATCGGCGGCTGCTGCACATAGATCCGGTCGCGGTTGATGTTGGTCGACGACAGGACCAGGGCCGAGGACGAGCGGATCGGGGCGATCATATTGCCCTTGGTGGTCATGTGCCGGCCAAGCTGGAACATGTCGTCGCGGGCCACCTGCGGATTATAGGTGGCGTAGTTCCGGGTCGTCTGGGCCTCGTAGTGGTGGCTATTGGTCTTCCAGTTCGCCTCGATCGGCAGGTGGCAGCCGCCGCAGGAGGTGGTCCAGGACATGTGGCAGGAGAAACACTCCATCTCGCTGTCCTTGTGGGCGAGATTCTGCGGCGCGACGCCGGGGCCCCACTGGAACTGCTTGCCGTCGGCGGTGGTGCGCGACATCAGCTTGGCGCGCGCGGCGCGGGGATTGAAGTCGGGGCTGTCGGGGTCCACCGAATCCTTGACCAGCGAGACCTTCCACTCGAGCTTCGGATCGATGATCGAGCGCTGGATCAGGACGCGGCGCCCATCGCGCTCCACCCATTCGAAGCGGCGCTGGCCGTCGGAGTTGCGCAGGATGGACAGGTCCGTGCCGTTCGGCCGCGCGGCCGGGCCGGAGGTCTTCAAGGTCGGATAGTTGCTGATCGTGCCGTGGCAGTCGCGGCAGCCGATCTCGACGCCGTTGGCCACCTCGCCGACGATCAGGCCGTTGCCGTGGGCGTCCTGGGCGAAGTGGCAGTCGGCGCACTGCATGCCCTTCTCGGCGTGGATGTCCATCATCTGGACCGCCTTGCCCGGATTGACCCCGGGGGGCACGAACTTGCCCTGGCCCTTCAGGCGCCATTTTTCGGGATCGTCCGGCGCCACGACGTGACCGTTGGCGTCCAGCAGGTTGCCCTCGCGGTCGCGCTTGAAGATGGCGCGGAAGTTCCATCCGTGACCGTGATAGTCGGCGAACTGGGTGTCGTGCAGCTTCGGGTTCAGGTCGTAGACGTTGCGCAGGAAGTCCAGCGAGCGCCACAGGCCCCGCACCGAAGCGGCCTCCGGGTTGCGCTCCGCGACCTTCCGCACCTCTTCCGCGGTGGGATAGTGCTGCTCCTTCGGCCACATCGAGGGCGCGTCGGACTCATAGTCCCACATGATGTAGCCGAGATAGGTGTTCTCGAACATGTTGGGCTGGTGCATGTGGCAGACCATGCACTGCGAGGTGGGGATCGCCCGCGTGAACTCGTGATGGATCGGGTGGCCCGATTCCTGGTGATTGATGGTCGGGTCGATGCTGGCGCTCTGGCCGTCGCGGCCGAACTGGAAGTAGCCGACGCTGTGCCGCGGTTCGCGGTCGTTGGCGTAGACCACGTGGCAGCCCGCGCAGCCTGACGTGCGGTAGTCGCCCGGCTGGTCGTTGGTGCCCATCATCCACATGAAGGGGTCGGGCAGGCGGGTCTTGTGGATGTTCAGCACCGGGATGGCGACGCGCAGGCCGGTCGCCACGCCGCGGTTGGACTGGCGGATCTCGGGCCGGCCGGGCTCTTCCAGCTGCTGCAGCTCGCCCTTGGAGTCCGGCAGGCCGATCTCGGGGAACTGGGTGCCGATGGTGCGCCCGCCACGCTCGAACACCCGGAAGATGTCGGCCGGCGGGATCACCTGCCAGGTCGGATAGGGGACCAGGTACGGCAGGTCGCCGCGCTTCTTCTGCGCCTCGGTGAGCGTGCCGGGCGGGGCGCCAGGAGAGACGACCTTGGCCGGCTCGCCCTTGTCGGTATAGGCCTCGCCGAGGACGTAGTTCTTATAGGGCAGAATGCCGTTGTTGTAGGACGCCCCGCCGAGGAACATGGCGCCGGTGGACATCAGCGAGCGTTCCGTCGCCTCGATCTGCGACATGTGGCAGGCGCCGCAGGACTGGCGCGCCACCCGGTAGTCCGAGGGGTTCACGAAGCGGACAAACTCCATGGCCTCGCGATTGAGCAGATTGTAGCTGCGGACCGGCTTGGCCGATGACGGGTAGTTCCAGGCTTTCGGGTAGCGCGGCAGCACGTGCGCCTGGTCGCGCAGGCGCGCATAGTTGGGGTCGGTCTTGGAGAGGCCCGTGGCCATCACGTGGGCGTCGCCGCCGTGGCAGTCGGTGCAGCCGATCACCACCGCATCGGACTTGTGCATGGTCCAGGCGTCGGTCGCGGTGTGGCAGCTCTTGCAGCCGGCGCTCTTGGCCTCGGCCTGCTCGGCGGTCTGGGTCATCGGCGCGGGAGGCGCGGCCAGATAGTGGCGCGCGACCGGTTGTTCCTCGTCGCCGGCGGAGACCTGCAACGGACCGATCAGCCCCAGCGCGAACACCGCCAGGGCCCAAAGCACCAATCTTTTCGACGCGCGTTCCGTGGCCCCGCTCCCCTAGAAGGCGAAAATGGCGTTGAAGACGCCGGAATAGAAGTTCGTGTCGTGATCCGGCGTGGTGAACAGGTTGGCGAAGCCGCGGTTCGCCGAGAAGATCGCGCCGGAGATTCGGAACACGATGTTCTGGGTCTGCCAGGGCCGCCAGATCGTGGCGATCGAATAATCCCAGCCCAGGTCCGGCGAGATCGAGCCCTGCTGCCGCAGCGCCTCGATCACCGCCGTATTGGCGAAGCTGACATGGTTGATGTTGGTGCTGACCCTCAGCTGGGGCAGGACGTCGAAGTCCGCGCCGCCGCCCAGAAGGATGGTCCCTGGATTGTTGAAGTTCGACTGGCCCTCGTCCTTGGACGACCGCAGATCGAGCAGGACCCCGTTGGGACCTTTCAGCCCCACCAGGCCGCCGCCGATGAAGGGGATGCCTTCGCGAATGAAATAGCTGGTGTCGGAACCCGCGATCTGCGGGTTCTCTAAGATGGCGTCGAAGCCGGTCTCGACATTGTCGTGCGGCTTGCTGTCGCCCGAGGCGTAGATTCCCGACAGGCGCACGCGGATCCAGTCGAAATCGTAGGAAGGTTCGGCCGCGAAGAAGAAGGCGCGGATATCGGCCGGCTTGTTGGTGAAGATGCTGTTGCGGTCCTGGCCCAGCGCGCCGTAGAGCGAGGCGGTCAGGTTGAAACGGCCGATATGGCCGTCGGCGTTGTAGCCCAGATAGACCACGTCGTAGTTGCGGGCCTTGTCGCTGCCGATCAGGGCCGGGATCACCGGGATGCCGTTGGAATTGAAGTTGACCAGATTGCCTTCGCGGTTGGCGTTGTAGACCACCGTCACCTGCGAGGTGAATCCGGGAACCGGGAAGTCCTGCCGGTAGAGGTTGGCGATGCCGATATAGTCTTCGCGGATGTCCTTATCCAAGGCGTTCAGCCCGGAATTGGTGTCCTTGTCCAGCCGGGCGAAGAAGGCGAGGTTGTACTGAATCCGGTTGTCGTCCCGGTCGCCGAACAGGCGCACGCCCAGCTGATCGTCCTGGAACAGGAAGCCGCGGAAGTCCGTCGAGAAGGGCTGGATGCCCACGCGGATGGCGTCGAAGTCGTACCGCGCCGACACGTCGCGCAGGTGATACTCGATGAAGGCGCCCTGCAGGCCGATGAAGCCGTCGGTGCGTTGGGGCGGCTTGGTTGAGTTGACCGAAAGGACGCCGCGTTCCTGCGCCGTGGCGTAGTTGTAGTTGAACGCGATATCCAGGTTGATGCTGAAGTCCGCGGGCTTGAAGGCCGTCGAGCCCTTGATCAGCGAGACGCCGGTGATGAAGGTCTGCTGGACTCCAAGGTCGTTGTCGCGCCCGAACGATCCGAACAGTCCCGGGTTTCTAGACTGCCCGTTGACCGGCGTGGGGATCGAGAACGGTTCGACCACCGTGTCGGAGATTGCGCTCAGCTGCAGGAACCAGTCGTTGGTCCCCGGCAGCGGCCGGTCGCCCTTCAGGGTGTTCTGGTTGTAGGGGTCGAACCAGCGCGGATCGACCAGCTTCAGGTCCGCCGACAGGCGCCACCGGTCGGGCACGGGCACCTGGTCGCGGGGGAAGGCTTCCGGCGGCGGCGCGTTCACGGCGCCCGGATTGGTCTGGACGATCTCGTCGGGATAGGTGGTCTGCCGTCCGGGCCGCTGACGTCCGTCCAGCACGGTCGGATCCTTGGGCGGCGCGGTCTGGACGATGGTCGGGACGACCACCGGGGGCGATGCGGCCGAGGTTGGCGCGGGCGCGGACGCGGCCGGCGGATCCGCCGGCGCGGCGCCCGCGGCCGGCGCGCCGGACGTGAACAGCAGCAGAAGGGATGAGAGCAGATTCATCCGCTACTTGCCCGTACAGGGATCTTGGACGGAGGACCCGATGAAGGGGCTTGCCGGGCAGGACACGTAGACCACGTGGTTGACCCCGCCGCCCTGATTGATGTTCAGCTGGTCCGCCCGGATGGCCGCTGGGGCGTTGTTGACAGTCCCGATCGCCGTGTGCGCGCCGTCGACGCCGAGGAAGCCAATCATGTCGTCCTGGCTGGTGCCGTCGCCGGAAACTCCGATTCCGCCGACGATCTGACCATTGCGATAGATCGGCTCGCCGCCACTGAAGATTTGGATGCCGTTCTGCAGCCGGTTCTGGCCGGGCGTGACGTCGGGCAGGAAGGTGCAGCGGCCGGCGACATTGCCCGCCAGCACATTGGCCAGGTTCTGGTCGATCAGGGCCGTCTGGGCGCCGGTGGCGAAGATGTTGAACTGGCTGAACGGCCGCGACAGCGGGCCGTTGGCGGTGCTGACCTGGCCGTCGGGGAACAGGGGCCGCGCCAAGCCGGCGATCGCCCGAACCGAGAACGCCGTCTTGCCGGTCAATTGAGTCGGGTCGCCCAAGAAGGTCCTGAAGGCGGCGACGAAGCTCTGCACGTCGGCCTGGTGACCGTCGGCGGCGCCGTCATTGCTGAGGTCGGACGCGGCCGAAGCGCTGGAGAAGAAACTGGCGGTCCGAGCCTTCTGGAGCGAGACGTCGATGCCGAAGATCGGCGCGTCCGGAGCGCGCACGATGCCCAGGGGCACGCCGTGGGTGTCGACCACTGAAATGGTCACCTCGGCTCGGCTGTTGAGCGGGTTGCGAATCTGGGCCCGCGCCTGGCTCATGATGCTGAAGGCGTTCTGCAGCAGCGAGGTCACCTCGGCCGCCGACAGGGGCGTGCCCACGTCGGCTCCGTCGGTGCCGGCCTTTGGCGTGTAGCGGTCATTGCCCGATCCGTCGCTCAGCACATAGGCGTCGGGATTGTTGAACTCGGCCGTGGTGGACTTACGGATGCCCGAGGCCTCGGTCCCGTAGGTCTGGCCCGCCACGATGGTCCCGGCGAAGAACGGCGGCACCGCGACCAGGGCGCCGACGCTGGCCGACAGGGTGCTGAAGGCGGGCGCCGAGGCCGGGGTGCTCTTCAGGCTGGCCAGGGTCGCGGCGCTGTAGATCAGCGAATTGCCGCCCACCGTGATCTGATCGGCGGTGATGGCCGCGGGCGCGGCGAAGCCGACCGTCCCGGCCAGGGCGATCGCCTCCTCGCTGACCTGCTGGGCGTTGGTGGTGGTGATGTCGGGATCGAAGCCGTAGTCGGTGTCCGCCTTCACGCCGACGCCGCCGACCACCACCCCGTTCTTGTAGAGCGGAAAGCCGCCCGGATCGCCGGCCAGGCCCAGCGGGGAGGGCTTCGGCCCAATGCTCGCCGAAAGCCCGCCGGTCCCCAGATAGATCGGGATTTCCAGGTCCGAGCAGGGCAGCTGGCTGAACTGCACGCCGAACAGCGGGCCGCTGCCCAGGCCGACCGTGGCGGGGCTGGGCGGGAAGGTCTCCTGCACGATCTCGCTGGCGGTGCGGGTCGAAAAGGCGTTGCCGCTCGAGGACAGATAGGCCCCGGTGATCGCCTTGGCGATGGCGCCCAGCGCCGCCGGCGCCGACACGCTCTGCAGGTCCAGCTGCTTGCCCGCGCCGCCGGGGCCCGGGCGCAGGATGATGTTCGCGGGCGCGCCGACCATGTCGTAGACCGCCAGCACATTGCCGACCCGGTCGGTCACCGAGATCACCGCGGGGGTGCCGCGCGCCTGGGCTTCGGCCACCGCCTGGGCGATCACCTGCTGCACGTCGCTGACGGTCAGGGCTTCGGCGGCGGGCGGCGTGTAGACGCTGGTCGCTGGCGGCGTCGTTGTCGCCGCAGGAGAACTGGAGCCGCCGGCTCCGCCGCCGCAGCCAGCCAGCAGCAGGGCGGCGATCGAAAGAAGCGCGACGCACCGGTGAAAGCGAACCATTAACGAAGGCTCCTGACGGCGACGGCGATGCGCTGGATCGACTCGCGGAATTCCGCCGGGCGGTAGGCGTTGGGATCGCGCACCGCGCGATAGGCGCGGCTGATGTCAGGCCGGATCGCCGCGGCGGTTCCCGCGTCGACCTGCTGCTGGGCGACCAGGGCGTTCAGCAGGGTGTCGATCGCCATGACCGACTGGGCGCTGCCGGTATAGTCGGTGTAGCGCGCGCCCTGGGCGTCGCTGACCACCTGGGACAGGATCGCCACCGTCTCGCCGCGGCTGAAGCTGCGCCCTTCGAAGGCGGTCTCCAGCGCTCGGGCCGAACCCGCCAGCTGGCCCGCGGCCCGGACCGCGGCGCCGCGGTCGGTGGCCAGGGCCGCGTGGAAGGCCCGCGAATTGGCCTCGAACGACGCCGCCAGACCTGGCGCGGCGGTCTTGGCCGCGGCCGAGAGCATGATCATGTTCTCGTCGTTATAGGGCGCGGTTCCGCTGGGGACCGGGCGTCCCGGATTGGCCAGCGCCGTCGGCCGCGCCTTGGGATCGTCGGAGATCTGGCGGTGGCAGCTGTGGCAGTCGAAGAAGTAGAATTCCGGGAACACGCCTTCCTGGCCGTGACGCGCGTCGCTGTAGAGGGTCAGCGAGCGTTCCAGCGCCATCGACTGGCCGACCGCCCAGACCTTGACCCCGCTGGGGATCGGCTTGCGCTTGGCGTAGTTGGCGTCGAGGTCGTAGTGCCGCTGCAGGGTGCTGAACAGGTCGAGTTCGAAGGAGATGCGGGGGTGGCCCGCGGACATGATCTCATGGGTCACGAACTGGCCGCGCGCGGCGCTGCCGAAGTGGCAGTCCAGGCAGACCGAGGCGCGGGTCTTGGGATCCTCCAGGGGAATCAGGCCGTGCGAGACGTTGGCGGCGTGGTCGGCGCCGACCGCGTAGTGGCTGGCCAGCCAGCCCTCGGAGCCGCCGTGGCAGGCTTCGCAGCCCACGCCGTCGGAAATCTGGAATCGCGGGCCGCGGCCGCCGGGAGCCGGGTCGGCGTGGCAGCCGATGCAGGTCGCCGCGTTCTGCGCGGCGCCCAGGCCCAGGCGGTTGGCGATGGCCTGGGCGCGCGGCTCGGTCAGCACGCGCCAGGCGCGGCTGTGGTCGCCGGCGGCGCTGCTGGGATCCTGCCAGGTGATCAGCTCGTTCTGGCGCACGACGAGGCCGCTGGCGACCTGCCGGCCGTGGCACATCGAATCGCTGCAGGAGGCCACGCCCTCGTGGACGCCGGTCCCGCCGCTCAGACCCATGGGTCCGGCCAGGGCGCCCGATGTCGAGAATGCAGCAAGGATCGCAAGCGAGAACGTGATCGCTGGCCAGGATCGACCCCAATGCCCCCAGACGTTCGATCCTGCCATCGTCCCCCCGACAGACAGTCGCGCTGCTAATCCCCAGCGCATTTCTTTTCTAACAACAATCGCGTCAGGTCAAAAGAAAGCACACGCTTTTTCGGCCTATTTGTGAATCAATTGGCGCCGGGCAGACCGGCGGAGGCTTGAACATCGCCTCAGAGCGCCTTCCAGACCGCGAATCGCGGCGATGACCTTGCCGAACGCCGACGCTGCGTCATGAATCTGACTACAGATCAAACCGTCGTCTGTGGTTCGACCTGCTGATCCACCCCTGGCAAGTCATTGGGCGACACAATTTTCGCGGTTGACGGGGGCGGCGGGCGGGTCAACAGGTGTCGGGGGTCTGGGCGCCGCGAGACCACCGCGGCGGCGGGCGCGAGTCGCGTGATCGGGGGTTGGTTTCGCTCGATGCAGAAGGTTGGCGTAGCGGCGGCCGTGGGAGTCGTGGCGGCCGCGTGTCTCGGCGGCGCCGCGGCGGCGCAGGTCCTGGACATCGCCCCGGACGGCGGCGTGACGCTGCTGCGCGGCCCCGGCGTCTATCTCGACCCTTCCGCGCCGCCGCAGCCCCTCATGCCGGATGCACAGCCGCCGGTCGCCGCGCCAGCCAGCGCTCGCCTGTCGCGCGCCGTCCTGGCGGACCAGGTCCAGGCCGCCGCCGACCGCCACGGCTTGAGCGCAAAGGTCGTCGAGGCCGTCGCCTGGCGCGAATCCCGCTTCAATCCCCAGGCCGTCTCGCCCAAGGGCGCCGTCGGGGTGATGCAGCTGATGCCCGCCACGGCCCAGGCGCTGGGGGTCGACCCGCGCGATTCCGCGGCCAATCTGGACGGCGGCGCGAGCTACCTGGCGCAGATGCTGAAGACCTTCGACGGCGACCTGACCCTGGCGCTGGCCGCCTACAACGCCGGTCCCGACGCGGTGCGGCGGCACGCCGGCGTGCCGCCGTTTCCGGAGACAAAAGCCTTTGTCGATGCGATCTTGAATCGATTGGCGAATTCCGTCGCCGGCGAGGAGGTCCGATGAGGTTTAGGCGATCGCGTTTCGGCGCGCCCGTGATGATCCTGGGCGCGGTCCTGGCCTCCGCGGCGCGGGCCCAGAGCGTCGCCGGCGACCCGGCCGGCTCCTCGCCGTTCCTGGCGGCGCTGGAATGGGTCCAGGGCACGCTGCTGGGCAATCTGGCGACCACCGCGGCGGTGATCGCGGTGGCGGTGGTGGGCTTTCTGATGCTCACCGGGCGGATCGAGTGGCGCCGGGGGCTGACGGTCATCGTCGGCTGCTTCATCATCTTCGGCGCGGCCGCGATCGTCGCGGGCATCCGCTCGGTGGCCTCCGGATTGAGGTGACGCGTGTCCCGCCTGGTGTCCGACCCGATCTTCGCCGCCCTGACCCAACCGCAGATGATCGGCGGCGTGACCTATAGCTACGCCGTGTTCAACCTGGTCGTGACCATCGAGGTGTTCCTGCTCACCAAGTCCTTTTGGGCCCTGTTGATCGCCCCGGCGTTCCACGCGGTGGGGTATCTCGGATGCCTGAAGGAGACGCGTTTCTTCGACATCTGGATCACCCGGTCGCGCTATTGCCACCGGGTCCGCAATTTCGGCTTCTGGCGCGCCAACGCCTATCGCCCATGAGGCCCACCTACGCCACCACAGACGCCGCCCGGCGGCTGGCCCCCAAGGAGGCGTTCATCGGCGACCGGCTGCCCTATGCCGGCCATCTGGACGAGGCCACCCTCCGCACCCGCGACGGCCTCCTGGTTCAGGTCCTGCACCTGCGGGGCTTTCCCTTCGAGACCCAGCCGGACGAGGAGCTGAACTACCGCAAGACCGTGCGCGAGACCCTGCTGCGCGGCGCCGCCAGCTCGCGCCTGGCCCTCTACCACCACGTCGTCCGCCGCCGGGTCAGCCCGCAGTTCAGCGGGACCTTCGCCGAGCCCTTCTGCGACCGGGTCGACCGCAGCTGGCGCGAGCGGCTCTCCGAGCGCAGCCTCTATGTCAACGACCTGTTCCTGACCCTGGTGCGCCGCCCGCTGCAGGGGGAGGCGGGGTTTCTCGACGGCCTGTTCCGCCGCGCCCACGACCCCCGCGTGGTCGAGCGCGACCTGCGCCAGCTGCATGCGACGCGGGAGACCTTCGCCGCCGCCCTGGCGCCCTATGGCGCGCGGACCCTGACCACCTATGAGACGGCGCGCGGCGCGACGGGCTCGGAGCCGGCCGAGTTCCTGTCCATGCTGGTCAACGCCGAGGCGCGGCCAATCCTGGCGCCCAGCGGCGACCTGGGCGAGGCCCTGGCGACGCGCCGGCTCAACTTCGGGCTCGAGGTGATGGAGTTCGCGGCTTCCGGCGCGTCCCCGGCGCTCTTCGGCGCGATGATCTCGCTGAAGGACTATCCCGCGCGCTCCACCCCCGGCATGCTGGACGGCCTGTTGCGGCTGCCCTGCGAGATGGTGCTGACCGAGAGCTTCGCCTTCATCGACCGCCAGGCCTCGCTGGACCGGATGAGCCTGTCGCTGCGCCGCCTGCGCGCGGCCGACAACGACGCCGTCAGCCTGCGCGACGAACTGGCGGCGGCGCGGGACGAGGTGGGCGCCGGGCGCGCGGCCTACGGCGAGCATCACCTGACCCTGCTGGTCAAGGCCGAGAGCCTGGACGACCTGGACGGCGCCGTCGCCGAGGCCCAGTCGGCCCTGGCCGAGGCCGGTGCGATCGCCGTGTTGGAAGACGTTAATCTGGAACCTGCGTTCTGGGCGCAGTTTCCAGGGAATTTCAAATATATATCGCGGAAAGCTATGGTCTCCGCTGCCAACTTCGCCAGCCTGGCCAGCCTGCACGGCCACCCGTTAGGTCAGTCCAAGGACCTGCACTGGGGCGATCCGGTGACGGTGCTGGAGACCACCGCGTTCGGCCCCTACCACTTCAATTTCCACGCCGGCGACCTGGGCAATTTCACCGTGATCGGGCCCAGCGGCACGGGCAAGACGGCGCTGCTGACCTTCCTCATCGCCCAGGCCAACAAGTTCAAGCCGCGGGTGGTTT
>Ga0182030_10019500_pt1 | contig 12896 bp, 10 predicted proteins | sample 812S3MmetaG_FD_121299 | JGI IMG/M metagenome (GOLD analysis project Ga0182030, IMG submission 121299) | Permafrost microbial communities from Stordalen Mire, Sweden - 812S3M metaG (Illumina Assembly) | ecosystem: Environmental > Terrestrial > Soil > Wetlands > Permafrost | place: Sweden... | reverse complement strand
CGTGCAAGGCGAAGCATCTTGCCACGAGGTCCTCGCCCTCCTTCTTAAGGCGGGGACTTCCGGCAGCGCCGAACAGAGATGGGCCGCGCAAAACGCTGCCCGCGACGCGCAATGGCACGTAGTCTACTGGAACGGTTCGAAGGTCCCATGCGTCCCTCTAGCCGAGTTCATTCCCGACGCCACCACGCCAGAGCAAGCGCTCAATGTGACGCAGGTGCAAGATCCGGATGCTTACCTGGTCGTAGCGGAAACTCCGGACCAATGGGAGCGTATCCTGCGGACACGAGGTCATAATCTCCGGCTCGTTCGAAATGCCCGGTATTGCCGGATTTGGTCTTCATTGATGGGAGGGTGAACAGTCCGGTGCCCGACCGAACTGCGGCGATCGGACCGCGTTTCCGCTCATTGTTATCCCGACGTTATCCGGTGTAAAATCGCAAAGCGGCAAATTCAGCCTAACCCATTGATCTGATTGGCGGACCCGACACGATTCGAACGTGCGACCTTTGCCTTCGGAGGGCAACGCTCTATCCAGCTGAGCTACGGGTCCTTCCCGCCACCCAATACCCCAAACCACACCGCCGTAAAAGCCCCAACAACGCCCGCGACCTCCCACCGCCTCAGAACTGCTTCAACAACCGGTCGATATAGTCCAGTTCCCGTTGCGGCCGCTCCCGCTCCGCGCCGCGCCGGCGCAATTCTTCCTGAATGGCCTGGGAGCGCTTTCGCTCCGCTTCCTCCGGCACCCGCACGTCATTACTGTCCAGTCCGCTACCCTGGTTGGTCCGCCCGAGGGGGTCCCTGCCCCGCGAATCCGCCCGGCTCGGCGGTGGCCCCAACGGCGATCCGCCGGAGCCCTCGCCATGACCGTCCGGCATCATCATGCCCATCGAACCCTCGGCGCCGAAGCTATCGCCCTCGCCCGGTTCGCCATTCTGCCGGCCGTTGCCGAACTGCTTCGCCAGAGCGCGCCCCATCTCCCGGGCGCCCTTCTGCAACGCCTCGATGGCTTTCTGCTGCGCGGCGGCGGCGCCCTTGTCGTCCCCGGCGCCCAGATCGTTGGCGGCATCGCGCATCGCCATGTCGGCCTCACCCAGCGACGGAGGCACCTCGCCCGTCAGGTCGCCGAACTGCTGCATCATCTCGCCCAAAGCCCCGCGCAATGCCTGCTGCACCCGCTGGTCCAGCGGGCGTTGTGTCCCCGCGTCGGCTTTACCCGGGCCGGGCAAGCCCGCATCCGGCTCGATGCGGCGCGGCCGGTTGGCTTCGTCGCCGCGGCCCTCGGCGTGATCCAGCAACCCGCCCTCGCGCCCGACCATATCCTGCACCGCGCCCATCTGCCGTTTGCCCTTCTGGCGCTGCTGGCTGTTGCCCTGGCCCTTATCCGCCCGAGCCTGCTTCAACCGGTCCAACTGCCGCTCCAGTTCCGCCATCTTCTCCTGGGCGTCATCCATCTTGCCCTGTTCCAGGTCCTGACGCGCTTCCTCGGCGAGCCGGTCCAGGTCCTGGTCGGTCAGTTTCTCGGCATCGGGGTCGAATGGCAGCGCCTCATGATTGCGCTCGGCCTCCTGCATCATCGCCTGCATGTGGCGGTCGATGGCTTCCTGTAACTCCTTCAACCGTTGCTCCAACGCCTGGCGGTTGGCATCGGTCGGGTCCTGTCGCAGTTTTTCCATCGCGTCGCGCGCCGCCTGCCGCGCCGCCTCCAGGGACCGGGCGGTTTCCTCGGTCTGGCCTTCCTCCATTTGCAGCGCGAGCTCCCACATCCGTGCCTGCGCCTCGGGGATCATGTCCGGCGATTTATTCCGCACCATCAGGAAGTAGATCGCGCTCAGGTTCAGGAACGCGCCCGAGTCCGTTCCGAACAACTGAGGCTGTTGCATAAACCCGTCCAGCGCCGCCAACGCGTCAACGCGGTCATCGGGGTGCACGCTCAGCCCCTTGCGCATTTCGATCAGCGCTTTGGCGATTTCGTTGTGGAAGGCGCGCTCGGGCAGTTCGAACGCGGCGGATGCGCTGGTTCCGGTCTGGCCCGCCCCGTCCCGCGCCACCAGCCGTGCCGTCACCCCGAGGCCGGCCCAGGGATGGGCGATCAGATCGTGGGGATGGATGCCGTGGGAGGATTTGGGCGCGCCATTTGGCGTTGGGATCTCGATGATCAACGGCGGGGCGTCCGGCCGCGCCTCCAGCCGTAGCTCGGCTTGCAGGTGGATCACGCCGTAATCGTCGGTCGCCGACCACGGCAGACGGACCCGCCCGCCGGTTTCCGACGGCCCCGGCGGCTCGGTCCACCACGCCACAGGCGGCTGGTCCGGCGTCACCGCGATATCCCAGGCGGCGAGCGGCTGTCCACTCCGAGCCACCACGATCCGGCTGTCTTTTTCCAAGGTCCGGTCGATCTGAAAGCTGCTTTGGTCGAGGGCGGCGAACGGCGTCGGTTCCCCGTCTACCGCCAGATCCGGCACCGTGACGCCACCCGTCAGGTTGATCGTCAGACGCGCCCCCGCCGGCACCTTGACCGCCGGCGTGTCGCGTTTCAGGAACACCGGCGCCAGACCGGTATAGGCGGGCGGCGTGACCCAGGCCTGGATTTCCACCTCCCGCGGCGCCGCCGGCCGAGGCACCCCCGGCTCGAACGCCGCCATCACCCGGCTCGGCGCGTCCCGGCCCGCGATCACCAGGGTGACGATCAGCGCGAGCAGCACCGCATGCCGCAGCGCCCTTCGGTCCAGTGCCGCCAGCCCGGGCCGAGGCCACCCCAGCCGCAAACGCCGTGCCCTTGCCAGGCCGCGCGCGACATGCGCCCGCCACAGCGCGAGGCTGGTCGGATCGGCGGTCGCCGGCCGGTCGTTCAGGGCCGCGAGGGGACGATGGGTCAGCCCGGAGTCACGCTCCAACCGCCGGTCGGCGGCGGTGGCGTCGGGCGGCACCAGATGGGCGAACCCGCGCCAAAGCAGAACGCCGATGGCGATGCCGGTGACCAACAGCAGACTCGCGTGCGCCCACCAGGGCAGCATCGGCAGCACATCCAGCAGCGCGGCGCACAGAAACAGTCCGGCGACCCGCGCCGCGGGCAACAAGGCGGGGAGCACGCGCTCGAACCACAGCACGACGCGGGCGAGACGCCGGCGCCAGCCGAGGCCGGGGGGAAGTGGCAGGTTGCCGGTCATGGGATCCAGACCACCCTTTCCAGAAAAATTTTCAGGCGCGTCATCGGCACTTTCAGAGCCCGTGCAAGATCACGCAAATCGCCGCCACGATCCACCAGGCCGCGCGGCTGCGGAAACGCGCGTTTCCGTCCGCTTCAGACCTGAGGTTTGGGATGCTGGTGCTGGAGCGCGCCATTGGCCGGACGCGCAATGTCACCCTTTTGCTGCCGGCGGTCCGCGTCGTCAGAGGCGCCGCCGGTTCGCTCATGCGGGGATGATCTCATCGGCCCAAAGGCCGGACAGCGGCTGACGGGGCCGGATGACGGTCCAGGCGGCGCCATCGACCAGAACCTCGGCCGCCCGGGCCCGGGCGTTGTAGGGCGAACTCATCACCGCGCCGTACGCACCCGCGTCCAGGATGGCGACAAGCGCTCCGGGTTTCAGGGGTGGCAGCAGCCGGTCGCGCGCGAAGGTGTCGCCGGTTTCGCAAATCGGGCCCACGATATCGCATGGCGAGACCGGCGCGACCGCGTCAATCGCGGAGAGCGGGACGATCCCGTGCCACGCGTCGTACATCGCCGGCCGCACCAGATCGTTCATCGCCGCGTCCAACACGACGAACCGCGTCCCCGCCGTTTGTTTCGACAGAATAACAGATGCGAGCAGCAGCCCCGCCGGTCCCACCAGCCAGCGTCCCGGCTCCACCGCGACGCGGACATCCAGGTTGTGAAACGCGGCTTTGATCGCGCCGGCCAGCGCCTCAGGGCCAGGGCCGGGCTGATTGCGATAGGGAATGCCGAGGCCACCGCCACAATCGACGATCCGCACGGTGTGGCCCTGCTCGCGCAAGGCCCTCACCAGGTCCGCGATGCGGGCGAAGGCAGAGCGGTACGGCGCGATGTCCAGAATCTGGCTACCGATGTGGGTGGCGAGGCCTACTGCCTCGATCCCCGGCAGGCGCGCCGCCTCGGCGTACAGCGTGACGGCGTCAGCCCAGGGAATGCCGAATTTATCGCCGGCGCGGCCAGTGGAGATCTTCTCGTGCGTCCCGGCATCGACATCCGGGTTGATCCTGGGCGCCACCCGGGCAGTCCGCCCCATTGACGTGGCGATGGCGGACAACATGCGCAGTTCTTCGGCGCTTTCGACGTTGATCTGACCGATGTCCTCGGTCAGCGCGAGGCGCAGTTCGCGCTCCGTCTTGCCGACGCCGGAATAGACGATGCGGCTGGCGGGAATGCCGGCGGCGCGGGCGCGCAGTAGTTCGCCCTCGCTGACCACGTCGGCCCCGGCGCCCTCCCGCCCCAGCAGCGCCAGGACGGCGAGGTGGTCGTTCGCCTTCACCGCGTAATGCACGTGCGCGTCGAGCCCGGCGTCGCGCAACGCCCCGGTCAGCGCGCGGTAGCGAGACCGTATCGTCCCGGCCGAATAAACCCAGGTCGGCGTGCCGGCGGCATCGGCGATCCGGGCCAGCGGCACGTCCTCCATCGTCAGCCCGTCCATGGCGTGCATGCGCAGATGCGGGCGCGCGGCGATCAGTTCGGCGATGGAGGGCTCGGGAGAGTCGTCTTCGGGTACGGCGGCCATCGGGTCAGCTTAACACCGGCGGGGTGGCGACGTCATGTGAGATATCGAAACTGGCTCGCGGGGGATGTCGCGGCCTCCCGGGGGCGATTTTCGCCTGACCGGGCACGAGTTTGATCCAGATCAAAGACGGCCGCCCGCGACGCGCCCGAGATCGAGACGGCTCAATCCCGCCGGAAGGAACACGCTGACCATGCGAACTCGAGGCCTGGACGCGACAGTACGAGGCGGTTGCCTCGAGAGGCGCCACTGGTCTGTCGCGCGCGCGGCATGCGCCGGTCCGGTATCGTTTTAACAAAAGCCCAGGAAGGACGCTCCGGACATGGCACAATCGCAAGGCACTCGGTTCACCGTCGATCCGCTGACTTTTGTCGTGAGGCACCAGTTGTGGGACGGCAACGTTCAGGATCACGCGGACCAGGGCGTGACGATCGACGTCGCGGCCGATGTGGACGGCCGCGAGACCGCGCTGCTGCGGTTCAATTGTTTCGACATCGAGAAAAGCTACATTTACGGCCCGGAAAATCCCGATCTGCGGATCGCCGCGCCGGCGATGTTGGGCGGCGCGGACCGGGAGGCCGGCGGCATGGGGCAACTGTATCGGATGGACCCGATCACCGACGGCAACCCAATCGGCTGGACCGTACGGACCCTGGCGACGAAACTGCCAAAGATGCTGGACCGAGCAGGCTACCAGCAGATCGGCGAGGCGGCCGACCTGGCTTCGGTCCGGCGCGTCTTGCCGGACGTGGAGGACTGCGCGCGACAGATGTTCGCGTCCCGCCGGAACACGGTGAAACACAATCGAGGCACCGACATCTTCGAAGCGGGCAACATCCGTTTCGGCCTGGAAATGCGGCGGTTGCCGATGGGCGACGGAGGGCTGGCGATCCATGTCCTGGGGGACGTGGGCGGGTCGACCCGCAAGTCCTACGTGGAGGAAACCGAGCTGCTGGCGTTCGACTGCTTCTGGGACGGCGCACATTATCATTACGGTCCTCGGAACAAGAACCACCGGATTTATTGGGACATGACGCTGGTCGAGGACCCTCTGGACTGGGTGTTCGAGCAACTGGAAAACCGCAAACTGCCCGCGATGCTTGAGCGCGCCGGGTACCCGGGGATCGCCGCCGACGTGGATCTGGAGAAGGTCGCCTCGGTGCTGCCGGCGGTGAAGCAGCGGGCGTTCGAGATGTACGCGGAAGGCGAGGCGTTGACCGGGCATAGGGGGTTGCCGCTGGCGCCGACGCCCAATTTGGTCGCGGATTAGGGGGAACGCGGCGTAGGGCCGAGACTTCGAAACTTCCTGTCGGCTGGTCGGAGTGAGAGGATTCGAACCTCCGGCCCCTGCGTCCCGAACACGGCGGTCTTGTGAGCATTGAACACGGTTTTTTGGGGTTTTGGGCGGGCGGTAAGGGGTAGTTTCGGCACGGAGTTCCGCGGGTTTCCGGGAGGTGTGTGTTCAGGTGGACGAGCGGGCACTGCGTCAACCCAATCAGTCTGGATGGCCCAAAAGCCCAGCGCGCGGTGGCGGTGCACCGCAATCGACCCGACGAGGGTGAGCGCTTTCTTTATGTCAATGGCTTCGAAGGGAAGGGGCGGCCTCGAACTCCAGAACGAGATGGATCACATCCGTGCGACATCGTCTCCTGATCCGGTGCAACGGACTATCGACCTCTCGGTCGTGGGATGTTGTTGTGAGCGTCTCGCCGGCTATCGTCGTCGCTAACAGCGACAGAGGAGGCACGGCGTTCTGGAGTGCCAGATCGATACGCGCCTTCCAACGGATCGCATCTTCGTCCATGACATAAGCTAACATGGCGCCAAATTTTTCAATTGTGTAGGGCGAGCGAACGTCGTCGAATCTTTGAATTCCTCGCTCCCCGAGATATTCGCGGACTATGTCTGACGCTTTCAAGATGTTCTTGGCTTCAATGCGCAGATCGATTTCGTCGTGAGTGACGGCGATCATGATATCGGTTGGCAGAGACCGAGACCCTATGCCCTCCTCAAACCGGCGCGGAACCTCAATCTGAAAATCCATCTTGGTGAGGTCGACCCCACCAACTGTTCGTCCCTCAACCAGTTGCTCTGCTCTGATGATTTTCAAAACCTCTACCAGGGCGTGGCTGATGGATTCTTCCTTGGGGATGCGGCAACCTCCCCGGAGCGTTCGAACCTTTCCAAACCACCCCCTGCGCGCCTCATAATGGGCTCTCAGGCCGGACCCGACGATCCGGCGGGATGCTTCGCGCAGTCCACCGACGACGTTCTCAAGGAACCGTATCCACAAGTCATCCTCTATAAAGACAGCCTTGCTTGTCATGCGCGAACCCGTAGCAAGCGGGCAAGCGCTTCGGCGTCGGCCACTGCTTGGTCAAGCATCCATGCAAACCGTGCCTCCGATTTCGTTACGGTACAAACTTTGGTATCGCGCTCGAAAGTGATCACGCTTGAAGCAATGAAGGTGCCGTCGGATGCAGGGCCGGAATGGGAGACGGAATCCATGCTTTCACCGAAGTTTACCCGCAACGTGACGGTCCCTTCGGACCTTCGATCCGGGACGATCGTTGGACGAAGCGCCTCGGTGAAGTTCCCTTGTAACTCACGCTCAAATCGGCCGACGAACTCCGTCATCTCCTGTTGCGAAACGATATTGTATGCCGCGTCTGGCAACTGCGCATTCGCGAACCCCTCATTGAACTGCACATAATCTCTGACCGCATCCCTGAGATCAGGACCAGCATTCATTGCATCCAATATAAGATCGTCGACATGACGGGATTCCGTCAGGGCCCGCAATCTCGGATCCCGGGTGTTCTCGTACGGGCACGGGAGTGCGCCGATGTCACCCTTCTCCATCCGAGCATTATCCATGAGGAATGTTGCGCCAAATATCGAGGCAAAATAGGCGACGACTCCCGAGTTGAGAAATGCTGTGAGTCCGAGAAGGCCGACGTGTTCATCTTCGGGCACTATAGTCGCGGATTCACTCCAATCGTCTCGCGATCTAGAGCGGGAGGCTGTCCAACGATAGGCTGGTGCGATCCCATAATAGGTTGAACGGTAGGCATGCGGTGTATCTAGAACGCGAGAGTTTCGGAAGGTGCGCGGGACCAGAACGATCCCTGCAGAGAACAGAGGTCGATAGGCGTCTGTGACTCTAGCTAGCATATCTTCGTTCAATGGAAAAAGTCCCTCCGGCTTTTTTCTGCCGGGCAAGATATGAAGTGGGACGCCGGTCTCGACTGGATCGCCTCCGCGTTGCATTCGAAGTCCCGAACGGTCAAGAAGTTGGCCGAGCGTTCGGTCGCCTTCAGACGACCAAGTCAACAGTGCTTCCCGCATACGGCGATCGAACACACCCAGCATGGTTGCGGATAGCCACCCATTGGCACCAAAGCGGAGATCGTGGGAGCGAACAGGATGGAGGTCCGTCTGCGACACGAGCAATGACCAGACCTGACCAGTCCTTCCCAGCGGAAGCGACGAAAGGCGAGGTCGATAGACTTCCACGATATCCAGAGGCCTCGGCACGTCTTTTCTCGCAACGACTACCATGGCGGGTGATTCGGCTCCGAAAAACAATCGACGCCTTAGGTGAGAAAGATTTGCTATGAAACGGATTGCCATCGTCGCCGCAAAAGCAGACGCAAACCTGCCCGACTGACGTCCCACGAGTGATCTCGTGGGCAGAACAAGACCGAGGACGCCCCCGTCCATAAGAAAGCGAATCTCGGCAAGCCAAACGAACAGATCCGACACCCGCCCATGCGCGACCGGTCGGTCCCGGCCGAGACTGGCGGCAAAGGCTTCGCGATCGGAATCGGCCCGGGCGGCTGAGAAAACGCGGTGGTTCCTGTCGTAACGTTGTCGGCCCGGTTGGGCCCAGGGCGGGTTACCGACTACGTGCGTAAACTGCCCAGTTGAAAATAGTTCGGGGCGAAAGGCAGTCGCGGTTATTATATTTCGGTCGAGGCGCGGCAGGAGTTTCTCCTCCGTGACGATACCCGCAAGCTCAACGATACCCGCTCCTCCGACGTAATCGAGCATCGTTAGGTAAAGGCTGAACCTGCAAATATTGACCGCCTGAGGATTTTTTTCGACCCCATGGATGGAAGCGCAAAGCAACCTGCGCGCTCTCGCGGCATGTACGGGTTTCCATCCCCCAGGAGGGGCGTTCCGCTCCATGATTCGTCGATACGCAGACACGAGGAACACACCTGATCCGGCGGCTGGATCCAATACTCGGGAGTTTTCGTCAAACGCAACCTCCTGGTCGGCCCTCCCGATGACGTAGTCTGCCAGAAATGGAGGGGTGTAGAAGGCTCCTTCGGTCCTTTGAGCCTCTTCATCCTCGATCCTGAGGAATCGCTCATAAATGGCGGAGATGGTTTCGGTTCGGAGAACCTCAAAGGAAACATCGATAAAGCTAATCTGATGTGTTCCATAATTGACCACATCACCACACCTGACGACGCGATGAACAAGGTGGATCAAGTCTTCTGAGAAGATGGGCCGTTCATCGGCCGATACTGGGAAAACTGATCCGTTGATGAGATCATCAATCCCATCGAGGACAGCCCAAACCTCTTCCTTTTGAAACAGTGCTATACCCGTACGAACTCCTTTGAACAGTGCGTCGGACGAAAATGCGATGCCCACGCATCCCGCCCGAATGATCACTTCCGCCATCCATTCTCTGCTGACAATTCTTCGATCCACAAGCACGTAAAGGTAGAGCAGGCGACCGATAAGCGCGTTGAGAAGCCCGCGCCTGTCGCGCAGTGCCGGATATTGGCTACGGACGTATTCGTTGAGATCCTCGACGGCAGATACCAGTCGTGTGTCGATAGCGTCGGCACGAGACGTGGAGAAATCGCGCCAATGGATGGAGGAGGTTAGTGCGACGGCTGAAACCCTCGCCAGTTCAGGAGGGAGTTTGGCATCGGGGCTGTACGGATAGGATGGAATATTGGTGCCAGGGGGTTCAAATGCGTTGCGAAGCTGTACCGCCTCCGGCGTCACCACAATGAGAAATGGGACCGCGCCCTGGGTCCAGACACGCCTGTGAAGTCGGATGGCGGCCTCATCATCGATTGCCAACCCAACATAGACGACAGGTTTGAAAGTGGTTGCGGCGGCGCCCTCAGCGATCCCAAAGACGGAATGAACACCAATAACGTCGAACGCTGTGGCAACGACGTGCAGGTTCTCCTTGCGGTCGAACGCCGCAAGGGCACTATAGAAGGTTGGACGCGCGTCATAGCCGAGCGCCGTGCACAGACCTGACGCCCGCAGTGCGAGGTGGTCGTCCCCATTTTCCGAGGTCGCCGACGACATGAGCCCCGATTCCATTCCAAGCTACTCAGTTTAACCCACAGCGTAACATTAAGCCAATGAACAGCAATCAAACCCATTGGATCGCCGCATCGCGCCCGATCTCGCCTGGATCGAAGCGCACCGGGTGGGCAAGGCCCAGGCGGGCCTGGATGCCGCGACCGATGCGATCCATGCTTTCTGACCGCGACAGAGCGCACCGCTGGATCGATAAGACCGCCGGAGCGACATTTGAGCCGTTCGTCGAGCGGTGCGGCAGCACTGTTCGTTTCGCAAACCGATTTCGCGCCGGTGCAACGTTTCAGGAGAGATGCTGGCCGGTCTTTCGACCGCTCCGCCGGGGACGGTGGGCAAGGCTGAAGACATCCTGGCAAAATAAGAAAATCAGCGCCGGTATCACCAGATCGGCTCGCCTCGCGGCGGCGAAGCGCTGGCTCTGCGACAATCCGTTGTTCGTGCACGTGATGGCGGTGGAAGATGCGAGACGCAAACGAAAGGGCGGGCAGCTGTGAACGGGCTCTTCTTTGGTCCCATTCGCCGATGCTGTTCGTCAGCCATTGTGCGGCGTTCCAGCCAGCGAGTTTGAACGTCGAGGTGCAGGTTACTTGATCGCCCGCCCCCAAAGACGGGCAAAGTCCGCGGCTATCGCATCTTCCTCGGGCATGAATTGGGCAACGCGGCGGCACTCGTCCGCGAGGCGATCCCGGTAGCCAGGATCGTTCACGTCCGGCAGTAACACCACCGTGGCCCGTGATCCACGCTCGCGCTGGGCCTTCCGATGGCAAGCGATGAACCCCCGCCTCCGCATCACTCGTCTCCGACAAGATCCTCCATCGGCACGGCAAGCGCCGTCGCCAATGCGCGGTAGGCCGCGACGCTTCCGGGCTTCCTGCGGCTCTCGATCTCGCTAAGATATCCGGCCGGGGTCGCCGCCGCCGCCGCCAGAGCGCGCTGTGTCATGCCGCGCTTCTCACGCCAGATCCGAACCGGGCTCTCGCCGTCAAGCAGGCGCTTCGCTTCGGCGCCGGTATAGCTGTTCGTGATCGCCGCATCACGCCCGACCGCGGCGACATAGGCCTTCCAGGCTCGAACCGAGGCGATGTCGTCCGCGTTCTCCGCGGCATCGATCAATGCGTCGAGGTCAGCCCGGCTGATTGTCACGGTCTCGGGGGTTTCCGCCAGCAATTTGATCGCGTTCATCGATATACCTCCCGCCGGTTTCCGACCCGGGTGACCACCACGTCGGCGCCCTCAATGATGAAGATCGCCCGCCAATCGCCTTTCCGCAGCCGCCACACACCGGGCTCCCCGATCATCTCGGTGACGAACGGCATCCGCACCGTAAGACCGGCCGCGACCTGCTCAAGAGCCTCGATAATCCTGGCCTGATCGGCTTTCGGCATCGCCTTCATCTGCTTTAGGACCGCGGCGGGGATGATCAGCGCCATGACATGTATTCTCTTACAGAGAACGAAATGTCAAGGCGGAATTCTCCTTCGGAGAACATCTTGGACTTCCGAGGATACGAAACGATCGTGCCAGGTTGCATTTGAGCGCGGACCGGCCGGTGGGCCGGATACCGTTGCACCATGTCGGCTGAAAGTTATGCGCGGGGCGCGTCGGGACATGCCTTAGGGCCCTGCGGCAGCACAATGCAAATCTTGAAACCGGCTGGTCGGAGTGAGAGGATTCGAACCTCCGGCCCCTGCGTCCCGAACACAGTGCTCTACCAGGCTGAGCTACACTCCGGCCGAGGCGCGCGTATAGCGGCGCCGGCCCCGCACGGCAAGCGCTGTTCTCAGCGCCGCCGCCGCGCTGGTCAACCAGCCTGGCGCCCCTACCGCCGCGCCGTGCCACCAACACGCTCCGGCAGGATCCCACCCGGCAGCACCCGCAAAATCGCCAGCAACAGCACCGCGATCAGCAACTCGCGCACCGCCGCGAACCGCGCCGGCGACAAAAAACCCAGCAGCGGCGCCGCGAAGCGGGAGCCCTCCAGCAGCACGACGATCAGCACGGCGCCCACCACCGCGCCGGCGTTATTGCCGACCCCGCCGGCGATCAGAGCCAGGATGATGTTCAACGTCAGCAGCGGCGCGAAGATTTCCGGGGCGATGAACGACGTGGCATGCGCGTACAACGCCCCAGCCACGCCGAGCACCGCGGCGCCCATCGCGAAGGCTTTGACCTTGAACACCAGCACGTGTTTGCCGGCGACCGCCGCCACGTCCTCATCGTCGCGGATCGCCCGCAGCACTCGCCCGAACGGCGCCCGCCCAAGCCGGTGCAACACACCAAACACGGCGGCCAGCACCACCAGCACGATCGTCAGAAACAGCAGATTGAACACCGGCGGCGGCACCGCGCCTCGCCACGGCCCAGGAATGCCGGCGATGCCATCCGAGCCGTTGGTCAGCCAGATTTCGTTGCTCGCGGCGATCCGGATCGATTCGGAAAATCCCAACGTCACGATCGCCAGATAATCCGCCCGCAACCGAGCCGTCACCAGCGCCACCACCGCCCCCGTCGCGGCCGCCACGGCGCCTCCCGCCAGCACGCCCAGCGGGATGGCGACACCGGATTTGGTCAACAACGCGGTGGTGTAGGCGCCGACCGCGACGAACCCGGCCAGCCCCAGATTGATCATCCCGGTCATGCCCCAGGTCAGGTTCACGCCCAACGCCATCAGCGCGTACAGCCCAGCGGTGACCGACATCGCGGCGAGATACGCCAGCATCAGTTCCTCACCCCCAGAATCCCACTGGGCCGCAAGCTCAACACCAACAGAATGGCCAGGAAACCAACCACGGTCCGGTAGTCCGG
>Ga0182030_10019499_pt1 | contig 12897 bp, 10 predicted proteins | sample 812S3MmetaG_FD_121299 | JGI IMG/M metagenome (GOLD analysis project Ga0182030, IMG submission 121299) | Permafrost microbial communities from Stordalen Mire, Sweden - 812S3M metaG (Illumina Assembly) | ecosystem: Environmental > Terrestrial > Soil > Wetlands > Permafrost | place: Sweden... | reverse complement strand
CGGCGAAGAAAAAAGTAAAGATGACTTGACATGCCAGTCGAGTATAATTTGTGGACCATATCATTTTGGGGAACTTTTCAGGTTCAGGGTATGTATTGTGCACGAGAGCCGCTTCGGTGGCGGCGAAGCTCTGAGGATTGAGACCACAGGCGTAGACAGTCCACATTGGTGCACCGGATCCTCCGGAAAACCTTGACCACTATACATGTCAAAGCTGATCTGCTTCTATACTGGAGAAGATACTCACAACATCCTGATGAGGATCCATGAAAATATAAAACCCATAGTCTCTTGCCAATCTCAGTACTTCAATTGTATGTTGAATCCACTCCTCGTCGTATATTCCAGGCCCAGCCGACTCGATCGCCTCCCAGGTAAAAACATATCTTATTGTATTGTAACCCCATCTTTTTAATCGAGAAAAGTGGATATGTGCATCCTCGACTGGAAAAGGTCGAGAATGGAAATTGACATTATCCCCATCGAAAAAATCCTCTGGGATATGAGAAGGTTGATCGGGGCTGCTGGGAAACTTGGCGTCCCCGGCCACATTGATACCTCTCAGAGTGACCTGTCGACCATCGGAATCGCGGAAGTGGCCATCCTCGATAGTGAGACGCAAAGGAGCCATATTGTGTGATGGTAGAGAAGGGTCGAAGTATCCGCCCCCCTATGCCTTTAGGAAAAGAATTCCAGTACTCGATGGTGGAGGGGGGTCCTGCAAAGGCTAAGCTCGAGGCCAAGAACTTACTGACGCGGTCCACAAGTATTAATGATAGTCCTCTTGATTCGATAGCAAATTAAAGGGTATATGGTTTCTCATAGGCCGTGTCAAGGAAAGAGTAATGGTAATTAGGGGAAAGGAGGTGTGTTCGTTGGCCTACGAAACGACAATGATAGAGAATTGCTGATTAAGTGAATGGAGGTCGAGGCTTTCGACGACAGGGATCAACAGCAAGGTGAGGTCAAGGATAAGAGACGCTAAAGCTTGACCCCACGAGGCTGCGAAGAAAAGCTGCAACGTCCATCGCCAAAACACAAGGACCCAAGACTTTATTTCTCGGCCCGTTCGCTTCATTCCTGGGGACATGATAGACTTCGTGATATTTCCGAAGCTATGTCAACATCAAAGGCGACGGTGAAAGCCATCGCCGCAGCCGTCAAGGCCCAAAAATACGATGAGGTTATCCAACAATCGCAGAAACTACTGGCAACAGATCCTCAGAGCTACCAAGGGTAAGTGGATCTTCATACTTCATTCCTAGAGATGATAGATACATCATAAGATATGTGACTCTAGATACTAATTGCGTACAGGAATCTATTTCTAGGATTTGCCCTCGACAAACAAGCCAAATATGCAGATGCGGAAAATGCATATGAAAAAGCTACGAAGATTAAAGATTCCGATCCTCAGGCTTGGCAAGGCCTTATTCAGATTTACGAGAAGCAAGGCAGCAATAAGCTGGCTCAGTACCAGACTGCCGCATTAAGACTGGCAGAGATTTACCAGGCTCTGGACGACAAGTACAAGTGTCAAGATGTTGTGGACAAGTTTCTTGGGTTGGCCAAAAACCAGGGAACGCGTTTGCAATATAAACAAGCGCTGGGCATTATCCTGCCAATTAGTCCCATTTATGACTATCTGGAAGGAAGAATTCCACACCCAGCACACACTTATCAGATTATGGCACAGATCACGGAATTCGAAGAAAAGGAGCGAATAAATAGAGAGATTGGGGAGCGGAGAACGAGACTAGGTGCAAAGATCGGCCAAGTCACAATAGAGGTCAAACGAGAAGTTCTGTGTGATAGTGATCTAGAAGATCTATACGGCAAGATTATAGATTGGAGTAATGACGATGAGATACGCCGACAATACGAAGAGAAGCTTCTTCAGTTATGTCTAGAGACTCTGACGGTACTTAATTCTGGTCCTGAAAAGACCGATCAAAGGGCTAAGGTTCTTAAATTGGCTACGGAGATGGTCATTATCAAACATCCATTCAGGTTGGCGTGGGACATCGCAATCGAGTGGCGAGATCCCAAGTCCATACAAGACTTGGATGTAAATGTACTCAGAGAATACTGCGCATTCTTTCCTACTAGCGGTTTAACTCAAGTATTGCGCGGATTCCTGACTAGCGAAATATCTCCATTACCTCCACCTCCTCCACGAGTGCGACCAAAGGTCGATATTGTGTCTAATGAGAGTGAGGAAGACGATGATGAAGGTGGAGGGGTTGCGCTTGATGCTCCGCTGGTCGGCGAGGATCGCCTTCTCGTAATGACAGAGGGCATGTCAGATGCATCCAGGTCTATTCTTGCACATCGATTGATGGGAGAATACTACCAGTTCCTCGATGAGTACGAGAGTGTTGTAGAACTATCACGAAATGGGAGACGTCTTGTCCTGGATGAAGCAAACAAGACTGGAATGTCCTTTGAAAACTCTTCTGAAGCAATAACAGCTCTGCTGGGGACTGGACTCGTCTTTTATCAGTCGCCGAAGAATCACCCAGAAGCCAAAGCTCTTTTCGAAGGACTGCTCGCTAAAAACCCTACCTCAACTCCTGCACTGATAGGGGTCGGCCTAATCTACGAAGAAGAGGAAGATTATTCTTCAGCCATTGAATTCCTAGAGCGTGCGCTCCAAAGAGACCGTGGGAACATCCGTATCAAAGCTGAAGCTGCATGGGTTAAAGCGCTGAATGGTGACTATGCTCAAGGTAAGGATGAGCTGGAAGTCTGCCTTCCACAGATTGATGGGAAAGATCCGAGATCTCGAGATCTGCTCGCCCAAACACAATATCGGATCGGGGTCTGCATATGGAACGTTGATTCCTCAAAAGCAGCTCGCCGAGATAGGACAAGAGCCTACTCCTATTTCTTGGCTGCTCTGAAAAGCAACCTGAACTATGCCCCAGCATACACTAGCCTTGGTATCTTCTATGCCGACTATTCCAAAGATAAGAAGCGTTCCAGGAAGTGCTTTCAGAAGGCCTTCGAACTTTCTTCATCGGAAGTTGAAGCTGCCGAACGGCTTGCAAGAATATTTGCTGATCAAGGGGAATGGGAATTAGTTGAGGTCGTTGCCCAACGTGTGGTCGAATCCGGGAAAGTTAAGCCTGCGCCAGGTTCAAAGAAAAAGGGTGTCAGTTGGCCTTTTGCCGCCCTAGGAGTAGCGGAGTTGAACAAGCAAGATTATGCAAAGAGTATCGTTTCGTTTCAATCAGCACTTCGAATCACTCCTAACGATTATCATTCTTGGGTGGGCCTCGGAGAGAGTTATCACAACTCTGGAAGATTTATTGCGGCAACGAAAGCATTTCAACATGCAGAAAAGTTTGAGCAAGAAATTGAGCAACAGGAATCCGGTGAAACCTGGTTTGCAAAACACATGCTTGCAAATGTAAAGCGAGAACTTAGTGCTTTTGATGATGCTATTAATGCATATAAATCGGTACTTCAAGATCGTCCAGGGGAGTTCGGTGTGTCTATTGCATTGATCCAGGCTCTTGTGGAAAGCGCATGGGATTGCGTCGATAAAGGACTGTTTGGGCAGGCTGGTCGGCGTGCTGCTGAAACCATTGAGGTTGCTGAGACACTTTCAGAGAGTCACAACGATGCCTTCAATCTTTGGCGCGCGGTCGGAGATGCTTGCTCTGTATTTTCTTGGGTTCAGAGTCGCATTTTAGACTTTCCTCATTCAAAGGTCGAGAGACTCTTGCAAGCCAGAGACCAGAAAGATTCTTATAATATCTTCATTGATGTTGATGGGGTTGGTGTTGATTTATTATTCGCCAAAGGACTTTATCTGAAGGATGAGCAGGACGGCGTAAATCTTACACGCTGCTTGCATGCTGCGATACTTGCTCATAAACGAGCCATCCACACGTCAGCTCACGATATGCATGCTCAGGCCGTTTCCTACTACAATTTGGGTTGGACAGAATATCGAGCTCACGTATGTCTTCGCGAAGGGCTGAAAAAGAAATATACCAAATATCTTAAAGCCGCAGTAAGATGCTTCAAAAGAGCTATAGAACTCGAGGCTGGAAACTCCGATTTCTGGAATGCTCTTGGGGTTGTCACAAGTGAGATGAATCCCAAAGTGGCTCAGCATTCATTCATACGCAGCTTGTTCCTGAATGAGCGAAACGCGCCTGCATGGACAAATTTGGGATCGCTATACTTGCTACAGAATGATATTCAGCTAGCAAATGACGCCTTCACGCAAGCTCAATCGACAGATCCAAATTTCGCGCATGCTTGGGTTGGACAAGGACTGATAGCTCTGATGACGGACAATTCGAAAGAAGCTGACCTTCTTTTTAGGCATGCTATCGATATCTCCGAGTCATCATCCATCATTGCCAAGAGACAGTATGCTCAGTCAACGTTTGACCACATCCTTACTTCAAAGGCCGCTTCTAGCATTTCAGATCTTGTCCAGCCACTCTTTTCCTTAAACCAATTAAGATCCGTGTCCCCAAATGACTTGGCATATCAACACTTGTCAACACTGTTCTTAGAACGGATAGGCGATGTTTCGGCAGCAGTACACACTCTACTAGGTATCTGCACCACTGTTGAAGCGGATTATGAAGTTACGGAATCCCCAGCCTCCTTATCAAGGTTTGCTTTGGGAAAAGCTGACCTCGCTCGTTCACAATTGGCAGCTGGTTCATATCCAGAAGCTATAGAAAGCGGAGAGACAGCATTGCAACTAAGTGCTGAAGATGCGGGAAATGAACTCTCAGTCAAATCCCGTCAAAAATGCAGATTATCTGCACATCTGGCAATCGGTCTGGCACAATATTACAGCAATAATTTCGAATTAGCACTCAATTATTTCCAGCCTGCTCTCGAGGAATCAAACAGGAACCCAGATGCGGTTTGTCTTTTAGCCCAGGTGCTCTGGGCCAAAGATGACGAATCATCTCGGAGCAAAGCTCGCGATTACCTTTTCGATTGTGTGGAATCCCATCCTGACCACGTCCAGTCGGTCCTCTTACTAGGCGTTATTGCTCTGCTCGACCACGACACTGAAAGTCTTGAAGCCGTCACCGCTACTTTGCAAGATTTACGAGCTACCCACACTCTGACTGAACACGAACAAGACCAAGTAGGCGAAGTTCTCCGCTCTATAGCCGCCTTCTCAGAGAGTGGTCCGGAGCAAGCGGTCCTAACGGAGGTACAGACTGATATATTCTTGCATCCGAATCAGCCGCATGGATGGAGCCATTTAGCAGATGTAGGAGAAGATGAGTTTGCTGCTGAAATTGCGTTGAAAACCGCCGTGAAAGCTGTTCCACCAAGAGGAAAGCTGGATGCTAGGGATTTGGCGGTGGCGTATGCGGGGACTGGGAAGGCGGGAGACACCCAGACAGCTATTTTTATTTCACCATGGGTAAAGGGTGGGTGGGATATTTTGAGTGGAGCATTGGGTAGTAGGGGTTAATTTAAGAATGAGAATCCTGTGAAAATGATTGGATTGCTGGTGAAGGATGAAGAATAAGAAAGTCATCCAAAATACGAAATGTAGAACAACTCCAAAAAGATGCCAAGTTGCAGGCGCGGCTTCATGAATAATGATTTGATTGTACCTGTATTAGTTTTACAGCTTGGTCATGGATTCTGTTCTTAGCTTGACTTAAACACTCAAGGAAATAAGCAAGAATACAACTCAATATAAATTTTGCAAAAGCATCTGCACGTCTCATCGAGACCCAGGAATTAATCATCCAGACGATTCAGCAGAAGTAGGGTTCAAACACCGATAGTGCTGCTGCGATGAGATAGCTATACTATAGTAGCACCGCTCAACTGCCCTAATTGATAAAAAGGAAAACATAACTTTGAACCACGGATACCCAGTGGTCACACTCTCGCACTCAGCAGCTATTCCAAAAGCTATTCGTCTGCAAAGTCCTCCACCCACATTCATCATACTCCCCTATTCCTGCATATCTACGGGGTTCCTCTGTTAGCACTGCGCTTCTATGCCAACTGTCTATGAAAGCACAAAGAGAAAAAATAAAAGAAGCAAGGGGGAGAAGATCCACTCACTCTCCCAAATACGTTTCTGGCGCACACCCAAATCCCGAGAACATAGTAACCGTCGAATCATTCATCGATAAATGCACGCAAACTCTAGGGTATATCGCGGGGATTTCGTTGCAACCGCAGGCCCCGAGACTATTCACGTATTCAAAAGAAACTGCTTGGCCCGTTTTTGAGGACTCAGAGTATAGGATGTAGGGGCTATAGGTTTGGGTTTGGAAATATAGCGTGGAGGCGATAGTAGGGGAGGCAAGGAGGGGTAGGGTGAGGATGAGGATAGGAGTGGCTGGGAGATGTATCGCTGTCCTACGGATTTGAGGTTGGTTGCCGAGTTTAGTTGTAAGGAGTTGTTATATTTGGTGGATAAACTGAACTAGGGTAGGAAGATCAAGGATATGAGATATTGCTGAAAGGTAGAGCTTCAAGATTAGTTTAAGCAGAAGTTTCCGCAGGTCACTGTTCCTTTATAGACGTCTTCGCACTCATTTTGGCCCGAATACTGTCCAACATACCCTCCTACAATGGATCTGAATACGAAGGTGGAGGTTTTTGGGGACACAATGTACCACACTTTACTATAACGAGCGTGGAGGAGCATGTCGTACTACTAGGAAGCTGACAGCACTAGCTGTATCGAGCTTCAAAAAGCTTAGTGAGGAAGGTGAGACCTTTCATGATCGTGTTCGCCGAGTTTGGTTATATGACGATAATCTAAAAGAAGTTGGTAAGAGCCCCTTTCATGCGGAATGTTTTCAATGAAATGAAGCTATTCCAAGACGTCCCTAGCTAATCGAAATAATCATGACCTTGACAATAAACTTGCGAATATTCCTCTTACTGCTAAATTTAAAGAAGGAAAAATATAGCACAAGCATTACAGGACGGTCTTCCTCTCCTCTGGGCAGGTACCTCTACTCACTTCCCTTCTTTTCTCCTCAATATCCGAGACAAAGCCATCCTCATGTACTTAGCATATTGAGAGTACCGACCACGATCATTGTGCTACAAACCATGGAAAAACTTGCCAGGGAATGTCTTCACTTCTCGTCCATTGTAAGGCTCTCTACACTCGGAAGTGATGGGTATTTGGTTGAAGAAATAGATTATTCGTCTCAGTATAGATGCAGAATATCGGCAGAAATGCTTGCGGATGGCCCTTTTTCTTAGATTTTAAAAACGTCTTCGAGATCAGCTGGAAAAGCTGGTGGGGTGTTGGAGGGGCCCATTACTGGCGGGGTAGTCATGTATTGGGCGATCAGATAGCTCTTAGATCGCCTTAGCAGGAAGATTCTAAAATATGACACTTATATTGACAATCTGTTTGCGAGGCTAAATGGGTAGTAAGATGTCTATGATTCTATCTTGGGACTCGACTTTTTTTTCAAGATCGAGATAAGCGCGCATTTCAGCCTTGCTGCAAGGCTGTGGCTTATATAAGCAACCTATTTGCTCCAAACGTGACTTTCAGTTCCTTCAAGCTCTCCACAAATATTTCGCAGAATGCTCAACCTTGCAAGATGACAGATTCGAATAAGAGAAAAGGAAGGCCAGGTGGGGATGAAAATACCAGGGGATTCAAGAGGAGTAAGGTATGCATTGATTTGTTTCGTTGGTTTCGAGTTCATGAGTTGGAACGAATTTATTTCTTTATGGGCTTGCCAGTACGAGGCCACGGATGGAGGCAGCTTGTGGCGCGATTCTCATTGCTTATATTTGCCTTTATGTACTATGGCATGGATTCATAGAGCCAATGGCAAGATGCTACAGAAGTCACTTGAGAGATCATACTAGACCCATGTTTTCTATTTGGCAGACTACTTCCCAACCTCATCTGAGTATTTCGTATCTCTCTTCGGGGAGCCAAATCTGATAATTATGTAGGGAGGATCCGGCGGAAAATGGCAGACGCCCCATCAGCTGTCAAAATCAGCTTCGCGAGGAAGTGGGAAGATAGAACCTGGTGATATGGGCATTTGGGCCACCTGCGCAAGAAGCCAAGAGGGGCGAGCTACTGAAGAGTTGAAGAGCATGTTTGAGGAGGTCAGCCGTCCTGGTTTCATTCTTTGACATGTATTGATTCCTTTTGGTGGATAGTGTGCGGAGCGATTCTATGGTATCGTACCTGTATCTGCTGAGAACGCAGCCGAGAATGATGATGCGGATGATATCGAATCCTCAATCCAGAAGGAGGTAGAGTCCATAGGGAAAAGGCAAGGCGAAACAAAGATGTTCAGCCCTGTGCATCTCGATATTGGATGCGTTCTATTTTTCAAAACCCAGCCGCCAATAGATCCAGTCGACTTTGTTCATAGAATTTGCGAAGAAATAATCTCCAACCCCGGAATCCGGAAGATGAAGTACGTGAATCGGTTGACGCCTGTAACATTGATCGACAAAGCGACGGAGAAAGGTCTGGATGAGGTTGGAAAGAGTGTGCTTGGGAATCACTTAAGGCTTTTGGGGGAAGATGGGAAAGAGGATGAAAAGCTAGAGATACCTTCTCATTCCGTAAGGGAGCTTTCTTCATATCATTATCCTGCCACGGGAAACGAATATTGAACTTATTAACAATTTCGATAGTATGCTATTCGACCCACAATACGCAATCACAGCAATCTTCAACGTGACGCAGTCATAAAGCAAGTTGCATCAATGGTTGGAGGAGCACATAAAGTGAACCTCACTAAGCCCGACAAAGTCATAATAGTCGAGATCTATCAGGTGAGACTGCAGATTGCGCCCGGCTGCTGCGCCATATTTTGTTTGGCAATCGAATATATTGTGGCCTCGACTGACGCCAATACAGACTGTCTGTGGAATGAGTGTCGTTGAAAGTGACTGGGAGTCACTGAAACGGTTCAACCTTGCAGAGCTCTATCAATTAGCAAAGCGGTCAGCAAATGCTGAGGCTATGCCAGAAAGCGCAAAGGCAAACGAAGCTCCCGACAGCTTGGGTGTTTGAAATTACCCCACTTATTGCATGGTGTTGCGGTGTACTTGTGACCTGAGGCCCAAGCTCGGAGATCTTGCAGATTAAGAAGCACAATGCAGCGCCAATCTAGAACCAATTATCCCAATAGGGAATTTCAAATCCCGAATTCCACTCTTTACAGTCTGACCGCTTCACTCAAATCCCGCACGCCCTGGTTCAGCCGAGCCGAAATCACCATGCACGATTGCATATCATGCAGGGAGATGTGCGTACTAGTATGCTAGCAGGCATCTGACATGCCCACTGCAGAAAACCCGATTCTCATCTCAACGGCCGGAACCTTGTCGTCAAGGCCTTGCTCTCTGCGAGAGAACATCTATGCCTTGAAAAGCAGGGCTGAAATGCACGTCTCAAGAATCAAAGCATGACAAATTTCTCAGATACCGCTCCCTCTTCTGATACTCATTTTGCACCTTCGCTAGTTTCATACGACCTCTATACGAAGGTAAGGCCACCGATCTACATATTGCAAATTCCATATTCTGGCATCGGATTCTTTCAGGTTTCTAGCGCACCACTACACCCAGCTCTCGCTACAAGGCGCCCAATCGGCTCCTTCTAGTGAACCCTTAACTTAACCACATCAGACCAAAATTAACGAGACCCTTCGATTTCGGAGACCTGGTGGATTCTGATTTTGAGGACATTGAAACACAACAAATTTCGCATTGATCTTTGTTTTTACGTCTCTTCGGCTCATGGACCCTCAATGCCTTCTTTTTCGTCTCTCAATAGCTCGGTAGCTTTCCGTTGTGGATCGACTCAATCAGCAGATGCTCATTCAGCAAGTTGGGGGCTGGAGAGCACAAAAGCCACCCCGCATTTTAAACATGGATAGCTAGGTCTAGATTTACGCCCTGGGGAGCACGATCTAAACAGCCATCTAGATATATTTTATCGATTTCGACTAATAACTATCCACTGGAACGTAGCATTTGCAGTGATTACTAGATGCTTGAAGATCTTCTCGGAGGGTATTACTCTAGGGCCTGGGTTGATGCAGCGCGCACTGAAGTACGAGAATGCATTTGTCCTCCACGGGTTTCGCTTTGCATTAACAGACCAAATCATGCTTACGATCGAAGGCTCAGCTACGAGAAATGGAGACACGTTCCAGTATTCCAGCACTGCCGCAAGGACCGAATTCCAATTTAAGGACATGTGAATCGCGCTCAACTTCCTCCCATGGCGTAGGATCACAACTTGATTCGTTGCGCTCTCGCGAACTGACACACCCGCTACCCCTGAAGGATTCTGCTTGGGTTCTCCCAAAATTCTATGCAGTATTGTCCTGCACGTTCGCTTCTTTTGCACCAGTAGGAGATTTTGTACGTTCCCCATCGTATCGATTATTTGGGAATTCTAAATCAACAAATCTTCCCGGTTCCAAAGCCGCTAAACACCATTGAGAAGTGCTCATTCAAACCCATAACGCGCGTCAGCACGTATAAGCCCCCGCCATAAGAGGCAGAATCTGTGCTGAGAACTGAGAAGCGCCCATACGCGGCTGAGGCAGTGCTCCCGCTTGACTTATGCAAAAGTATGTCTGCCGCGAATTTGCAGGAGTGGCTTTAATATGGCTGACTATCCGACAACTTTCCTCCAGCTTTTCGTCTATGCCAGCCAATCGGCCGTAATTCCTAAAGAGTAGGCCCGAGCCTTGCTCTTCAAAACAATTCGTTTTCTTGCTACGTTAAAGGTGCATCTTCATGTTCTAGCCTTGTGATGACTCGGGGTTCATTCTCTCAAATCTATCAACATTCTTATATGTGCCGCATCAGCACTTTTGATTAATCTTGTATATTAATAACTTTTTCCTATTCCATCTCACTCGCTACTGGGCAGAAAAACAAGAAGACAAGCCTTTCACACACCTTTAGTATTCCGTCGGTCGTTGTCACTTATTTAATTTGAATTTCAAAAGCGGACGAATCAAACGGAGCTAGAACAACGGAAGATTCCATCTCTATGCCATTCTATCAATGAACTACGGTCTTACGCTTGACTGATATGTATGACTTCTCAGCCACATATCAAGCCATTGTTTTGCCATTCAGCTACTTCGATTCCACCTCCCTTTTTCCACCAACAGTAGCCTGAGTAATCTACATAAGGCAACCCTATCATCATTCAGGACCGCAGGGCCCTGAAACGCATCTCATCATCCAACATGTCATCTTCAAGACGAACAGCTGTTGCGGGGCGGGCACATCTCACCTCCCTCATGTACTCCCTTCCCGTCCGCCGTCTCAAGGAGATACTTAATCGAGTTGTGCCCGACATCTCCCTCGGTCCTGTCGAGGAGCTACCCTCGACTCAACTCGCCAGACTTTATACTCTCAGCATGTCAGATGGTCGAAAGTTACTTCTCTCTTTTGCCCCAAGCCTAGCCGTCAGGCTACTAAGGCATGAGGGTACCATGTTGTCGTCAGAGGCAACCCTCATACACTTTATCACAGAGACAACTCGACCTCAGAGATCTGAAGATTCCACCGGTATCTTTCATGCCTGCACACCACTGTCTGGGCTGGTCCCCAAACTTCTCAAACATTCGTCAAACAATAGGGAAATGGCATACCCTTATAGTATCTTTGAGTCCACCGCCGGATCACCTCTTTCTACAGTCTCGATATACCTTAGTCTTCCTGAACGGCGTTGTGTTGACAAACAAATCGGATCCATAGTCCGCTCATTGGCATCGCTAACTTCACCGTCTGGAACCTTTGGGACGGTGAGCAGAGTACTTCCAGACCCATTCACCCAAGCATCATCAAAGGCTCCAGAAAAGGTAGGAGCCAAGACCTGGTCTGAAGCCTTTAATTTGCTTCTTGAGGGCATCTTCAGAGACGGGGAGGACATGGCCGTGCTTTTACCTTATGAGACCGTTCGAACCCATTACGAACGGCTATCATGGCGTTTAGACGCCGTCAAGTTGCCCAGACTGCTGGTCCTCGATGCAGGAAGTGACACGAATGTGATGATCGACAGAGGGGCTGAAGGACCACCCACCACCCCGAGCGAAGGAGCCAGATTGGTCGGTCTGAGGAGCTGGAGTCAGGGTATTTTCGGGGATCCATTGCTGTCGAATTGTTTCGAAGAGCCAAGCGAAGGTTTCTTGGAAGGTTGGCGAGAAGGTGGCAAGGATATCATTGAGGACGCGGAGAATGCTGAGGTAAGGTTGCTGATCTATCGCTGCTTCAGAGCAGTCGTGAGTGTCGTGACCGAATACTACAGGCCGCAAGGCGACAGCAGTAGGAGAGAGTTGGAAGGACGGAGGAAATTGACGAGCGCTTTAGCAGAGTTGGAGAAGGTTGATGCCGCTGCGAGTGACGATCTAAAAAGGCAGAGAAGTTTATCGACCGGGCATGAGGGCGAGAGCTCGAAAAAGCAGAAAGTTGAAGGAGACCATGCATGAATTGGTAAAGCGATGGCGTCTGGGGCATTGGCATTGAAACCTTAGCATACACTCATAATGATACCCAACTTACAAGGGACAACCAATTAATCTGTTCTCCAATAATTCTTGTTCAAAAATTCTTTTGAGTTGGTTTTCCGTCATCCTCATCTCGAGGTAGTTGCATTCCCATCATACCCATGAGATTCCCACCTGGTCCCGCCATTCCGGATTGACTCTTGAAGCTTTCCAGAAGATTCTTTGCCAGATTGAAATCGATATTGAGTTCGTCATCGCTTTCATCCTCCCAACTCTCCATAGTAGAAGCATCCTTCGTTTTGTCTGGCTCTTTTCCTTTTAGTGCTGTGACTTTACGCGGGGTCGGATCAAGGTTCAGAGCGCCTTCTTCATTCAATTCCGCTTCCATCCTCTGCATAAGCTCCTT
>Ga0182030_10019498_pt1 | contig 12897 bp, 20 predicted proteins | sample 812S3MmetaG_FD_121299 | JGI IMG/M metagenome (GOLD analysis project Ga0182030, IMG submission 121299) | Permafrost microbial communities from Stordalen Mire, Sweden - 812S3M metaG (Illumina Assembly) | ecosystem: Environmental > Terrestrial > Soil > Wetlands > Permafrost | place: Sweden... | reverse complement strand
GAGAACAAAGGAAGCACTCGACCAAGCCGTCACTGTGACGCTTCCTCAGATCACCCCGGAGAACGCCTCGGCATGGTTCAAACACTGCATCGGAGGTCTACAGATATAGAGAAAATGCTCTAAGTAGCGCAAAATCTGGATTGTGGATAGGTTCGCCGTATATTCGCCTATACTCTACTCATGTTCCCATTACCAGAATCCGGCGTCCGCCCCTTCGTCATCGTTTGCAAAAGCTGCAGGCACAACATCCCCGCATCGGTTGAGACCCTGCCGGGCTCATGGATCGTTGCTGTCTGCCCGCTCTGCGGCGATGAACGCCGGTATCTGCCGGCCGACATCTTCCCCGGCAAGCTGTCCCCGGATCTGCTCACGAGATCCGGCCAGCCGCCGGCCCAACGGCGGTGAGGAATGGGGGAGATGAAGCGGGCCGTCGCGCGCGAACAACATGCTCGGGTGAAGCAAATGGAAGACGAGAAGCGGATGACCGACAGGTTCGTCTCCGCAACAGGAACTGTTTTTCGAGCACACGGCGGGGGACTGGCGCGTCGAGGTCGTCAAAACCTACGACCGCGCATACGCGCGCGAAGCCTTTGAAGCGATGGATCCGGCCGTCCGCCACCATCTCTGGAACGCGCTGCGCGTCGACGAAAACCATGAGCCGGAAGACATCCCCCGCCGGACACTTCCGATGGCCGGGACTTTCTCTGGGAGGAGCTGCTCGACTCGGCGCGGGAGGACGGCAATCTGCTTTCATTCTTCGTCGTCAACGATTCCGAGGCTTCCCGCAGCCTTTACGTGTCCCCGGACTGGCCCAGCGCCGAGGACTTCGCCCGGAGCCGCATCGCCGCTGCCCAGTGAGGGCCCACCCCGGTAGGTCCTCCGGGTTATAGCCGGCGGTCGGAGGAGAAGCGGGCAGGGAAGCCGTGCCCAGGCGGATTTTGGAGGAGTAAGCCCAAACCGCCGAAAATTCCGGGAGGCCCGTTTCCGCTCGTTTCGCGTTCAAACTTTCCATAATTTAGCTTAAGAACGGAAAGTTCTGAGCGGGATCTCAACCAAATAAGGGTAGGACGAGAACAGATTTAGCCATCCCAAGCATCGTAAACCGGAAAGTTTACCGTGGCGGAAAAACCGGCGGTTTGGGCGTAGACCCCCTGCTTGGTTTCCGCTTCGCCCCGCGCATCCGCGACCTGGGCGAAACCCGGCTCTGCGTACTCTTGTCAGGACCGGGGTAGAAGTGGCATTCCGGCAGCAATCACCCAACGCCGAAACATGTGGAATGTTGCTCACCGGTTAACTGAAGGGCAGGCGGAGGAGTAGTCAATCCGACTGGAACCTAGCTAGGTTGCGGAAAAACTTGCGCCATGGCGACTTATCAGGACTAATCAGCGGTTCGATGATCGCATTGGCTATCTGGGGCATTTGCATGTGGTCAGGCCGGCGATGACGATCTTGTGACGGTGGGGCAGATCGCCGAGCAAGTCATTAACGTCCTTGAGCATGGGGAGCGAGGAGGAGAGCGTGGGATCGAAGAGGGTGAGGTCTCCGGCATGGATCAGGATGTCACCATTGGGAACGGTGAGCTGGCGGTGAAGCCCATGGGTATCGCTCAGGCAGACCAAGCGGAGGGAACGAGCTGTATTCTCAGTCCTGTTCGGCATTGCTCGAGGGCTTCTTGGGCCCACCCTGCCCGCCTTTCAAAAAACGAGTGTGACAATCCAAAGAAATCCTCGACGCGCATCTCGGGATCGAGCGATTTGTTTATGGCCGTCCAGCAAAAATCAAGTCAATCTGGACAGACCCTTGGAGTGGAAACGGAAGGCGGATCTCGGTGTGTTCTTTGTAGAGGGAATTTTCTCTACCTGAGTAGACGACTACTGTCCGGTTCTCTGGCTCAACAATCCACAGCGCCATAACCCCAGCATCCCGGTAAATGTCCGTCTTCTCGTTGACGTCCTCGGATGGAGAAAGTATTTCGACTGCAAGCAGAGGAGGAACATCCAGGTAGGTATCGGCCCGTATGGCGTCTTTCCATCGATTCCGAGCGACGACAAAAACATCTGGAGAGGGCGCGGAGTTGGAGGACGGAAATTGAATGTTTGAGTTGCCGTTGACGGTGTATTCCGTGCCTTTGCATGCGGCGTCGAGCAGGTCTGCGATGTTTTGGCGGATGTGTTGGTGCAACGGCTTCGGCATTGGGGTCATTACAATTCGGCCGTGGATCAGCTCGTCGCGCAAACCTGGGTAGCCTTCGAACGAGTCGAGATATTGTTCGACCGTGATTGGATTTGTTGGGATAGCCATATTGACCTCCTCATCTTCTCTTCTCTGAGGACCTTGACCGCCTTTCAGCCCCGTTGTCCAGCTTCTCGGGCGTGGGCCGGTGGCCATGATGGCGGCAAGGGCCTGTATCCGTCCAGGTCGCCTTCTTGGATCGCCTTTGCCTGGACTCCGTAACCGTTTGCTTGCATGAGATTATCGAAGTCACCGCCGTGGCAGTCTGAAGACATGTGGACGGTTGCTCATGCCAAATTCCCTACCAGGAAGCGCGGCGTTGACGAAGAGGGTTTCATTGGTACAGACCGTTCCATATGCCCCATGAATATGGCCGAAGACGTGTAGCATCGGCTTCACCCTAAGAACGGCGGCTTTTAGTCGATGGCACCCTTCATGACGGTCGGAGCCTGGAGGCCGGTCGAGGATACCATAAGGAGGGCCGTGTGTCACAAGAACGTCGGTGTCGGCAGGGATGCGCGAGTAGAGTTTAGCTCGAAGCGTATCAGAGACAACACCAAAAGCCTCTCCAAGGAGTGGCGTGATCGGCGAGCCCCAGAACTTCAACCCCATGATCTCCACGCTTTCATCGATCAATAGCGTGGCGCTCGTGATAAGTGTGCGCCGGGCGGCGTCTTCGACGATAAAATCATGATTTCCCGGGATGACCACGCGATAGGCATGAGGAAGCTCACCAAGCCAATCATTGAAGTCGAGGAGCTTTTCTGCGCTTCTGCTGTCCATGGTGAAGTCGCCAGCGTGAATCAAAATATCGCCTGGCGGCACCTCTACTTCTCTGTGCAACTCATGCGTATCAGAAAGCACAACGATGGTGAGGCTGTCTGGGTTTCGTCCAACAACAGACGGCTTTTTCTTATGCTCAATTGTCGTCTCCATAATTGGCTATTTTTGCCCAACCCCTCGAAAAGGCCTGATTGGGGCTTCGAAGGGTTGGGAGTGCGAAAGTCTACTTTTGCACTCCTGATACGCCGGTTCCTGCCGCCGCCTCGGCCTAGCGTACACTGCATTCCGTTTTCTGAAACGACCCCGTAAAGTCGAGCGTGCGTGCCAGCCCGGGCAGCGAACGCGGAGCAGGGCTGGCAGGCTCGAATTAGTTCTGGAAAAGGGAATCGCCGGAGAGGAAAAGTTTAGGCAGCCCGGGGCGTTCGATTTCGATAGCCATCCGCGCAAGATCTGGCAGGTTCAGGCGGAAATCGACGCCGTCGGCGGTGATGCGGAATTTGCCCGGTCCGGAGGGCGCCGGGGCCTGGTCATCGAGGGCACGGATGGCAGGAATCAGCGTGGTGCGGGCCCAGGCGGAAAAGGCCTCCAGCGAGCCGCGATCGTTGGGCGAACCAGCCTTAGCCGCGTCGACCGCCGCGAGAAGCGCTTCGACCGCTTTACAGTCGGCGATGTAGCCGACGCGGGAGCCAACCTTTGCCTTGCGGAGCAGTCCGTGCAGGGGCGGGTGAGTGGCGAGCAGTTTGTGAGCATAAGAGCCGCTGAAGCCCATGGCCGCGCCGAAATCGAAAAAAACAGCCCCTCCAGCGGCGAGGCGCACGCGGTTGCCGTTGGGCGCGAGGATGCAATTAGCAGAAAGCGAGTTGGTGTTCATAAATTCCTCCGGTAAGGTAGACGAGATAAAGTATCTTCTCTCCCATATTATCGCATAGGTGGACGAGATAGATTTATCTTCTTTTCTTATTTTTTATGGAATTTGAGTTCCTCCTAAATGCCGCTTGAAGAGGCGGCTACCAGCGTGAACAGTGCAGTCGCTTCATCGCCTTCCGCTCCCATTGGCACTATCAGAATGAAAATTTCTGGCGACTCTCAATGACCGAAGGGGAACGATGACAGCCCAGAATAGTGGACTTCCTCAATTAATCCGTTTCGAGGGGTTGGGCAAAAAATAGCCATTCCCCTCGCCGCGGCTCCCGATTCACGATCCGCATAAAGGGCTCCCGACTTCGAGACGCTCTGCTGCGCGTCTTCGTGTGCTCATCAGATCCGCTCAAAAAGGAGAAATATGAAATCCAGAGATCGCTTTATAGAGGCATGCCTTGCCCAATGGGATCTTCGCGCCAACGCGCCGCGCGGCCTTTCACACGCACAGCTTCGGGATAGAGGGAAGCTGTGCGCCAGCTGCGCCGCCGAGCTTCCGCAGCCCAACGCTCCGGGCTACCGCCAATGTGAGCGCTGCAGACCCGTCGACGCGCACGCGGTGTACATGGTGTTCTGCTACCTGGATGCGACTAACGTCTGGCGTTGCCGGTTTCTCGACGATGGGTACGATGAAAAGCCGCTCGGAGAGGTGACCTTTGCTCACGCCGGAAAAGTGCGCGAGACGGCGGAGCGCGGCAAGGCAATGACGTCCCCCGCCGGGAAGCGGTGGGTCGATTCGGCGCTTGGGAGATGCAGGGGCACGAGGCTATGGCTGCAGCTCACTGGAGAGCAATACCGGAACCTTCGGAGGCGTTTCGATGGCGCGGCGGGGGGGATTGAATGACGGCGGAACGGCCGCAAGACGATAAGAGATATTCGGGGGAACAGGGAAGTGCCGCAACAGGAAACATTTTTGGAACAAAGGGCCGGGGACAGGCGGGTCGAAGTCATCAAGACTTACGACCGCTCCTATGCGCATGAGGTGTTCCGGTCGATGGACGGCGATGCCCTGAGAGTGCTCGCCGCTGCGTTGCGGCATGGTCGGTGACAATTGGCACAACCATACTCATCCCCGTGGAACCGTGACATCCTGGATCATCCGCGGGAGCGAACATGGGGCGGTCAATATAGTGGACGCAGCGCATACCAGATGAGCGAATCCTCCAGCTACGGCAGCGCCTGGACAGACGGCCAGCTCGACCTGATCGTGGCCGACTACTTTGCCATGCTCGGGGACCTGGCCGGGCGGCCTTACTCCAAGGCTCGGCACAACGCCATGCTGACCGAGGCGATCAGCCGGACGCGCGGTTCGGTCGAGTACAAGTATCAAAACATTTCGGCCGTGCTGGATATGCTGGGGATGCCCTGGATCCCCGGATATAAACCGGCCGTTCACCATCAGGGCGCCATCGCCGCCGCGATCGAACGGTATCTTTCGCTGATCCCGGCCGCCGTGGATGCCTCCGTCGCCGTCCACCACATCGACAGCGTGGAGGGGATCTTTGTTGCGCCGCCGCAGCCTCAGCCCGAAGAGCCAATGCAGGAGGCGCTGCGCCGCCTGGTTGGGAAGTTCGACCCGGTGGAGCGGGACCGCCGCCATCGCGCTCTCGGAAAAGCGGGCGAGCAGTTCGTGGTGGAGCTCGAGCGGCGTCAGCTGACGGATGCGGGCCGCGGGGATCTGGCGCGGCGCATCCGGTGGGCAGCGGAAGAGGATGGAGACGGCGCCGACGGCTCGGCGCGCACCCCATTCTTCTTGAGTCGCAATGAGGCCGACACGGCCGCCGAAAGACCGGAGCATTGGCGCATCTACCGCGTGCATCCGTTCGCCAGGTCGCCTCGAGTTTTTACGATCGCCCCTCCACTGGAGACATCGATCCACCTTCAGCCGCAAACCTGGCGAGCATCGTTCTGATCGAAAGCCAAGAAGACAAATGGAGGGGGTGCACCAGCGCTAGTACACCCCCTTCTCTTTTTCTTCGTGTTTCCAACCGAATTTGGCCGATAATACGTAGTGTGCCCCGCTGAAGCGGGCGCGAAGAGAGGAGGAGAGGCAGTAACCGGAGTGAATACAATCGCGGCAGGCTTGTAAACGTCCCATACGAAATACAGAGGACAGACCAAGTTCGCAGCCGTCAACAAAATAACTTACACAACTAAATGCCGTTCCATATGGATTTCAATGGGGACGGATCATGAAATTTAATAAGAAGGACGCCAGGGAGACCACCGGGTCTCTTGGATCAAGCCTGAAACTCGCCAGGCATGCGCAGTGCGACCGCACTGCCGAACGCCTTACACAGCATGAAGTCATCAAGCGGTTCACCCTGGACCGCGAATTTCGGCTCAATCAAAAAGTAGCTAATGATGCGCGTTCCACCTGGAACGAATTCATCGCGGTGAACGGCATCGACTATCTCGATGAAGTTGACCGGCGCGGAATATTGCGGTTCGACGCGGCAATGCGCGATCGCGGCCTCGCGAACAGCACGATCGCCAGGAAGCACTGGACGATCGTACGGATCCTGAAGTGTGGCGGATTGGATACGAGAGGGCTTTTCCTTCCTCATGTCCTCAGCAGCTATCAGCCCAAGCCCCCGTCCGTGTACACGCCCGCTCAAATCGAACGCCTTTTCGCCTCTGCCGACATGTATGAGAGGGTGGTGTTCGAGATCCTTCTGAAACTCGGTTTGCGTAAGGGGGAATTGGAGTCAGCGGCGTTCCTGGACGTTTCTTTCGACAAGAAGGTGTTCCGGGTGCATGAACATTCGCGGCAGGGTTATCGCGACATCCCCATTCCGGACGATCTTCTTGTGCTTCTGGGCGAATGGAGGGCACTCCACCCTGCTCAGTTACCGATCGTTCCGAACTCGAAGGGCGAGCCTAACCGGAGGTTTGCAGAACGTCTCCAGCGTTTGGCGCATCGCGCCGGCCTGGCATGCGGAACGTGCCGCGGCTGTCAGCACAATCGTTGCGCGGAATTCACCATGCACAAGTTCAGGCGCACATGCATCATCGGCCTTCTGCGGTCGGGGATGGACTTCCGCACCGTGGCCGCGATCGCTGGACACCACAACCTCGATACAACCCAGCGACATTTGAGCTCGGTGGCGGCGATCAACACGCAGTCGCGCTGCTTTGGAATCTCTGACCCGGCGTCAACCGTGCGTCATTATCTGAATTCCGATGCCCAGGCTAACCGCATTGCTCGGATTCGGGAACAGTTACAGACCCTGTTCCGCAGCTAGGGGGGGGCAGCCTCTGATGACTCGGGCTGGATTGCCAGCTCGAGAGACGGAAAGATTTGGCCAATCGACCGCGCGCGTGATCGTGCGGAGAAGAAGGTTTCGGAAGACTATAACCCCGCGCGGCACGCTTGCGCACGTCCCATATGTCATCAGAGGACGGAGCAAGTGCAAGGGCGCCAACCAAAGACTTCAATCAACTAAATGCCAATCTTATAAAGGACGACCATGGCATCTTCGAAAGTAACAAAGAAACAAGCCCTTGAGGCTATCGAGTCTCTCGGGCCGAAAGTGACACTCGTAGGACGCGTTAAAATCGACCGCAAATGGAAGCGCTTCAACGCCGCGTACGATGACAAGGGTCACATTATTCCGAATGTAGTGATCGCGCACGGTGAGCAGGTGGCATTCCCTATTTGCCATTACGAACTCCGCTACAAGGACGGTAAAGATATGCGTCCGGACGTGGGTGATGACGCCATCGCTGCCGAGGAAAAGCGGGCCATCGTGGCAAGACAGCTTGCAGTGAGGAAGGCGGCTGAGGAAACCGGTGTGAAGCCTCTGCAGGATGTTGGAATTTTTCCTCCTACGGGCCCCACCATCACCGCAGAGGGGGCAGCGAAGCGCGTAACCCTGGCCGAAGTTTTCGCCGAATACGTTGATGACCTCAAACTTCAGCGCAAGATCGTCTCGATCAAGGGGGCGCGCACGGTCTGGAAGGAGTTTATCAAGGCGAGCGGCATCAGTTATCTCGACGAAGTCAACCGCAAGAGCCTTCTGCAGTACGACAATGCCATGCTCGACAGGGGACTCGCAGACCGAACCGTTCACGAGCGGCATTCACTCGCGGTCCGCATTCTGAAGTTCGCGGGCTTGGATCCCAAGAAGGAAAAGTTTCCACCCACGCCCAAGTACGAGCTGAAGCTTCCTACCGTCTACACCTCCGCGCAAATCAAGCGTCTCTTCGCGGAGGCCGACGAATACGAGAGGATGGTTTGCCAAATCCTTCTCAAGCTTGCCCTTCGCGACCGGGAAATCTCGTATGCTGAGTTTTCGGACATCGACTTCGAGGCGAAGGTCTTCCGCGTTCAGGGAAAGCGTCATTATGGCTTTAAGGTCAAGGACCATGAACAGCGCGAGATTCCCATTCCCAGCGATTTGCTGGATCTGCTCATCATCTGGAAGGAGCGCCATCCTGGGCAGTCCCTCATTCTTTCCACTTCCAATGGCATCCCCGATCGCAAGCTTTGCCGTCGTGTGAAGAACCTCGCGAAGCGCGCTGGCCTTGCATGCGGAACCTGCAAGACCTGCAAGGCGGGTAAGGGCTGCATGGATTTCAACCTGCACAAATTCCGCCGTACGTGCATCACTGGTCTCCTGCTGTCAGGAATGGATATTCGCACGGTAGCGGCCATCGCCGGTCACTCGGATATCAAGACGACGATGCGCTATCTCCGGCCGGTGTCCGCCAGGAAGACCCGCGATGTCATCAACCAGATCAACTGGGAAGATCTCAACTTCCTCGGTCTCTAACCTGATCGACTTCATCTCAAAAGCCGCTCCCTTCGGAGCGGCTTTTGAGGTTTTACGGACAACATTTTGGACAACATTTTGCGAACCCTATAAACATTGGGGATTCTCAGCGCAGGCCACGTGTGGTGACTCGCTGCCACGAGAAATCCTAAGACCTTTGCTTTCTGTGCAGTATGTATAAGTGGTTCTAAAGAAGAGACATATAAGCATTTCAAATCGTACGCGCAGTGCTGATGTTCGCGTAAAGAACGCCTAAAAGATAGCCAGTTCTGGACAACGGAGGATGCTGCTGGACAACGCCCCATCTCTTGGGATTGCTTCTTTCTTTCCAACTTTCAAATCAAGGATCACCACCATGGCTGCCTCTTTCTGTCATGACATCCATAGCAGGGGTCCGCCTCTGTTTGAGAGCCGCCCTGCTCGTCGCCGAATAGGTTCACCCTTCGGCGAACAACCGCTTAACCAACCAAGGCCAAGGAGGACAAATGTCCCTTCCCGAGAAAATTGAGGCCATCGATCACGCAATCACCGTCGCCGAACTCGCAGCTCTTCTGCATCTCGGCAAAACCGCAGTATACGACATGGTTCGCCGCAATGCGATTCCGCACTATCGCCTCGCGGGTCTGCGGTTCGACCCTCAGGAACTTGCCGATTGGCTGCGCAGCCGCTTCATTTCCGACGCGACGCGATTGAAGAGGAAACAGAGATGACACCTATGGAAGCATCTGGCTCTTTTCCAGCTCAGACCTGGAAGGAGGGAGCGTCTGCAGTGGAAAGGAGCAGGACCGTCGTGAAAGAACCGGCCGAGGAGAGCGGATTCATTCGCATCTGCCGATTCATGGAAAATTGCGACGGTTTGCTCAAAGGCGATGGCTGCCCCACGTGCGACTTCGTGCGGGGAGTAGTCCAGGACTACATGGATTAGTTAACTCAACAGACAACAACCCGATCAATAGCTGCCGAGACAACGTCGACAACTAGCTAGATCGACCAGCCAAGATATTCCGTTCGCTTCCTCAGTTGCCCTGGGCACGGACGGGAGTATCACTAAATCTTTCCACGCACGCCAGAATCGGCCGGTTCTGGATTCCAAAAACAATCAGCATAACGCCAGCAGCCGCAGATCCACCCATGTGTATGGGGACGATCCGCGGCTGCTTTTATTTGGAGACACAAGTATGTCCGAAACTGTTCAAGCTTCTCTGCTCACCGGAAATGCTGCGAGCCTGGTGCCCGCGCCTTTCACTTCCTCCACCACCAACTCATTCGATCCGGCCGATCTCGATCCATCGCTCATCCTGGCTGTGGAGCGTGGATTCGTTGTCGCGCCAATTTTGACGCATAGCCGGTTCGCTTCGGCGCGCTCTTATGTCGGAGCTCCCGTTGGCGACATCGAGGAAATTGTTCAGGCCGCAATCCGTTATCCTCGGTGCAATTGGACGCTCGACATCTGCGCCTCGGACCTGACCGTTCTGGAAATAGATACGCGCATCAGCTACCAGTCTTTGGCCATGTTGTGCCGGAACAGCTTCGGCAGGTGGACGAAGACGCTGCAATTCCGGGACGAAACGTCACGGTTCTTTCTCTTCCGCAGTAGTGCCGGAACGCGAGTTCGTTTTCTCGGGCAGCGCGTCTGCGGAGTGAAAATCCATAGTGGACACTCCTTCATCCTCATCCCCCCCAGCTGGTTTGTGTCGGGACGGCTGAGCTGGATTAACAGCGGAGCTATCTTGGATTGTCCTGACTGGCTTCTGGAACCGGCGCCCAGCTCCGGAACAGCTGAAGAAGGTGCCATGCCTCCCAGTGCGGATATGGCTCCGTGGGAAAGCCCCGACTACGTTCACAGCTAATCGATGTTTCAGTACTGGCTTGGAGCTTCGCCGAAGTCAGTACCTGCATTGAAGTCGATATGCTGCTGCCGAAGTCAGCCGACTCGCCGGATCTGTTGCTACTCTGACCGCCAAAGTTTGCCTATGCCTGCGCGGATAGACCTACTTTAATTCAACCACCACACCGAGCCGTCCGTTCGCTGCCTCCTTCAAGGCAGCAAGCTGGCGGCTCTTTTGTTTTTTGGGAGATGAAATTATGGAAACAATCGTAGATTCTCTTCTCGCTGAGCCGATTTCCCGCCGCAATGAAGGCATGGAAACTGAGCCGCGCATGTTCGAAACTGACGTTCACGTAGATCGGACTTTGGCCTGCAAAGACTGCGGCTCCGATTTTGTTTTCACAGCCGACGAACAGCTGTTCTTTAGCAAAAAGCAGTTCCTGAACGATCCCAAGTGCTGTAAAGCTTGCAGCCGAGCGCGAAAAGGAGGAACAGCCAAGGCTTTCACGGAAACCAAAACGACTTGTGCGGTATGTGAGCAAGTGACTTCGGTCCCATTCTTGCCTAGACAGGGTCGGCCTGTACTGTGCCGATCCTGCTTCGAAAAGTAGTTTGCGACGAGTCTTTTATTCGACAGAAAGGAACCATCTGTGAAAGTCACTATTAGCTTCGGCAATCCGTTTGCCGTCGTAGTCTATACCCTCGCCTTGCTGATGATCGGTGGGGCAATCGGAGCCCACTGGGGACATACGATCTCGGCAGCGTGGATGATCTTCTTCGTGACCATCCTTCTGCTCCTGCATGACGCCGCAATTGCCATCCTCCTTGCGATGGCCGCGATCAAGGCCGCATCCGTTAATCGGAAGTAAGGGACGGCGTCTATAGAAGACATCGAGGCTGAAGGTCGATCAGCTTGTCGTAGGTCACCATGCGTAGCAGCGTCTTAGTGCGTCGCTCCATGGGCGAAATGGATGAACCCATACTGGACGAAAATCCCAGCCTGGATTAAACTGTCGAACTGTACTCAACTTGTAGACACAATAATGTGTTGTTTCAATAACTTACATAGTGCACAGAACCGGTAGACAATGTACTGAACTTGGCTCTGGCTCAACTTTGGTGCAAGACTTGGGGCACAACGAACGCTTCTGGCAGCAGGCGAGCGCGGAGCAGCTCGACACCTGCGCGCCCGTACATCTGCCGCTTGATCGTTTTAAGACGGTTAACATGTCCCTCGACCGGGCCATTGCTCCACGGTTCGGTAACCGCCGCTTCGACGGCGCCGAGGTCTTGTTTCAACGTCCGAACAAAGCGAGTAATCGCATGAATGCCAGAGTTTTGCGCTTGCTCCAACCACGAGTGAAGCCCAACCAGCTTGCCCAAACGAAGGACGCTGCGAAAGCCCAGCACCAATTTTCTCATCACAGCGAAGTCGGGGCACTGCTGCTTGAACGCATCGACGATTTCCTCTTGTTGGGGAGTCAAATCGGTACGGAATTTGCTGAGCAGAGCAGCCGCTACCTGAGGTGAAATCTGTCTTGCTGCTGGCGGCCTTGGCGTTACCTTCTGCGGCGTTGCTTCCGCGAACCCGGGCGTCAACTTTAAGGGTGGCGGCTGACGCCAAGGTGAAAGGAACCTTGCGAGATACGAGAAGGCACCGACGTAGCCGAGTGCCTGGATCTCGGCGAAAAGCGTTCGGCCATGCTGACAACCGGCGTCCAACGTTGTTGTAAGTAATCTCGAAACCACTCAACCATTCCTGGTCGCGGCTCTATCTGGTTGCGCTCCGGTAGCGTGTCAAGGCGCAGCCATCGATCAATGCGCCGCCGATTGAGGCCCAGATGTCTTGTGATTTCGATTACCCTCATGCCAGTGGCCTTCAGTTGGTGGATGGTTTGAAACAGCTCTAGCTGTTCCTGCCGCCGGAGTCGCGCGACTTCCGCGTTTTGCATCTGAACACTGGATTGGATCTGGATATTCCTGCCCCGGTGTTTCTCCTTTTCTCCGTCTGGAGTCGGCGGTAGCGCGGGCGTGCTCTTCGGAGTGAAACGCAGGAAAGGTCTTTGGACCGCGAGCTCGCGTTCAACCGCTTGTCTCAAATTGAGCGTTATTGACAGCTACATAAATAATGCAATAGTTCAGCGCAAAGAAATGGACAACTCGGATTGGGCGATGCAGCCGCGCAGTTTTTTCTGTGATTTCCGAATTCCGTCAATGGAGCCAAGGATGTCTTCCATCAATTCGTCCACATCCTTAGGGCAACTGTTGGCCAGTTCCCGTTTGGCCAATGACCAGACTCCTTCGTCTGGATTCAGTTGCGGCGCATAGGACGGAAAGTACTCAATGCGCAGACGGGGATGT
>Ga0182030_10019495_pt1 | contig 12898 bp, 9 predicted proteins | sample 812S3MmetaG_FD_121299 | JGI IMG/M metagenome (GOLD analysis project Ga0182030, IMG submission 121299) | Permafrost microbial communities from Stordalen Mire, Sweden - 812S3M metaG (Illumina Assembly) | ecosystem: Environmental > Terrestrial > Soil > Wetlands > Permafrost | place: Sweden... | reverse complement strand
GTAGAAATTGCTGGACCGAACTAGGAAGCACGCGATTCTAGATCCGAGAACTCTCTAAATACTGGGGTGTTCAAATGTGTTTATGTACAGGTGTCTTCGGCGGGTATCTCTTAAGCAAATCATTGCTACCTGCATACGACCTTACATGACTGTCAGACTCCTGCAAATTCCAGAGCGAGCTGCTCTACAAGGGAAATTGGAGATGGTCAAAGCTCTCGAGGGATATGAACTAGCAAGCCTGATGAATACCAAACTCCCGCCGCCATGATCATCAAGGGTATTCTTAACGAACTACAACATACCGATGTGAACGAGGATAAAAATCTTAGGATCGGCTGTGCAGATCATAGTCATGGTCTCGAATCCTTCCATTCATGATACCCTGTCGAAGAGCAAGTGCCTGGGTCGACTCTAGAGAAGCTGTCACCTTCGTCTGCGTCATGAACCTCTGTCTTGAGACTACCGGCCATAGAAGCCCCAGAACAAGCGTCCGTACACGCACTAGGGTCTGTCGAGGATCGCTCTCCGAGTGCTTCGACTCCTCTGCCCCGCTTCAACTCTCGACGCAAATCCGACCACAAGGACCACTCCAGAACAACGGCCGATAATTGGAAACTTAAGAAGTATAAGCAGTATTTGATGGGAAGGGAGGATTTGATGCTTATAGCGATGGTATATGGGGAACCTAGGAGGACGATGTTGAAGATCAAGCGGTCCGGGATGCCGGTCAAAGTATTTAAGAGGATTGATAAGAGGCTACTGTGAGAGAGACGAATGAGGATAGGGCAGTGGATTGTATGGATTATGCTGATGATAGTTGAGTTTATTTTCGGGTGTCGAGCTGCCCAACTTAGATTCATCTCACATATTTGACTGCATGTCATTTGTCTTTTCCCCTCAGAGAAATGTCACAAAACCCCCACCACAAGTTGATCCTATCTCTCACATCTGATGAAGCGGCTCTTGCACCCAAATCGAAAGCTGTGAGAGGAAAGAAAAAAAAGTCTCGACCAATTTCCTCATTACTCATCTAAAAGCTAAGTAGAGATACAGATCACCGAATGGGTCGGAGAGTTGCTCTACCTTATATACGACCACGTGACACCCACCTTCAACTCATCTTCACAAGGTTGACCCGCAACCTCTTCTCAAGTAAACACTCACCATTCGCTTTTGAACTCGTTTTATCTCCATCTCTTATGATTACCTACAGCCACCTAATCATCTTCCCGCAATCTCCACCAATACCGCTCACATAATCCGCATCTACGACGCCCGCTCTGCCGGCTACGACACCGAACACAACACCCTTCACCTCCGACAGACTCAATACTATCTCACCTACCTACAACCCTTTCTCCAACCCCACGCCTCTCTTCTCGACCTAGCATGCGGCACCGGTCTCCTCACCCTCCCTGCTGCATCCAAGATCGGACCCCGCGGTCACGCTGTAGGTGTAGACATCAGTCCCGGGATGCTGTCTCTGGCACGGCAGAAATCCCTCGAGCAGCAAATTGATATTGAGTGGCATGAACACGATATTTCTGATATTAAAGAGTTAAACCTTGTGAAAGAGGGAGAAGAGGGATTTGACGTCATAACCTGCGGCTCTGCGCTCATTTTGCTTCCTGATCCCGTGCCTGCGGTTAAGCATTGGCTATCACTGTTTAAACCAGGTGGCGTTTTGATGACGGATATACAATCTCGAAACTCCAATATTGTGATGAGTATCTTCGCGAGCATCGGAGAAGATGTAGGGGAGAGTTTGAAATGGGATATGAATCAATTTCAGAGAATAGAGGATTTGGGGACTCTGGTGGAAGGGGCGGGATTTAAGGTTGAGAAATTGTGGGAGAGTGAGGTGTTTAGGATGGAGGAGATTGAGACGAGAGATGGGAAGGGGAAGGTGATGTTTGAGGAGGCAGTAAGGAGTCTGATGTTTGCGGGTTTTGGGAAGGAGGGGGTGAAGGAGAAGGCGAAAGAGGCGTTTGTGAATAGGTTGAAGGAGATAGGTGGGGTAGAGCGGGGGGTGAGACAAGAGACGAGGTTTTGGATGTGTATTGCGAGGAAACCTTTTTAAGTATGTGAATTGGGGTCGAAAATTCGTTCGGATGTCGACCTCGTGGTATAAAGAGGCCTGTAATTCCCCCTCTGCCTATTGCACTTCTTCGTCCTTGAAAATCCTATGACCTTTTTCTACGATAATTTGCAGCAATCCAAGTAGTATTTATTAGTAGTTCGGTAACAAATAAACGTCGAATATTGCTCGATTTTAATTGCCAAGGTACCACGCGAATTTTCCAATCAGGGGCAACCACCTTTGCTCGGTTGGCAATTCTCGATTACACAATCAAAATTCTATTCTGCAATCCTCGAGCCTCGCTAGAATCTCACCACCCTCAAGTCCCTTTTAACTTAGAGCACAGTTCCTTACGGATCGATTGTTGGCTTCTTCATTATCAGGACGGCTACCTTCAGTCTCCAAAGTGCCTTGTAGTATATGTAAAAGCGGTATGTTACTGTAGACCCGAGACTCGAGATGAGACACTGATTCACGGCTTCTCATCAAGATAATTTACAGTTATGTATCACCCCAGAATTCTCTCCCAGTCACAGCCTATTGGTTAACCGATAAATATTCCCTGCATAAACACTCTGCATTTTATCAACTAGAATTTCACGAAGATCGAGCTCAACTGCAAGAACAACCTCGACAGAAAATGTGCACCAACAAAGATATTATCTGTCCTAAATGCCTTGACAAAATTGATTACAGCTTCAGCCAATGTCTAAGCGGAAAGAGGTGCAAACCCATCAAGATCTGGGAATATGGAAATCCTGATAAGTGTACAGCAAGCTGTGGAGGCAAAAAGATTACTGTGCCAAAATCGTGTTAAGAGGATTAGGCTTGAAGAGTATTGGCTGTGGATGGAACAACAGATGGGGATTAAGGAGTGCCGTGGGTTTAGAGAAATACACGTTGGAACTTATCTGCATCAATGCTGTTTCCAATTTTTGGGTGATATATGAGCATTCCTATCCATATCACTCATAATCTCCGCCATTGTATTCGTAATATCCCTAAATACTTGCCTCTTCCTCGTCTCCCTCTCAAAGCGAGTCGCGAAACATTCTATAATGACGAGACTAATAGATGTGAGTTCGTGAAGCGCGTTTAGCTTCGTTTCGAATGTTGACATTGGGGCTTGAATTCCGTGCTCGATAAGATTCTCAATAGCATTATACTTTCTGTGGGAGACTCCAGATGTCTTCTTGAAGTCCTTCTGGGCGTTGAAAGTCTCGTTGATAATACTTACTACTGCGTCGAAACAGTGATCTGATTCTAGGTCCTCTTCAAGTGGGATGGGATTAATAATAGGTAGTTTCTCGGTTGGATTTGGCATGTTCACCGCAGTCCTCAAATTCGCGGTCATATTGCTTGGATATGGTTGGTTTGGAAACCTAGCTGATGCTGTGTAGGAGTGGCACTAAACGTAGTAATACATTTATTCTAGAAGAAGGATTTTGTTGACGAAGACGCGCCGAGTGCGCGTAACCTAAAAAATATTAACTATTGCGTGGCTGGCAAACCTCCTGGATTGATTTTCGGTTATAGAATCGTGGTATTCTGTTGACGTCCGAGTTGCAAGAATAACTTAATGATTTAACGCATTGGAACGTAAAATTCTGTTCGGGGACTGGGAAGCGAGTCGCCGGAAAGGGGTTGTCCTTACCTCACGTGATGATGTACATCTCCCATTATCGTTCCTTCCAAGTTTGCGAAGTCTTGATGTATCCTTCGAGTTGTCGAAATTTTTCCTAAACAACTTGTTTCTCTTTAACAACCTATTCCGCCCATACAATCACATTCTATCCAACATAGCTCCAAACATTTTGGCTGTCCGCCCATATCACTGCTACGGCAGTTCAGTCCAGATCCCGAATTCAAGACCCTAAAGGGCTTATTTATTTGGAACCAATGGCCTAGGAGCTCCTGCTCTTGAGCCACCTCGTCCAAAGCTTCTACTCATATCAATTGAACATGACAGGTATGCTAACTTCATGTTGGGCCTCTGGAACTGTAAGTCTTTCCTCAAGTCTCGCTAACTTCGTGCACGACAGATTCCTCGAACGTGAAGAACAATATGCCCCCCTCTTCAACGACCTCATCAGATTTGGAGAAATTACGCGAGTGAAAACATTGCAGGAAGTACTCAGATACCTCATTATTGTCCGTCCTCAGGCTATCATAGTTACTGATCATGCTCTATTTACTCAGGCATACACAGCCCATTCACTCATGGTACTAGACAAGGTACGAATCAAAGTGCCCCGCCGACCGTCCGCTAGATAGCAATGCAGCAATGCTTACTCGGAATAGCTCAAAGAATACATTCATAGCGGTGGCAGACTACTCTTCGGTCTCCATATGCCAAAATATGTCGACTCAAGACTTTTCGATCGCTTCTTCAAAAGTATTCTTGGCCTTCCGTGGGAGGCTGGTGACTTTCGAAATGGAGTCTTTGAGGCGCACCGTGACAACAGCAATATTTCTGCCAGAACATTACTTCAATCAGGCACCGAATCTTACACGATGACAGCCCTTATGGTGAAGAGCGCGAGTTCAAGCGAAAAGATCTTTGTCCCAGCCGATGTTGTTCCAATATCTCAGCCTCATGTTAGCCTGCCACAAGCTCGAGTACAGGCATCCATTGTCCAGGACCAGGCCGCCATTGTCATGGCACGCGTTGAGCGGGGCTTTGTCTGCTATATTGGGGATATCGACGCGAAGAAGGAGACAAATGATATCATTTTAGCTATGTGTAGATGGCAGGGTTAGGTCGGCGGCCCTCAAAATAGCATGTAGCGTGGCATAGTCGAGTCGGGCGGGAGTGGGCAGGGCCCTTGGCTTCAGTAGCATCTGCTGATCATTCTTATTATCCCCATATTAATGCCTCCCCTGTTGGCTGTTACAAGACCTACGCTAAGGACATTCAAGTCTAGCAGAGTAATATGACACTTCATTAGTGTAGCGAATTCCTCTATGTATGTAGTTCTCCAAAAAACCAGGGATTTATGTGATCACGTGGCCACGCGCTAAGGGCGTTTGTGTCCAAACGATCTCCCGCGATTGCTCTTTCAGAGCGTCAAGATTTCCATCTAGCTCTGCATCATCTCAATAACATACTTGTGCTGGTTATCCTTCGCGAGATATTCTGCGATCCCTCCGAAAGTCACTGATTACCCCACGCATTTCAGTCCTTCGCGTTCATCGCTCGTCAGCTATGGCGGCTCCTGCACGCCAAGAGATCTTCTTTCTTTCTCTCAGTTATCGGAGGTAAGACAAACTCAGTTTAGAACCTCCGCGCTAGAAATCTTGCTTCAGCTATCGCTAACTTTCAGTTGCATAGCTTCCTCGACGAGACGTATGCCTCCCTTATCGACGACCTTCATAAGCTCGGACAGGTAAAGCGAGCGAAATCAGCCAACGCTGCTCTCAATTACCTTGCCAATAGCAATCCCCAAGCTATCATAGTCACCGATGAAGGACCCGTGCTCATCAAGGTATGGAGTAGGAAAAGGTCTCATGTCACGATCTACTAAACAGAAAGGCTGACGCATACCCAGCCAAACGAACATATTCAAAATGGCGGCAGAGCAATCTATGGTCTTCATATGCCCAACTTTACCCGCATGGACGTTTTTGATGAATTTTTCACCAACGCATACGGCCTTCCATGGAAGTCTGGTGACTATCACAGAACAACTTTCCAATTCAATCTTTCTTGTTCCCTTCCTTCCGGATCCTCGCCACAATCAATGCCGGCTCCATACAGTATGAAAGTCCTCCACGTGAAGAACGCACGTGCGAATGAGAAGATCTTTATCCCCGTCGATGATGCTCAAACCCAATCGCACGTCTTACCACCCACATTTGTGGATCAGGCACAAGCCGCCGTCGTTGGTGCCAAGGTTGGCGAAGGATTTGTTTTTTATATTGGAGATGTCAATGGAGAAAAGGGATCAGACAAGGCTATCTTGTGTATGTGTGGTCTGATTTAGTATTGGCAGATGCCAATCTCGAAGAATGGTATGACTTAGCTACTTAGTGCGGCAATAAAACATCGCAGACATCGATTAATCTTTCTCTACCGCATTGCATAAGAGAATGAACTCACTTGACGACTTGGTCTCTCAGTCGAGCATACAAATTGATACCGAAAGGGTCCTCCCGCTCTGGTTTGCAATCTATGAACCTTCATACAGATAACCAGATGTGTTTCACAACTGCATATCGATGGGATAATCTGCCATCATATTATTACCCCTGTCAATGATTTCATAATATTTTGGTGCCTAATATGCTCCTCTGCGACCTCATTACGTGGCCAACCCCGCAGTCTAGTTTCCCGCTTTCTCCTTGGACTTAAGAGCAATGAGATGAAGGTTTAGCCTCAAATCTTATATCTTGTGCATGTACGTCATCTTACATATACATTCTCCTAAAGCTCTCATATCTACTTTTATAATCCATGTTAGCTCGGTCAGCTAGATATTGAATTCGATTCCATAAACTAAAATTTACTTCAAAGGAATATTGAGGCAGTTTCAACAGGAATTTCATAAAAATTTGAGAGGCATAAAAGCCATGTTACTAGCGATTCTTCTTCACAGATATCTAGTTTGCCAGAAATTCGATTTGGATGGTATCATGTACGAGTAAAGCAACAACAAGACAGTCTTTTTTCACTTGCCATTTCGAAGCCCAGGGCTTCTAGGCTTGGTAAGGCAAAATCTTAAAGTTTTTCGTGAAATTAAAGGCAGCATCCGCTGAAAATAGTTTTGCTGTCATCGCTCTCCTCGCTGCCATTATCCTCATGCTCAAGTTTCGCATGAAACAGCCCAGCGAGAACTGATCAGCCCGCTTCGTTCACTCTAACCAACTAGAGACTTGAGTTAGTGCTCAACAATAAATTTCGAGAGTACAGCAACCTATTAAGGCCACCATGCAATCGTCATCTTTGATTCCTGTTTCAATTGTACGACCTTTCGTAACCATAAGTTATCCTTTATATATCTAATTGCAACCATTCACTCTGAACGCTGAGTAGTTCTTGCCTCAAACGCGCAGGTATATTTGTTGGTGACAAGTATTTAAACGCCATATTCAAGGAATTTGTCCTTCAGCAATGAATCAAGATCCACGGAGATTTGGAGGAGGATCCTTCTCCCTTCCATTGGGCTCATTCGAGAAGGCGAATGGCTGACTAATATCCACTCGATGAGAATTACTTCATTTGGGTGAGCGATAGATTGGTTTGTTCTGTGATCATTGTTTTCAAACGGCTTCTCACTGTCATTTGTACACGATTTTCAAATATAATCCCGGCTACACTGCATAATACTGGATGCAAAAGCGCACAAATCCTAAAAAAATTAATTCTGGAAGTCATACCTAATAATAGCCCAAACCATATCTTAGTAAAAACTCTTGCATCCTATTTTTCTTCGTGTCTCGATTGATTTGAGATAAAGCTGAAAGAATAGGACTTGAATATTTTATATCATGCGTAATTGTCTAACCACAAAACCAAGGGGCTTGTAAGAGTCTTCACGTTAATAGAGCTTGGACTGAGGTACCTTTGCATGCATTGTGTAAATTCTCCTTGAAGTGAAATAAACTCCGTGCTCTATAAATCCACCAACCCAGGGATCTATTTTCCCAACACAGAGAATGTTCAAAGAAAGCGCAAACAATATGTTCCTTCTGATAATCTACCTTTATTATTAAATACTGTATTTCATTATCTCAATGGACCTCGATGCCTTGAGATTCCCGAGCCTCCCCCGAGCAAACTAAAAGTCCCCTTTCCATCCAAATATCACTGTCATTATCAAAAGTTGCTGTCAGAGTAGTTGACCCTGGTGACTTAAGAATTCAACGGATAATAATCTACCTTTCTTCGCGATCCATGTTTGGCGTTGTCTTCCGATTTGAGAATAAAATTGAGGATAACGGTTGAACTTTAGAATGCAAAGTCGTCAAGATCTACTTATTAAATCGGGTTAGTGAGACAAATAATTTCGTATGCAGAGCTATATCATAGAGCTCGAAATATTTTATAAGTTATTCAAGCACTCACACTTTAATACTGAAATCAGGTCTGCTGAATAATTATCACTTCGGTTGCAAGAAACCTCAAAGCACTGCTTTGAAAGCTTCTAATTCACTTTATATTATCCATTCGCTTTGAAATCATAGCTAGGGGAGGTACATAGATAGTATCGAGGATCTGATATTCCTCAACGAACAAAACTCCCAGAGACACGCAGAGACAGTACAGCCAGCCTAGCTGGCCTTTTCTTCTGTCACTTGACTGGTATGCATCCCGTTTCAGCAAACATGTCCTACGGTCTAGATTCCTGAAATCCGAGAGCGGTGTCTCAACTGCAATCCAATATCCCTAGGTTATTGTCAATTATACTTAGTAACTGTCAAATTCTCGAAGGCTATCACTTCCATCTTCGAAATACTACTTCCCACACTCTTTCCTGCTTGTTTACCTATGTAATATAGCTCTGGGACTTACACCCAGAGAACACAAAGGAATCACAATGAATTTTAATATAGACGTGTGTATTCTCGAACATTATGTGCCACATGCATCTTACCATTGGTCTGGGGTTGTGGAATAGATGCGTTATAATCATATGCACCTTTGAACATCTCTAAATTGATTGAAATATAAGAAGTAATCTTATGTATTCGATGCTCGGTGAATTACAATATTTGAATTCGAAATGGCTAAAGAAAGTATCGATTCACCAGATACTGAAACGAGTCGGTGATTGTTACCTGAGCTGAAAAGCATATAAAACAGACGGCCGAACCCCTCCGAGCTGCAGTCTCATTGGGTTTGACTACGAGTTGCGCAGGTGGTATGACAACCCGGATCTTTACCTACAAGAATCGACTTTGCTCATCAAAATAGAAATGAATATTACAAGCGCATAAATGGGGTAATTTTAAATACACAGGGAAATGGAAAAGAAGGAGTGTAAAATCACTGTCATCTTCACTTTGCTGTCAATGATCTGGTTGTTGTCCTGTAGGAATTAGGTTCAAGGCGTGGCTGGCCACGCGGATAGAATGAATGAAGAGACTCAATTGGAGAAATGAGACATGCCTTTATACCTTAATTTATTGGCAGATGAAATGCTTGACATAGGATGTATTTTTATTGATAGTGAAAAGTAATTGAATAATGAATTCAATATTGAGCTTTAGCTTGACCTCCATAACCTCGCTCAATATATGTCTTTACTTGAGGCTATAAATATTTTAGCCTTTCTATCTTTCCAATCTAGTCTCAAAATCAACTCATAACGGAGATCCCGGGACCTAACATTTCCCGTCCCTCCTCTCTCGCAGCAATGGAGGGTCTGACCTCAGTACATTAACCGCTCCATCGCTCCAGATGCAGGAATTAAGCCCACAATAATGAATCTTAGACGGCACAGCCACTTTGAATTGTCACACTATTGTCAGGATAAATACTGCTGTCATTGTCATCCGATCTCCCTTATTTTCACCTCCTCCATTCAGTTCACTTTAGCTCTAATACAGCGACTGTAGACATCCAAAATAGTTGTTTAATAATTTCAAGACTCTTTCAAGTTGTGCAAAGAGGCTTACCCCGTTCCTCATTGAGGATTCTTGTATTTGAGTAGTTGTACAGATCAAGCTACAAAGATTGAGAACTCTTTTCATACCTTTTTAATCAGATAACTAAGGGCATGAAATTTGATTTATTCTGTATATCGTGGATTAAAATTGGAAACAACGTGCTTCATCTCCCGAGATGGCTATATCTCTGACAAATGTGCGAAATTACTGGGGGTTATAAATAAATCCACACTTCTACCCTCACAAATTCAACAGTTAAAGACCATTTGTAATGAGACGTTTATGGAGATTCCTCCGCTAGGCCCTTCCATCTCCTACAATACTCACGAATGCCCGCCACATCCCGTAAAATGACTTGTGCACCATCACAAAATAATTGAACTCTTTCCCCTAAAATGTACAACTATTTTCAAATCTTCCCCCGCTGTCAATCTTTTATATCCCCTGCTATCTGTATCCTTTCACTCGTTCCAGCATTGCCTACCCCTACATCAGCATTTCCCAGATCTAAAATTATCCACAATAAAATCTAAAATAATGGCCTCGAAAGTCAGTTTATAGATTTCTCGTCATGTTCTGCGTGTCCGTAATTTTTCTAGATCAGTAAATGAAGAAGTTGAATTCGCAAAGTAGAACTCCTTTTATACCAATAAAGTTTAATATATGCAGTGATTGGAATTATCAAGAACCAACTCTTCAACTTCAGCTCCAGATTACATCGGATACGTACCGCGCCAATTTGCAGCGACACTTATTGGGAGTACAAATACCGCACTCATTTTACCCTTCCAATCTAGCGATTATTGCCGACAAGAAAGCAATCCCGTGAAGCATTCTTTCCAGGTTCCTACTAGTTTAATTTCTATTCTTCTTCCAAATCCATACCAAATCTTATCCTCATCCACAACTGAAACCACTTCTGTAAGATTGGATCACTCGGGTTCTTTCCTCAGAATTAATTATTATTGTCATTCCTCCAATCACTGTCAATGATTTATTCACTGTCTTTCCTATTCCATTTCTCCAGAATATGCTACATCCCTTGACTAGCTCGGCAAATCTCGTCCATCCCAGAAAATCACGAAATGAAAACCATAAAGCGAAAAATAATGGCAACTTTCACACTTAGTATTCCTGAGCGCGGGCTGAGCACACGCCAAGTAAGCCTGAGCAATGAGCAAGCGTTAAAGGGTCATTTTAATGTCCACAAAAGCTCGTTTTGGCTCCCTCAAGGGTTGGATAAATTTCCCTTGCTCATCATATAAACCTTCGAGGAGAGCGCCATGCCGTAAATTACCTACGACTGCACACATTATGTATCACGTGTTCGTGGCTGAGTGCTTGCATTGTCGCCGACCTTCTTGGACATTAGGGTATACACTGCAATGCTTAACACTGCCATCTCCAGCATATGTACCTTTCAGGCAGCCGTGAGCCCTGCTTCGTTATTGCGATTCAACCTCCCTTTCGATATGAACTCATACCGGTACTTGCCTCTCCAAGGGCCCTCCGACATCCGAATCCTCTATATCGACCCCGCGATCAACCACACCGATTCTTTATCCGGAAAACTTATCCACGTCAGTCTCGACGATAATCCAACCTACGACGCCCTGTCTTACACCTGGGGCAGCCCCGAGCTGTGCAGGAGGATCACTCTCGACGGCGGCGATGCTGACCTCGCCATCACAGCCAATCTGGACCTGGCCCTGCGGCGCATGCGCGCACGCACGAGGATGCCCACGCGCATATGGGCCGACGGTATATGCATCAATCAAATGGACGTGCCTGAGCGCAACCAACAGGTACGCGTGATGAGACGCATTTATAGCCAGTGCCAACGCGGGCTAATATATCTCGGTGAAGAAGCAGACGGGAGCGACGAGGTATGCGGGTTTTTATCCAGGCTCGCCCCTGGCGTGGTAGCGGATGAGGGAAAGATTGGCCACTTCTACGACAACCCGTTGCTGCCCGGGCAGAATGACCCGGGCTGGAAGGCTCTGCGCTCGCTGCTCAAGCGATCGTGGTTCCTGCGCGTGTGGATCATCCAGGAGTTTGCCTTACCGCGCGAGATCCGCATGATATGCGGCAAGTGGGAGCTTAATGGCAACCTTATCCCGCAGGTCGCCACGTTGCCCACGTTGAACCACTCCCGCCAGGCTATGCGGGGGATGGTCTTCGTCGAGGGCAGCGACTTTACCAAGGCGTGGACGCACCTGCATTTGCTACTGAAGTGCAGGTACAGCCTCGGACACTCGCTCGAGTACGCAAACTTTGACGTGCCAAGCGGGCAGGCTGAGGGTCTGCTGGATCTGCTCTGGGCGTGTCGCCAGTGCAAGGCGACGGATCCCCGAGATCATTATTTTGCACTCCTGGGTTTGGCGCCGGATGTCGCCCACGAGCCGACTCTCGCGGCGGATTATTCCAAGAACCTTGAGGACGTAGCCATCGATTACGGCCGATATTTTATTAAGTGTGGACTCGGACTCTTAATTCTCTACCTGTCGAATGATGCAGAGACTCCCGACGAGACTATCCCCTCCTGGCTACCTAATTTCAAAAATCTGCGGACCTTGGGGGATAAAATTTGGTCGCCACCCGAAGGCAAGCAGCATGCATAACCTTCGGAGGTAAAGAACTACGATCTCTGCTTGTCAGCGGCTGCCTGCTAGATAAAGTTGCGGTGCTGGGCGGCGAGAAAGGCCTGGATGGCCAGGACCCTAGTTATTGGCGGGGTGACTGGATCCAGGAGATTGATTCCCTCGTGGCCGGGATTGAGTCTTATCCCAGCGGACAGGATGTTAAGGAGGCAGTTTGCAGGACCATCATCGCAGACCAATCCCTCGAACGTCAGAGACCCGCACCGGCATACTACCACCAATTGTATCTCCTCTGTCGAGAGGTAGGGAACGGAGCCTTCTGCGCCGAAGGGCTCCCGTTGGAGCTGATCGACGCGCTGCGAGATACGGAAAATTTTGATATGGCGGTCGCGATGCTTGCGACATCTAGGTTTTGTGTTACCAAGGACGGATTCTTCGGTTTGGTTCCTCGAAACACTAGATCTGGCGACATGATCTTCACCATCCGAGGGGACGAGCAGAGAGCGATGTTCGTGGTTAGGAAGGATGCGGCCCGAGAGACTTATCGGTGGATTGGGCATGCTTACGTTCACGATATATGGAGTGTTCGCGATCATGAGGAGCTGACGTG
>Ga0182030_10019494_pt1 | contig 12898 bp, 12 predicted proteins | sample 812S3MmetaG_FD_121299 | JGI IMG/M metagenome (GOLD analysis project Ga0182030, IMG submission 121299) | Permafrost microbial communities from Stordalen Mire, Sweden - 812S3M metaG (Illumina Assembly) | ecosystem: Environmental > Terrestrial > Soil > Wetlands > Permafrost | place: Sweden... | reverse complement strand
GATCGCGGCGATCCGCTCGGCGCTCGATAGCGGCTACGTCAAGGAGATCCAGGGGCTCAACCGGCTGATGGTGGTGCTGACCATCGCGATATCGGGCGGACCGTTCCTCGGCCTGCTCGGCACCGTGGTCGGCGTCATGATCACCTTCGCCGCCATCGCCGCCAGCGGAGACGTCAACGTCAATGCGATCGCGCCGGGTATCGCCGCGGCGCTGGTGGCCACCGTCGCCGGTCTCGTGGTCGCGATCCCCGCTCTGTTCGGCTACAACTATCTGATCTCCCGCATCAAAGACCTGACCACCGATATGCAGGTCTTCATCGACGAGTTCGTGACCAAGATGGCCGAATATTATTCGGCCGAGCGGTCCGATCAGGTCGAACACAGTGTCGCGGCGGAGTAGCGGCGATGCTGATCCACAACGACGCCAAGCCCTATGACGACATCAACATCACGCCGATGCTGGATCTCGCTTACGTGCTGCTGGTGATCTTCATCATCATGACCACGGCGACCGTGCAGGGCCAGAAGGTCAACCTGCCGAAGGCCTCGGCGGCGCCGAGCCTCGCCACCCAGACCACCAAGGCGATCACCGTCGCCAATGACGGCAAGATCTTCCTCGACACCATTCCGGTGACGCTGGCGGAGCTTGAACAGCGCCTGGTGCAGCAGAAGGCGCTGACGCCGGAATTCCCGGTCGTGCTGCGCGGCGACTCGCAGGCGCAATACCAGAATGTGATGGACGTGCTCGATCTTTTGGGCCGCGTCGGTCTCACCCAGGTCGGGCTCGCCACCAAGCCGCTGGTCAAGTGAAGGCAGCGACGGGTACCGCCATGAACATCGACGACAACACACAAAACGGCGTCTGGAAGTTGTGGTCGTGGCTGCGCGGCGCGGCCTCGCCGATCGCGCCGGATACTGCCGAGGGTCGGCCGTGCCTGCCGCCGTGGCCAGGCGTCGATATCGCGCGCCGTGAAGCCATCGGCGAGCTGCGCCCGGGCATGGCGCCGCTCGGCCGCGCGGCGGCGGGAACCACTGCGGTCGTGCTCAGGTTTCCGCTGCGCGGCGAGGCGCTGCTGGTCAAGCTCGCCGAGCTGTTGCGAAGCCGCATTGCGGGCCGCGGGCCTGAACGCGATCCGCTGCTGTTGACGATATCGCGTTGTCCGGGATCGCGGCTGTCGATCGACCGCCGCGCCTATATCGCGTTCGACGCCGATCGATCGGCGTATCAGGTGGCGATCGAGGCTGCGCCCGATACCACGATCACGCTGGATACCACCGACTTCGATGCGGTCGTCGATTTCGTCGTGCAGTACATCGCCGAGCGGCTCTCGGTGCCGGCAACCCTGGAAGCCGCATCATGAGCCTGCCGGGCAACGATCGGGATGCTTCGGCCGCGCAGCCCGCCGTCGCGCCGGTTGCCGCCGCGAAACGTGCGGCCAGGCAACCGAATTCGCTGTTGCGCTACGCCGCGGCGCTCGCGGTCATCGCCGTGCTGTTCGGCGGTGTCGTCTATTGGTTCGCCGGCCAGAACGACATGCCGCCGCCGCGCCAGGTGCGCGAGCTCACGATCGTCAACATCGTGCCGCCTCCGCCCCCACCGCCGCCGCCAATGCCCGAACAGAAGATGATCGAGCAGCCGAAGATGGCGGAGCAGGAGTTCAAGGAAGACAAGCCGGTCGACAAACCGAAGGACGAGCCGGTCAAGGATGCCAAGAACGATCAGCCGCCGGGACCGTTGTCGCTCGACGCCAAGCCGGTCGGTCCCGGCGATCTGTTCAATCTCGGCGGCAAGCCGGGCGGCAATCCGTACGGCGGGGGAGGCGGCGGCAGCCGCTGGGGCTGGTATGGCGCGATCGTGACCGCACAGGTCGAGTCGGCGCTGCGCGCCAACGCGAGGACGAGCCGTCTGGTCGCGACGACGCAAATCCGATTATGGGCCGATGGCTCGGGCCGCGTGATCCGGGTGGTTCTGACGCCGTCGACCGGCGATGCCGAAATCGATGCCGTCATACGCAATGACGTGCTCGGCGGCCTGACGCTGCGCGAGCCTCCGCCAAAGGACATGCCGATGCCGATCGTCACGCGCGTCACCGCGCAGCGGCCGAACTGAGATGCCCGCAAACGATCTTGTTATGTCACAGGACGAGTAGAGGACTGGGGAACGATGCTTGTAAACAAACTAGACGCGCGCCGGCGCTTGCTGCCGATCGCCATCTCGCTGTGTGCGATCAGCTGCTCGGTTCCGGCCTTTGGCCAGAGCGCCCCGGATCAGGAGCCGGCACCGGCCAAGAAATCCGATACCAAGCGGGCTTCGGTGTCGCAGGCCAAGCCGACCTCGCCGAACGCCACCATCAATCTCGTCAACTTGCTGGTCAAGCAGAAGATCCTGACCGAGGAGCAGGCGCAGGCGCTGATCAAGCAGGCCGACGACGAGGCCTACGTTTCGCGGCAGGCCGCCAAGGACGCGACCGTCAAGGCCGACGAGGCGGCGAAAGCCGCCACTGCGGCGTCGGCGGCGGCGTCGCCCCCCGGCACCCGCCACGTGACCTACGTGCCGGAGATTGTCAAACGGGAGTTACGGGAAGAGATTAAGGCAGAGGTCATGGCCAAGGCTGAAAAGGAAAACTGGGCTTCTCCCGGCGCCTATCCCGAATGGGCGGAGCGGATCCGCTTCTACGGCGATTTCCGCGCGCGCAGTCAGAGCAATTTCTTTCCGGCCGGGAATGACCAGGGCGGCGCGGTGAATTTCAACGGCATCAACACCGGTTCGCCTTACGACGTATCCGCCGCCAATCAATATTTTCCGCCAACCTACGACGCCAGCCAGAATCGCAATTATGCCCAGCTGCGGGCCCGGCTCGGCATGGAGGCCGATCTTCTCAACGGCTTTTCCGCGGGCCTGCGCATCGCAACCGGCAACGACAGTTCGCCGGTCTCGACCAATCAAACCCTGGGCTCGAGCGCGAGCGGCGGCGATTTCTCCAAATATGAGCTGTGGCTCGACCGCGGCTATCTGAAATATCAGGCCTGGGGCGACAATCTCGATGTCTCCGTCGGCCGCTTCGACAATCCGTTCTGGTCGCCGACCGATCTGGTCTGGTACCGGGAGATCGGCTTCGACGGCTTTGCGGTGCAGGCGAAATACCAGATCGCCGAAAACATCACGCCGTTCGCGGTGGCCGGCGCGTTTCCGATCTACAATACCGCCTTGAACGCCAGCATCAATCTCGGCGATCCCTCCACCGGCCAGCCGACCGAGCTTCCCAGTCAGGATAAATGGCTGTTTGGCGGCCAGGTCGGGGTCGGGGAAAAGCTCGACCATCAATCCTCCGTGCGGTTCGCGGTCGCCTATTACGACTTCGACAATGTTCAGGGGCAGACCTCGACGCCGTGTTCGGTGGTCAGCAGTTCCGACATCTGCAGCACCGATTCGCTGCGTCCGGCCTTCGCGCAAAAGGGCAACACCTACATGCCCCTGCGCAGCTTCATCTCGGATGCGAGCAACTCGTTCGGCGCGGCCGACCAGTTCCAGTATTTCGGGCTGGCCAGCCAGTTCCGGCCGGTGGTCGTCAGCGGCCAGCTCGATATTGGCGAGTTCCATCCGGTGCACGTCGTGCTCGACGGCGAGTATGTCTGGAATTCGGCGTTCGACCGCGCCGCTGTCAGCGCGGTGGCAGTCAACAATCTCGCGGGAACCTCCGACGGCTCGATCGGCGCCTATAACGGCGGCAGCGAGGGCTGGCTCGCCCGCCTCACCGTCGGCGACAAGGAGATCCACCACCTCTGGGATTGGAACGTGCACGCCGGTTACAAATACCTGGAATCGGATGCCACCATCGATGCGTTCGCCGATTCCGACTTCGGGCTCGGCGGTACCAACCTCAAGGGCTACTTCATCGGCGGCAATCTCGGACTCAGCGAGAACGTGTGGGCAACCGTGCGCTGGATGAGCGCGAACAATATTGCCGGCGTACCCTATGCGGTCGACGTGCTGCAAGTCGACCTGAATGCGAGGTTCTGATCATGAGAGTCCGTCATCTCAGCCTGGCGTTGCTTCTCGCCGCATCGATGTCCGGCGGCGCGGCCCGCGCCGATACCGAGAGCGACCGGTTGCGCGAGGCGTTGCGCAGCGCCACCGCGCAGGCCCGGCAATTGGAGGACCAGCGCACCGCGCTGCAGGCCAAGGTCGCCGCCGCCGACCACGAGATCGCCGCGGCCAAAGCCCAGGCCGACGCCGCCAAGGCCGAAACGCGGCAGATCGAGAAGCAGCATCGCGAGGCGGTCGACGATTTCAACAAGCGCCTCGCCGAGCGAGACGAGACTCTGGAAAAGTGGAAGTCCGCCTACGAAGAAGCTGCCACTGTGGCCCGCACCAAGGACGCCGAGCGCGCCAAGTTCGAGGGCGAGGCCACCGCGTTCAAGGCCAGCACCAAGAGCTGTGAGGCCAAGAACACCCAACTCATCAGCGCCGGCCGCGAAATACTGAAGCGATACCGCAGCCTGACATTGGGCGACGCGTTTGTCACCAGCGAACCGTTGACCGGGCTCGGCCGCGTCGGCGTGCAAAACTTCCTCCAGGACAGCGGCGACAAGCTGCTTGATCAGAAAGCAACGCCATGAGCAACCTGACTTCGATTCGAATGCCGCAACCGGTTCGGCTCGCCGCAATGGCTGCGGCGATGTTGTGCCTGCCGGCGGCGGCGCCGGCCCAGACCCAGCCGGCGCCCGCGCGCGTGGCGCAGCAGCCCGCCAGGCCAAAACCCGCGGCGCCATTGCCGGCCGCACCGGCGCCGGCGACGCAGGGATTGGCGGGCGCCAAGACCTCGAACGGCGATGACGTCGTCGCCCGCGTCGGCGACGCCAACATCTCGGCAGACGAGCTTCGCGCCTATGTGACGGCGCTCGGCGCCCGCGAACAGGCGGCGCTGGCCAAGGATCCGGCCCTGCTCAGCCAGGCGGTGCGGATGCTGCTGGCCAACCGGCTGGTGCTGCAGGAGGTCGTCGCCAAAAAATGGGACCAGCAGCCGAGCGTGGCGGCGCAACTCGATCGGGTGCGCGAGAACGCGGTGGTCGAGCTTTATCTGCAATCGGTCTCGGTACCGCCGGCGGGCTTTCCGGGTGACGAGGAGATCCAGAAAGTCTACGACGCCAACCGTAGCGCGTTGATCGTGCCGCGCCAATATCAGCTTTCCCAGATCTTCATCGCCTCACCCAGGGATGCCGACAAGGCCGCCGACGACAAGGCCAGGAAGAAGCTCGACGACATTGAGAAAAAGCTGAAGGCGCCGGGCGCGGATTTCGCCGCCATCAGCGCCACCGACAGCGATGCCACGGGCGGCGGCGACCTTGGCTGGCTCGCCGAACCCCAGATCGTGCCTGATTTGCGGACCCAGATCGTCGGACTGGCGAAAGGCGCGGTTACCGAGCCGGTGCGGCTCGACGACGGCTGGCACATTCTCAGGCTGATCGACACCAAGGCGTCCTATACCCGCGCGCTTCCGGAAGTGCGCGATCAACTGGTCCAGCAGATCCGCAGCGAGCGCGCCGCCACGCTGCGGCGGGCTTATCTCGCCGAATTGCTCAAGCAGCATCCGCCGGTCCTCAACGAACTCGCACTATCGAGCCTGCTCGACGGTCCCCGGAAATAACGCCCCACGCGGAGATCGCCATGCCCGATCCCACTCTGCCGGATCCCGCCATATCCGATACGGCGCTCGCCAGGCTGCCGCTCGATAGCTTGCGCGGGGCTCTTGATCGGGCCGGCTACCGCGTCGAGGAGGTGACCGATCCGCTCGCGGCGATCCCGTATCTGCGATCGGTGGGCGCGGAGCCTTTGCGTAGCGACCGACCGGGCCATCGGCCGGCCGGCATCCATCCATTGCCGCCCGGCTGCACCGTGTCGTTGCAGTTCGGCGATCGGATCGTGGCCGGGGCGGCCGATACCGCATGTCTGACCATTCAGAGTCGTCTGTGGGTCACCGGCGAAGACGACCGCGTCTCCGGCATGACCTGCTGGCAAATTCGCAAATCGTTTCGCCGGCCGATCGCGTCGGAGCCGCTCGACATCGCGGTCGAAACCGATCTGATCATGGGCAGCGGCGTCGCGCTCGCCGATGTCCTGAGCCATGGCCGCGATGTCTATCGCCATCTGCGCCTGCTGATCGCCGACGCGCGCGAGACGCTGTGCGGTCTGGCGGTCGCCGGCGCCCCCCCGAATGGATCCGCCGGTCCCGGGCTTCTGATCGAGGCCAGGTTCCTGCGCGGTCTCGCCATCGGACGCAGCGGCCTTCTGGCCTCCGGCAGGTCGGGCCTGTCGGCGAGCCATCTGCGGATGACCGCGGCCGCCTGCGATTGGCTGAAGGACGGCATGTTGCCAGATCTGGCGCGCGCGGTCCGCGCCATGGTGCGGCAGGCGAGCCCAGCGCTTGGCTTCCGGATGCCGGGGGACGCTGCGACCGAATCGCATCCCTGGCCGCAGGATCGCCCGCTCCGCGTCGCCGGTGACCCTTCAATCGTGCCGGCCTTGGCGCCGGTTCAATGACCCTTCTCAACACCCATCCAACTCGCACGGAGGCTGCCTTGTCCGATCTCGTCCATACCCTCACCCTCGACAGCCTGCGCGAGATTCTCCAGCAGACGGGTTATCGCGTGGAGACGGTGACCGACCCGGTCGCCAATATCCCGTATCTGCGGTCCGCGACCGGCGGGCTCGGGTTCGACGTTCGCCCGGGCAACCGGCTCGCCGGCCAACGTCTCGACGACAAAAATCCCGGCTTCGCCGATCTCGCCTTTGTCGCGGTGCTGCAGGTTCAAGGCGAACTTTCTCTGGATCTGGTCAACCGCTGGAACGTGGGGCGCCGATTTGCGCGGCTGCAATACAGCCCGCCGTTCCTGGCGCTCAGCATGGATGTCTCCGTCGCCGGCGGGGTGGGCCCGGGCCATCTGCGCGCGCAGATCGAAATCTGGGACCGGCTGGTTCAGGAATTGATCGGCTATCTGCGAGACGAACTCGCCAAACCCGGCGCCGTCACGGCACCCGGCGCCGTCGCGGCACCGGGTAACGCAGGCGCGGCCATGCCTGCGGTTGCGCAAGAAGCTTCGCAGGCAGCGGAGCCGGCGCGCGACCCCGCTCCTCAGGCTGTTCCGACCGCCACGATCCAGTAATTCGCAGCGACGGCAGTGAACATGAAATCCATAGCGCTCGCCACGCCGGGTCGGTGACGATGAACACAAACGCCGTCAGTCATGACCCGCGCCGCGCATCGTGGTGGAAACGGCTGCTCTGGTCGCTTGGTACGGCGACCGGTCTGTTCAGCGCCGGCGTTGGCCCGCCATCCGCTGCCGCGCAGGGGACCGACTACCGCTCCGCGACGGCGGCGCCCGCGGCCTGGCAGGAATTTGCCAGGCAGCTGCAGGGCCGTTTCCAGCAACGGCTTGCGGCCGACGATGCCCGCGCGCAGGCGTTTCAGGATTACATGGCCAAGCGTGCAGCCGGGGCAGGCGCCACGACGGCCACGCTGATCGTACGGGCCTGGATTCTGCCTGACGGAAACGTCGACCGCCTCGAGTTCGACGGGCTCGAGGACGATGCCGTTCCCGTCAACCTGGAGTCGATCCTTGCAAATGGCGATGTCGGCGCTCCGCCGCCGGACATGCTGCAGCCGCTGCGTCTGCGTCTCTCGCTACGTCCGAACGACCAGCCAGAGCAGGGAAAGTAAGATGCCGACGGCGGCTGCGCGCATGACTTGGCGGTCGCGGCTCGAGCCAATCCGGTGGCGATGCGGCGTATTGTTTGTCATCGTCCTCATCGCGGTCGCAGCCGTTCTGCCGGGCCCGGCATTGGCACAGGCGTCATCGTCTGCGTCCTCGTTCGATGCTCGCTTCGCCGCCGCCGAAGCCCCGGACGAGGCAGGTGCTCCGCCGGCCGATGCCAATTCCGGCCAGCCCAGGCGGTCGACGACGGGACCGGCCGAGCCGCCACCGCCGCACGCGCCGGACGCGCGTTCGAGCTACCGCGCCCTGATCGAAAAGGAGGCCGCGCAAGCGGCTCTCGCTCCCGAAATCGCCGAAGCGGTGATGGCGGTGGAAAGCGGCTACAATGCCGGCGCCCTTGGCAGCGCCGGCGAGATCGGCCTGATGCAGATCCTGCCGTCGACCGCGCGGATGCTTGGATTTGTCGGAACCAATACCGATCTCGCGGTACCCGATACCAACATCCATTATGGCGTTACCTATCTCGCCCAGGCGTGGCGCCTCGCGGGCGGCGATCTCTGCACCGCCGTGATGAAATACCGCGCCGGTCACGGCGAGACGCGGTTTTCGTTCCTCTCCGTCAATTACTGTCTGGCGGTACGGTCCAAGCTCGCCGCCCGCGGCTTCCGGGTCACAGGCAGTGTGCCGGTGGCGACCTTCGGTGAGGCCGCCGGTCGCGGTTGTGGTCGCCGATGTCTTGGCTGGTCGCGCATCGGTCGCGTCGATCTTGCCGCGCTCAACTCCCAGCTCAGCGCGCTTGTCGTGCAGGTGCGGGGAGCGAGGCAATGACGACGGCCTGGTGGACCACGACGCCATGGATACGTCTCGGCGTTGGCCTGCTCCAGGGCATCGCGCTGCTGCTGCTCTACCAAGCCTACGATCAGAAGGCCTGGCCGGCAACCGACGGATTTGTCTTCGCGCCGTTCGCCACCATGGCCACCTTCATTCCATTGATCGTGATATCCGCGCTCGGTCATCTTCGCCTCCGCATGCTGGTGGCCTGGACGGTGATCGCGACGCTTTTTTGCGCCGGACTTGCGATCTACGACATCTTTCGCGATCCGATTTCCGTGGCGGTAACGGGCTCGGCGCCTCGGGTGGTCCCGTCGTGGGTGATGTGGTGGTCGCTGGCGGCGATCCTGTTCATCGTCCACACCTTGACGATATCGGGCGAAGTCGACCGCAGGCTGATCGCCAGCTATCCGACCCATTTCGATATCGGCTGGAAGCACGGCCTGCAGTTCGTGCTCGCAGTGCTGTTCGTCAGCCTGCTCTGGGGGCTGCTGTTTCTGGGAGCGGAACTGTTCCGTCTGATCAAGATCGAATATCTGGCCGAACTGATCCGGCGCAAGACTTTCGCCATTCCCGTGACCGCGGTGGCCTTCAGCTATGCCATCCACGTTACCGACGTGCGCGCCAACATCGTGCAGGGCGCACGGACGCTGGTCCTGATGCTGCTGTCATGGTTGTTGCCGTTGATGGTGTTGATCGGCGCGGCCTTCGTCGTGGCGCTGCTGTTTACCGGCCTCGATCCGCTGTGGAGCACCCGCCGCGCCACCAGCATTCTCCTCATCGCCGCCGCGGCGCTCATATTTCTCATCAACGCGGCCTATCAGGATGGCCGCTCCGAGACCCGGGCCGTGGCCATATTGCGCTATGCGAGCCCGGTCGCTGCGATCGTGCTGCTGCTCCTGGTAGCGCTGGCCAGCTATGGGCTGATGCTTCGTATCGCGCAACATGGCTGGACGCCGGAACGGATCACCGCTTTGGCCTGCGTCATCGTGGCCGGCTGTTACGGCATCGGTTACTTTGCGGCTGTGCTCAGCTCCGGCGTATCGATGAGACGGCTTGAGAGCACCAATCTCTTCACGTCGCTGGTCATCGTCGCGGCCCTCCTCGCGCTGCGGACTCCGGTCGCCGATCCCGCCAGGATTTCCGTGGCGGATCAGTTGGCCAGGCTGGAAGCAGGGCAGGTGACGCCGGAAAGTTTCGACTTTGCTTTCCTGCGGTTCGGCGCGGGACGCTTTGGCGCGGCGGCGCTCGAACAGCTTGCGGCCCAGACCCAAGGTCCGCAGGCCGCGGTGATCGCTGAGCACGCCAACCAGGCCCTGCATGCCAAGAACCAATGGGAGGTCGGACGCGCAGCATTGCGGCCCCCAACGACGCCGGAGCAGCGCACGCTCCACATCTCGGTGATTGCTCCGGGCGGAGCCGCATTGCCGGAAGGGTTCGCCCGGCAGGATTGGAACAGCTTCCAGCCGCAATGGAAACTTCCACGCTGCCTAGTCGCGGACGCTCAATGCGAAGCGATCCTGACCGATCTTGACGGTGACGGGCGGACGGAAATCCTCCTGTTCAACCTCCCTTCGGGCACCGCGTCGGCATTCAAGCAGGGCGCTGCCGACGGGACCTGGAGCTATCTCGGCAGCGTCGCCAACCCGAACTGTCCCGGTGTGCGCGACGCGCTCAGGGCGGGCCAGTTTGAGGTCACCCAGGCGACACTCAAGGAGATTGCGGTGAACGGCCAGCGCCTGCGCGTCAACACCGAATGCGCGTCGGCTCCCACAGGACGATGACAATGGCTACTCACACTCCGCGTCCGGCGAATATAAGCGGTAAAGTGAAGACGTCGCGCATGAGGACAGCGAGCTTTGCCATCGCAGCTTCGATGATTGCCGTCGTGATGTCGGCTCACGCCGAGGAACCGAACGTGCTGCCGCCGGTGACAGTGCTCCCAGCCCCGCCGCCAAAAGGCGCGACGTCACCAGGCCCCGCTCAAACCGGTCCCGGGCAAACAGCCCCCGGGCCAGCCAGCGCCGGACATCCGGGTTGCGGCGCGGCCGCCGCCGGCGCCAACCCATCGTTCGACTGCCTCAACGAAACGCTGAAACGGCAGGTCGATCAGGTCAACCCGGTGCTGAATACCCCGCCGATCAGCGCCGGGTCGCAGGACCTTAAAGTGGGCACCGTCAACATCCCCGCTGTGCAGCAGCAATACGGCCAGAATTTCGGCCATTCCGTCATTCCCTACCGGCCGCCGCCGCTGACGTTCACGTCACCGCTCGGGCGCCACTAGCGTCACTCATCCGAAGTTTGCTGCGCGCTGCCGTGCTCTCCCGCCTTTGGCGAATTTCGGACGAGCAAAGACGCGTGCGCGATCGGCATCCCCCCGGGCCTGACCCCCGCGGGGGGGCGCGGGCCGGCAATCAAGTGGTTTTTCAACAGTTTAAAGTGCGAAACCGTTATCCGGACCATACCGGATGCCGCCTTGATCCGAGGCCATGCTATGGCTGACCGCGCTCTAAAACCCATGATTCTGGTGCGGTTCCGGTTCAGGGGATCTCAAGAGAACTCGTCAACCACCGCACCGGGAACAATTCGCTTTAAGGAGACGCGCCGGAAATGAATGATCCCAACCGACGAAATAGCCGCCCGACGGACTTGCGCGGGCCGGTCCGATTGGGGCACTCAGGAGCGGGCGGGCGCCAAACGCCTTCCATCCGGCGCGCGCAAGCGCGTCACATTCATGTCGACAGGCTGCTTGCTTTGGTATGACCGCCGAATCCGACAACGATGCGTCACCGGAGCCGATCATCGCCCACGAACCGGTGCGGCGCAGCGGCAGCATCGTCCTGGTGCTGCTGGTGGCCGGCGGGATCGTCGCGGCGGCGATCGCGCTCATGACCATCGGCCGGGCGCAGGCGCAGCCTTATATCCTCGGGCTGCTGGCGCTGCTGGCCATGGTCGGGCTGTTCAACCTGTTCGCTTTCGCCGCCGGAATTATTCGTTTCGCCGATCGCGCCGCGGACGACCCGGTGATGGGCCTGATCGCCGACCACGCCTATGATGGCCTCGCGGTCACCGATCCCCGCGGTCACGTGGTCTATTCCAACGCCGCCTATCTTGCGCTCACCGGTGCGGCGAGCGCGCTCGACGCCCGCCCGGTGGAGCGGGTCTTCATCGGCAATCCCGACGTGTCGGAGGCGGTATTTCGCCTGCTCAAGGCGGCGCGCGAAGGCAAAAGGCAGCAGGAGGAAGTCCGCATCGCCGGCTCCGATGGCCTGCACGGCCGCTGGCTGCGGATGCGGGTCCGGCCGCTCGGCCAGACCAAGCGCGAGGCGAAATTCGCGGTGTGGTCGATCGCCGACATCACCCGCGACCGCGAACGGCAGGAGGATGTGTTCAAGGAACTGCAGCACGCGATCGAATATCTCGATCATGCGCCGTGCGGGTTCTTCTCGGTCAATGCCGCCGGAGACCTGGTCTATGTCAACGCCACGCTGGCGAACTGGCTCGATCACGATCTCGCCGAAATCGGCTCGGGTGGCCTGAAGCTGACCGACATCGTGTCCGGCGACGGGGCTTCGCTGCTGACCTCGATCGTGGCGGTGCCCGGCGAAGTCAAGACCGAGGTGTTCGATATCGACCTGCGGATGCGCGGCGGCAAGACCATGCCGGTGCGGCTCTATCACAAGCTGGCGTTCGGCGCCGACGGGGTGCCGGGCGCCTCGCGCACCCTGGTGATCAGCCGTGCGCGCGACGAGCGTTCCGATCCGCAGCGTGCCGCCGAAGTGCGCTTCATGCGGTTCTTCGATCACACCCCGATGGCGATCGCGACCGTGGACCGTTCGGGCGCCGTGGTTCGCGCCAATGCCAGGTTCGCCAAGCTGGCGCAGAGCCTCGGTCCCGAGGGCGCCGCCAACAAGTCGATTTTCGCGGCGGTGAGCGCTCGCGACCGCAACCTTCTGGTCGCCGCCATCAACCAGGCGGCGGAGGGGCAGGGCGACATAGCGCCGGTCGAGGCGATGCTCGACGGCGCCAAGGAGCGATGGGGACAGTTCTTCGTCACCGCGGTCGAGGAGGACGAGCGCGAGACCGAGGCTGCCATCGTCTACATGCTGGAGACCACCGAGCGGCGAGCGCTGGAGAACCAGATCAACCAGTCGCAGAAGATGGACATGGTCGGCCAGCTCGCCGGCGGCATCGCCCACGATTTCAACAATGTGCTTTCCGCCATCATGATGGCGAACGACTTCCTGCTGAACGCGCACAAGCCGACCGATCCGTCGTTCCAGGACATCATGCAGATCAAGCAGAACGCGACCCGCGCGGCGACGCTGGTGCGGCAGTTGCTGGCGTTCTCGCG
>Ga0182030_10019493_pt1 | contig 12898 bp, 9 predicted proteins | sample 812S3MmetaG_FD_121299 | JGI IMG/M metagenome (GOLD analysis project Ga0182030, IMG submission 121299) | Permafrost microbial communities from Stordalen Mire, Sweden - 812S3M metaG (Illumina Assembly) | ecosystem: Environmental > Terrestrial > Soil > Wetlands > Permafrost | place: Sweden... | reverse complement strand
GAGCGGCCAACTATTCATGTCATCATTGATACCAGCGCTCTCGAGATTGTCTACATTGTTTTGTGTGAGTATGCTGTTTTTGGGAACTACCAACTGACCGACATTGATATGTTTCATTATCGGTTTTATAGAAGACGCTTTGCTTTCCAGCTTCGCTTCAGTAGCCTCGTTGTCGATTTCGAGATTGGGCACAGCAGAAGCTGCCATCAAATCTGCGGCTTGTTTACGCAGTGCTGAGGGCATCGAATCTGGAAGATACTCGTAAGCGTGCTGTTGTACCTCTTTTTCGCAATCCTGCGGCAGCCTGGACATATTTCTGCAGAGCTTAGACTGGGCTGCATTTATGGTTGCTCGAAATGCTTCGAGGTCCGTGGGTTTAAGGCTCAGAGCTAGCAGTTCCAGCCTGGTGTCAGGTGCATTACTACCTTGTGGTGCGAATTTTTTTGACGCATCTCGATCTCGCTTTAACGTCTCTATTGCAGCCTGCCGCGGGCTGTTGCTTCCTTTGTCTGGAATTTTGGCGAGTCTGGCAGTTAAATCCTTTAATGCTGCGGCATCATTCGAGGTCGGCCTGGCAGTGCTCTGCGCCTGTATCAAGATACTGAAGTCGGCGTCTTTTAACGAGACAGCGGTAAGTCTGTCAGCTGGCGAGAGCGTTGGTGGCTCGGGGAGTGGCGCCAGACCTGCCTTCTGCATTTTGCTTACCAGGTCGAGTCTTTCTTTCAGTCCCTGAACTGATTCCTCATCAGCCGCACGGTTTTTAACGAACACTGGTACGACAGCTTTTCGCGCTCTTCTTTGTTCGGCTTTTGTCGCTTCTTCGTCGACGACAAGAGTGGCGTGGGTGGCTACCAGGTCACGCTCTACGCGCTCACCGACTTTAAAGCCTGGATTGAAAAGGTGGTGAGTGGTGAGGAAGAAACACAGAGCGATAAAACCGGTCAGGCAAATCAGCAGCCAGGAAAACAGTGCCCCTCCAGACTGAAAAATGGCGTGGTGAGGCTCAGCCGCCCCAAGCTCTGCCGGAGCATCTTTGGGAGCTGTTTTGGTTGAGGGCGCATTCCCTGCAGGTGGTCCCGCAGCTTCAGTCTCCGGTGGTGATTCCGGTTGCGCTTGTGACTCTATGTCTCCGTCGCTTGCCATATTTGGTGCGTTTATTTCGCTCTAAGAATCGCAGATGCAATCGCTTAATTCTTCCATGTTATTCCTAAGAAAATCACTTTTTAAGCGGGCAAGTATAGGATCTTGATATCGGAAGTGGTTCGAATTGATTGCTTTCGGCTGCACTAAAGTGGTCGGTTGAAGGTGGCATTCACGTTAATCCTCTCGCTCTTCCAACTCTGTCGGCAATAAAAATACTTTTCATCATCGGATGATTAATCGCTGAAAGTAGCTCGGATTGGAGATAATTAGGCAATGGCGATTATTCCAAGTTTTAGTGAAGGTAAGGGCAAAGCGTCCGGGTCGCCCGGCAAATCCTCTGCCGACAAAAAGAACGAGCTTGTAGATCTGGTAGTGAACGAAGAAAGCAGTCCTAAACCTGCAGTCCGCAAGCGGTCGATAGTGTTATCAGCCGATGAAACCACCGCTGATCAGAAGACTGAACTTTTCTTGAGACCAGGCACCCTTGCCGATTACGTAGGTCAGACAAGGCTCAAAGCTATGATGCAAATGTCGATCGCCGCAGCTAAAGGCCGTGGCGAGGCTCTCGATCATGTTTTGTTTTACGGACCGCCTGGTCTCGGGAAAACGACGCTGGCCAGGGTCATTGCAAACGAAATGGGCGCTAAAATTCATATGACATCTGGTCCGAGTCTTGAGCGACCGCGTGACATTATCGGCCTCGTGCATCAACTTGAAAAACACGATGTTCTCTTTATTGACGAAATTCATCGACTGAGCCGCGTCGCTGAAGAGCTGCTTTATCCCGCTATAGAGGACTTTGCCGTCGATTTGACGTCAGGCAAAGGGCATGCCACGCGCACAATGCGGCTTGATCTGCCGCGTTTCACGCTCGTCGGTGCCACCACTAAAGCCGGAATGATTTCAAACGCTTTGCGCGATAGATTCGGTTTTGTCTGTCGTCTAGAGTTTTACAATCAGGAAGAGTTGACACAAATAGTCGCGAGAACGGCAGGAATTCTTTCGATTAAACTTACTCCGGAAGCCACAGCTGTAGTCGCGTCACGTTCTCGTGGCACTCCACGTATTGCTAACAGACTGGTACGACTGGTGCGGGACTTTGGGCAATACAGCGGTAAAGACATAATTGATAAAGACCTCGCTACTGAGGCATTGCAGACATATCAAATCGATTCGTCTGGTCTGGACCCGACCGATCGTAAGTTTCTGGAAATTCTTATCGACAATTACAACGGCGGACCAGTCGGTATCGAAACCATCGCTGCTACTCTAGGTGAAGACAGCGATACGCTGGAAGATGTCTACGAGCCATTTTTAATTCAGAGTGGTTTTATTCAACGCACACCGCGTGGTCGAGTTGTAACTCCGGCTGCTTATACGCACTTGCGCAGGAAAGCTCCAGGAATGCAGCTCAATCTGCTTTTTGGTGATGATAAGTCTTCTGAGGAATCGTGAGCAGACTGTTGAAGTCGTTAGTTATAGCCGCAGTGACAGCACTGTTCATATTATGCTCGGGTGTTAATCCAGTGCACGCAACACCGGTTTCTGCTGCTGGGACGGCTGCTGATGCTGCGAAGACTACTGCTGCAGGCAAGACTGCTGCTGCTGGGAAAATTGATGAGCAGTTTGTCGCGGCTAAAGTGATCGAGGTCGGTCAATCTAAGTTGAATCAGGCACTTTTGTCCGGCACCGGCATGGTGAGCAACAAGCAGGAAGTTACCGTAGAAGTGCTGGAAGGTCCCCTCGCGGGCGAGCGCTTCATTGTCCCTAATGAAATCACTGATAACCCTGCGTACAACATTGCCGTCAAGCCAGGCATAGAAGTAGTGTTATCCGTGGTCACCGAAAATGGTGGCAAGGCTGAAGTGAATATTGCTGATTATCACCGCACGCCTGCTTTATTCTGGCTTGCGCTAGTTTTTCTAGCAGCGTTTCTTTATTTCGGTGGCAAGAACGGTGTAAAGAGTCTCGCCGGATTAGTTATTAGTGTTTGTTTGATAGGGTTCGTCTTGCTGCCTCTAAGCTTGAAGGGATTCAGCCCTCTTTTGACTGCTGTCTTCATTTGCCTGGTTGCGACAGCGAGTAGCATGCTTTTGATTGGTGGTCGCACCAAGAAAACTGCCGCAGCCGTCATAGGCACTGTCGGTGGTGTCATCATCTCCGGCGTCGCTGCACAACTCGTCATTCAGATGGCTCCACTAACCGGGCTGTCTAGCGAAGAGGCTCAAATCTTGCGCGGCTCTGTCTTGCAACAGCCGGCCCACTTTTACAGCGGTTTACTTGCAGCTGGAATGCTCATTGGAGCACTCGGCGTGATCATGGATGTTGGCGTTTCAATTGCCTCTGCGGTTGCTGAAATTGCCAAAACAGACAAAACTTTGAGCGCGGCAAGTCTTTACGAGTCAGGTATGAATGTTGGTCGTGACATTATGGGAACTATGACCAATACCTTAATACTTGCATACACGGGGACAGCCTTACCTTTGCTTCTGTTGACTTCGCAAATGCCAAGTGCGAAATTGCTCAATCTCGATCTAGTGGCGACTGAGGTCGCATCAGCTTTGAGCGGAAGTCTAGGTCTTATCTGTACAATTCCCATGACAGCTTTTGCTGCGGCTAAACTAATGCAATATCAGCCTGAGAAAGCCGCGAAAGACGGCGTTTAGACCTCAAATTTGAGATAATCAAATCCTGATCCGGAAGTTTTTTCCACATCTTGGACAGTACGGGATAATCATCGGCCAACATGAGAGTCTTTTTCGGCTTCGTTCTATTTTTCTCCGCTGTCGCGAGCATCATGGCTGGCGGAGTAATCTTTGCCATTGTGATGGGTGCGGCATGCGTGATGGGCGGCCAGGAATTCATCGGCATGGCGAAAGCCAAGGGTATGAATCCGTCTCCTCGAATCATATTGGGCATGATCATCGCCTTTTTTGTGGTTTCGGGTTTGCCAGCGATCAAGTCTTTAAATTTGTCTTCGTGGAACTGGTCACTCGAGCATTTCCCAATTTTGCTCACCGTCGGTATTTGTATTTCCTTTTTTAGACTCCTGCTGCGCAACGAAAATCCGCCTGCCACCATAGCTGATATCGCGAGCACCATTCTTGGCTTTATTTATGTAGGCTTCTTGCCATGCCATCTCGTGTTGCTGCGCAATCTTTCTTTGCCAAATGATTTTGTGCGTTTGACAAACCCTCTAGAGCAGCCTGGACTAGCTTATGTGTGGGTGAGTTTGTTCATCATTTGGGCTACAGACGTATTTGCTTATTATTTTGGAAAGTTCTTTGGCAAGAGGCTGCTTTATCCGCAGATATCTCCCAAAAAGACCATCGAAGGCGCGATCGGTGGCTTTGTCATGGCGATCTTCTGGGCGACCGTTGTGGTCTACACGGCAGACCATTACTTTTTTGCCTGCCATCCGTTTCGGGGAAAGCTCTGGCATGCACCACTCATGGGAGCCGCAGTTTCAATTGGCGCTCAGCTTGGCGACCTCTGTGAGTCACTTCTCAAGCGCGACGCCGGGATGAAGGACTCGAGCACGATACTTCCCGGACACGGAGGCTTTCTTGACAGAGGCGATAGCATGATCTTCGGTTCTGCGATTTCGTATTACTGGATTTGCCTGGTTGTCCTCAATCTTTTATAAGACCGAATTCGCTAGATAAATCAGCCGGGGCAGGCTGGAAGTCAGTAGGTCGTTCCAATCGGCCTGCAAGGTACAGAAATTTGTACATGGCTGAAAGACATTCTCTAACTCAGCCACAGAGGGCTGGTTTTGATGGATTCTTGCCTGGTTTAAACTTTGGAGTTGCGGCGCAGGCGCCTGCCTCTGAAAAGACCGGCTATGATATAGTATGAAGTTCGCGCTTCCTGGAGAGGTGGCTGAGTGGTCGAAAGCGGCTTCCTGCTAAGAAGTTGTACGGACAAAATCTGTACCGAGAGTTCGAATCTCTCCCTCTCCGAAGTTTTACGAGATCTGCCTACCTGAATATGGGGTAGGCATTTTTGTATCTGTATTTACCGGGTAAGCAGTCGCACAATTAAGTGTTCCTAAATGGGTTGTCAATCGAAATCGTTCATAATACGCAAATGAAAACTTCAAACATCCTCAAATTTTTCTCTGTGGCCATAATCCTGGGCTTAACGTCGGGTACTGTTCGAGCGAGCGATAAGCCAGAGCAAATTGCTGGTCAGAAGCGAGCACAAACATTTGTTTTAAAACAGCAATGTAGGTCCCTGGAAGGAAATTACACGGTGCAATTCGACAAAAATAACTTGCGCATCGAAAGTCGCGAACTAATCCTTTTTGCCAGCGCACCAAAATGGTCTATCAATATAGTAAATGTGCCGAAGAAAAATTATTTCCAATCAGACTATATCAGCGGTTTGCGGCTCATTGCTAGTGTCCGTGCGCTGAGTCCGTTCACAGATGCCGCTCCATTTAAACTTCATTCGCATAACGAAAAAGTTGTTGAGCTTGCCGCCGACGAATGGCTAAGCAGCTCCACCAGGGCTAACAAAAAGAAGTTATCGAAATGCTGGACGCTTAAATCAAAGGAAGTTGATCCGCATTGCGCTGAAATTATTGCAACTTACTATGGGATTCCGTTCGTTGGATTGCCACTGAAGTGCACCTATACGGGGGCGGGTAACGACTTGATGCCGATGAACTCTCGACAGTTCGACGTGGAGGGCAGTAAAGAACAGGAATTTCGCTGGCTGGAAACCACTGAGGCAAGTCTTTCACCGAGAGTTGTGAAGCCCTATATGATTCCGAAAGATTTTAAAGCAGTCAAGCAAATTTCAGAAGTCACAATAGCACCAACCAACAGTCACACAGCAATGGATGCGAAATTTATATTGCAGGATATTTCAAAGCATCCCGATTCGCTTTTTAACAGCCGGTGAGTTTTGCTTGCGCGTATCTATCTCGAGAAGCACGAATCAAGAATGCGATGTATCCGCTGTCTGCTGAAGAGAAGCAGTTCCCAGAGTGCAGCGCTGTAGCCATCAAGAACTGCCACGCTAATTTTTTCTTCGAGTTGGCGAACCGTTTCCATTATGTCCAGCATTGACACTTTGTCCGCTCCTCGCGCTATCGCGGAGGCACTGGCGTGCAGTCTCGTAAGCGCCAATAGCAGGGCGACGTGGTGAAATCCGGCGATTACGCTGAGTTGCGCGAATCCTCCGCCGAAATACCATTTGCCGAAGACGCGTGAAAAAATGAATCGAGTCAATAAATCATCGACTTCCTGATCATCAGGAAATGGGAATTTACAGAGTGTTTCGTAGCTGTAACTTTTATTCAGCGTCTTGAACGATAGGTTTCTGATGGCAAGATCGAAGGCAAACTTAATACCGTTAAAGCGCACGTCGCGATGCGCTTCGGTATTCGGTAAATACAGCTCATACAGTCCCGCAAGAAGTCTCTCATCTACTTTTTTCGGACTGCCCTTGTCGGTTATTGTTGGAGCTGGCGAATTCAAAAGCTGGAAAAGTGAGTCGGATGCATCATAGACTCGTTGCTTCAATGATTTGTTCGGCTGCAAGAGTGCTTCCAGAATTGAATTTTCTGCGCCGAGATATTCATCCCAGGTTATGGGCTTGTCGACGGTTAGCTTTACCTTGTCCCAAATAATATGATTGGCATCATATACGGTTTCGTATACTCTCAGCTTTTCTTTCAAAGTATCCAATTGTTCTGTCAACGGCGTGCCGATGTTTGCCAGGACTGCATTGCTTCTGAAGCTGACTGTCAAATATGTGCCAGATGGAGTGCGATTGAACGAGTATGGAAAAAGACCACAAATTAGTGGCTTGACCTCAGCACCATATTTGCCGTGAATATGACAGAGTTTGTTCACAAGAAACGGGCAGTGTCCATCTTCGGTCGGCCGAATAGCATGAGTGTAATTTGTATTAGCACTCTCTTGAGGAGACAATGCGCGATAAGCATTTTTCCAATCAAATTGCGGTAAGTCTTTGCTGAAGTCGATAGCAGAAACGCGCTTGTAATCTTCTGCAGTCATTGGGACTGCGACCCCGTGACAGCAACGTCCGCAGCCTGAGCAGCTGTAGTTGATACCCTCTGGAATATGTAACCTGGTGCCACCGACTTCGATCGTCGTGTGCTTAGCTGAAAGCGGCATTTTTAAATCCTACAGACTGCGAGAAATAGTTTTGAAAGTTCGCAATTTCATTTTTCGCTCAATTCTGATGGGTTCGAGAGGAGCGACTAAATGACATGATACTACAAGCTGTCCTGGAGACGCCGACTTGCGGGAGCGCTTCGAAAACTCTACGTCTCCGCCTTGAGCTGCAAGCGATTCACAGTGGAGCGAATAGGTTGTAGGATGCAAGAAGAGGTAGAAATGATGTGCCCGTCTGTTGCTTGTCGAATTTTGATTGGTTGCCTCATCGTTCTGTGGAGTCAGAGCGCCATGGCTGAGGGCGAAAATGGCGCCGGTGAAAATTCAAGCAGTCAGCCACCCAGCCTGCCGAGAAAAGAGCTGGAAATGGCTGAAAGCGGTTTTACAGTTCTGGATCCGGGGCGAGACATGAAGAATCCTCATCGCCTCGAAGATTTTCTGAACGGCAAGACAAACTATTACGCTGGATATGACGCTTTCTAGCGATCAACCTATCTTCGCCCTGTTCCCCATATATGGTCGCAGCGGCGGAGGAATATGGATGGTGCCATCCTCATTCTGGTGGTTCTCCAGAAACGGAATTAGAATCCTCGGCGATGCGATGGCTGTATTGTTCAGCGTGAAAAGATATTTTTTCTTTTTATCTTCTCCCCGATATCTCAGATTTAGTCTGCGTGCTTGAAAGTCATCGAAAGTCGAACACGAATGAGTTTCGCAATAAGCCTCTCGGCTTGGCATCCAGGTTTCAAGGTCATGTTTTTGTACCTGACCGAGCCCCATATCCCCTGTGCAAACGGCAACGACGCGATAAGGCAACTCTAGCGCTTGCAGGATATTTTCTGCGTTTTGCAGCAAGGCTAGATGTTCCTTCGCCGCAATTTCCGGGTCGTTTTCGCAGAAAACAACTTGTTCTACTTTCTGAAACTGATGGACTCGATACAAGCCACGGGTATCACGACCGGCCGAACCGGCTTCTTTTCTGAAGCAAGTAGAAATGCCGACAAAGCGCGCAGGAAGTTCGTCTCGGTCAAACAGGCGATTCATTTGCATTGCAACTATACCGACTTCGGAAGTACCGGTTAAAAACATTTTTTGTTCTTCCAGCTCGTATGCATTATCTTCCCCCAGAGGAAAATAGCCAGTTCCAAACATTGCAGCTCGATTCACCATAAGTGGTGGCAGCACAGCGGTGAAGCCTTTACTTACTACGCTGTCCAGTGCGAAGCGCAATAAGGCGAGTTCGAGAAGTGCGCCGTCTCCCAGGAGCGCATAGGCTCTGGAACCGGCGACTTGTCTTGCTCCATCCAGATCGACAAGTTTGTGCTTTGCGGCTAACTGCATATGGTCTTTTTCTACAAACGCGCGTTTCTTTATTTCCCCCCAACGCCGAATTTCAACATTGTCTTTGTCCGTGTCTCCTACCGGAACTCCATCTACAGGAATGCCCGGTACCATGCCTAAAAGCTCATCGAGCTCTTTTTCCAGTACAGTCAATTCTGTCTGGAGGGCTGTTAGCTGTTCACCGTTTTGACGCGATTCACTAATTAGCTGCTGTTTGTTCTGCGGTTCTTGAGCCACTTGTTCAGACAGTTTGTTTCGCCGTTCCCGCAACTGATTCGCTCTGCTGGCAGCCTCCTGGCGCTGTAGATCGAGATGCAGCAGTCGGTCTAAATCGAGCGGGATTTTCTTTGCCCTGATGGTTTCACGGTATTTTTCTGAGTTCGTTCGAACACGTTCTATGTCAATCATAATTACCTCCTGGTGACAGCGAGGCGTGCTAACAAAAAAGCCTCGCAAATTGCGGGCTTCGAAACGCTAAACCAATGAACTGTCTTGATTTGAACTAAGCTGCGCCCCCGCATCTCTCAATTAGCTGAGATGATGAGGATGGCAAAAAGCGGTGTGCGGCGTTGTTCATGAATCCAGTATGCCTGAGCTAAAAAGTTTGTCAATAGAAATGGTGCAAACTTTAAATATTTGCGGTGAATTTAGATGCGGTATAAGTGGAATCGTTGTCTGCCCGTTTGACGAGCCACTAATTATGATGCGCAAATTATGAAATTCTCGATTCTTTACGTTTACGTCTAATATGGAATCATTGGACCATACCCTCAGTTTATTCAACGCCATTTGGACCACTGATTTGAAAAAGAAAGAAGTCGAGAAAAAAACGGTCAAGCTAAAGCAGGACGACGTAGACAGACGCCTTGCGGAGCTCAATGCCGAACTCGATGCGGGAAATTATGACCTGGCTTCTGTTCCATCAAAGAGCACGTCTGGCAAACCCCTGCTGTCAAAGGTATTTAAAAAAGACAGTTTTAGTGGCAAATCGACTTCGCCCGCTGTTTCGAATGACATAAACGCCTGGGCTTTCTGGACTATCACGCTTGTGAGTCTCATCCTCTCGCAGACCCCTGGAATAAGCTGGCTATTCTTACCGATTAACCAGTTTACGACCATGGTTCATGAGTTGAGTCATGCGCTGGTGTGTGTGTTGACCGGAGGTCACGTCGTCGGGTTGACCATAGTCGGCGATGGTGCAGGACACGGTGGGCTCACGAATGCTCAAGGCGGCATCCAGTTCTTATTTGCACAGGCTGGGTATCTTGGTACCGCGTTCTTCGGCTGCCTGCTGATTTTTCTTGGGCAATATGCACGATTTTCGAAAATCATTCTTGGCGTTCTGGGTGTTCTGGTCGGCGCCTTCACCATCTACTTTGTAGGTCTGAATGTTCTTCATACCGGGCTGGCTGGAATTTTTAGCTTTCTCTGGGGCGCAGCTATTTCGGTAGGGCTTATCTGGATGGCGAAAAAGCTCGACGCTAAATCGGCTAATCTGGCGGTTCTTTTTCTTGCCGTTCAAACTGCGCTCAATAGCGTCAGCTGCATTTTTATGCTTGTGCAGGTCTACCTCGGGTTCATTCCAGCCGGTGGATGGTCAGACGCAACCGTGATGGAAAATATGACTCATATACCATCGTTCGTCTGGAGCTTCTTGTGGTTTCTCATCTCCTGTTTGATGCTTGGCTTTACCCTCTGGCACACATACGGCAAGCGTTTATTCCCCAAAAAGTAACCTTGCAAGGTGGCATCCTTTAGCTCCTCTTAACTGCTAACATTACAGCGCTGTCCAGTCATCGAATTCCATTGCAGGAGGATGCCATGCGCCTTGTTGAGTGCGTTCCAAATTTTAGCGAAGGGCGAAACGAGAAGGTAATAAATGCTATTGCCGATTCCATAAGAGCTATAAATGGAGTGAAGCTACTCGACGTCGACCCCGGGTACAGCACCAACCGTACAGTTGTTACGTTCGTCGGTGAACCTGAGGCTGCCGTAGAGGCTGCCTTTCAGGCAATCGCTACTGCCGCAAAGTTGATTGATATGCGCAAGCACTCGGGCGAGCATGCGCGCATGGGAGCTACTGATGTTTGCCCATTTGTACCAGTCTCTGGTATTTCAATGGAGGAATGCGCCGCTCTTTCAGAAGTACTTGCCAAAAGAGTTGGCGAAGAGTTGAAGATACCCGTTTATCTTTATGCTAATGCAGCAAAACGACCAGACAGAGAGAGTCTCGCTGATATAAGGAAAGGGGAATACGAAGCCCTGCCGTCCAAAATGAAGGATGATTCTTTCATCCCAGATTATGGGCCGCGTGAATTTAATGCTCAGACCGGTGCCACCGTTATCGGTGCGCGACCCTTTCTGCTTGCCTACAATATAAATCTAAACACAAAGTCCAAAAAGCTGGCAAACGAAATTGCGCTCAATATCCGAGAGGCTGGCAGAGCAAAGAAAGACAGTGATGGCAAAGCCGTCAAAGATGCTGCTGGAAATGCTGTTAAAGTTCCGGGAATTCTGAAAGCTTGCAGAGCCGTCGGCTGGTATGTCGATGAATACGAGAGAGCACAAGTTTCGATTAACTTGATCGATCACAAAGTTACTTCATTGCACCAGGCTTTCGATACATGTTGCGAAGAAGCTATAAAACTGGGTTTGCGAGTTACTGGCAGTGAGATTGTCGGTCTGGTGCCGCTTGAACCAATGCTTGAAGCAGGGAAGCACTATCTTCGAAAGCAAGGGCGATCGACTGGAGTTTCTGAGAGCGACCTGGTGACTGTTGCTATTCAATCACTCGGTTTGAGCGATCTTGTTCCATTTGAACGTAATTCCAAAATCATTGAATATAAAGTTCGGTCGACTGAGAAATTGTTGACGGGTAGAACAGTTACAGGCTTATTGGACGAACTTGCCAGTGAGTCTCCCGCTCCTGGCGGTGGCAGCGTGTCTGCTCTTTGCGGCGCACTTTCGGCTGGTCTGTCGTCTATGGTCGCTAACCTCACTTTCGATAAGAAAGGGTTTGAAAAACAAAAGTCTTTGATGGATGAAACCGCCAATAAAGCGCAGAGACTGAAAGAGTTTTTCATCCAAGCTGTTGATGAAGATACGGCTGCTTTCAATCAAATTGTAAGTGCCAGGCGTATGCCGAAAAACAATGCCGATGAAATACAACGGCGTGAACAAGCGCTGTTTGAGGCAAACGTCAAAGCAATCGATGTTCCGCTGAGCATTCTTTCGGCTTCTGAGGAGCTTTTGAAACTGGCCGAGATCGTTCTGCGAGATGGCAACCAGAATTCGTTGAGTGATGCGGGTTGTGCAGTACTAAATGCGGTGGCAGCTGGTGAGGGCGCGTATATGAACGTACTGATAAATCTCGCCGGTCTGAGCCGGGATGGTCGCGAGGGAGAATTTCGGCAGAAGGTGCACGATGACTCAGAACGTACAATCGCTCGATTGAGAAAAACTGCTTCAATACTGACCGACGACACCTTTGCAAAACTCAAGTCGGCGCTCAAAGATCAATCGGGAGTCCTTGCTTAAGCGGCGCGACAAGTCAGACTGGACTCTTTAATTCGCACAATCAGACTGACCATTTTGCTACATCTTGGCATGCGAAAGCGCTTATAATGTGGCGTAGGAGTTTACAACGCCCGAAGTACGTCATTACATTACTTTGCGAGGGAACGATGGCTACTGCATCAGAAAGTAAAAACAGCCTGAGTTATCAGGGAAACGAGTGGGAAACACCCGATTTCCTCATGGCACAGCAGCGCTTGAGTAAGGTTGCAGAGATGATGAAGCTCGAGCCTAATGCCGTCGAGCCTCTGAAACATCCAAAGCGTTCACTTTCGGTTGTCGTTCCAGCAAGAATGGATGATGGCAGTATCCAGACATTCACTGCTTACCGCGTACACCACGATCTCGCTCTTGGACCCGGTAAGGGCGGTTTGCGCTATCATCCGGACGTGACTCTGGGTGAAGTTTCGGCGATGGCTATGCTCATGACCTGGAAGTGCTCACTGCTCAACTTGCCGTTCGGCGGAGCCCACGGCGGTATTCGCCTCAATCCGCATCAAATGAGCAGTGGGGAGTTAGAGCGTGTTACTCGCCGCTACACCTCTGAAATCATCGATATGATAGGTCCCTCCGCTGACATTGCCGGGCCGGATTTAAATACCAACGAACAAACCATGGCCTGGATCATGGATACCTATAGCGTCAACGTCGGGCATACAGTGCCGTCTGTGGTCACGGGCAAACCGCGCTCT
>Ga0182030_10019492_pt1 | contig 12898 bp, 14 predicted proteins | sample 812S3MmetaG_FD_121299 | JGI IMG/M metagenome (GOLD analysis project Ga0182030, IMG submission 121299) | Permafrost microbial communities from Stordalen Mire, Sweden - 812S3M metaG (Illumina Assembly) | ecosystem: Environmental > Terrestrial > Soil > Wetlands > Permafrost | place: Sweden... | reverse complement strand
ATCATCTTCTGGATATTCTGGATTCAGATCAGACCTGATTTCCACGACTTCGATAGGGTCTGGGTCCTTATCAAATGAGCCAACCCATGCGTTAAACTGACGAAGCCAGACCGATCTGTTCGTCGTCAAAAGACGTTTCTCTGACTGCGTTGGACTGGTAATCTTTTCCAACCTTCTCCATTCGAGATCTAGAGCCCTGAGCTTCGGGTACTGGAGATCAGCTAGTATGCAGTACAACTCCTGCAAATGCGACTCCTGGTCAGACCGTAGCCGTTCGTCTCTTGTTCGGATAATCTCGATCTGTTGCTCCCAACCTTTCCGGTCCTGCGTCGGCGGCTGGAATTTCTTTGTCAACGGTGCAAGGCTATTTCGAAAATATAAGATCCCTGGTCGCTCGGGCAGGGTTTTGCCGTTCCGTGGCACTCTGATCTTGATTCCAGTATGTTGGATCATTAAAAGCCATGACCTGTAAGTAGATCCAAAGATTGCCTCCTTCGTTCGCTTCTTAAGAACGTCGCCTTGCATCTCTGTCCCATCAGCATTAAGATTGATGACGAAATCATCTACATCTTCTTTCTTCTTTCTCAGGGCTGGATACATCACATTTTCAAGAAGTTCCTTTAATGATGCCTGGTCTGTCTGCTCAAAAGTGCCTGCATTGACTTTGGCTAAATGGCCGTTGATTTGAGACTCCACATCCCTCATTGACGGGGTAGGGTCAGTGAGGTCGATAAAATCGGGATCCTGTACATTTGGCCATGGCCGATACAGGTAGCCTGGCTCGTGCGAAAATAGCCCTCCAAAGCGTAGGAAGTTTAGATGTACTCCAGCTTCGGGAAAGGCATTGATCCACTCATCGAACATGTCTTTGTATCGTGCCTCCCTCTCCTTGAGCCATTTTAGATCGTCAGGTGGTAATCTCCCACGTAGCTCTTCTAGAGTATCTTCATATCTGGGGCTGAGTAAAGCATTCTCGTACTCGTTCTTGGATACATTGGCGGATCTGATAATAATTTTTTGGATTTCTTCTTTCATGTACCATAAATCATAGGTCATGTAGGGCGTCAAAAGTTGGTCAAGAAAATGAGGTTCTCCACCTGATAGCGACGCTGTCCGACGGGCTGTCAACAAGTCATTGATTTGCCTTTCAACTTCCAACATCCTGACCTTCTCGAAATCCGGTATTCCAATCGGGGAATCCAGAGAATAAAGGACATAGGGCTGGCTAGCTGTTGCTGACGGATCCGCTCCATCCTTTAGTACCAAGAGTTCTACTCTGTTATCTCCCCCTGATGCCACCCATTGTCTCAGACCAGTTTTATACTCTAATGCTGCTTTAACTCCCTGTTCATAATCGAGCTGGGTGCGCAGTCCACACCTTTCTCGAGTTTGGCTATCACGCCAAGTTATGTAAAGCTTCTTGAGGGCATCCGAAACGTGTATAGACATTAGGTCTTCAAACTTCTTCACCTCAGCCTTATCTCCGGAACCAAGGTTTGCTATCTCTCCCTTGTAAATTGGTAAGAGGCGATTCAATTCATCCTCACGTGCTTGAAGGAAATCCGGAAGTGGTACGTCCTTCGAGGAGGTCGGTTGCTGCTGTGTTGGGACTGGGGCGGAGGTTGATTTACCGGAACGATACCAGGGAAGTTCTCCGTGCCCCGCTCCTGGGACGCCCTTGTTCGGAAGACCCTTTTCCCAATGCATCCAATAGGGGATAAGTGCCGGTTCATCCAAAGCCCAAGAGTATGCTTTATTCTCTGCTATAAAGAGGTTTTCATCTTCATCGTCGACAATTTTATCGGCTGATGCGCGGGAATCCTGGGTGAAAGATTTCAAAAATTCTACCTGATCAGTAGATCGCTCGACAGTAAAAGCCGCATGATCCTCTCGCATTTGAGTGACCAAACCCATCGATGCTCTTCCTTCTTGAAGTTTGTGTCCATTCTCGATGCTGACTAGGCGGGCAGAGATATTCGGGATCGGAGGCGCCCTGCCTTTACAGTCCGGGTCATTGGGTATTGCGTCCTGCTGTGCCAAGAATTCACGTTGAACCCGACACTTGATTTTGACATCTTTGAACAGGTTCGTCTCGATGAATTCCTTTTTCTTGTCATTGTCCTCGAGCCATTTGATGTAGTCTTCGATCTCGGCGAGCTTTTCGACAAAGTTTAAACACCGGTTACTATCTTCGTCGGAGAGGAATATACGGGCTTCATTGAGACGATCCTCGGGGTCTGGTTGAGGGTGTCCTTTGTATTGTCTTAACGGGTCGGGAGGGTCTGTCCCTTGGCTACATAGGTGTAAGTAATCATCCAGACCGATAACAGCAGACAACTCACCTAGCCATCTTCCTCTAACCCTAGAATCTCTCGGCCTCAAGATGGCTCGAATACATGCGCTTCCCAAGTGTCGAAAAATTAACGTGAAAATAATTGATCGAATGTTAATTTATGATTTTGCGTCTGTACAATCGCATTGGTTTTCGCGACGAGGCAGAAGCTCGAAAGAGGCAGGAGAGAAACTTTCGCCCTTGCATTCCTCAACACAAACAAACAACCATATGGAATGCAATAAGAACCTAGATTCCAACCATCCTATTAATTTCAAATTCCACGGAGCCCCTCAGCCATTTTGGACTTATGCTGCTTGCTGCTGCGCGTTTCTATTCTCGCAGCCTGCACCACCGCATAATTTCAGAGCCATCCACAACTTTGTCTGATTTGAAGGTGCATCATTAAGAATTATTTTCTTCTAGCTTGGATCAAACCCTATCGTCCCGCGTAAAAATGACTTCCTCAATCGCCAATCTGAAGTCGAGGACAAGGCTCGCAAAGGATTCTCCACAAGCAGTCTCTCCCCGACGAACAAGAAATTCGACGAGATCGCCGTTAATGGTACGAACTCAATCAGGCACCATCCCAAATCATAAATTCAAAACACTTTCAGTACAACTAGATGCAACGCCCAGCCTCAAGCCCCTGAAGCACATTTCCGCTGTTCGCTCATCCAAAGTCTCCAATTCGAAAAGGATCTTCAAAGTGGCTAAGACTGCCAAGCCAAAGCAGAGAAAAGTCACGCATGCTGGTACTGATCGCGATGTCTCGCCTTTGCCAGCTGGCTTTGAGCAAGAGATGACTGATATGCAAGAGAGAATTAAAGCGTATATGCCGACGAAACTTGAGGGTGTGGGCGAAAGCGTGAAGTTCTTCCCTAGTATTGCTTGGGGAGAAAATGAGGAGGTTGGGAGGAGCGTGATCGGAAGGGCGGACAGGGAAATTGAAATTTGGGAGGAGGTGCGCCGGTCGCATGTTGAAGGGAAGCACGAGGCGGTGCCTTGGGTTGAGATGAAGCTTAACGAAGCGAAGGCCAAAAGGGCGACTTTAGAAGACTGTGAAGCAAACCACAGAATTGGGTATGTCAGCGCATTTTAAAAAGGTGGGTGTAATGATACTGACATTCTACAGGAAGATAGACGCTGGTGAAATCGCCATTCAGAAACAAATTGAGGGTTTGGAATGGGCACTCAACATCTCGAATTTTGAACCAGAAAGAGAAAATCTTCGTGGTGCCATTGCAGCCTACAAGTCTGGCGAAATCAGGTACTCCAAGCATTTCAGCATCCTCTATGCCGGCAAGGTCGTCGATACAGCGGTAGATTATGCTTCGTTCGTCAAAGATCGTCAAGAACGTCTCGATCGATATGAGAAAGCTCATGGTCCACACTGGCTGTTTTATGAGGCTCCGTTAGATGTCCATCCAGATACCAAACCAACTATGATGATGGCAACGGCGACTCTAGACAGAGCCCAAACTTGGTCCAACCTAGGTCCCTACCACATTCAGCAAGGCTTTTGGAAAAGATATGATTATGTGAATCGAATGCCAACCATGATACACTCGGTGCCGGTTGAGTTTGAAAGAGAGTTCTGGAGCGATCGAGGAAGGGTAGCTTGTCAAGATCCCGGCCCAAATTTGGCGTTCCGATCATTGCTTGACACAGGATCCACGTATCCAAGCCTGTACAGGGAAGATTTTGAGAGACTTGCGATTGATGATCGAAGATATAGTTGCCAGGCCGTTCAGATATTGAACACGGCAAATGGCCCAGTCACATCGAGGATATTCGAACTCTTTGTTTCTGTTCTTGATAACAATAAACGACAGCTAGTCGACCCCGACGACTGCGTATGGGAATACCATTCAAAATACCTGGGCGGTCTATGTCCGGTAGTGGAAATGAAAGGGACCATTCAGTACGATGATGCTGGACGGGAAAGATGTACGCGTCTATCTGGGCTTCTTCCTTTTCTTGCATGCTATGTTTCAAGTACGCCAACTGTGGATGCACTATTCCTTGGAGAAGACAGGAAAGATGTTCTTGGGTATCATCGCATGCCCGGACAGAAGAAATGGGATATTGCCATACCCCCTGCAAAAGATAGAACGTTGGAGAGAACAGGGCACGATAAATTCGGCGAGCCCAGGGTCATATTCAATCACAGAGGAGGGCAGATTGTTGACGAAGACCACCCTACTATTAGACACGCAAGTAGAATTACTATCAATCCCGGTGAGGCTAACCAGTTTGTTCAGGTCATTCATCCAGAAAAGGAGATTTCAGACAGGGAAGATAGAAGGCAAGCAGGGACATTGTGATTGACTGTTCTTTGGATGTAGCGAGAGTGGTTGGAAATGTACAGCTAAATTTACTTCCCAATGAAATCTTATCATTATTTTTCAAATAAGCGTTGACGGAGTCTTCAGAAGACACAAGCCAGTGATGATGACAAGCCAAGATGACCGCAGTCCGCAAGTATTCAATGTCAATGGTGTTGCACATTGTCGTGCCTACACCGAGACTTACTCTTAAGACACTGATCTCTTCTCACGAGCAGACGATTGTTACTCAAGATCTGTAACGAAGCTAGAGGCCTGTCACGAGCCTGTGTCCTTCATAGCCACATTACAAACCGTATCCCCACCCAGCATTTACCATTTTCAGACCGCCATCTCTCATCACACCAACTTTGGCACAAAAGATCGAGAGTACTGCACTACACAGCCCACGTAGACCGAAGAGAGCATGAGCTACCTTCTCTCCATACCCCTCAACGTGACCTACGTAAAGGGGTACAAAGTATCGCAAGCCCACCACAGATCCTCACACATGATCTAACCAACTTCCACAACCACACAAGAAACCCCTTACCACCAGTACCAGTACAACAACAAGACACAACGACATCCCAGAGCCTCATATAAGAACTCCCACGATCAACCCCGCCGTTCTCGTGTCGCACTTCGTATCACAGCCCAACAGCACTAACGACCCATTCGCAAGAGGATCAACCTTGGCCCTCCCCTTCGCACACAGGGCGAACGATGACTTCATCGACATCTCTCGTACCCAAGGTAATCTTATATCTTGGTTCATCTCGTCTTCGCCCAAATCCCGACGCACGTGCATGAACGCGCGACGCCTCGTCGCCGACAAAGCATTACCTGAGCACAGATACTCTAAGGTACAGCCACGAAAATAACGTCGACTAACGTCCCACCATCATTAGATCCGATCCCTTGCCTCATCTCATCTCCTCTCCTCTCATCTCAACTTAACCACATTGCTGCCCAAAATCCCCCCTTTTTTTTTTTATCGATCTATCTATCTATCCATCCCTTCAGCCTCACATCCATCCACTCCTCGTTCCTCACCCACCCACTAACCCAGCCCAACCTCATTTCCCAGCGCGGCGCTAAACACCTTCTAGAACAACGTCTCCCCCTTCTCTCCCCTCCCTCCCTTCCAATTTCTTATTTTTCCACTACGAGTACTACACACAAACACAACCACCAAACACAACCACCAAACACCAACACCAATACTAACACTAATCCCATCTCCACACGCATCCCCAACGTGTAATCCCACGATTGGCAGGAAAAGGGCACGCACGTACGCAAAGGCGCTCGCTTCGGCCGAGCGCCGGCCTGCAGTCGCTGCATCGGTAGGTAAGGTAAGGTAAGCTAGGCACGAGAGATTAAATGGAATGGAATGGAATGCGGTGTCTGGCTCTGGCTCTGGCTCTGGCACGCGGCACTTATGTACGCCACAGGAGGTCGTGCGTTGGGCTGGGCTGGGCTGGTGGTGTGTGGCTGTGCTCAGCGCTGAGTGGGAACGCCCACTTCGCTTGGATAGATGAATGAATGGACAGGGAGGGAAGGGAAGTGTTTGCATGTAGGTAGGTAGGTAAGTGAGTCGCGTAGTTTGGGCGCGTCGGCAGGCAGAAATAGGAATCACCAGGAACAGGTTTTGAGGTTGTATTGTAGTGAACGTTCCGGGCCTTGGAATGGGTTGTGTTTATCTTGATTTTGTCAATTGATTGATTTATTTATTGATTTATTTGTTTGTTTTTCGATGTTCTCAATGTCTAGATCTAGAATATTATACACTTGGTCTATTTTCCCCAGACCTGGTTGTTGACAGACAACTCGATGTAGAGATCCGGTCAGACCCGACGTGACCTGACCGCGATGATACAATGTCGCGTCCGCCCAGCCCAGCCTCCTCCACGGCCCCAACAAAGAAACATCTCCCATACCATAACCATGACCATGACTATTACCCGTAAGGCTAAACTCGCGTGCGCCGTGCGGCAGAATGCAGAGCGGGGATTACGATCATCAGACTTCACTTCAGACATCAAACTTGCTACGAGCTGTGATGCAACGTTCGGTGTGATGGTATGGTAAGGTATGGTATAGTTCGCGTCTCTAGGTACTAGCAAGGTAAACCTATTTACTCGAGCATAAACCGCGAGCTCCTCAGGGATAGAAGAGGAGGCTGAGTAAGAATAGAATTGGGGATGTTTGGCCACGCGGGGAACGGTCAAACGAGTGGTTGTGAACATGGTTCCATGAGGCCATTTTCAGCCGCTTTGACATGATCGTCGACTAGGTAGATCTTGGCTTACCATGCCATGGGCATCGAGTCGAAACAATCGAGTAAATGGCTTACTTACGATACGCCTCGGTATTTTGGATCCCCTCCTCATTGGATCCCACGTTGTACTTTTGGCTGCGGAATCGACTGTGTGTGGCCAGCGAGAGTTTCGGAGCTTTGGTCATGATACTCGCTCGTAGATAAGCTGCGGCGTAGGGAGGGAGGAAGAGAAACCTTGCGGTTTCTCGTTTACAAGTGCCTTGGGTTTGGGGTGGTGGTGATTTATCACTCTCACCGCATTTATCAGATTGGGTCTTGATTCGCCTCGAACCCTGACCTCGGGTCCCATCCACCAATACCTGAGATATCAAAAATACCTGAGACAATATCTTGCCTCGCCACCCACCAAGCCGCCCGCCGTCATCAACCCATCTTCGGCAGCGCAGTCCATTTCCTCTTCTAGCGGCCTAGATCCTGCCAAGTTTTTCGGATATCCAGTTCCATTTTCTCTGTATCAAGAACGCGATCTCACGCGTCATAACGCGTTTATTACTAGGAACTAGGAGACACAGTTCCGAGGCGGCCGCAAACCCTTCCCCTGCAAATTTCTCATCACATTCACAGCCTTGTGGGGATTTTTCCCTGGCTTATGCATTAGGGTGTAAGACCTAATGGGGATTGACAATTTGATCTGCTGCCTCAAACTAGTGGAGCAAGTTGAATAATAATTTTGGGGAGAAAGACACCGAGTACCAATCTGGTCCGGAGACCGCCCGTCGGAGACTCGGAGGGGAGCGGAGGATCATTATGGCATTTTTTCCCACATCGAAGTGGAGGCTGAGACGCGGTGTGTGTAACAGGTGAAAAATCTCTGCTTCTTTGCTATGGGTTTTATGTTCGTGTGAGCCGTACAGAATTTCAGAGTGGAGGTTGGAGCTTGGGAAGAGTTAAATAAACTGGATATTTTGAATAATAGATGACATCAAAACGCGGGGTGTGCACTCAATCCTGGCATACTTGCTCGTAAATTTCCTTGCCTACCCTGATTTCCAACCCCTACAAGTATCCTGAAAGCGGAGGGAGAAGGAAAAGCTACCTGTTCCGCGGTATATTGGCTCATCGCAGCGGCAAACTCCAATTTCCGCAGCAAGCAGCAGTCAGCTGATCTGACGCTGTCTTGTACCCGACCTAACCTATGGTACCTTCAGGTATGCATCGGGAGTGCCGAGTCAAGCGCTGCATTTGTGTGTCAAATACGCATCGCTAACCAAATATATCCGACACCATTGTGCTGTGCTGAATTATCTGCAGCTCAGCAAGCGGTGAGATCTCCGTCGTTCCTCGTAAATGCACCACAAATCACGCACGCGATATTCATATACTAGTAGGTCATCTTAGACATCCGTCGAAAGGAAATTGGGTTTGGGCATCTGGTTTTCTGGACTAAAGTCCGGTTTTCCAAGAACTCCATAAGGGACGTAGCTAAAAGATAGACTTTTGCAAGTGCGAGGGGAGGCAATATCATCATGCGCTCTGATTGGGTACAGGCGCGTCAAAGCTTCGTGAGGCTGAAGCGCGTGAGAATAGGGGCGGTGGTGATTTTGTGGGGAAAGTGTGGCGCGTGGACCGAGGAGAGACACTGATCTATTTTAAGAGATGGGTTGACGATGTGGAGTATTGGTGGCAATGGCTGTGCATTGCTGTGTTTTCGGGTGGATGAGGAAATTTGGTGGTGGGGTTATGTGAGGATTGAGGGGTGAGTTCGTGTATAGGTTTTAATGATGGTGGTTTTGTTTGAGGGAGAACTTGGAAGAATTAAATCCGGTTGAGTTAGAGATAGTCTTCACGTGCTTTTGTTAGACTTCATGAAACTTCACGTGAAATTGAGGGTCGTCTTTTCATCCCCTCTTTCTAAACGATCTCTATGGTCTATATACGACTCCTCCCATCTCTCTATCAGCTGCCTCAACAAAAGAAAAAGTGCAATTCCCACTCCACCAAACTCCTCTGATGGCGAAATCAATAATGCGTAATTTCCAGCCATCTGCAAATCACCACCAAAATTAGATGCATCTGTAGATCTTTCGATTCTCTCTCTTACCGCTCCCCCGTTGACGGGAAGGACCCTGTTATGCGGTGCCTCTCTTGCAGCTTCTTTCGGTACGAAAAATGAAGCCGTCCGCATCCGTCATCCATTAAAAAGAAAAGGAAAAAACGCGACCCCTGAAACCCTCATTCGTTGAAATCCAGGTACGCGTCAAATGAGGAGCGGAGAATTCTCTTTCGAAAGAGGAAGCTTAAATAAATACGCCGTGGTTTTATTAATCTGTTTTGGAGATAGGATGAACGGGTGTTGGGTGCCGGGACGGAGGTATAAAAGCTGTGATAATTATTGAATTCGGAGATTTTGGGGGAGGAGGCGGTTATTGAGGCTTCTTTGAGATGCGCCTTCTCCTCTCCCAACCAACATTCTTGAAATTGGATGAAATTGAAGAATTGCATATAATACGCGACGTGATTAGGAAAAATGACGTAAATGTCAATTGTGCAGCCTTATGCAAGTTATTTTAGAGAAGTGGAGAGATCGTATTATTTTCGATGCAACAGAACCCATCTTGTGGAGCAAGACCTAATCAGGGGTTGTTGGCGCCAATGGGGTATTCAAGATCATTGTTCGACTTTTTATTAATCTGAATAATCGCAGGTACCCGACTCGTTGGGCGGGAGCCAGGGGAATTTGATTTCGAGCTTTGGATTGTTGAAGATTGTACGGGGAAGATGAAAGGGAAGATACGTTTCAAGAAGCAAACGGAATACACCTAGAAAGGTAATTGATGGTCCCGTTGATTCTTCATGTAGTTGTCCGTCCGAAAGTCACTCCTCGGCCATAGAGAAATGAGGAGGCTGGAAATTCAATGACATGGCCCTTCCTTCCACCATTCAAGGATGCCTATCATCCAATCACCTATCTTTCTCCTGAACAATCTACGAGCAAAGATCATATTTAAAAACGGTCGCAGAATCGGCCGAATTGTGCTGTCCATCAACACACGTTTGTTGGGTTACTTTATGAACATGGCAACAGGGAAGTTTCAAGTATACTCGCACTGGCCCTGCGATTGGCTTCAAGCCCGCTTCAACTAGAATGTCAGCGGCGCCTCCGCCAGGCTATCAGCATATGAATTGAAGGGCCGAACATCAGGTTCAATTGAACGGAGGAGTGGAATTGGCTGGAGATACGTTGCTGATGAGGCTAGAATAGATGGCGAATCTGGACAGTGTGAGCGTAATTATAAAGTAAGGTAATGAGGATGATCACGAAGGATGCAGCTGGATGAGCTGGATGAGCTTCCAGAAGGAGACTTGCCAAAAAGGGTTACATTTAGAACAGGAAGATCATACCTGCAGCTGCTGTCTAACATCATTCGTATTACCTTACAAATGGTCCGCAGCAGGAAACAATTAGGGTTTTATTGTGCATGAAGTTATTCAGACCTTGACAAGGCTGTACCGAAAATATCACGAAACACGAAATCCGAATGCAGTCCTACATAAATGATCAACACATCAACAATTACCAAGATCTCACAATTAGAAAACCTTGGAACCAATTGTCGGATGATGGATTGTTTATTTTGATTCTATTTGTCCAACCTCTTCTTGGGTCATCAGCCCTGACCCAAAACGCGTCGATGATGCATCTCCATTGACACTTATGCAAGCACTTCTGCAAGATGTATCGTGATCCTGTATTTTGTGAAAATGACGGACAGAAGCGACAATGATATGCTTGTCTTTTCGTAAGGTCGGCGGTCCATCATCTGCCCTTATGCCAGTCAGATCACGTATCAACCAGTGAGGTCCATCTGGGATAGGCTGTTCAAGACGGGACGCCGTTGATGGGGCCATCAATGAGCTGGCAAGCAAATCAAGATCCGGAATGCCATCAGAACTGGCACCGGTAAATGTATCAAATAATAAAATGGATTGTCTCCTTTTCTGGAATATGAAAATAAACGTATGGATTTGCTGCAAGCGACATGGTTATGCATGTGGATTATTCGAGGTTTTAAGTCCAATCCATGAGAATATCAAGGAAGCTTTCAAGTCCATCAAACCTTGTCGATAGCAAGCCTTCATAGGACCACCACAGCGGGCCAACCAAGGCTCAGTTCCAGCTTTGAATTTTCGCGTTTGGCGTGAGGGGCGTCTGTTGATTAGTACCTGCCTTCAGGTCGAGTCGGTTCCTTCAAACTGTCCAGTCGCCATTCAAAACGCGTACTTTTTTTGCTTTTGCTCTGTTCTCCCATCATCTTCAGCCCGGGTTCTAATCCCATCACCAATCTAAACTGCTTTCAGTGGTTGCTCGTGCTGAAGCGAGATCCATCATCCACTGGCACCGAACCAAAGCAAAGCCTATGGTCCACCCATGATCCCACCCATGGCGAACCCGCCCCAAGCAATTTGATGCGGAACACCACAATCAAACCCTGGATATTGCTGGCATTCCAGGCATTTCAGGCCTCCCCCCCCAAGGAATAATCCCAGTCCAGTGGTGCAGCTTGGGTGAAGCTTGCTGCAGCGAATACAAGGGAAAATGTCCACTTCCAGCTTAGCTAACCAGAGCAATCCATCACCGTCCAGTCCAATCATTCTCGCCGCTGCGCTGCCCAGCGCGGAAAGGCACCATACTCGAATCGTCCATAGGCCGGTTTCTTTCTCACCTCTACCTTCACTACTCGACTTTCTCACACTTCCTTTATCCTTCTTCATCCTCCTCCTCCCCTCTCCCTCTCCTCCCTCCTCAGACCCCTCGATACTATCATCCATAGAGGGAAAAAAGGAGGAAGCCGACTCGTGGACAATTGACACCTTGTTACGCTGAAGTCGAGATCATAAAGAGGTTTTGGGTGATGCTCGAGTGCAACACCAAATCTCGTCTCGCCTGTCCGTAACTGTCAGCTCCGAGAAGATCCCAAGGAGGGACCTAATTCACCCACAACTACCATAACGACATCTCCCTCTCCATCTATTCACCTTCCTATTGTTGTTTTCGATCTGACTGAACTCAATCGACCTCGACTGCTCCGCTTAACCCCGACACCTGCAACAATCTCGACTCTCCTTAATAACGTTCGTCTGCAACCTTCTTCCGACAAACCTACCCACCTTCGTTGGTAGCCATCTTGAACGTTATTTCACGATCATTTGAGTAACTCTCCACACTGCCAATCATCTAATTGGATCTTCGTCTCCGTCAAGGAATCTCCTGGACGCGGATCTCGATACACGTCCGATTTAAGATTGCAATCCACCCACGGTAAAGCAAAAGATACTTGACATATAAGGTAAGTCCCATTGTACTCTCAATTGACCTCGAGAAGCAAGATCGAAGGCTAATCTTTCCTCCCTTACCTAGCATTTACATGCCAACGGTCGCGTATCTCCTGCATTCCGCCTACATCTCCCCCTCGAAAGACTCGGCACGCACCCGTCCATACATACACGCAGAAGCAGGCTGGAGACGTTAGCTCGTTCATCCCGCCATTTTCTCGCAATTACAGCACAATCCAGAAGACTCGGCCTCAGTAAGGGATCTATCTTTGTGGAGACAGGTACCTTCTAGAGTCTCCCCACCGTAATCTCTGGTACGTCGCTCAACCTCTCAGAACCTCTCGGAGCATTCTCCGCCATGGTCTTTCCTTTCACCCTTTCATACGCCTTGAAAGGCCATTTCACTCCCTCGCTGATCTACTCTAAAAACTTCTCGCTAACCAATTTGCGCCTCCAGATCCAAAGACCACTATAAGTGATATTCGACCCTGCCACCTCGTTCTCCAACCCAAACGAACAGGTCTTCTTTTTCACCCGGCAGTATCTAGCCACTGTCATTCTTTTTTCCATATAATTTTGTCAAGACGCTCTCTAATTCTCTAATTCGACGCCCTGAGTATT
>Ga0182030_10019491_pt1 | contig 12899 bp, 9 predicted proteins | sample 812S3MmetaG_FD_121299 | JGI IMG/M metagenome (GOLD analysis project Ga0182030, IMG submission 121299) | Permafrost microbial communities from Stordalen Mire, Sweden - 812S3M metaG (Illumina Assembly) | ecosystem: Environmental > Terrestrial > Soil > Wetlands > Permafrost | place: Sweden... | reverse complement strand
GAAATTAACTGTTTGTAAAACCGAATTTAAGAGGCTCGAAATGAAGTTTTGCTCCTTGCGCGCTTCGCGCGTATCTTTGCCCGTCGCTGTCTGCCTCTCCTTGGTCGCATTTGGCGCCATGCTGATTCCGGCGGCGCCCAAAGCGCTTGCGCAATACGTCGTGAAGCCAAGCCGGCACCATGCTCCTCTACCGTCATCGCATCCGGCGGTGAGGTCAGCAGTTCACCCGACCGCAACTGTGACCCCTGAGGGTACGTGGACACCTCTGGTCAACCCGGTGCCTGAAAATGTTGGCCTCATGATGCTGCTGACGGATGGCACGGTGATAGCCAGCGGCAACAACGCGGGTGGCGATGGCGGAATCGACAACACCTGGTACAAGCTAACGCCCGACGGCAAAGGCAGCTACGTGAACGGAACATGGAGCCAGCTTACGTCGATGCAATACACACGGCTGTACGTGGAATCGCAAATACTCCAGAGCGGAAAAGTTTACGTATCCGGCGGAGAGTATGGCAATGCGCCGAAGGGTTCAGGGGAGCTTTACGATCCGATCGCCAATACCTGGACAGCATTGCCAAATACCACAAGCATAGAACCAAACGCGAGTTGGATAGACGGTGAGAGCATGCTGCTGCCGAATGGCAACGTCTTGGCTTACTCCGTAGGTGGGCAGAACTGCAGTGCTGGAGGTTATTACACCGGCGATCTGTTTATTTACAACGTTGCTGCCAACAGTTACTCGCTTACAGGTTGCCCAATCGAGAATCAGGACGAAACCAGCTGGGTCAAGCTGCCTGATAACAGCATTCTTGGGCTCGACCTCAATACCGGCGGTAATGCTGAGACGGGGCCTACCTCTGAGCGCTACTTCCCGTCCACCGGTCAGTGGGTCGCAGACGCGGTCCCTCCCGTATACCTCTTCAACGCAAACGGCGAATTGGGTGGCGCTTTCCTGTTGCCCAACGGCAAGGTTTTCTACATCGGCGGCACCAATCAAACCTTGATTTACACACCCAGCGGCACGACCGCGCTAGGCACCTGGGTTCAGGGTCCCACCTTCCCCGATTCCGGCGGAGCCCCAACAGGCGCCAACGACGCGCCTGCAGCGATGATGATTAACGGTAAGATCCTTATGGCCGAGGGCGGCTACGTCAATCCTCCCTGCGACTATTGCGCCCCAACGTATTTCTTCGTTTACGACTATCAGACCAACACAATCAGTTCGATCGCGGCTCCCGACGGCACAGCCTCTCTAAACGCCTCCCCTTTCACAACGGATATGCTGGACCTTCCGGATGGCTCGATCCTGTTTGAGGGGGCCAGCACGCAACTTTACACGTTCAAGCCCAACAGTGCTCAAGTGCAGACAGGCGAACCGGTTCTCAACTCGATTCAGCTGAATCAAGACGGATCGTATCTCCTGACCGGAACCGGATTCAACGGCATCTCCATGGGTGCTGACTATGGCGACGAAAATCAGAACGCCACCAACTATCCGATTGCGAAACTAACCGATAGCAGCGGAAACGTCTACTACGGCCGCACCTATAACTGGAGCAGCACTGGCGTGGACACCGGGAACGAAATTGTCACCACGGACATGACTGTGCCCGCTGCAGTGCCTCATGGCATCTATACCCTAACTGTCAGTGCCAATGGCGTCAGCTCGGACCCGACTCAAGCAACATCGGTGTTCTGCTATCTCTGTCAAGTGGCTACGCCAACCTTCATGCCTGGCGGTGGCACGTATGCCACTGCGCAGTCGGTGAAGATTCTCGATGCGACTGCCGGCGCGACGATTTACTACACCACCAACGGCGCCACGCCCACCACGGGATCGACGGTGTACAGCACACCCATCAGCGTGACTTCCACTGAAACCATCAAAGCCATCGCAGCCGTCGGTACTACAACCGGCGCCCCTGCTTCAGCCACTTACACCATCACACCAGCCAAGATAGGCACGACGACCACGCTGTCAGCCAATCCCAACTCGAATATCACCGTGGGAGAGAAGATTGTCTTGACCATTGTGGTTACGCCAAATTCAGGAACTGCCATTCCTGCGGGAACGGTAACACTCGCTTCTAACAACACAAAAATAACGTCGACAGTCAACCTGGATGCAACGGGTAAGGCCGTCGTGAACGTCACCGCTCCTGCAAAAGGAATGATGACGCTGTTTGCCACTTACAACGGATCTACGACAGACACAACCAGCGTATCGGCGACATTGTCAGTAGTTGTTCACTAGACTTTGTTCAGCACTGAATCGGGCCGCATCGCCATCAAGGGATGTGGCCCGTTCTACGTTCGTCTCAAGACAAACGTAAGCGGCATCCTAACGACCGTCACCCGGTCGCTCCCGTTCCTATGCAGTGCGACATGGAGTACGACGAACCCTTTCAGAGTTAAAGGCGGCTGGTGAGCAACTCGTCGGTAGCGATGTCATCGATACAGAGGATCCCGCCTCACTGCTGGTCCTAACTCTGGCGCAGAGTGCCTTACCTCAGCTCTTTGGAGGGGTCGGAATCAGGCCTGCTCGGTGGGTGGGTTGCCGGCGGGGGAGAGCTGCACTTCGATCAGGCCTTCGGGGAGGGCCATTTCGATCCGGCCCGGCTCGATCTTGCGCAGCCACGCCTTGGCGAAGGGGATGAGGATTTCGTCTGCTTTTGGACCCTCGCCGCGCACCACCAGCAGCGCGACGGGATTGAGAGACAGGGGGCCGGCCTCGCGATCCACGTCCTCGATGACGCCGACGACGCGCTCCGTGGGGCCCGAAACATCCACCAGCAGGCTGCCGATCAGGTCGCCGACGGAGACTTCACCTTCGCCGAGCGGGGCGCGTTCGGACCGCGGAATGGCGACGACCAGGCCACGCAGGGTTTCGGCTTCGGGAATGGAGGCGACTCCGGAGAAATGGAGGACCACCGATTTGGATTGTGTGCCTTTGTGCAGGAAGTGGCTTTGGAGCGAAACCTCGCGCGCCGACTCGTTGGGCTGACCGGCCGCGGAAAGCAGCCAGACCCGCTTGCGTTCTTTGAATTTTTCAGGGAAGTCGGTCAGCAGATCGGCGAGGACTTCCCCCTTGCGGCCCTGCGACTTGCGGATGCGGGCCAGCCAGAGCCAGGGCTGCTCAGGACTCAAGGTGTTCTCCGGAGCAGCAACTGCATCGACAAGGGGATGATCCGTCCCCCAGGCAAATCACGCGCCGTCAAAGAGCTTTGGACGAGTGGCGACGCAGGCGACCATCGAATGGGCAGGCGTCGTGAAAGCTCAGGTTTTTGGCGCAGATTGCAGCTGGGAGACTTGGCAGGGGCTAAAGCCCAGCAAATTCGATCGGCTTTATCGGCACGACGGAAGTCGTGCCCTGTTACAAAGCTCATTTGAGCCTTCCCGCCTGAGCGGCACGATTAAAAGAGCGGCGTGTTACAAAGCCCATTTGAGCGCGTGCTTCCGCGAGCCGTAACGGCGCTGGAAAAGGCTGCCTGGACCGCAAGTCCGTCTGCCTGGATGGCAAATCCCCTAGTCCTCTTCTTCGAGGATGTCGAGGGTGTAGCGATGGTGCACTTTCATGCTCACCGCGCCCAGGATGGTCCGCACCGATCGTGCCGTCCGTCCCTGTTTGCCGATCACTTTGCCCACGTCCTGCGGAGCTACCTTGAGGCGCAGGACAGTGTTTTCATCGCGGCTTACCGATTCAACTTCCACCGCATCAGGTTCGTCGACGAGCGCGCGCGCGATCTCTCGCACCAGTTCATCAACTGCCAGCATATCCAATTGGGTCATGCACGTACTCCATCCCCAAAGCTTCCGGATATTCCTGGGCGCCGACCTCGCCCATTCATGTTCGCCGTTTTCTTGATTCAAAGCTTTGACTGTGTGCGCAATAGTAGCAGCACACGCATCGTGTCGTCAGCAAATCAAGTCTGGGGCCCGGGATCGGAATCGTACGGCATCAAACAAGAACTTAAGCGGCGACCGGCTCGGGGGTGGCAGCCGGGAATTTCACGACCAGCTTGGCCACGCGGTCAGACATCTGGGCGCCGACGCCGATCCAATATTGGATGCGATCGTGCTGCAGATTGACTGTCGCCGGGTTGGTGCGGGGATTGTAGGTTCCCACGACTTCGATCGAACGGCCATTGCGGGCGCGATCCTTCTCAATCACCACGACACGGTAATACGGCTTCTTGGTGGCGCCTACGCGCGCCAAACGAATCATAACCACGGTGTTTCCTTTCAAATACTGCAAAATCTGTACGTTCTTGAATTCTCGCCGGCTTGAATTCTTACCGGCTTGGAATCTCGCCGGCTTGATTCCCTGGCTTGGCGTCTCGCTGGCCAGAGGGAAACCCGATCCGAAGTGTTGCCTGGATCCCGTTCCCCGGCAGACCGGGCTGGAATGCCCCGCCGCTCAAGACGCAACACCTAAGTATCGCTGAAAAGAACCCATTTGAGCAACTCGGATCGTCCCAGCCTTTTTGAATTTCCTTACGCCCGCTTTGAAGCTGCGCGCAAAAACGGGAAAAGGGAGCGCATTGCCGACACAATGCGTTCCCTTTTCCCTTTCCGAACGGAAGTTCCCATCCGAAATATTGAGAGCCAAGGCAGAGTAGGTGCATTCGAAGAAGTCGCGACCGGGAGCGCTCTTCGTCTGAATGGCGCAGAGCAGCGTTTTCCCGGCTGGGACTTAGAGCGGTTCCGCGGTGCATGTAGCTGTTTCTAAGGCATTTTAGGGAATACCGTAAACTTCAGCCGATGGTGAGGGTCGATTTTCTTGAGAAAAATCGACTGGGCAGCTGCGGCTCCGGTCTACACCATTCCCTAAAATGCTTTAGCGGTGATTGACGGTGGCTTTTTCTTGATGAAAAAGCCACTCGGCTTCCCACCCTCGGAATACAGCAGCGATGGAACCGCTTTATCGCCCTTCGCCGGCGGCTATGGTGGTCTGCGGATACTCGTTGTGGCGCGACTTGTCTGTCATGGACGTGCTCACCTGCGAACCGTATTGCACCAGTTGCAGCACGTGGGTTTCGCCCTGATTATCAAAATTCAGGCGGATCGTCTTGTCCGAAGGATCAGGCTCGCCGGGGCGAAGCACCCAGGTGAAGTTGCGCGATCCGTCTTTGCTGACCAGGGTCACCACGCTGCTGTTGATTCCCTTTTGCACGTTGTAGTAGCCGGCCGGGCATTGTTTGCCGTTGGCGATGAAGTTGAAAGGTACCTTGAGGGTGGCCGCACTCGCCGAGGTTGTTGCCAAAGCTGCCGCCGCCACGAAGGCTGGCGCAAGGATCAGATTCCGAATCATGTTTCGCATGGGGTGTGTCCTCCTGACTACGAAGACCACTCTAGCGAGTCGCGAAATGGAAGTTGTGAAGAAGTCGTCCAGAAATCGTCAAGCTTTTGCGGAGCTTCCTGACGCTGTTCTGGACGCCAGCCGAACGCCGTCGAGGCCGGCCACTCGCACGGTGCGCAGCTCTTCTCGGATGGCATCGAGGGCGGGGCCGCGTTCCGACTCGGCGAGGTTTTCGGCCAGACGCAGCGCGTGGGTGAGCAGTTCCACGGCCTCGGCATGGGCCTGCCGTTCGGAAGCATGACGCGCCGCCGTGCGCAGGGCCTGGGCCGCGCGCTGCCAACTGCCGGCGGCTTCGTAATGCATGGCCATTTCGCGGGCCACGATGGCTTCGCGCCCGGCAAACAGCTCAGACAACCGTTGCGCGACGCGCACATGCCGCTTGGCGCGGGTGGAGGGAGTCTGGCGCTGGTACAACACTTCGCGATAGAGGCCGTGGGCAAACACGTAAAAGGCCAGCCGCGTACCGTCGGGAAGCTCATCTTCCCCGGCACGATTGACGAAGTGCAGACGCCGCGAGAGCTCTTCGCAGGATTCTTCTGCCTGGGCCATGTCGCCTTCGAGCGCGGCGGCGACGGCCCAGGCGGGGAAGGCGACGCTCATGAGGCTGCCCGCCTCCAGCATGCGCTGTTCTTCGGGCTTGAGGCGTTCGATTTCGAGCTCGATCATCTGCGCCAGTCCGTCGGGAACGCCGGCTTCCATTTCCTGGTAGGGGGCGCGCTGTTCCCAGTGGTTCTGCGCGTCGTGCATCAGGAAGCGCTCCACGATCAGGTGCTCGAGGATGGCTATGACGAACAGCGGATTGCCTTCTGAATTGCGATGGACAAAGCCGGCTAGGCCAGCCGGCAGGGCCTCCTGCTTCAACTCGCGCACCAGCAGCTCGCGGACCGCGGTCTTGCCCAGCGGGCCAACGGCAATTTCGGTGGCCAGCCGTCGCACCACCAGGTCCTGCTTCAGGCCTTTCAGCGGGTTCTCGGCGGCCTCGTTGCGCGGAGAATACGTGCCGACCACCATGAGACGAGCCGACGCGCGCCGTCTGGCCACGGCGGAAAGCAACTGGATGGTGGCTACGTCCGCCCAGTGCAGGTCTTCGAAGACCAACAGCAGCGGCTTTTGAACGGCCAGCTCTTCGAGAGCAGAGCAGAGATCGCCAGCCATGCGCTCGCCGGCAATCCGTTCGCCAGCCATCCGTTCACCCGAAAGACTATCTCCGGGCGCGGTACCGGTTGCCGCGCCGCCCGCGCCACGGCCCATCATGGCTAGCCAGGCAGGAGCCATCCGGGACAGAATCCGGCAGGCAATCTCGCCGTCTGGGGAAGCACAAAGCTGGCTGAGCGCTTCCATGACCGGGTAGTAATCCTCGCGCTGGCCCAGCCCTTCAATGCACTGCCCGCGCACGACGAACTCGCGCGCCGGCCGGCCCTCGGGACGCAGAAACGCGTCGACCAGGGCCGTCTTGCCAATGCCGGCTTCGCCGGTGACAAAGACCACCTGGCGCTGGCCATTGGCGGCGAGGTCTTTGGCGGTGCGCAGGCGCTCCAGCTCGTCGTCGCGGCCGACGATGCCGGCGTCGCGCAGGACGGCCAAGTGGGGATTCGCCACGGCACGCATGGCCTGCCCTGCATTGACCGCCGGTGCTGCAGAATCGTGGAGATTTCCTCCGGTTCGGCTTTGCGCGTGGCCTTTCGCGTTACCCTGGGCGGTGCCCAGCGCCTGGCATAGATGCGAGCCCGCAACATCCATCACGGGGGAAACAAAGCAATAGCCGCGCTTCGGGATGGTCTGGATAAATCGCGGTTGGGCGGCATCGTCGCCCAGCACCTTGCGCAGCTCCAGTACATAGGTGCGCAACACCTGCGGCATCACATAGGTCTCAGGCCAGAGGGCTTCCAGCAGCTCGTCCTGGGTGACCAGGCGGCCGGGGTTTTCGACCAGGTAGCGCAGCACGGCAAAGGGCTTGGGTGGCAGGGCGACCTGGGTTCCGCTGCGCCATAAACACTGATTTGCTATATCCAACTCGAAATTTTCAAACTGCTTCATGCCGCTGTATCACTCCGCCGCTGTTCATTTCCAGGACCGCTCAAATGTGGGAAGCAATCTCTCTGCCAAACTTGCCAGCCGCTTTTCGTCTTGTATCCGCAAATCCTCTGAGGCCCACGCTGACAATCGATCAATCTTGTCCGCCAGGAAAGCGTCCATTTACGGACGCTCCTGTTCCGTCCTGAACACGAACACCCTTGTATACGCGGCCGGTTTCAGGAGATACGCTTGCTCACCGAAGCCTGTTCCGTCCCCACCATGAAAATTCGTTGACAGAGGTTGTGGCAATCGCACCTCCCGACGGACTGAGGAAATCCCTGCGACAATCGGCCCGGGTCTTTCCTTCTTCAGACCTACCCTGTTCCGATCAGACTACGCGCAGCCTCAATCGTCACCGTCTTTTTCCTTTGTATGCCGCCGCTTCCGTACCACGGCGGGCACGGCGCGGTCACCCATGGCATCTTTCCACAGGATCACGTTCAGCTTCTGCGCGTCCACGCGGTCGGCATGACGGAAATCCATCTTCATGCTTTCCTTCGCGCCCGGCGCATTGGCTGCGTTGGCGGTGTAGATCAGGCCGTTGTCGCGATTGGAGGTGTCGGCGACGTAAGGAGCCTGGTCGCCGGGGCCGGTAAACAGCGACGACATCATCGAGCTGAAGGCGTCGTTGTTGTTCATGGGAGGCAGGCCTAGAAGGGTTTCCATGGTGCGGATCACGCTCACCGTCGAATAGAAGCGGCTGTCAATATACGGAGTGCCAAGCGGCGCGCCGCCAGATGCGGAAGCTGGCCCGTGCGGAGCATATTTGCTGATCACCAGCGCCACGCTGCGATGCGCGTCGACGTGGTCGCCGCCATCCTGAGCGTCGTCTTCAAGCACGAAGAACGCGGTGTCGTCCCAGAAGGGCGAATGCGCGATCAGGTCTACGGCGCGACCCACGGCAAGGTCGTTGTCCGCGACCGAAGCTTTGGGAGTGGGTCCGCCGGGGCGCGTGCCCGCGGTGTGGTCGTCGCCCAGGCGCAGCATGACGAAGGACGGCATGGAGTCCTTGCCTGCCTTGCGATCCTCAAGCCAGCCCTTGAGATGCTTTTCGAAGATATTCACCCGCACCTGGTCGGGCACATGCAGATTGAAGTCGGGCGCCTCGGGGACAAAATGGCCGACCAGCTCCGGCTTGGTGGCAATGTTCTGGGCAATGAGCGGAATGGGCCACGGCCAGCGATTGACGCCGCCGCCCCACTCTTCGGGAAGCGCCTCTCCCGGCGCGATGGCTTTCTTTTCGCAATGCTCGCCGGGCAGCACTGGCCCCTGCTGCGGATTCGCGCTTGCAGGCTCATCGCAGAAGGTGGTGGCGACGAATTCGCCGAAGTGGAGGTAGGTCTTGTGATGCGAGGCGAGATTGCCCCAGAGATAGCCGCTGGCCGGCTCGTTCACGTCGGGGATCTTCTGCAGCAGCGGGTAGCCCTCGGCTACGACACCTTCAAAGTCATAGGTGCGTTCGCTGGAACGGTAGGACTGCTGCCAGGTCTTTTCGAGGTAATCGGTGCCGATGGCGGCCGTCGACCACACATGGCCGTCGCCCGACACTTCGCCGGAGTCGAAGAAGTTGTCCAGTACACCGAACTGCAAAGCGAGTTTGTGTTCATTGGGCGTCACCGATGCGCCGTACATGGTCAGGCTGGGATCGCCGTTGCCGACAGGCTGGCCGTCTTTTTTCAAATCGCCGAGGATCTGATCGTAGGTGCGATTTTCCTTGATGATGTAGATGACGTGCTTGATGGGCCCATGTCCGTCGCGGTCTGGTTTTCCATCGGCAAAGACGATCTTTTCCTGCGCAGCCTTCATGCGGTTTGATTCCAGCACCACTTGCGTGGACTGGGCGAGGCTGGCTTCCATTTCGGCGGCATCGAGCGTAGCCAGCGAGCCATGCATCAGGGTCGCTATGTAGGTGTAAGGGCGGATGAAGTGACGGTCTTCGATGTCCGCCTTCATGGGCGTGCCGTTCGGACCGGCGCCCTTGCCCTTGGCGGTTGCCACGTAGAGCTTTCCGCCCGGCTTGGCGCCGCCGCTGCCGGGGAGGAAGACCATCGACATCGGCATCCATTCGGTCGGCGCAAAGCCGATGGGCTCGACCATCCCCGTGCGCGCGATTTTACCGGTCAGTTTGGTGGTGTCGATCACCGCGATGGCGTCGCTGATGGCGTTGGCGACATACAGACGGCTGCCGTCGGCATTCAGAGCCAGCGCTTCCGGCTCCGCGCCGAAGTAGGTCTGTCTGGGAAGCCGGGTATCGAAGAAACCCTTGATCGCGAAAGCACCGCCGCCGACTTTGACCGCTGCAACGGCGTCGCGATTGGCCAGGGCGACATACATGGTCGAGCCGTCGGGAGAAATTTCTAGCGCGCAGGGGTGCGTTCCCGGCTTGACCGGATCGGATGGCTTGAGCAGTGCCAGCTTGCGGCCCACGATTCCTTTTTCGAGATCAAGCTCAACCACTTCGGAAGCATTCCACAGCGCGACGAATGCCCGCTTGCCATCCTTGGCAACCGCCAGGGCAATGGGGTACGTGGAAGGCACGGCATCGTTTTCGGACAGATCGAAGGTTTTGTCAACTGCCCCGTCCGCCGGGTTCACCAGTAGCACGTCGTCGGAGAGATTGCCGGCCACCAGCAGCCGCTCGGACCCGTCCATGCCGCCTTCTTTCGCGCCAATGACCGCGATGGCCGCGGGAAATGGAATGCCTTTCTGCGGCGAGCGGCTGCCGGGCAGAAGCGTCTTGCGGCCGGCCGCGAGGGGCTGCAAGGGCAGCGGGATCAGCCGCTCGGGCGTGATCTTGCCATCCGCAAAGCCGTAGACGACAACCGCGTTCCCGACTGCCTTGGCGCCATCGCCGGTTGGCGTCGAGGTCGACCCCATGCTCGCGTACAAATGCTTGCCGTCGCGGCTGAAGGCCAACCCGGAATAGAGCGTCTGCTTCGCCCCTACCAGCGTGCGGTCATCGGGGAAATCGGTGATCTTCCCGGTCACGGTGTCGAGCACGGCAATCGACTGCTCGAATTTCGACTCTTCACTGCCATAGCCGGCGTTCACTGTTACGACGTAGCCGTGGTCGGGAGAAACCGCCATCGACATGGGGAGGTTGTTAATGCGCTGCGGACTGCCCGGCGCCACGCCCACCAGCGCCTTGCTGGTGGGCAAATCCAGCGTCTGCCCACGCATGGCATGTATCCCAATCTGCCCGACTAGCGCTGCGCCTACCCAAATCAATGCAGTCTTCATGTGAATTCAATCTCCCGAAGAGGCTTGTCGGCGCATTCCCAGCCAGAAGAGCCCCTGCCCACCTGCCATCCTCCCACACTCGCGTTGTTGAAGATTAAACAGCTTGCAGATTTTTTAAAGCCAGGTCGGCCGGGCCGAACTGAAAAGACACAGGAACAGGCGGACCACTCTCAGCATCCGTCATGAAGCCCCTTATTCAGCAACAGACGTGCTCGCGAGCGCATGGCCGCGGTGACGCGGACCGGGCCTTCCTCGAATTCAAGCAAAGACCCCGCATTGGTCCCCGTCACCGCGCTGAAGAATTCGACCATCTCGGCTCTGAGCGCGGCATGTCCTTGCGACAAGTCCCACATGGCTTGCAGCGCGTTGGTTTTGACGATCGAGCTTGGATTGTTCACGAGATTCCTGAGTCGCCGCATCAGCCGCCGCCGCTCATCGGCGGTTAATTCCACGCGCGCCGCCATCTGTTCCAGGTGCCAGAGAAGCTCGGCTTGCTGCGCATCGAGCAGCAGTCCCAGCAGCTCAGCTTTCCACGGATGGAGGACGGTTGGGTTGGTTCGCGACAATTTCTCCAGGGCATCGGCGGCGCGCATTCGAACGCCGGGATCGGAATCCCAGAGCAACTCGACAAGCGGCTCGACCCTCGCGCCGCTCTGCTCAAACCAGGCGACAACTTCGGCCACACGCCCGAGGGTGCGTCGGTCGCCCACGCTCAACATCGTTCGAAGATCAACTTCCATGTCGCGCCTGCGAGGCCTAAAATGCCGGCGAATTGGGAAACAGAAACTTCAGCATCGGCCTCACGCGCGATGCCCAACTGCTTTCATCATGCCGGCCGCCGCGTACTCGCTCATAGTGCAGCGTCTGGTCATCCACCCAGCCATATTCGCGCAGCCGAGCGGCCAACAGCTCCGTGTCTTTGAGGGCGATGCGGCCTTCCTGGTCGCCGATGCTGAGCCAGATGCGCGGCTTTTCTTCAAGCTGCGGCGCAGCCTCCGCCAGCGTGCCCAGGATGCTCTTGTGGTTCCACCACACGCTGGGTGAAAACACCGCCAGCCGCCCAATCTCCTCCGCATATTCCATGCCCAGGTAGAGCGAGACCAATCCTCCCAGGGACGATCCGCCCAGTCCAGTATTTTCCCGTCCCGACTTGACGCGGTAATGCTCGCCGATCCACGGCATCAGCTCGCGCGTGAGCAATTGGCCGTACGCGTCGGCCTCGCCGCCGCCCATCTGCCAGTCGCGCTCGTGGGTGTACTCGGCCAGACGCCGGTCGCCGGTATTGTAGATGCCCACGATCACCAGCGGGTCGACACTGCCGGCTTCGATGGCGGCATCGGCTGCCTCGCGCACTTCCCAGGTGCGGTCTTTGATGAACGAGGTGCGCCCATCGAAGAGGTTCTGCCCGTCGTTGAGGTAGAGAACCGGATACTGTCTGCCTGCATTTTCGCGCTCGTCGTATCCGGGAGGCATGTACACGATCAGGTCCCGGGCGTCGGGGAGGATCCGGCTGCGAAAGCCGCGATGCACCTTGAGCCGCGAATGCGGGGTCGCGGCGCCTTCGCCCTGCGACGGCGCATGCCAACCGGCCCAACCTGGAGCGAAGTCTGGCGGTCCATGGTGAATCCGCTGCACTTCTCGTCGCGCTTCAAGATCCAACCCTGCCCTCCGCCTCTTTCTCATCCTCGGCGCTCCACCGCCGGTGCCGCAACAAATTGCCATTCCCCGTGGCTGTTACAGTATCAAAAATGGGAGCACCTACCAAAATGGATCGGATGCCGGAAAGTCCAGGGCGAGCGAGGTACGCAGATTGAATCGCGAGTATCACAAGTGGTATTCCCACCGGCTCGGCCGCGACATGGAACTGCTGGTCTTTGGCCACACCGGTGTCCCGGTTATGGTTTTCCCCACCTCGGGCGGCCGCTTTTTCGAGTTTGAAGACCGCGGCCTGGTCGGCGCCATTGCCCACAAGATCGACAACGGCGAGATCCAGCTTTACTGCGTCGACTCGGTCGATAACGAGAGCTGGTACAACCGCAACGTGCCGCCGCGCTGGCAGATCGCCCGCCATGTGCAGTTCGACGACTACCTGATTCACGAAGTCGTGCCGCTCATTCGCAACAAGAACTGGGACTCGCACCTGGTCGCGCTAGGCTGCTCGTTTGGCGGATTCCACGCGGCCAATATCGCCTTCCGCCATCCCGATGTCTTCTCCGGCCTG